>Ga0210390_10004317_pt1 | contig 12007 bp, 11 predicted proteins | sample IncBWH11OmetaG_FD_161050 | JGI IMG/M metagenome (GOLD analysis project Ga0210390, IMG submission 161050) | Forest soil microbial communities from Barre Woods Harvard Forest LTER site, Petersham, Massachusetts, United States - Inc-BW-H-11-O ... | reverse complement strand
GTTACTTTACCGAGGAAGATCAGGACCCTGGGCGGTACTTGCCGCGGTCGTCGGTGTGCACGGTGCTGGCATGCATTGCGATTTACATACTTGTGAACCTGGCCCTGCTGCACGTTCTTAGGTTTAACAATCTGGCCGTATCCACTGTGCCGATGGCCGATGCAGCCGCAGTCGTTTTTGGCGCTCGCGGCGGACAGTTCATTCTGATCCTCGCCATGCTGTCGACCATCAGCGCGCTGAATGCGAGTCTCCTGTTCGCGCCGCGCATTCTTATCGGCATGGCCCGCGACGGATGGTTGCCAAGTTGGGTCGCGTCAGTCAATGCGGGAGGCACGCCCACGGCGGCCCTGCTGCTGGTTGCGCTGGCGTCGATCGCTCTGGTGCTCAGCGGCGGTTATGAGAAGCTGATCGCACTCGCCTCATTCTTGCTGGTCGCGCTCTATGTGTCAGGACCGTGCGCTTTGTTCGCGCTGCGACGACGCGAGCCCAACCTTCCCCGTCCTTTCAAAGCCTGGGGTTATCCGTGGACGCCTCTCTTTGCCCTGTTGGCCTCCGTCGCGTTTCTGGTTGCGACGATTATCGGCGACCTCAAAGACGCTCTGTTCACGCTGGGATTGATCGTGCTCAGCTATCCGCTTTACTATTTTGTAATAAAGACCAAACGCGTTCCCGCCAGGCCCGGCGATGCCATCGTGGTTCAACCCGAGTGATCCCCTGGCCGGAATCTGTGAGTCCGCGATGGTGACGCTTGAACGCGCAGACGGTTTAGAATCACTTGCTGCTGCGCGGAGGTTCCCATGTTACGGATCGTGTTGCTGTTTGTAGTCGTCATGATTCTGGTTGTCCTCGTCCCGCGGCTGTTGTCGCATTCGGCTGCGCCATTGGTGGGCAGTAACGCGCCCGACTTCTCGCTGCCCTCGCAGGAGGGTTCGTCCGTCAGTCTCAAGGACTACCGCGGCAAGTGGATCGTTCTTTATTTTTATCCCAAGGATCTAACTGCGGGGTGCACGCGCGAAGCCCACAACTTTGAGGTCGATCAGCCGAAGTATGCCGCGCACAACGCGGTCGTGCTGGGCGTGAGCGTCGACAGCGTGGATTCACACAAGAAGTTCTGCGCTCAAGAGGGCCTGAACTTTAAGCTGCTGGCCGATACCGACCACAAAGTCTCTGACTCCTACGGATCGTTGACCAATCTCGTCGTGGTGAAGATCGCGGCGCGGCATACGTTCCTCATCGATCCCAGCGGAAGAATCGCCAAGGCCTATACGAGTGTTGATCCGATTACGCACAGCGCCGAAGTTCTGGCGGAGTTGGATCAGTTGCAGAAATCAGATCGTGTGAGCCGCTAGGCTTTCGCGCGTATCGCCAATTTCAAATCCTTTCTTGATTTTGTACTCGTATGAAATTCGGAGGGCGGAATCGGTGCCTCCTTCTTTGGCGTTCGCGCGAGCAGCGTAAACTAACAGGATGGCGACGGCAGCCAGCAATGACGTGCGCGGACCCGCTGGCAAAGCGGCCGCGTATCGCTTCCCACCCGGCTTCGAGCGCAACCTGCTCTGGTTTGCGTTCCGCAGGTTTCGTCCGGCGAATCCGATCCTGCTGTTTCAGCATCTCGCCGACAAATACGGCGACATCGCGCACTACAAGATCGGATGGAACCACATCGTCTTCCTGAACCACCCCGACTATATCCGCGAAGTGCTGGTGGTGCAGAACGACAACTTCGTCAAGGAACGCACGGTGCGGCGCACAAAAATGTTGCTCGGCGAAGGAATGATTACCAGCGAAGGTGTGCAGCATCGTACGCAACGGCAAGTGGCGCAGCCTGCGTTTCATCGCCAGCGCATTCCGGAATACGCGGCCACGATGGTCGAGGAGGCAGTGCGCGTCCGCGACCGCTGGCAACCCGGGGAGCAGCGCGACGTTGCCATCGAGATGATGCAACTCACGCTCAACGTGGTCGCGCGCACATTGTTTGCCACCGATCTTCATGCGCAAGCTCGTAGCGAAACAGCTGGAGAGACGAAGGACGAAGTGGGGGAATTGGCCAGCGCCATTAACCGCATCATGGGCCTGTACAATTTTCTGGTGATGTTGCCGGCGGCGGAGTGGCTGGTGCATGTGCGGCCTCCGGGCCTCGCCGCTTTCGTCAGAGCGCGCAAGCGCATTGACGCTGTTGTCTACCGCATGATCGCCGCGCACCGCCAGCGTGGTTTTCAGGGCGGAAGTTTGCTCGACCTGATGCTGGCCGCTTCCCCGGATGACAGCGCCGCTTCTGAGCAGTCGCTGCGCGATCAGGTCATCACGATTTTCCTGGCAGGTTACGAAACCGTGGCCAACGCGCTTTCCTGGACGTGGTACCTGCTCGCGCAAAATCCTGAGTGTGAACGCCGCTTTCATGCTGAGATCGACCGCGAGTTACAAGGCCGCTTGCCAACGTTCGACGACGTGGCGCGGCTGCGCTATGTGGAAATGGTTTTGGCGGAATCCATGCGCCTCTATCCGCCTGCGTGGGCCATGGGCCGCCAGGCGCGTGCCGATTTTCAGTTGGGCGATTTTTTTCTGCCTGCGAAGACGACCGTTCTGATGAGCCAGTTCGTGACGCACCGCGACGCCCGATTTTTTTCCGATCCTCTGCGTTTTGATCCGGAGCGCTTCGCACCGGAAGCTAAGTCGCGTCGAACCAAGCTTACCTATTTTCCATTCGGAGCCGGAGTGCGGCAATGCATTGGCGAGTCGTTCGCGTGGATGGAGGGCGTCCTTCTGCTGGCTACGATCGGGCAGAAGTGGAAGTTGAAGCTGGCTCCAGGGCATCGAGTCGAGCCTGAGCCGCTGATTACACTGCGTCCAAAATATGGGATGAGGATGTTTGTGGAATCACGCGAGACGGCATCTATCTCATGAAGTGCCGACCTACTTCTCTGCCAGATATATTTCGGCGACGTGTCGAGTGATTTTTCCTGGCTCCGAGTCCGCCAGATTCGCGAGCGCAACCACGGTCAACTGGTCGTCAACGTAGCGGGCGATCGCGGTCTCGAATCCCTGCCACGATCCGTCGTGGTGAATGCAGCGATGTCCCGACCTCTGTTCGATGACCCAGCCGAATCCGTAGTCTCCCTTGTTCGGCTGACCATTCTTTAGTTTCGCCGGAGTCCACATCAGGTCAAGGCTAGAGCGCTTCAGCAATTTTTCCGTGTACAGCGCTGCGTCCCACTTCGCCAGATCGAGAATTGAAAAATAGAGGCTGCCGTCGGCCGTAGTGTTCACCACCGGCGACACCCACTCCTGATTTTTCAGTTCGCCTTTCACCAGGCGGTAGCCGGCTGCACGGTTGGGAATGATATCGGCCTCACTAATGATGCGAGTGGATTCCATACCTAGCGGTTGGAAGATCCTCTGCTGCAAAAAATCGCCGTAAAATTCACCGGTCACGCGATGAATCAGAATTCCCAGCGTCACATATCCGAAGTTGCTGTATTCCCAACTCGTGCCGGGAGGGTAGGCCAGGGGGATGCTTTCGATGAGCTTCAGCTCTTCGTCTTCGGTCCAGTCTTTGCGGAGGTCGAAGTCCTTGGGATAGTCGCCGAAGCCCGCGGTATGACTGAGCAACTCGCGCACGGTCACCTCTTTCCAACTGGCAGGGGCGTCGGCAAAATATTTGGTCAGCGGATCGTCGAGAGCGATCTTGCCTTCTTCGACCAGCATCATGACTGCGGTCGCGGTGAATTGTTTTCCAACCGAGCCGGATTGAAAGATCGTCTCGGGCTTCACGGGCACTTGCAATTCCACGTTGGCCAATCCGAAACCTTCGGCTCGAACGATCTTGCCGCCTTTCACAACCAGCAAGGACAAGCCGGGGATGTGCTGGCGCTGCATCTCCGCCTTGACGTATTCGGAGACGGCTGCAGTGGTCGCCGGACTCTGGGCCACAGCGCTGAAGTGAGCGAAGAAGAAAATCAGAGAAACAACGCAGCGGGAAAGGCGTCGCAGGCTCATAGGTGCACGGAGCGTGTTGAAATTGCGCCCATGAGTTTACTGGCAAGAGCGTTCGGCGGCAAGGCCTGCCGGGCGTCGCTTCCGGCGCCCATTTCACCTCTAACTTATTTCGGCGCGGGAGAGGTTTCGTCCAGCCGGTGCACTCCTGAGCGCCGCATAGCGAACATTATGGCCCACCCAATCAATCCCGCGGCATAAAAAAACAGGAACCCCATCACGATGCCCCCCACCAAAACCGAGTGCACCGGATGGATCGGTCCGATGGGAGAGCTCGCGGCGTCCCGCAGTGACGCAGAAATTGCTTCCCCCTTCTGGATGGCTAGCAGCACGCCGCCGAGAATGATCGCCATTAATACGGCGGTTACCTTCGGAAAACGAAATTCAGTTCGCATCGTATACCTCCTGTTTGGAAACGATAGCCAGACAGCATCGCCGCCCAGCGCCCGCCAGTGTTCCCGCAGCGCCCCCCTCACAACCCCTGTACTCTCGCGGAGGTAAAACGCGCAGCGCGCAGCTATTCCTTTGGAAACATTCTCTGCCTGCAGCTCGCCGAACACCGCCGTCATTTCCGCGCCGAAGCGATCGCGGTGGAGCGCAGGGTAGAGCCGGAGCATACAGCGATAAATGTTAACGCCGAGCACCTCAGGCCCCTTTCCGCGCAATCCGAAGACTTGCCAGGTGTGTCAGCTGCTTCAACCGTCCAATTTCGAGTTGAAGGTTCTTGCGTCCCCGCGAAGTCAGGCGATACGCTTGTCGCCCTCGCGAAGTTTCCTCCTCGTCAATGCGCTCAATCCACTCTTCATCCAGTAGCCGGCGCAGCGCGCCGTAGAGCGTGCCCGTGCTCAGCACCACGCGCCCGTCGCTGATCTGCTCGACGTCTTTGAGAATCGAGTATCCATGCCGCGGCTGCTCCGCCAGACTCAAAAGGATCAGCAGGACGGGCTCGGTAAGTGGCAGGAACTCCATCATGGCCTCTGACGACATGTCGTACAGCGCCATATTGCGCCGGGACATGGCCCACTGTCAAGACCCACACGAAATCTTACCCTCGGCCGCGGAACTGGATGATGTGCCGCCGGTCGCGTTTCGACGGACGGCCTTCTGGCAGGACTTCGAATTCGCGCATGGCTTTTCGTTCTGCGGCGGCCTTCTGGCGCAGTTCCCGGCTTTCGTCGGTTTCGCGGTAGAGGGTCTGCGCTACGGCGGCCGGGCCGCGCACTTCGCTGAGCAGCAGAACTTCCACCTGAAATTCGCCGCCCTCATTGGTCACGCGCAACTGGTCTCCGACGCGGACTTCGCGCGACGCCTTGGCCGGTTGCCCGTTCGACAGCACGCGGCCCAGTTCGCAGGCGTGTTTCGCTAGCGGCCGCGTCTTGAAAAACCGCGCCGCCCACAGCCAGACATCTATCCGCACACCCGTCATGGATTCATTTTCCTACAAGGAGGAATCAAAGCGCTCTCATCAAAAATGAAATATCAGATCACTGGCGACTGTAAGCTGATTTTGGCGTCGCCCGAAGTCGTACGCTTTCCTGTCCCACGCCCGCTCGAAGCGTAGTTCCGGGCGAATCTGTACGGTCGATCCGATCCAGTGAACCCATGTAAACGTGTTCTCCGAGTAGCGCGTCGCGTAGCCGGTGCGCTGGCCCTTCTTGTCGTTGAGAAAGTCGCTGCGAAACGACAGGAAGTCATGCAGCGAGAGCTCCTTCTGCAGGAAATTCACCAGGGCATATTCCGGAGCGGTGCAGCGCTGTTCGCTTGGCAGGCAGTATGCGGCATTGGCGCCGGCTTCGGGCTGAATCGGGCCGCCCAGCGCGGGCACATCGCGCTCGTACATGTACCAGGTTTCGGTCGCCATGTGCACCGTCTTCGAGAACCGGTGATACCAGGTCGCGTCATACTGCTGCAGATTGTTGTAGGCGTACTTGCCGTTGTTGATTCCGTTGGCGCAGACATAATAATTGTCGTTCACCGACGTGGTCGTATAGCTCAGGCAGGCCGTTCCGGAAGGCTTCGCATCCGGCGTCCACATCGCCACATCGTGGCCATCGGTAATTCCCGCCTGCACCAGCCAGTGGTCGTTGAGTTTCACTGTGGCCATCAGGCCGGTGTCGGTAAAGGGATCGATCGCGTACAGCAGCGAGTGACTGAAAATGTAATTATTGGGTGCCAGTTGCGCCTCGATTCCCGGCACCGAGATGAAGCGGCCCACTCTCACATTCATCCCCTGCCCAACCTGCGGGATGTAAACGTCTACATACTCGAGCGTGGGATCAAATCCGTATTGATGATGATCGTTCAACAACTGGCTGCTTCCGTAGCCCTTGCCGATGGTAAAGCGATAGTCGGTGCCGAACAGCGCGGTCAGGTGATATCCCCAGTCGACGTGCTCGCGTTGCACTGAGTCCGGCAGGCGCTCGGCGTAGAGAACGGTCTGGTTCATCTCCAGACGATTCGGGTGGTCATCGTTGGCCTCGGGCGAATTGCTTTGGGAAGAAGTGCTGAAGTTCAGCGTGGGATCGATCCATCCATAGAGTTTTGTGCGGCTCCTGGCCTGGTTGATGGCTGTCATTAGCGGATAGGTATTCGTGTCGGGCTCTCCAATGACCGGCGAACCTCCGTAGGACCAATCTGGGTTGGGGAAGGGTGGCGAATCGAGCGGCGACGGAACCCCGCGCCGCGCTGGGGCAGGCGATGACGAGGCCGGGCCGAACCAGTCTTGGCGGTAAGACTCCGCCCAGCGGGCGAAGAAGCCCTTCTTCTCCGCGGTAGCCTGCGGAGCATCGGGCAACGGCTTTTCGGGCTGCTGTCCGAAAGCCAGTTCACATCCCAAGCACAGCACGGCCACGACTACAGTCGTGATGAGGCACAGACTGCGGCGTGAATTGCTGTTAAGTCGCATACAAGGGATGCATAGGGAAGAAATTGTCACCAAGGCCAATCAAGAGCGCAGGTTGGACACAGGGTAATACGGGTCTAGAGGAATTGCCGGAAAAGATTGGAGGCGCGGGTCGGAATCGAACCGACGCATAAAGGTTTTGCAGACCTCTCCCTTACCACTTGGGTACCGCGCCCTCCCCATACGTTAGCGTTCCGGCCGGAAAAAGTCCATCGGCGGATCGCAGGCTGGGGACAAAAAACTGGAGCGGGAGACGGGGGTCGAACCCGCGACATCGACCTTGGCAAGGTCGCGCTCTACCACTGAGCTACTCCCGCTCAATCTGAAAATTATACCGCATTTGTACTTCCGCCCGCCCTCAGTTGGCTCACCGCAGCACGAAGAATGCGTTACCGAGGTGTGATTCGGTGAGGGACACTATGCGAATTCGACTTCGATCTTTTTCGCACCCCGATCCAGCTTCACGATGCGGAAACTACGAATCTGCCCCGCCCGCACAGGCTCGGCCTTGGCCGGAGCTCCCGCGCCGCTCTTCCATCGCGCCTGCAGCATCGAACTTAATGAAGATAGATCTGCCTTCGCTTCTTTCGGCGCCTCAGTCTTCGCCGGCGCGGCGGCGCTTGGCGTCACTTTGCACGTTGCATGAATGCCCTCGCCCAGTTCCACGCGCGCCTGGCCGCCGGATTCACCTATCGACCCTCCGTCAACCATCCTGCCCGTGACCACGTCGCCTTCGTTGTGTTCGGCGATGTATTCGTCGAATCCGGTCGGCACCAGTTGCTTCATGCCCAGCCGCATCTGCCGTTTCTCGAGATCGATGGCCAGCACCTGCGCCTTCACGATCTGCCCGACGCGCAACACATCTTGCGGCTGATTGATCCTCTTCTCGGCGCTGATGTCGCTGACGTGCACCATGCCTTCGATGCCCTCGGAAAGCTGCACGAAGGCGCCGAACTTGGTCAGGTTCGTCACCGGCCCCTCCACCGCAGAACCGACCGCGAAGCGCTGCGTCACATCGACCCACGGATCACCCAACGCCTGCTTGAGTCCGAGCGACAGGCGCCGCTCCCCCGGGTTCACCTGCAAGATTACAACTTCGACGGTCTCGCCAGCTTTCACCACATCGCTGGCCTTCCTGATCTTTCCCTTCGACCACGACATTTCAGAAATGTGGATCAGGCCCTCGATGCCGGGTTCGAGTTCCACGAACGCACCAAATTCCATGAGCCGCGTGACGCTGCCGCGCACCCGGTCGCCGGCATGGAATTTCGCGGCGACGGCGTCCCAGGGATGCGGCTGCAGCTGCTTTAGACCGACAGAAATGCGTTTCTTTTCTCCCTCCGACCCAACTTTTAGCACTTTCACTTCAACTGCTTGCCCGACCGAAAGCACGTCCGCAGGCTTATTCACACGGCCCCAGGCGATGTCGCTCACGTGCAGCAGCGCATCCACTCCACCCATGTCGATAAACGCGCCGTACTCGGTCAGGCTGCGCACCGTGCCGTTGACGGTCTCGCCTTCTTTAATCTGCGAATAGAATTTATCTTTGGCGTGTCGTTCCTCTTCTTCGGCCACCGCGCGCCGATCGACGACCACGTCTTCGTCCGTGACGTCGAGCTTGATGATGCGGCAGCGAATTTCCTGCCCCACCAGCTTCTCCATGTCGGCTGCATCGCGCACTCCGCTGCGCGAAGCCGGCATGAAAGCCCGCACGCCTACGTCGACGCTGAAACCGCCCTTGACCACCGCCGTTACCGTGCCCAGAACTGAGCTCTTGTCGGCAAATGCTTTTTCGAGCGCCGTCCAATCCATGGGCCGCTCGACTTTGAATAGCGACAGCTCGTAATAGCCATCCAGGTCGCGGCCCTTCACAGTGACCAGGCACTTGTCCCCGGGCTTCAGAGTTTCGCCTTGCATTGCCGCGATCGGCAGTATGCCTTCCGACTTGTATCCGATGTCGAAGAAGGCTGCCTCGGCATTGACGGCAATGACCGTGCCCTGCAACTGCCGGCTGCCTTCGGTCTTACGGGAATGGCTCTTGGTATATTCCGACAGAATATTGCCGAACGACTCGGTGTTCTCGACGGCAGGCTGGGCTTCTGGAGTTTCTTGGTTAGGCATGAAGGGGCTTAGAACCTCAATCGCGGGATAAGATTTACTAGGATAACACTGCAGAAGTAAGGCTGCGTGGCGAGCGGCAAGCTGGTAGCGGTGCAGTTTGGCTTACGCGTTAGGGCGGGTAAGCGGGAGATCCCTTCGGCTTCGCTCAGGGCAGGCTCTTCGCTACGCCTGAAAAACGGCTCCGCTCAGGATGACCCCGAATAAAGAAGCTGCCAGTGGCGCTCAGTGCCCGACCCACTGCGGATCGTCTTCCGGCCTTACGATTTGGCCGTCGCGCATGTGGATGATGCGGTGGCCGTACTTCGCGGCCTCGGGATTATGCGTGATCATCAGCACGGTCTGGCCCAGTTCCTGATTCGACTTCCGCAGCATGCTGAGCACGACGTCGGAGTTCTTTGAATCGAGATTTCCGGTTGGTTCATCGGCCAGCACCACCGCTGGCTTGTTGATGAGGGCCCGCGCTAACGCCACGCGCTGCTGCTCGCCGCCGGAAAGTTCCGAAGGCCGATGCCCCAGTCGCTTGGTCAGGCCGAGTAGGTCGGTGATGCGGTTAAAGTGCGCTGGATCGTCCTGTCCGTTGCCGGAAATTTCCCGGGCGATCTCAATGTTCGAGCGAGCATCGAGCGTGGGTAGAAGATTGAATTTCTGGAAGACGAAGCCGATCTTGCGCTTGCGCATGCGCGTGCGTTCAGCGTCAGAGAGTGTGGCCAGGTCGTCGCCGTCGAGCACCACGCTGCCCCCATCGGCCCGCGTCAGCCCGCCCAATAGATAAAACAGCGTCGACTTCCCGCTGCCCGAGGGGCCTACCACGCTGACGAATTCGCCCTTCTGCACGCTGAAGGAGATCCCGCGCAGCGCCTCAACCTCAATTTTGCCTACGTGATACGTCTTGCGCAGGTCTTTTGCTTCGATGAATGCTCCGCCCATGCCTGCATGAATCTTACACGATGGTTCGCGCCCAGTGCGGGCGCGCCTGTGTCACTCGTGAAACTGTACGGGAGTCGGTCCTTCTGGCGCTGCCGGTCGAGCCAGGAGCAAGAAGTTGAAACTCAGGCCGCGCCGATTTGGCGCGCAACTTGGAGAGGCTGCTGCTGCAGGCGCTTGGGCCCGCGCTTGCGTACCAGCAGTAGCCGGACGCGCTCAAGCAAATCGGCTGGGGCATACATACCCTTGGTGAGGAACACGTCGGCATGGGAGTCGTGATCGTAGATGCGGACCTTGCTGGAGATAAGAATCGCGGGCGTGTGCGGCGATAGGTCCTTGATCTTGGCGATCAGTTGCGGCCCGTCCAGTCCGGGCATCGCCATGTCGGCGATCACCAGGTCGACTCCGCCTTCCATGAAACGCGCCAGCGCTTCCTCGCCGCGGGGAAAACTCGCCACGCGGTAGCCTCGCGTCTCCAGCATGATTTTGCGGTGGGAAAGGGACTGCTCGTTGTCGTCTACACACAGGATCGTGCGCTTAGGTTTCATCAGCCTTCCGCAATCTGTCGAGCGTCACCGCATCAGCGGGCTGCAAATTCAACAGAAGCTTTTCTCAATATGAAGAATGTCAGAGCGAGATGAATGCTAACGGGAAGCACGCTCACTGTAAAGTAGCGTCGATGCCAATGGGACTTCCTGGCTATTGATTTTTTTCCGTACCGGTGCGCCGCCGTGTTTTCCGCGGCTTGCGCAACTCCGGTTAGAGAAAAACTTCGCCGCGCATCACTTCGATCGCGTTGCCGCCAACCCGCACGTTAACTATCCGGTTATCGCTGTGGCCCCTCTGAGGGTTAACCTTGAATGCCGCGCGCACAAAAATCCGGCTCGGCCGCTTCATTTCGATGCCCTGCTCGATCAGCACGCGCTCGTCAGGTTGAGCAACTTTGTGAGCTACCATCCACGCGGCCGAGCAGCCTGCGGCCGAACCCGTGGCCGGATCTTCGCCGTTATAGAAGAGCATGCGGGCGTGCAAACGGGCTGACGGATCGACGGTTTCGCGCGCCACGAAATACAGAAACTTTCCGCCCGTCTTCGCCAGATACTCGCTCGCGCGGTTCTGATCAACTCGCAATGTCTGAATCACCGCTAGAGATTTCAGTGGTGCGATCGTGTAGGCCAGTCCCGTCGATACGGTTTCGATCGGCAGCGATGGATCAAAATCCTCCACGCGCAGTCCCGTAGCCTGCGCAACCGCTTCGCGGTCGTGCTGCATTCCGAACGTCGGATTGATCTGCGTCATCTCTCCAAATGACGCCCGGCGTGGTGCGTCTTCAAGGCCCGCATCTTCGAATTGAACCGGAACTTTCCCCACGTTCAGTTCGAGCACGATCTCCTTCGCCCCCGAGTCTCCACGCAGAGCAAACGCCGTCCCCAGCGTCGGATGTCCCGCAAACGGCAACTCCTCCTGCACCGTGAAGATTCGCACTCGCACGCCGCGCTCGCGCTCCGTTGCCGCATCCCGCGGAAGAATGAACGTCGTCTCCGACAGATTCATTTCCATGGCGATCGATTGCATCTCGGCATCGCTCAGTCCTCGCCCGTCGAAAAATACCGCCAGCGAATTCCCTTCGAGCGCTTTTGCCGAAAACACGTCCCACTGCGCCATTTGCAGCCGCCGCGTCGTCCCCATGAACATCCCCTCGCCCTCTACGAATGCCGTGCCAGAGAAAGGATGCGCGCGGTTTCCCAGCGATGCAGAAAACATGCGGGGAGGGGTCGGCGGGAGGGGCGCGGGGTTTGACATGGTTCGCCCGGCGCTTCTATCCTAACGATATGTCTTTTCCATCCACCGTCTGTGCCATGGCTTGTTGTTGCCCGGCGCCGGCGTGTGGGTAAGGAAATTTGAACTTAATTTTCCCCAACCCACCCGGCAAGAACGGGTGGGTTTTGTATTGGACCCCGATGTCCATGGCGGAATGGGAGCGTGACCGAAACCCAAGTACGCTGATAGACTTTAAAGTAACGAGGAGAAAAAACATGACCACCGCGACTGAGACGGAAACTTACA
>Ga0210390_10004315_pt1 | contig 12012 bp, 10 predicted proteins | sample IncBWH11OmetaG_FD_161050 | JGI IMG/M metagenome (GOLD analysis project Ga0210390, IMG submission 161050) | Forest soil microbial communities from Barre Woods Harvard Forest LTER site, Petersham, Massachusetts, United States - Inc-BW-H-11-O ... | reverse complement strand
CGCGATTTGACGATTTGCTGGTGGTGCGCACCAAGATTCTGGCGTCGCAACGGCGGACTGTGAAATTCGGCTACGAAATTGTGCATCAGGAATCGCGCGAAGTCCTGGCCACTGGTGACACGCTGCACGTATTCTGCGACAAGCAGGGGCGGCCGAAATCCCTGCCGGAAAAATATCGCAAGTACTTCCCTGCCCTGAAGGACGCGGCGCATGCGCGCGGCGAGAAAGCCGCACACCCATGAGTGCAATTCAAATTGACGGTGAACATCTGGATTTTGCGCAGCTCTATCGCGTGGTCTTCGAAGGCGCGACAGTGGAGCTGGCGGCGCTGGCGCGCGGGCGGATGCTGGCGTCGCGCGCCGTGATCGAGCGGTTGATTGCATCGAACCAGGCCGTGTACGGGGTGAATACCGGCTTCGGGAAAATGGCGTCGGTGCGCATTTCGCGCGAGCAGATTGGCGAATTGCAGGTCAACCTGGTGCGCAGCCACGCGTGCGGCCTCGGCACGGCGCTTAGCGAGCACGAAACGCGCGCCATGCTGCTGCTGCGCGCGAACGCCATTGCCAAGGGATTTTCCGGCGTGCGTCCGGTGGTGGCGGAAACTCTGTGTGCGATGCTGAACGCCAGTGTGCATCCGGTGATTCCGTCGCAGGGATCCGTAGGCGCGTCGGGAGACCTGGCGCCGCTGGCGCATCTGGCCCAGGTGGCGATTGGCGAAGGCGAAGCGATTCTGCAGGGCCACAAAGTTTCCGGTGGCGATGCTCTGCGCAGCGCGCAGATCGCGCCATTGAAGCTGGAAGCGAAGGAAGGCTTGGCGCTGCTGAACGGCACGCAGGCGATGTTGGCGCTACTTTCGCTGGGCCTGCGCGAAGCGGAGATTGCTGTGGACACCGCGGACGTCGCTGCGGCGCTATCTCTCGACGCTTTGCGCGGTAGTCCCGCGGCGTTCGATGAACGCATCGCCGCGGTGCGGCCGTACGCGGGGCACGCGATTACCGCGCGCAATTTGCGTTGGCTGAATGACGGCAGCGCGATTCGCGAATCGCACCGCGCCGCGGAAAAAGACAAGCGCGTGCAGGATGCTTACAGCCTGCGCTGCACACCGCAAGTGCATGGAGCGGTGCGCGACGCGCTGACGCAAGTGCGGGCGACGCTTGCGGTGGAATTGAACAGCGCGACGGATAACCCTCTCGTGTTTGCGGATTCTGGCGCTGGTTCCGGCGCGGGTGCTGGCGAAGTGATCAGCGGCGGAAATTTTCACGGGCAGCCGCTGGCGATGGCGGCCGATCAACTGGCCGTTGCGCTGGCAACGCTCGCGGGAATTTCCGAGCGCCGCATCGAGCAAATGACCAATCCGCAAACCAGCTTGCTCCCCGCCTTTCTGGTGCGCGACGCCGGACTCAATTCCGGATTTATGATCATGCAGGTGTCCGCAGCCGCGCTCGCCAGTGAAATGAAGACGCAGGCCGTGCCACATTCCGTGGATTCGATTCCGACATCGGCTAATCAGGAAGACTACGTTTCGATGGGGATGGGCGCGGCGCGCAGGATTCCGCCGATGCTGGGAAATTTGCGAAATGTGCTGGCGATCGAGTTGCTCGCCGCCTGCCAAGGAATTGATCTGCTCGCGCCTCTGGCCACGGGCGCGCAGGCCGCGAAGGCGCAAGCAATGGTGCGCGCGGAATCGAAAATGGTGGAGGCTGATCGCTCGCTTGCGCCGGATATTCGCGCGGTCGAACGACGCATTGCCGCCGGCGACTTCAGTAGCATTCTGCGCTAAATCCATCCCGCTGATCGCGCCACGAAAAACGCATCCGCGACCCGAACTCCGTGGTCGTTGTGACGGAGCCCCGCATCGCGGCCGATTGGATCCGATAGCCGAAAAATCTGCTCGTGGGTTTTAGCCGTGATGCGTGGCGTCTTCCGCCGGTTTCTCGGCGGGCTTCGCTTGGCTTGCCGCTTTTCCAGCGGCGCTGATGTTGACGGTATCCTGCGGAGTGACTTTGGTCACATTTGCTGCCGGCTTTTCAGCCTGCGCTTCGTGAGCTGGTGCTACTGGTGGAACGTGTGAAACTGCGCCTACCGGGTTTGCCATCGGATTGCCTCCATTTCACTTATCGGCAAGAGCTCCCGGGTTCTTTAGAAATTAACGAGCCGCGCGGCAAGAAATGCAGATCCCGTCGAAATTCTGTTGGACTTACGGACGGGCGCGGCAAAATCGACCGTTAAGCCAGGGCCTGAAAGAGGAATGTACCGAAGCGGTAGCCTACGGCGTAGCTGAAGGGTGCGACCCCCATAGAGTAGTGACCGCACGGGAGAGAGAGGCTCTCAAACGCGACACCATCCCGGCTGATCGCAGTGAGGAATTCGTTGGTCAATTCGTTGGGGAAAGTGGGGTCGTAGCACCCGCTGATCGCCAGGATTTTTTTGCGCGTGCCGTGCAGGCGCGAGATGTAAGGATACGGACTAATGGGCGAAAAATAGCGGCGGACTTCGTCGAGCGAAATTTCGTGGTGCAACGTCTGCCACACGTTCGAAGTGGTAAGTCCGGCGGCAACCACATCACCAAAATATGTGGAGACGTGCAGGAACGCGCCGGCGCGCAGAGCCGGCTCATGCGCGATAGTGAGAAACGCGAGGCAGGAGCCGATGCTGGTGCCGAGAATGCCGAGGCGGTTGTAGCCTTGCTGTTCGAGCCAGCGCAGGATGCGGCGCGTATCGAGCACCGCTTGGCGATTGGCCTGCAGTGTGAGGCCGATGTTGGGGCTCACCATATAATCCGCTCGCGGATGGCCGGGAACGGCGCGGCGATCGTGATAGGGCAGGCTCAGTTTCACGGCGGTGATGCCGAGTTGATTCAGCCACCGGCAGACGTTCTGCTGCTCCTGCCAACGCGAATTCCATTGCGCGAGAACGACTACGGCCGGACCGCTGCGGCGCGCGTGAAACAATTGCGCGTGCACGCGATTATTCTCCGGCCACGGCGAGGCGATGGCGCTGGTGAACGTGAGGACGTTGTCAGTGAGCGTGTAGTCGTCCGCCGGGGTGGTGGCGAACCATTCGTCGCTGCGTGCGACCGTGGCGCGCGCGAAATTTTCCAGCCAACCACGCGGGTCGCGTTCGTTCGCTGAGCCGCCAATGTGTTCCAGCCCCCAGGCAAACGGCAAGACGCGGCGATTCGGCTCCTGCGCGAAGCGCATCTGTTCGTAAGCCAAGACCTGCTGTTCGATCCAGGACATGAGGTGTAAACCATCGAATATAGCTTAGTGGGTGGGTCGCGTTCAAACGGCGGGGTGATTGCGGCGGTGGGACAGTCTTCGGTCGCCAGATAGAGCGGATTGTACTGCGGAGATTCAGTTACTTCGCTGAAGGTGCGGCGGATCTTCGCGCGTCCACCATGGTGAAGCTTTCCGGTGGTGCGAAAAGGCGCGCGTCGGGTTCTCCGAGGTGAATTTCGGTAACGTGGATTTGGGCGTTGCCGGAAACAGGATCAGTCTTGTCGAGCACCAAATTAAATCCCAGTTGCGTCGAGTGCCAAAATTCCCTGACCGCGGCGAGGGCTTGGTCGTTGCCGACTGTCCCCGGAGCAATTGTGCTGGTCTCTCGCGTTCCGATGACATCAAGGCCGAGAACTTCTTCATGGCCGAGATCTTCGCTCTTTACATTATTTGCTGCAGAGGAGGACGCTTCATTCGTAGCATCATCCGCGAGTGCCAGCATACGATATTCATACAGCTCGCAGACATGCCCATCAGGATGGCAGATGTATATCTGGTGCGTGGTCGGGTCGCTGTATTCAATCTGGGTGACCGCGGTCTCTTCCTTGTCGCCATCTGGAGTGAAATAACGGCGCTCTTGAAAAATACGCCCTGCACCATCACGCGCGATGGTGCGGTGATTCTTGATGGTTCGAGATGTGCCGTCGCCAAAACGGATGGTCCACACAGTGGTCACTGTCGCGGTGAACGGCGCATTCAGAAGTGGCGGAATGAAGATGCTCGTGAGCCTGGGTATGGTGGCGCCTTCCGAGCGTCCCATTTGGTTGGAGTTTTGAGCCGAGGCGGGTGGAAGCGACAACGCGACAAAACCGCAGAGCAGGCCGAGGAAACCCAGGGTTTTCATGGTGCAGCCTCCACGGAACGAGCGGATTATGCCAAATTTCTGCCGGCTCCGCACGCGGTTTCGGATTGGCGATAACGCCAATAGCAGGAGCGTAGAGTAACGCGAAGCATTTAGGGGCGATTCAAATATCCCCTTGACCATGTGATTCGAGACGCCGAGCTCACGGATCACCTCGGACGTAGCCTGCGTGGAAACGGCGGGGCGCTCTACCAGAACGTTCTATGTATAATGCGTTCGAATTTGGGGGAGATTATGGATATTCGCTGCGTGGTGACGGGGCAGAATGCATCCGGAAAATCGCTGATCATACGCGATAAGGGTGTTCAGCCGGTGACTGTGGCGATGCTTCCGGGGTACGAGTTTCATCGCGTGTGGGGAGGCGATTCTGTGCAGGAACTTCCGTCGGATGGAACCGCGCCGACGCAGCCGCGCTACTTCCCTGCTAATAGTGGCTTCCGCTTCGGATTTTTCACGCTGCCGCCGGCGACGCAGACGCACAGCGTGCGAATCGTCACAGCGCCCGCATTGGAGGAGATGCACGAAAAGTTGCCAGGGATGATGGATGTGCTGGAGCCGGATCATCCCGGCATGCATAGGACCGACACAGTCGATTTCGACGTCGTAATTTCTGGCGAAGTGTATTTGAAGTTGGACGACGGAGCGGAAGTTCTGCTCAAAGCGGGTGATTGCGTGATTCAGAACGGGACCCGCCACGCTTGGCACAACCGGTCGGCGGAAAAGTGTGTGATTGCCGTCACTTTAGTAGGAGCACAGCGCAAGCCGTAATTAAATGAGCGGGACCCGCGGCGGGCCTTAGTGGCGATGGATCGCCTGGAATCGAAATGAGTACCCGATTCCGACGAAGCGATTTGCCCTGCCCGTCAAACTCTCGCCGAAGTGGAAATCGAGTTGTTGAGTGTTTGTGAGCTTCAGTGAGGTGCCGACGTCCATAAGCTGGCGCGTCCCGCCTCGCGCCGGAAAGTTGCCCACGTATTCGATGTAGGCATCCCAAACCCCCGTCAATTGCCGGTCCACGAGGATTGTGGCCTGCCCGGTGGGATTTCGGGAGTGGCCTTGAGTGGGCCAATACATCGCGAGCATTCCAGCCGCCGTCCACTTGCTGGAGAGCCCGTGCGACCAGGCAGCCTGCAACCCTGGATCGTAGCCGCGGCTAGAAACGGTCTCGGCCCCCGTCGGGAAACTGAGGAACAATGTCGCGGACACGTCGAATCCGCCAAGTGTTGGTCCGAATTGCTGTTTCATGCCGATGATCATGTCGCCGAATCCCGAGCCGGGACCGCCGCCATTGTCTGTATTGTAGAAATAGTCTGGCACCGTGAAACGCAATTCGGTTTTCGTGGCGATGCCGAAGCGCAGCAATGTTTCAGGGCCGTCAACGACGCTCTGGCCCTGATTGTAGGTTTCCAGGAAGCCGTTCTCCAATTGGAGACTGCCCGAAGGGACGACGATACTGGAGTTGGTGAACGACGGCCGATCGGTCACGATCGTCGGCGACGTATCGGCGGCCGCAGGCTGGTCTTGACCGTGCACCGGCGCCTGCGCGATAAGAGTGACAGCCAACAACACTACGAAAACACGAATGAACATTGAGCTGATTGACCGTCCTGGATTCTTTTGCCGGGGACAATATCACACGATGATTCGCTTCACATGAACGAGCTTAGAACAGTTTGAACTTTTGAATTTTTAAGCGGCGTCCACGCATGGCGTTGTTATGGAACCGTTGGCGTGGCTGGCCATGAGTGATCTCGGATCCAGCTTTCTGTTAAACTCATCGAGGGTAGCGCGTCTACCACTAGCTGAGCTAGAATACCTACCACCATGACATCCAAGAAGGCCCCCAACCGCACTGAGCTCCTGCAAGGCACGCTCGATATGCTGATTCTGCGCACGCTGTTGTTCGGGCCCGCCCACGGGCATCAAATCGCGAAACATATTCAACGCACCACGGACGACGTGCTGCAGGTGGAGCACGGATCACTCTATCCGGCGCTGCATCGGATGGAACGTAAGGGCTGGCTTATCGCGAAATGGGAAACGGCCAAGGACCGGAATCGCGAGTTCAAATATTACCGGCTGACGCCGACCGGCAAGAAGCAACTTTTGCGCGAGCAATCGCGCTGGAAACAACTGGCAGCGGCGGTCGCAACAGTGCTGCGACCAGTGCGGGGAGACTAGCCATGAGTGTTTTTCATTGGCTGCGCTCGCGCATCGCTCGCGCCGCGGCCTGGCGGCGCAATCGTGATGCCGAAGTAGAACGCGAGTTCGAAGCGCATCTGGCAATCGAAGCCGAGGAGCAACAAGACTCCGGCCTCCCGCTCGAGGAAGCGCGCTATGCCGCGCGCCGAGCCTTCGGCAACACCACACGAGTGTGGGAAGACGTGTGCGAAATCTCGAGCGCGATTTGGCTGGAACGTCTTGCCCGTGATCTGCAGTACGCCGCGCGCTCGCTGCGCAAAAGCCCCGGGTTTGCGGCCGTCGCCGTTCTCACCCTGGCGCTGGGCATCGGCGCGAATACCGCGATATTCAGTGCGATCAATGCGCTGATGCTGCAGCCGCTGCCGTTCGCCGCAGCGGACCAACTCGTGCGTATCTACTCCATTCAGAAAGGCATGGTTAATACCTTTGCAAATCCTGATGGGCCTTCGGCACTGGACGTTCGGGACTTCGCGCAGAGAAGTCGCAGCTTTCAGAAAATGGTGGCTTATGACACCTGGGCTAAGAATGTGAGTTTCGGTGAGTCCGCGGGCCAACCGGAGCAGATGGAAGTCGGATTGGTCCCGGCAGCGTATTTCGAAATCCTCGGTATTCGACCCATCATCGGCCGGCTCTTCAGCGAGGACGAAAATCAGGAAGGCAAAAACTACGTGGCCGCAATCGGCGCGCAACTGTGGAGAAACCGGTTCGATAGCGATCCGACCGTGCTGGGCCGCAACATTCGCATCAATGGGGAGCCCTACACCATTGTCGCAGTGATGCCAGACGTGATTCCGGCATGGGTGGAACCTGGGCGGCACAGCGATATCTGGACTCCGTTTCCATATTCGCCCGACATGTGGGCGGAAAGCGGGAGAGGAGAACGCGGGTACGCAGTTTTGGCACGACTAAAGTCTGGAGTGTCGCTCGAACAGGCTCAGGCAGACCTCTCGGTGATCGCCGCTGCGCTCGCGGCAGAACATCCGGTAGATGAAGGCGTCGGTGTATCCGTGAAGAGGTTGGCTGAGTCTCGAGTGGGAGCGCTGCGGCCGATGCTGTACTTGTTGATGGGAGCCGTGAGCCTGATCCTGCTGATAGCCTGCGTGAATCTGGCTAATCTGCTTTTGGCGCGCAACTCGGCGCGTCAACGAGAGCTGGCTGTGCGCGCAGCATTGGGTGCGGGGCGAGGCGGGCTCGTCCGGCAGTTGCTTGCAGAAACGCTACTCCTGTCTCTCATCGGCGGAACGGTGGGATTTGGTTGTGCAGTGATCGGGTTGAGAGCTCTCGCGAGGATGCACCCGGAAAATCTACCCCAACTTGGTTCGGTGGGAATCGATTGGCGGGTTCTGACGTTCACTCTCACGGTATCTCTTGTCACCAGTTTGCTTTTTGGGCTGGCGCCGGCGTTCATGGGCACTCGGCTGGACCTCGTGGATGCACTGAAGCAAGCCGGGCGATCCGGGATGTCCGGACATTCCAGTCAGCGTGTGCGCAGCCTGCTCGTGATAACGGAAATGGCGATGTGTTTGATGCTTCTGGTGGGAGCGAGCCTGCTGATTCGCAGCATCATGCGTTTGCAAGGTCAGAATCTGGGTATCCGTCAGGACCATTTATTGAGAGGCCGCATCTATTTGCCGCCTGTGCGCTATACAAACCCCGGAGTAAGAGAGCGCTTCTGCGATGATTTTGGAACAAGGGTCCGGGCAGTACCGGGCGTGATTGAGGCGACGGTGACAACCGTCTATCCTCCAAATAATGGGTGGACTCAGATGTTGGTTATTCCTGGCCATCCTGTCACACGAATTCAAGATATTCCGTCGGCGCAGTTTGGAGTTGCGGACCGACATTTCCTTCGAACTTTGGGAATACCGCTGATTCGCGGTAGAGATTTCGCGGAGTCGGACAGCGCCACGAGTCCCCCAGTGGCACTGATTAGCGAAGAATTCAAGCGACGCTATGTCGCGACGGAAGATCCCATCGGCCAGAAGATTCACATCGGGCCTCCGCAACTACCGGGAATCGCTGTTGAAGAGAATATAACGGACGACGTGGACGTCACAATCATCGGCGTTATTGGCGATTTCAAAAACGCTGGTTTGATTCGCGCGCCGCAACCCCAGATTACCGTCCTGTATTCTCAACACCCCCTGGTGAATGGCGGGTTCAAGGACATTCTGATTCGCACGGCTTCGGATCCGTATTCAGTGGAGTCCGACGTACGAAGTCAACTTCGTGCGCTGGATTCCGACATGCCTCTCGCCGAGGTACAAACGATTGACGAGCTAGTCGAACGCTCGACCGGAGGGCAACGCTTCACTACCGTTTTGTTTGCGTCGTTCGCGGTGGCGGGATTGGCGCTTGCAGTGGTGGGCATCTATGGAGTGGTCTCCTTTCTCGTCGCGCAACGCAAGCAGGAGATGGCGGTGCGGATGGCGTTGGGCGCGAGCCACGGCAAGGTCTTGTGGCTGGTGCTGAACCACGGCCTGAAAATGGCTGCGATTGGCGCAGCTATAGGGCTTTGCGGCGCCTGGGCCGCGCAGAAATTCACCGCCGGACTGCTGTACGGCATTTCGCCGCTTGATCCGCTCACCTTCGCGGGCGCGCCCGTATTCTTGCTCGCAGTCGCCGCAATCGCCTGCGCGATCCCTGGCGCGCGCGTTTTGCGGATCGATCCCGCCCAGGCGCTGCGTCAGGACTAGCGCGGCTTCGCGTGAAGAAATCCTGATGAGGAATGGCCCCGCGCGATTCTGCTCGGACCGGAAGCGCGGGACCAATCTCGCACCGTTTCTGGTGTTAGCCGGTCATCACTCGCGCGTTGCGGCGTCCGCTGCTTCCGCCATTTGCTGCAGGATCTGGAGGAACTTCGGCTGTTGCCCAACAAATAGCCCATCCGCAGTGAGCGATGCAACCGCCGCTACGGCGCCCGAAAATTTGTCGTCGCTCGGCCGAATCACCGCGCAGTGGGGCAAGTCGGCGCTAATGAATTCGCAGGGAACGGGAAAGATCAGGCTGGGCTGAACCAGGCTGGGTGGTTGCAACGGTGGATTGTTGAAAAAATCGGGAAACGATAGTCCGGAGATGGGGTCCTTGAACGGCGCCACTGGGACTTGTACCCCATTGCCTGCAAAATCGACCCACTCCAAGAAGTGAGCAATCTCGTCTCCCCCAATACTCAGAGTGATCTTCAGCACTTCCAGGCTGCTGACCTTCTGGCTAAGCGTCGCATAGAGACTCGATCCACCTTGTTCGATGAATCCGAAGTGAAAGGCGGCAACGTTGGCGATCGCCTGGATGTGGTCGTTACCCTTAAAGTTGGGATTCGACGCACCGTCGAAATCCTTGTTGTTGCGGGGAATGGCGGTGACGTTATTGAGTTTGAGCGCTTGCGGGAACGTGGCGCCAAAATCGGGATTGGTGGAGCTGCGGTAGCGCACGAACCAGCTGGTGTCCACGTTGAGATGCATCAGATTGGTCAAGCGGCCGATGTTCTGCGCGCCTGTCGCCGTACTACCCTGCAGCGTGCGAAACTCGTCGAAATTGACCGGGTCTGCGCCTTTGGATTCCAGGTAACCGTTGAGGAAGGCGGCATGACTGATTTCGTCAATCGTGTTGCTAGCGATGTATTGTGGGCCATCGCCATCGAGATTCGACAAGGCAATCTGATAGTTGTTCAACATTTCGTTGTTGTCAACTTCGACTGGCGGGTTGTCGCCGATACCGCCCAGTTCGGCGTACTGTATCCAAAGATCCGATTCAATGAGTTCGGCGGCAGCTAGGAACCGAAGAATGGCTGCGTCACCCTTGTTGAGACTGCCTGAGCTGCTCTGGCCAAATGCGGCCTTGCCACCACCCAACAGCCCAGCGCCTACCGTAGCAGCCCCGGCCATCACTCCCTTCTGCAGTAGCGACCGGCGATTTACCGTGCGATTCATGAATCCTTTCATCTTGTCCATGATGTTCCTCACATGTTGAATTGAACGCCGTAGCCCGAGTGCTCACGGTAAGCGGGAGTGCGACGAAGCTTGTCACAGAGAAATCAAATGATTGTCGTGAGCGTGTCAGTTTTTCGTCTCTTCGCGACATGACGGAGCGACGAATGAACGGTGAACTCGAAATGAACGCAGAATCGGCAAGCCACGGACGGAGAACCAGCTGCGGGAAGAGGTTTCGTAGAGGTTCACCCGTAGTAGGCTGTTAGAACGTGTGCCGTTTGGGACAGATTTGTGTACCGCGCGTGGATAGACTGATTTGTATCTCCATTCGAGGTGAAATTCATGAAATACGCAATCTCCATGACCGCATTATTTTTCCTTTTGGGCACGACTGCTTCCGTTTACGGCAGGCAAGAGCACGGCCAGGACGGACATTCCGAGGCGGGACATGCGCAGGAGGCCAAACCCGCGCAGGAACATGCGCAGCCATCGCACGCGCAGGAATCCAAGCCGGCTCCTCACGCGGAAGCAGCTAAGCCTGCAGCGCAGCAGCACACGCAGGCCGCGCATTCGACTCAAACCCACACCTCAACGACCCAGAGCCACGCGACGCAATCACATGCGGCAGCGCAAAATCGTGGTGGCGGTGGCAATGGCCCGCACGGCAGAATTTCAGAGGCGCATTACAACGCCAGTTTCGGCAGCGGGCACAGCTTCCATGTGAACCGCGGCGACTACGACCGTCACCGTTTCGCATACGGCGGTTACAGTTTCGGATTCGGCGCGCCGTGGCCAGTAGGTTGGGGCTATGACGACGATGTGTACGTAGTTTACGATGGCGGCGGGTATTACATGTACGACCGCATACACCCGGGACTGCGTCTTTCGATCAACATTCTGTAGGCTTTCTCCGGCGCCGGGTTCAGGCGAGATTGCCGGTCGCCCATTCTTGCGAATAGCGAGCATGGGCCGACTGGCGGACCGTAGTTTCACCGTTTTGACGCGCTGCCCACCATCCCTTCAGAGTTGCGTTCATTCGCGGTGCTCCACCATCACGTTTTCACCACGCGCCAAGCCCGAAGTGCGTGCGCACTACGCGATTTGAGCTCCAGTTCGCACCGGGCGCCGCGTCCCCGGCTGCCCTGGCCCGCGTTAGCAGTCGGGCACGATGCCCGAGCCGCCGCTTGAGGGGCGGGCAGCGTTGGGGCACAATCGAATTGTGGCGTTATCTACCTTCATCGGGATTTTTGTCTTTCTGTTCGGGCTGATCATCGGCAGTTTCTTAAACGTGTGCATTTTGCGCATCCCGGCGGGCAAGTCCATTGTCATGCCGGCGTCGGCGTGCCCAAAATGCGGCGCGCCGATTCGCGCGTACGACAATATTCCGGTGCTCAGCTGGCTGCTGTTGGGCGGAAAATGCCGCGGCTGCAAGACGGAAATTTCCTGGATGTATCCGGTAGTCGAATTGCTGACCGGCCTGCTATTTCTGGGCTGCTTTTATGCATTTGGACTCAGCGTGGACGCGGCGAAGTGGGCGGCGTTTTCGGCCATCATGGTGGTGCTGGTGTTCACTGACTTGCGCGAGCGCATTTTGCCCGACGTGGTGAACTTCACGGGCTTCGCGATCGGCCTGATATTTAGCTTGTTCACCAAGCCGATGGACGGCACGGCGCTGTGGATCGCGAATCATTTGTTTGAATACCCCCCCCCGGCGCCGGTGCTTTCGCGGGTGGACGCGCTG
>Ga0210390_10004312_pt1 | contig 12016 bp, 9 predicted proteins | sample IncBWH11OmetaG_FD_161050 | JGI IMG/M metagenome (GOLD analysis project Ga0210390, IMG submission 161050) | Forest soil microbial communities from Barre Woods Harvard Forest LTER site, Petersham, Massachusetts, United States - Inc-BW-H-11-O ... | reverse complement strand
AAGAGGCTGGGCAAAAAAACAGCGGCGGGAGGGCTCTCACTCCTTGACTGTAGCCCAGGCCATTCAGGCCTGAGGATTTTCCCTAAGTCGACGCGATCCCGCTACGCAAGGAAATTCCCTGAAGGGTGAGCTACAGGAAAACCAGCGGCGGAGGCGCGGCCTCAAGCCCGACGGCTGAGGGCATCCTTATGAAGCCGCACGACCGGCGGCTTCCCGGGAACATTGTCGATTCCCACGACGTCGAATCGCACCGGGCATTTCTTCACGTGGCGTTCCCGCAGAAAAGCGTGAGCCGTGCGCACCAACACCTGGTGCTTCTCTTTGCCGATACTCAATTCCGGCAGAGCGATCTTCCCGTTCACCACCGCGCGCGTCCGCACTTCCACAAATGCCAGGGTGTCGCCGTCGAACCCCACGAGGTCCAGTTCGCCCTTCGCCCGCGCGGGCTCGTAATTCCTGGCGATGAACACATACCCCTGCCGCCGCAAATACCAGTAGGCGTAGGTTTCTCCGCGCACACCGACGCGCAACGCCTCCTGCTTCCGGTCCGCTTCCACAGCAGGACCAACATCGCGGAGCCCGTAGCGCGACTTCCATTTCACCCATGCATATCCGATGCGCGCCAGCATTCCCATGGTTGGTTACCTTCTGTAAATAGTACCGCAAAGTATAAACAAAATCCCGTGGCCGCCCAGCACCCTTTGCGAACAGCAATGTACCCTGTCCTCAAAACTCAAAAAAATTGTCATCCTGAGGGGCGCGCCGTCTGCGCCCCGAAGGACCTCAACCTAGATTGTTCGCAAGATCTCAGGGCTGAGATCCTTCGGCTATCCTCGTCGGATAGCCTCAGGATGACTTGTCTTTAGATTTTTATCGGCGACTGATGATTATTGACCGTTCGCTTTCTTCTAAATCTTCTTCTCCGCCTCCCGAATCGACTCCTCCATGATCTGGATCGCGCAATCCGCCTGCTCCTCGTCAATGATCAGCGGCGGTGACACCCGGATGGAGTTCTCGCCCGAGCTGAGCGTCAGCAATCCCCGGTGAAACGCGTTGTCCACCACGGCATCGCGCAGGTCCGCCGAGCGCTCCTTGGTGCGTTGATCGCGCACGATCTCCACGCCAATCATCAGGCCCTTGCCGCGGACATCGCCCACAATCTTGAACCGGTTCGGCCAATCGCTGATCCTGCTGAAGATGTAGTTCCCCATCTTTTCGGCGTTGGCCATCAAGCCGCCTTCGATCAGATCGAACGTGGTCGTTGCCGCCGCCAGGCAAACGGGATTGCCGCCATACGTTGTGCCGTGCGAACCAGCTTTCCAATCCATCACGCTTTCCTTGGCGATGAACGCCGCCACCGGCATGCCGCTGGCAATTCCTTTCGCGGTCAGCACAATGTCCGGCGTGATGCCGGCGTGATCATAGGCCCACCACTTTCCGGTGCGCCCCATGCCCGCCTGCACTTCATCCAGGATCAGCATGATGCCGTGCTTGTTGCAGATACGCTGCAACTCTTGGAGGAAGAATAGCGGCGCCGGGATAAAGCCGCCTTCGCCCTGCACAGGTTCGACGACGATCGCCGCAACTTCTTCCGGCGCAAAGAGCCGCTTGAAAATCTGCTGCTCTAGCAGTTCTATGATTTCGCCGCCGCAGGTTTCCTTCGTGTGGCCCAGGGCGCAGCGATACGCATACGGATACGGAATGTGCTCCACGCCGCCGAGCAGCGCCCCAAAATGCTTGCGCTGCGTGTTCTTCGAAGCCGTCAGCGAAAGCGAGCCCAGTGTCCGCCCGTGGAAGCAGCCGTAAAACGCGATCAGCTTGTCGCGCTTCGTGTGGTAGCGCGCCAGCTTGATCGCCCCCTCGACCGCTTCCGTCCCGGAATTGCCGAAGAACACTTTCCACTTCTCCGACTTCGGCATCGTGGAAACCAGTTTTTCCGCGAACTCCGGCATGTGCCGGTGATAAAACTCCGTCCCGGCGATGTGAATCATCTCCGCCGCCTGCTTCTGAATGGCCGCCACCACCTTCGGGTGGCAGTGCCCCGTCGAGCAGACCGCAATGCCCGCGGCGAAATCCAGGAAGGTATTTCCGTCCGCGTCTTCCACGATGGCGCCGGAAGCGCGCTCCGCCGCAAGCGGGTATTCGCGCGTCAGCGAAGGCGACATGTATTTCGCGTCGTAGGCAATCACCTCTTTCGCTTTAGGCCCGGGCAGTTCGGTCTTGATTTTAGGTAGTTTGGCTTCCGTGGCTGAAATCATGGTCTCTCCAGATTGCGTTTCGCGGAGGATTCGCAGGAAAAGTGTGAGTGCGGAAGGAGGGGAAAATGCAGGTTTGCGAGCCGGCAATGATCGGCCGAAGCCCTCGGAAACGCCGCTTAATCGACGCTATAAAGCCCGGGGCGCAGATTCGCCGGTCGAAACTTGCGGGGCACACGAGGACCCACGGCTACGCGGTCATGTTTAAGAAACTGGCAGTGCTTCATTTGCGTTTCCAGCGTACCTTTCCATCCTTCGTGTCTTCTAGAATTATACCACGGTCAGAGAGCTCTTTTCGCACCCGGTCGGAGGCCGCGAAATCGCGCCGCGCGCGCGCAGCCTGGCGTTCTTCCACAAGTTTCTCGATCTCCGCATCGCCCAAACCGCCGTCACTGCCGCCAAATCCAATCGCTTTCAGCTTTTCGGCGTCGTTGTCTTCCAACACGGCGAAGACCTTGTCGAAGCCGCCGAGAAGCTCCAGCGCGGGCGTCACGTCGCCCTGCCGGAATTCGCCCTTGTCCATCGCGGTGTTGGCTTCGCGCACAAAATCGAAAACCGCCGCCAACGCTTGCGCCGTGTTCAGGTCGTCCGAAAGCCCCGCGTCGAAATCGTCCGCGGCCTTCGCGATGCGTTCCGCCATTCCCGGCTGATTGCCCGCCGGGAATTTTTCGTTTTTCAATCGCGCCGCAAAATTCCGCAGGCGTTCCACCGAACTCGTCGCCTGCTGCAAACCGTCGAACGTGAAATTCAGTTGCCGGCGATACGGAACGCTGGCCAACGCAAAACGCAAAGCCGACGGCTTATATCCTTTCGCGAAAAGATCCCGCAGGGTGAAAAAATTCCCCAGCGACTTGGACATCTTCTCGCCTTCCACCAGTAAGTGCTCGGCGTGAAGCCAGTAGCGGACGAACTGTTTCCCAGTCGCCGCCTCGCTCTGCGCGATTTCGTTTTCGTGATGCGGGAATGCCAGATCGATGCCGCCGGTGTGAATATCCAGCGTATCGCCCAAATATTTCATCGCCATGGCCGAACATTCGATGTGCCAGCCCGGCCGCCCCGCCCCGATCGGCGTTTCCCAGAAATGCTCGCCCGGCTTCGGCGCTTTCCACAAGGCGAAATCCCGCGCGCTCTCTTTTTCGTAACGATCGTTGTCCACGCGCGCTCCGGCCTGAATGCCGGACAAGTCCACCTTCGAAAGTTTCCCGTAATCCTTGAATTTTGTGATGCGGTAATAGATCGAGCCCTCGCTCGGGTAGGTGTAAGTATTCTTTTGCAGCTTCTCGATTAGCGCCACCATGTCGTCAATGTGATCCGTGGCCCGAATCCAGTGCTCCGGCGACTCGATGCTGAGGGTTTTGCAGTCCGCAAAAAAAGCCTGCACAAATTTTTCAGAGTATTCCCGGATGCCCACTTTGGCCGCCGCTGCGTTCGCAATGATGCGGTCGTCCACGTCGGTCAGGTTCATCACGTGGTTCAGCTTGAATCCGCGCAGCTTCAGGAAACGCCGCAAAATGTCCTGAAAGACGAAAGTGCGGTAGTTGCCGATGTGGGCGTAATCGTAGACCGTCGGCCCGCAGGTATACATGCCCACCTGCCCGGGTTTCAGCGTCACAAACGGTTCGATTTTTCCGGAAAAGGTGTTGTGCAGCTGGATTTCGTGCATCGCGTCTCGGTTAGGCCTTTCTGGCAACAAGCAAATAAGCGATTGTATCCGAGCCTCCGCCAAACCCGCAATGATGTGCCCAGGAACCATGGCAAAACCTTGGATGCTTCACGCGTCCGCCAGTTCGATGCCTTCGAAAAGGAACTATCCATCCAGGTGGGCGGCTCGCAAATCGAGCTCGGAATGGGCGAAATCCCGTCGTTGACGCCCGCTTCTCCCCGATTTAGAATCCTGTCCGTAAGCGTGGTGGGTACGCCCATGTTTAAAAGCACCGTTCGAATGATCGCCCTCCTGGCCGCTGTTGCAGGGCCTGCATCCTCTCCCGTTTTTTCGCAGGAACCATCCGATTTAGCTCCGCCGCCCTATGGCGGTGTGACGGCTTTTGTTGACGGCATATTTGTCACCCCGGTTCCTGGAGCGCCGCTGACGGCCCTTGTTGCAGTGGAGAGCACGCAGGTGTTGGCCGATGGTTCCGCGCTCTCGAAGAAAAGCATCGCCAATATTGCTCGCGATTCGCAAGGCCGGATTTACAATGAGCGCCGGCAATTGGTCAGCCCCTCGTTTAACGGCCAGCCTCCAATTCTCTCTTTCCACATCTTTGATCCGGAAACCCGGCAGAGTATCTTCGTGAATCCCGCCACTCGGGTGGCGAGGCAATTCACCTTATCCCAGCCAATACATAGGCCGCCCACGAGTGGAGAGGATTTGGGCAGTCAGGTGATGGAAAATGTTTTGGCTCACGGGATTCGAGTAACCAGAACGGTTCCGGCGGCCGCCAGCGGGACTGGCAAGCCCGTCATTGTGACGGACGAATACTGGTATTCGGACGAGTTGCACCTGAACATGCTCGTGAAACATGACGATCCGAGAACCGGGCAACAAACTGTCAGCGTCACTCGATTGTCCCGCGCGGAGCCGGATGAGGCGATGTTCAAGGTTCCCACCGGCTTCAAAATAGTCGACGAAACGCCCGAACCCCAAAATCGCCAAAACTAACCAAAACTGGAAATCACCGGACCGATCGGTGACCCCTTTGTCGAACCTCTGTTGGTTCGATCTGAAGTGATGCCCTATTCTTTTGCAAGATAACCGGCCAGGACTTGTGCGCAGCTTTCGATAAAGTCCTGATCCGATTTGGCGAACGTGTCGGCGAAATAGCTCTCGATATCGAGCTCCGCCGCCAGTTTCTTCTTCACGTAGATGGGAACAACGATTTCGGACTTCACGAGATTTGACCCGGCGAGATACCGCGGATCCTTGGAGACGTCTTGCACGACCACCACCTGACCGCTGCTGGCTGCCGCGCCGCAGAGTCCCCGGCTGAGGGGTATGCGCGCATTGGGCGTGAAGCTGCCGGCAAACGGTCCTACGATCAGGTAGCCCGCATCGGCCGGATCGACCAGGTAAAAGCCCACCCAGTTGTAGCGCGCCATGTTTTCGTGCAGCCGTTTGGCGATCTGCTCCATGACGGCCTGGGCCGTGGGAGCGGTGGCAGCATAGCGTTGAAGTTCCTGGAGAAGTTCTTTCGGCGTCAGTGCCAAGTTCTCGACCTCGAGTGGAGCGTTAGCAACCAGCCTCGTGGAAAATCAGGTCAGAGCCGACTTCAGGCGCTTGGCGGTTTTCTCCAACTGTTTCTTCATCGCTTCGACCTGCTTGGAGATGTCCTTTAGTTCTTCTTTCGCGATTTTGCTGGCCGCCGACACTTTGCGAGCCTGAATGTGCGCTTCGCGGTTGGCCTTGCCCAGCGCTGTTCCGACCTTTTTCCCGACTTCGGTGAGTCTGTTTTTCTTCGACATGATGTTCCTCCTGTACGAGGTTTCATCGTATACCCGATTGCACAAGGGATACCCGAAAAATTTCGGGAAACTTAAAGTTTGCGGCGATTGACAGCATCTAGCAGTGCCGAATAGAGTCGGATGATTCCATTTTGAATCGCAGACCCGGGAGAAAACAGCAGATGCAAAAGCGCATGGCGGTTTGGGTGATGGTCAACGCGTTGGCAGCCGGTTCATTATGTGCACAAGAGAAGGCCGCACTCCCTGCCGCATCTTCGGCGGAGCAGAAAAAAATTCTCAGCCCTGAGAATTTTCTGGCAGTCCGCACCCTGCAGGACCCGCAATTTTCGCCGGACGGCCAGCGGGTGGCCTTTGTGGTCAGCGAGCCGCAGAAGAATGAAAAGCGCATCCGCCACATCTGGCTGTACGAAAAAAAGAGCGGCGCCGCGCGACAACTGACCTATTCGGATAAATCAGAGATCTCGCCACGCTGGTCGCCCGACGGGAAAAAGCTGGCGTTCCTTTCCAATCGCGGCGGCGACGAGCAGCAAATCTACATCCTGAGCATGACCGCCGGCGAAGCCGCGCCCGTAACGAAAGGAAAGGCGAGCGTCACCGCATTTGACTGGGCGCCCGATGGGCAGTCCATTGCCTACATCGCGCCCGACCCCAAATCCGAAGCGGAAGAGAAAAAGATAAAAGATAAAGACGACGCGCGCGTGGTGGACAAGGACGACAAGCAGCCTCGCCTGCGCATCCTGGACCTGGCCAAGAAAGAAGAACACGCCGTTACGCCCGCGGCGTGGAAAATCGAGGAGATGAAGTGGATGCCCGATGGCCAAAGCATTATCGTGCGCGCCAACGGCAAGCCCGCTTCCGATCAATTTACTGACGGCCTGTATTCCATCTGGCTGCGCGGCGGCATGGACGAACTTCGCGCGCCCCACGGCCCCATCGGTAATTTGAAAATTTCGTCGGACGGCAAACTGATCGGCTTTGCGGCGGCGCGCGACGATGGACCTAGTCCGCACGATCTCTGGATGATTGGCCCCGAAGGCGGCGTGGCGCGCAATCTTACGGGGGCCAGCCTCGACCGCCCCGTTGGGAGCTATCACTGGGCGAAAGACGGCTCGGTGACCCTTGGATATGCCGAGGGCTTCCGCAATAAGTTTGCGGTGTATTCCCCCACCAGAGAGAGAAAAGACCTGCCCGATTTGCCCGCAAACCCCGGCGAATTCGACGTCTCACCCGCGGGAGAAATTGCCTTCGTCGGCCAAACCAGCGTTGCTCCACCGGAACTCTGGTTGCGCGATGCCGCGGGCCATGCGGAGCAGGTCACTCACCTGAACGAATCGCTGAAGCCTTACGGGCTGATTGCGCCGGAGTTTTACAAATACAAATCCTTTGACGGCGTGGAAATCGAAGCCGCCCTTTTGAAGCCAGCGGGCTACGACGGCAAATCGAAACTTCCAACCATCGTGCTGGTGCACGGCGGGCCAACGGGAAATTGGCGCGACTCTGTGGAAGCCTGGGGCCAGTTGCTGGTGGCTCGCGGCTACGCGGTGCTGTATCCCAATGTGCGCGGCTCGATCGGTTACGGCGAAAAATTCATGGCGATGAACCGCGCCGATTGGGGCGGCGGCGACTTCAAGGATGTGATGGCGGGCGTCGAGGATCTGGTCACCAAGGGGATCGCAGATCCCAAGCGGCTCGGCATCGGCGGCTGGTCTTACGGCGGGTATATGGCGGAATGGGCCGTGACGCAGACGGATCTTTTCAAAGTAGCCGTCTGCGGCGCCGGGATGGCCAACCTGATTTCCGAGTACGGCACGGAAAACGGACCGGAGGGGGACGAGTGGTTCTTCGGCACTCCTTATGAACATCCCGAGCGATTCCTGAATAGCTCGCCGGTGCTATTCGTGAAAAACGCCAAGACGCCCACACTGATTTTGCAGGGTGAAGCCGACCCTATCGATCCCATCGGCCAGAGCCAGGAACTTTATCGCGGCCTGAAGCGTTACAACGTGCAAACGGATTTCGTAGTTTATCCGCGCGAGCCGCACGGCCTGCAGGAAGCCAAGCATCGCGTGGACATGCAAACGCGCATGGTCGCGTGGTTTGAGAAATATCTAAAGCCGGCGAAGTGAGCGTGCGCCGTTTTCCTGGTTCCTGCAATCTGATCGCTGGTCGGTGTTATCCGCGAGGGATAGCAGAGATCAGATAACAGCGATCAGGAACCAAAACCGCGCAAAGGAGCATCCCTGCCCCACGCCAAGCTCAACGCTGTCTATTCCACAACCACGATGCTCCGGCGCTACGAAGTCTGGTTCCTGCGATGCGGCCTGGCGGATGGCAGCGGCGCCTGGTGGTTCCGGTATTTGCTCGTAAACAACATCAAGATTTCTCCGGAGACGACAGCGCGCCGGCATTTTCAGGTTTGGGCCACCTGGTTTCCCCGCGGCGCTTTGCCACAATCTTTTATCGTCGAAATCCCCCCCGAACTGCTGGATCTGAGCCCACGCGGAGAAGCTCCCTTCCAATGCCGCACCGCCGAAAGCGGCATAGAGGAAGGCCGCTGTTGGGGAAATCTTCGGACAAAGGGTCACCACATTTCCTGGAACCTGCGCATCCATTCGACCTTTGGCGCAACTCTAAGCGATAAAGGCTGGATCGGCTTTTCGCGCTCCCCGCATTCCGACGCCACTTTTTCCGGTGAGATTATTTTTGACGGGGAAAAAATCGGCGGCTCGCCGCTGGGCTTTGGCGTTCAGGGACACAACTGCGGATACCGCCACAGAAGCTACTGGCGCTGGATGCACGCCTATTTCCCGCAACCCCATGGCGGCAGCACCCTGGAAGCGCTGGTCTACGACTTGCCGTTCGGCCTGATCTTTCGAAACGCCATTCTCTGGCATCACGGCAAGTTCTCGAGTCTGCGAAAAATAAAAGAGTCGCTGATCGACCGGTCCCGCGCTCGCCTGCTTTGGACTTTTTCCGGCCAGTTGGACGATGGCTCGCCAATCGAAGCCTCAGTCGAAGGCATCGCGCCGGGCATTCACGAATTGCCCTACACGAAGACCGACGGCTCGGGAACGTTTCCCGTGTCCAATGCGAGCCTCGCCCATGCAATAGTAAAATTAGGGCCGGGCGAAACTTTGGAAACAGAGGCGGGCGCGGTCCTTGAAATGGGAGGAGCCTAGCGTGGCGGAATCACAGAAGTGGGACGCGGGACTCTACGACGACAAGCATTCGTTCGTCTGGAAGCTCGCCGCCGGTGTGCTCGATTTACTGAGTGCCCAGTCAGGCGAGCGCATTCTGGATTTGGGCTGCGGGACGGGCCACCTGACTGCGAAGATCGCGGAAACCGGTGCACTCGTAGTGGGCGTCGATCGCTCGCCGGATATGATCCGGCAGGCCAAGGAAAAACATCCCTCGTTGCAATTCGAAGTGATGGACGCCAGGGAAATCCAGCTCGATGGAAAGTTCGACGCGGTCTTTTCAAACGCAGCTCTCCACTGGATCAAGGAGCCCGAACGAGTCATTGCCGGAATCAAAAAATCCCTGCGCCCCGGCGGACGCGTTGTCGCCGAGTTCGGCGGCAAAGGTAACACCGGCGAACTCCTCAAAGCCGTTCAGCACGCCTGGCAGAAATTGGGCATCGCCGGCCCTGCGCCGCACCCCTGGTATTACCCCAGCCTCGCCGAATATGCGAGCCTTCTAGAGCAGCACGGCTTCGAAGTCACGCAAGCAACTCTCTTCGACCGCCCCACGCCGCTCGACGACGGGGAGCGCGGCCTGCGTAATTGGCTCGAAATGTTCGGCAGCTCCGTCGTCGAAGGCTTGCCAACCGCCACCCGGGAGCAACTGCTGGCCGAGATCGAGCGCGAACTCCGTCCAAAGCTCTTCCAGGACGACCACTGGGTTATGGATTACCGCCGCCTCCGCGTGTCGGCAAGACGTCTCTAACGGACTGGGACAGACCAAAAATTGTGGTGTGGAAAAATGGGCCACAATAGGTAGAGTAGTGCTTTACAGCCCCTCCTACGCGTGATACGCTTTTTCCCCGTACCGCCATTCTAGCGCCAGGCGGCTGGGCCTCTGACCGAGAACCTGCCAAACGTGTGTGCTTTCTGTCTGTTACGGACAGAAGCGTTGCGTGAAGACTCCTCCTCCCGAGGAAAGGAAAGTCGTCTCTCTTCGCGCCAAAAATCCTGGGTGAATTTGTTCGCGCTGGTGGTGTGTTTGCGGGAAACGTGATTGCCACGGGCGGGTTCTAAGAGTATTGGGCCGGCAACTTGCAATCGGGGGCTGGATTCCGGGGCAGTTCCATTGACCCGGAGACGCGAAGCAGTAGGCTACGACAAGAGGGGACACCTTGCTTAAGCTGCGCAAAGTCGAAATCGTGGGCTTCAAGTCGTTCTGTGAACGCACCGTGGTGACGTTCAGCGGCACCGGCACCACCTGCATCGTCGGGCCGAACGGTTGCGGTAAATCGAACGTGGTGGACGCCATCAGCTGGGTGCTGGGAGAGCAGAGCCACAAATCTCTGCGCGCCGAACGGATGGCCGACTGCATCTTCAACGGCACCACCAAGCGCCCGCCGATGGGCCTCGCGGAAGTCACCATCACCATGGAAGATCCGGAGCTTGCCGAAGCCGCGCGCTTCGTGCTGGAGAGCTCCACGGAAGAGGAAACGAAAGATTTAACCGCAGAGAACACAGAGGGTCCGCAGAGTGCCGCGGAGAATCTGGATGCGATGATCGACGGCGCGATCGCCGCAACCGAAGCCGCCGGCGAAAATGCGGGTGAGACCAGCGCAGCGCAAGAAGGCCAGACCGAATCCGGATTCAAACTGAAGCGCAAAAAAAGGTCGGAAAAGCCGGCGCTCGTCACCAAGCCCGGCGAAGTGGTGGTCAGCCGCCGCCTCTACCGCAGCGGCCAGAGCGAATACCTGATCAACGGGCGCGTCGGCCGTTTGCGCGACATCCAGGAAATGTTTATGGGCGTCGGCCTCGGCCCGGACTCCTACGCCATCATCGAGCAGGGGCGCATCGGGCAAATCCTCGCCACCAAGCCGATGGAACGCCGCGCGATCATCGAAGAAGCCGCGGGCGTCACGAAATTCAAGACCAAGAAACGATTGAGCGAGGCGAAGCTCGAATCGTCCAAGGTGAATCTGTCTCGCGTGAACGACATCGTCGTCGAAGTCGAAAAGCAGCTCGGCTCGCTGAAGCGCCAGGCGGCGAAAGCGCGCCGCTACGCGGAAGTTCGCGACCAGATGCGCGGAATCGTCCGCCAGATGTTGGCGGGAAAAGCGCGTGAACTCGATGCCGAAGCCGAACGGGTGCAAACGCGCGTGGCTGAGCTGACCGCCACCGAAACGCAGCACGCCCAGATGATCCAGCAACAGGAAGTGGAGCAGGACCGCCTGAGCCAGCGCATCTACGCGCTGGATGCCGAACTCCGCCAGAACCAGAACGTGCTGAATCACACTGCGCTTGAAGTTGACCGCATTGAAAACCGCATCACCTTCAATCAGACGCGCAGCTCGGAACTCGCCGGGCGCAACGAGCAGATCACCATGGAGCGGAATGCGCTCTCCGCGCAGCACGCGGAATGGGAGACGCGCAACTCCGCACAACTTCAGGCGGTGGAAAATGCCCGCCGCGACTCCATCACCGTGAGAGCGCGCGTGGAGGAACTCACCGCGCAGGCAACACAGCGCGCGGCGCAGATTTCCGAGAGCGAAGCGCGCATGGACGCGCTGCGCCGCGCGGCAACGCAAGCCGGCGAGAGCCTGCTGCGCCTGCATGGCGAGCAGAAGCAAGCCGAGGAAGCGCTGGTCCATCAGACGGAATCGATGCGCAAGCAGGAAGAGCGGGAAGCCACCCTGCTCGAAAGCTCCATCAAGGTGCGCGACGACGCGGAACGCGCGGCGCAGGATTGGCAGAACGCCGTCACGCAGGCAGGCGAACTCCAGAAGCAGGCGACCCAGCTCCAGGCCCGCATCGTGGAACTGAAGGCGGCCCGCGAGAAGGCCCAGAAAGAAGCCGACGCGCTGCGCGACAGCTTGTCCTCGGTCCGCGCCCGGCATTCCACGTTGACGCAAATTCTCAACGACCGCTCCTATACCGGCGAGGCTGTGCAGAAGCTTTTCGCCGCAAACGAGCGCCACGGCGGCCAGGAATTCCACGCGGTGGGCGTGCTTGCGGATTACGCCGAGGTGCAGGAACAGCACGAAGCCGCGGTCGAACAGTACCTTCGCGACGAACTCGAATACGTCGTCGTCGAAACCTACGACCACGCCCGCGCCGGCGTTTCCC
>Ga0210390_10004310_pt1 | contig 12018 bp, 9 predicted proteins | sample IncBWH11OmetaG_FD_161050 | JGI IMG/M metagenome (GOLD analysis project Ga0210390, IMG submission 161050) | Forest soil microbial communities from Barre Woods Harvard Forest LTER site, Petersham, Massachusetts, United States - Inc-BW-H-11-O ... | reverse complement strand
TTGAGGTTAGTGCACCCCACGTCTGCCCCGAGCTTAAGTTGAAATCTATCCCGCCCAATGCCTGCGCGGTGCTGGTTGGATTCGCCTCGAGATTGGTGAGGGTAACAGTGATTGTGTCCCCCTGAATTGCGAACGTCGCAAGGGCATCCACAGGTTCCCCACGAGAGGTAGCGCCCACCGGAGTTCCAAACGTGAACGTTGTCTGGGCATCGGCATTTGCCGTCGCAAATCCGGCGACCAGCATGAGAATAAGAAGGAAGACAGCTTGTGATCGTAACAACACGTCGAACCTCCCGTCTTGCTAGGGCCCGAGAAACTGCTTCACTTCCGCTTCGGCTACGGGGCAGATAAGAGGTGCTCGCGAAACTGTTAGATCAAGCAGTCGTAGTCACTCGACGCCGGCGGAGCAGACCACCGATGGCTAGCAGCCCGCTACCCACAAGCAGCATGCTGGCAGGCTCCGGTGTCGGGGATACATTTGGGGTGATAAGAACGTCGACGCTTTGTGCGGCGCCCGTCTTATTAAGGTAGATCACAAAACCAGAGTCCGTTCCTGTCGATGTGCCCAGCTGTGCCTGCACCGCCGAGGGGAGCGTAGACCAGTCCGCGACAATCGAGAAGCCCGTGCTCGACCCGCCGTTCGAAGACGCGAAGGAAATAATTTTCCCGATCAAATTCACGCCCGCGTCCATTCCGGTTCCGGCAAGGCTGATCGAGCCGGCTGTGGTGTTGAAAGCCAAAGTGAAAGGCACGCTGGCCGTAAATGGCCCGCTGTCATTGAAGACCGTGATACCCGAGGTGCTGAAGTTCGTCCCGGACTGGGCGACGCTTCCTGTGCAGGCGCTACTTCCTCCTAAGCTGCAAAAGAAGTCGACGTTCGTCTGAGCGAAAACTCCTGGGGCGATCAGGAGGAGCGAAGCGAGCACCACAATCCACATCGACGACCGTCTGAGCGTGGATTGTGAATGTGAACCATGGTTGTTACTAGACTGCGCGCATTGAGTCATCATAAAAAATTCACTCCCGTGACGTGTTCCCTGCTCTCACCTTCAGTCTTCAACCTTGGCGCAAGTAAACACGTGAGACAAATCTGGGGCGGAGGTGCAGCAAACATTTGTATTTGTAAAGGGATCGGAACAAACATGCAATTCCCCATCTGGTGCTATTCGACCGTGTTAGCCAAAAGGGCTAAGTATTTCGATTTAGTATCATGCATCACCAACACCTCGGCCATCTCGGCTTGGGTCGGGCTCGGCGATACCTCGCCACTGGAGAGACCACGACATCTTGATCTGGCGCTTCTCATTGGAATTAGACGGTCAGTTGATCTCGGTCAGTGCTTGGTGAGCCTTCTGGGCATCGATGGCATCCAGATTCATATGCAATGCGGCCTGGAGCTGCTGTTTTGCCCTAGCTTTCTGTCCGGCCATGAACAAGGTCAGACCCAGATGTAAACGAAACTTCGCTGAATCCTGGGATTTCTGAACGCATTCTTCCAATAGCGGGACAGCGCTTTGGTAATTGCCCCTTTTATACATCACCCAGCCTAAGGTGTCCGTGATAGAGGCTACCTCTGGCATCAGAGATTTGGCTTTTTGTGCCATGCCTAACGCGAGATCGAGGTTCTTGCCTTCTTGCGCATATACCCAGGCTGTATTTGCTAGGGCGACCGCAAAGTTAGGATCGGCGTCGAGAGCACGTGCGTAGTACTGCTGAGCCGTTCGCAGATCTCCTTTATCCAGGTAAAGATTCCCGATCATGGTAGCCAACGCCGCGGATTTTGGCTGGAGTTCCAAGGCCTTTTGATAATCTGCGACTGCCAGATCCGTTTTGCCTTGTTCTCTGAAAACCGCCGCAAGCCGGATATAACCCTGGTTACCTGCGGGGTCGAGTGTGATCGCGCGCTCGAATTCCGTTTGAGCAGACGGGTAATCTCTCGACTTGTCATGGAGCGCTCCGAGAAGCATGTGTCCGTTTGCATCATTTGGATTGGCGTCTACATATTGCCGAGCCAGAACGATGGCCTGTGCCAACTGACCGCGGTCAACGAGATAGTCACAGTAGTGTCCCAGCACAGCGGTTTCGTGTGGACCCAGTTGCACCGCTGCAACAAACTCCTTCTGAGCGTCGGGCCATTTTTTCTCTGCAGCGTAAGCTTGTGCCAGACTAACGCGAATGTTGGGGTCATTCGGCGATATTTCTTTGGCTTTGAGGATTTCCACTTCCGCCGATTTGAAGTCCCCTTGACGCGCCAATGCTTCCCAAAGTAACTGGCGACTGTCTGAATCAGCAGGAAACCGATCAACCAGTTCCTTGGAATAAACCTCGGCGTCTTTCGCGTTTCCCTGCGTGGCGCTCAGCCGCGCGAGAGCCACAAGGGTAGTGTGCAAGTTGGAAGCTGCCTGCGCATTAGGAGAGTTCCGCGCGCTTTGTAGCGCATCCAGCAAGGAAGCGCGAGCCTGCGTCACGTCGCCATCCTGCCAGTAGGCCATTGCAAGGTAATACCGGGCACGTTCCGGCTCCGGGTCTGCTCCATCGGTCACGATCTTCTGCAAATAGAGGATGGCATTCGAGAAATCTCCCTGGACAGTTAGCAAGCGGCCGTGATTAATGCGCACCACCGGATCGTTTGGCGAATCCTTCATCAATTTTTTATCCAAGTCGGCGGCCGGCCGCGCTTGGCTGGTGGTCAGATAGACATCCTGGAGCCGCTTCTCTATTGTCGTGTTGTTCGCGGAGATGGTCAGACCCCGTCGATATTCGGCAATGGCGCGATCCGTTTCTTTTTGTACAAGATAAAAGTCGCCGATGGCTTGCGCCGTCTCGGCCGATTCCGGATCTTGCTTGCGGAGATTGTCGATGACTGCGGCAGCATCCTGGCCCCTACTTTCGCTGGACAACATAGCCGCCAAATCCAGATGGAGTAGTCTTCCATCAGGGACGTTTGAAATTCCCTGACGCAGGACCTGTTCGGCTTGCGATGGTTGTTTGTTCAGCTGATACAGATTGGACAGATTGGCATACGCTTGGACAAACTTTGAGTTAAGGGAGATCGCTTTTTTCAGATGGGCTTCGGCGGCGTCCGAATAATCATTACGGTTATCCGACGGATTGCGCAGGCTAATTTCAACCAATGCCAGATCGACGTAGGCGCTCGCATCGTCTGGACGCAACTGGGTTACCTGCTCGAACAGCGGGAGCGCCTGTTCCGGTTTCAGTTGTCCCAGATAGGCAGCTCCGAGCAATTGGAGACCAGCGATGCTTTTGGGATCGCCATGGAGAATATCTTCGGCATCGAGTTGTGCGTTGTGAAAATCTCTCGCGGAGAGATACAGACGACCGCGGGCTAGCCGCGCGTCGGGACGATGCGGGTCAAGTTTGATCACCGTATTCAGTGACGCATAAGCCGCTTGCCAATCGTGCTGAGCCAATTGAGCCTGGGCTAACTGGTAGTGGGCGTTGACGAACTGGGGGTCAAACCTCAGTGCATTTTTGAACTGGATGGCTGCATCGCCATACTTGCCCTTTTGCATATAGTCCTCACCCGAAGCAAGGTATTTGACCTTTGCCTTCTGCGGGTTATCGGCGCAGGCTCCCACCAGGGATGTCAAAACGAGTAGAGCGCAAGAGAATGCAATACGTTTCGTATGGATCGTCATATTTAGTTACCTTCGTTCATATGAGAGGTCAGTTCGGAAGAATATCGTTCAACCGCGGAAACAGGTCCTGAGTGAAGCGAATCAGGCGACTTCGCGCGTTCGCGTCCCCGTCACTGCTCGGCGTGACGACTCGCACCAACGCTCCGTCGGTTCGATTGCGCAAAATTGCATCCGATACCATCCAAAACTTGGCCGCATATTCACTGGCGATCACGCGACCACCATCCTGGTACCAGTAAAAAACCATCTCCCGGTCTTGTTCCTTCTGAATGACGTACTCGTTGACGGTGATCTCGCGTCCTCCCTGAACCTCGATCGAGAGGTGTCCAGATCGGATGGGTTCCCATCCGCTTCCGGGCAGGCAATTCTTGGGAGAATGGATCGTGTCCCCCGTCCTTTGGCTGGCGTAGTAGCCGATGTAGAGTTGGACCGGAACACCGGAGGGATCGAGGTAATCGCGATTGGCGTGGTCTGTTACGTTGAGAGCGGCAACAATCGCCGGGGAAAGCGGAAGGTCCTTGCCTTTCCAAACTCCGACGGAGTATGGCAGCTCACTCAGAGGTTCCCTCGGAATTATTTGTTCTCCATGACTCAATGCGTGGAGAAGCGCAGACGATCCGAGCAGCAGAGCTACCGTCATCCACAATCGCATCGATAAGGTCATCTTAGGCAACGGTTTCTCGATTCAGCCGCGCTACGAATAACCGAAGCGCTCGATGGCACAGAAACATGAGCAAGATCGCGGACAAGAAAATTATCCAACCTGAAAATTCATGCAGGAAACCTTCTGCTGTACCGGGGCCAAAACGATGTGCCATAACTCCAGCTATCGTTATACGAATCGCATTCGTTACAAGAGCAATAGGAACCATTAAGAACCCCAGCACCACGCGCACATGGCGACTCGGTTCGGCGAGGTATCCATAAGCTGCGGCCAAGGCCAGCAGGCTTATCAACGAGCGTATGCCGCTGCAAGCCTCTACTACTGCCAGGGAGTAGTTCGAAATCACCAATATGTTGCCGTCCCGCAACACCGGGATTTGCAGGACTTCCAGACAGAATGTAGCTAGCCGCGAGGCTAGTAATTGGAGAGGGAAAGTAATTTGGTTGTAAAGAATTTCCGGGATTGGAATCATGAAGACCAGGAAGGCCAGAGGAAAGAGAACGCTGCGCAACATCTTCCAGCCCGTCAAAAAAACAATCATGCCGGCAAGGAGGACCAGGAACGAGAAACGCGCCGTGAACAATTCAGCGCCCAAATCGCCGAACAGCAGAAGGCTAATCGCCGCTAGCACGATCAAAAGCCCCAAATTATTGGGGCGAATTTCGGTTCTCAGCCAGCGCCGGCGATCACGCCAAAGAATGTAGGCGGAAAACAGCGGCACGAATACTCCGTGACCATAGTCTGGATCGTTAAACCAATCCAGCGCGAGCGCTTTGAGTACCTGCCAGTACAGCAATAAACTGAGCAGGAGCAGCACGCCAGACCAAACGTGCCAGTTGGTCTGTTCTGCCGAAGATTCTGCCAACGCCACTGGAGGCGAGACCGGCGACCGAGCGACTAGCACTTCTGATTTCATGTTGTGAGCAACACCACTATTAAAAGCGCTGAGGCCATGGCCTTCAGGAAGGCAAATGCCGTACGAGCACTGGACCAATTCGGTTCGCGATGGAAAGTGGCAAGTGTCGCCAAGCGTTGACGGCAAATTGCAGCTTGGGATTCTGGCGGTTCAGCGCGTTGACTTGTTTGTTGTTTGGAGACCAATAGGTCCAGTCGAGTGGAATCTCCTCGGAACCCCACTGCATTTTGTATTGGTGAACGCCAGAGCCCTTGGTGGAGCGGCCGAAGTCGAAGCGCGTATAGCCGCGCTGCGCCGCGAAACAAAAGGTGTTCCAGTGCAGGAAAACGTTAGGTTTCAGGGGAAGATATTTTCGAAGTGAAGCGGCCCACACGGATTCGATTGTTTGTCGAAAACCGAGCAGGAAACAGCAGGCGATGGGTATGTTCTGCATTCGCACGATCGCGATGAAGGTCTCGTGTGGGAAAGCCGTCAGAATGCTCTGGAAGAAGCGTCGCTCATAAACCGGGGTGCCAAGGTCGCGCATGTTCTCGCAGAAAACAGAGTAGAAATCGTCCAGAAGATCCATGCCTCCGAACTCGATGGTGAAGCCAGATTTTTCGGCCTTGCGAATGGAAGTGCGGACTTTTGGATCGAGGTTACGCAACATGCGCGCAGTGTCAGTTGAGATGGGCAGAACAGCTCGGACCTTGTCGGTTCTAGGAGTCAGTCTGGGCGAATTGACAGAAGTGCCGCGCAATTCCAGATACTTTGCGCCAAGCCTATCGGTAACGGAGAAGGCTTCGCGGAGGAGCAATTCCTCAGCGTCCTGGTTATCGGCGATGATACCCCCGCCCTGCAGAAGTGGCATGGAGGAGACCCACTTGCCCAGCAGCCAACTGCTTTGGACGAAGAGCGGGAGGATGCCGACGATCTTTTGGTTGTCTTCGGCCATCAAATAAAGACTCTGCCAATGAAAGTTAGATTCAATAATGTCTTTCCACTCCCATTGGTGATGATTGGCGCAGTCGTTGTGGGTTTTAACAAACGCGCTCCATTTCACATTGTGGTCCGCACCGGAATAGACGATGTTCATAAGGATTGGAACTCCCAGGAGCGTTTCGATGTCGTCGCGATGGTTATGCGTGGCGGGTCCGACGATTCGGCAAAAAACAACGAATCAGGCTGCGAATCTCAGCGCCGCGATAGTCCGCCAACAAAAGAAACAGGGCCATCGCGAATACCCATAGCGGCACGGCGAGTAGACTTAAGGGCAATTTCAGAAAGAACGCGGCAGCAGCGGTAAAGATGGCCACCAGAGTGAACACTACATATTCCTTAGCGACGGAGACCTTGATGGGGACGCAGCGCCCGGCTACGAAGAGAGACGCCAGATAAGAGACACAAATTGCCGACCCATAGGCGACGATGGCACCGAGCAGATGCCAAACAGGCCACAACAGGCTGAACAATACGCTGTACAACCCGAACTGAGCGATGGCAATGTAAACGGCTCGCTGCTGTTTACCTACACTGGAAAGCAAGATATTGCCGGCAGCGCCAGGGTTCGCAAGGCCGATCAACAAAATTGCGATAATCAAAGGAACGTGTAGAGAAGTGTATTGGGGACCGAGAATCTTGAGAACCACGCTGGTAAGCAGTAGCAAAGCGCAAGTGGTAGCGGTATTCACAATGAAGGAAATGCGCATGTAAACACCGAAGATCTCGGAAGCGACGGGAAGATCCGAGGTGGCGAACAGGTTCGTCAGAGAAGGCAACAGGCTCTCTAGAAAATACATGTTTACTTGCGGAATCAGCAACGCAATCGTGCTGATGGCGGCATATTGACCTAGGGTTTTCAAATTGCCAAAGCGAAGGATCAACACGTAATCCAAGCGACCGACAAAAAAGCCAAGAATACTGAGCTGTTGGGTGGCGAACAGATACTTCCAAAAGCCGCTGGGCAGAAAGAATTGCCACTGGGAAGTACGCCAATCGACCGAAGACACAGAGAAAAGGCGCTGAAGGCCAACAGCAGCGAGAAGCGCGGTGAGGCCCAAGTAGATCGTCCAGACCCAAGTGGTGTAATGCAATACCAAGGATTGATGCGCGCAGAGAGACAAAACGGCGTAGATACAAAACGAAACGATATTGATTGCGCGAGTTAAACTTTGCGCGGCGCGAATTTCCAAGAGGCCTTTCAAGATCGCGACAATCATCGAGAACACGATGTAAAGCGGAGAGAGGTACAAGATCAGCAGGTAGAAGGAGGAGTTGCCCTTGTTTCCGAAGAGATAGCGAAGTTGTTCCGGCCACGTGAAGAACAGCGCCAGCCAAAGGCACAGAGCAGCGCCGACAATCAACAGATAGGAGAGCAGGAAGGGCAAGCGTCTCTCCGGCGCTAGCTCGGGGATGAATTTGATAATCACAGAATCTCCGCCGAGATAAAAAAAGGCCGCGACTATGTTGATGTAGACCGCCAACAAACCAAAGGTCCCAATGGCCTCGGGAGCGATGCGGGCCAAGATGACATTAGTTCCGAAGCTGAAAGGAAGCGCCAGGATGGACAGCCAGACGGTCCAACGCATGCCAACGAAAATGCGCGTCCGGAGTTCGGACGGGTTGGGGAGCAACATGCGGGAAACCGCTACGGATTGATCGGCCATGGGGTGGAATGCGAGCTAAAAGCGCTGTAGAGAATCCAGGATTTGCTGGTTTGCGATTCTGACAGAAGTAATGACATCTCCGTAATCACGTTCCTCGCCGCCGCAGCGGTAGCGTTGAAGCGGAGGCGAACACGACACACTGTCGTGCACCGCTTCGTGCCCGTCATAAGCATTATCTAGGAGGGAGACTAGGCCCCAGTTATTCTTTTCCCCGGGATTATCTAGATACTGCCACCAAAGGATGCCAACAAAAGGCCTACTGCCATTTTCGGAGTAGGCCGCGGCGGAAAAACTGCGCGCCAATTCTTCGTAGTGAGCTCCACGAGCGCTTTGCGACGGAAAATCATAAAGAGCGATCGACGCATGATCCCGGTAAAGTGCAGAATCCGCGTTTGCGGTTTGAAATGTTCCGATGAGGAGCGGCTTATCGCCGAGGTTTTGGTAAATAAAGTCCAACGCCGTTTGGCTTACGGGTGCACCACCGCCGAGAATCATGACGTCAAGGTAGCGCGATGCGGCCTGCAGGACTTGCGCAGGTGGGGGAGCGCCCCAGCTTCCCAAGGAATCCGGGCCTAGAGACAAGACTCCCGGCATCCATGCTTGGATTTTCGATTTGCAAACCGAAAAATAGTGAGACGCCACTTCGTAAAGATAGTTGTTCAGGTCTTCCTTCACTTGGTTCTGGACGTTTTTTAGATAGGTGAAATCTGTGCCGATCCAGGCTCGGTGAGAAGGGCGCCCGTCTTCATCGAGCAGTCCCGTACCGATAGCCCAGCCGTTCTGAACGTAATTGACGGTGATCATAGTTCCCGGCGGCGGAGCGTGGCTGGCGGGAAATTCCAAGGTCAAGGCACCGGTTTGATAGTTGATTGAGCCGGTCACTGACGGCCCCCAGATTGTCCCGTCGCCCAAATCGCCCGCAATGAGGGTTTGTCCGGCGGAAATCTGGAGAGTGAATCTGGTCACAATGGAAGTAGCCAAGGTTTTCGTGAACCTAAGCGAAGTGCCGTCGGCCTGTGCCACGACCTCACGTTCAATGGGAATGCCACTGGAATCAAATGTGGTGTAATGCGACCCCCAAGCGGAGTTTAAGGCCATGATGGTTTGATATTTCTGGATGAGTTGGTCGCGCAGTGCTTTTTTGCAATAGACAGTGGTGTCGTTGTAGAGAGCTTGTTTGGAGCGGTTGGCTGTTTGCGAGGGAGACATGGTGAGCACCAACCATCCCAAGTGGGCGTTGTTATGGCCCGGAGGAACGGTGGCGAAATCTGGACCGGCACCAAAGCCGAACATTTCATCGCCATCGTCGGCGGCCACGCCCATCATGAAATCGCTATAACGGGAATTTTTGATTTGACGATTTAACGGGTGATGGCTCAATAGTTCCTGCAAGTAAACATCGAGATTCTGGTCGTAGTAATCACCGACTCCCTCGCCGGGACGGTAGCCTGTGTAATAAGTGCTGGCGCCAAAAAGAATGTTCTTGATAGGAGCCGTCGCGTAGTGATCGGTGTTGGCCATCGCATAATAGGCGGGTCGAACCCAACCCCAAAACGGAGCCTTATCTGGCAAGCTGGTCGGAAGCGCGTACCACGAATAGCCGACACCAAGGCTATTGAAGCCCCAGGATTTGATGCGAGCTACTTGTTGCTCAGCCCAGCCAGCACCGGCGTCGCCATACTTTTGGATCGAACGGGAATAGTAACTTTGGCCTTGGGCGTCGCGCGACTGATCCTGGTTGAGGACGTACATGCCTATCATGAAATAACCGTGATTATCCGGATCCACAAATAGCCATTTGTCACCGAATTTTTCGACTCGCCATCTTTGTGGCGTGGCCTGATGCGCAGAGGAGATTTCTTTGAGTCCGCCGTACCGGTCCAGGCGCTCGTGCGAATTGGAGGGCCAGCCTGGAGGCACCGGGTGACCAGTCAGGTAGCCTCCGAGAGCAGCGAAAAAAAGGATGTGCGGGCGAAATCGCATGGCAGAATGCGCGGGTCACTTCAAGCGGCTGGCTGGATCGATTATGTTTTCGCAGGACCCGTAGCTTTAACGATCTGAACAGTTCGAGTGATCGCAATACCGGAAAACATGGCGGACCAGGGGTCCAACGAAAAACGGCGCACACTGGCGGCCGCGGCTGCAAAAGCGTAGCCGAGCTGCAGCCACCAAAAGCAGGCGCGGTCTTTGAAGCTGCGATGCCAATGGCGCTTATACATATAGCGGGAGATCCGCACTTCCCGTTGCAACCAATGTTCGGAGGGGCGCGCAATGGGCGTTTTCATGTGTGCCAGGCGAGCGCCGGGCGCAATCAAGAGCAATGAACCGGGCGCAAGTTGAGCGCAGAAATCGATGTCCTCCGCTGGAAAAGCGCAAGGATTGAGATCGAACCTGACGTGCGCAATAGCATCGGCGCGAAAACTCATCAAGCCGGCGCCGAACTTCTGTACCGCAATGACATCGGTATCTGCCATTTCATTAGCCTGCCAGTAGATAGCTTGACGTTCGTCGTAGAACGGCCCGCGGGCAAAGAGCCAGGACCATGCACGCAACCAAACGTCGGAGCGCCGGTAATTGGTGATGACACCCGACACGCCTTTTGCGGACGGGTATTTCTGGTACGTCTCAATCAAAGCCTCCATAAATTCCGGCTCGAGGATTACGTCGTCATCCAGAAACAACAGGATATTCGACGAGCAGCATTCCATAGCGCGATTTCTAGCCATGGACACGCCCGATATTTCGGGTTCGTGCAAATAGATCAACCGGGGAAGCGGTGGCGCCGTGCTCGCAAACAATTCATAAACCGCCGTTCGGCTCTCGTTCCCCTCCGTTTGGTCCACAATCACCAATTCATCAGGCCCAATCGTCTGCTGGAAGATGCTGCGCACAGCGTTCACCAGATCACCCGGTCGATTCTTAGTCGGGATGATCGCCGACAAAGTATACGGTGGACTAGCTATGTTATTCATTGTGATTCCCCGCCCTGGAAATATAATCTTTTTCTGCTGGAAGCCTAATCGGTTGACTCTAAGATTCGACCCAGCGCCAGTTGCATATCGACATTGATGTGCGTTGGCACACGGTAATCCTGGGGTTTAATTGCAAATACTTCGATGTTGCGTAGTGAACGGCCTTGGATCGGGGAAAAGCCGTTATTAAGCGTCCACATGGTTTGCCGTTTCGCGAGCATCGATTCCACTTGCAAGATGTGCGTCATGGCTGGGTCGTTTTCCACACTGCGGTCGACAAGAATCAAGGTGATGGGCACCGATTCCAAATATTGTTGCAACCGCTGAGGATCGTTAAATAAAACGTGATAGTTTCCCCCGGTCCAGTCTGCACTCGAAAGTTGCTTGGATGCTCGCAGAACGAAGTAGCGATCGGGTTTGGGTTCGCGAGCGGCCAACTCAGAAATCACTTCACCTTCTCCAATCGCGTCAGAACACACCAGGATCGCGACTTTCGGATATTCGGAATACTGATCGACCACATATTCGACAGCCTTGCCAAAGCCGGTTGCCGGTGCGATATGCGGGCTGCGTAGCGTCGCGACGCCCACAACTAAGATGGCAACCGCCGCTGCTAATTGAACAGTTGTCGGACATCCCTGCTTAGGTAGCTGCTTGGCAAACTCCCCCGTGCCCGCAATCGCGAAAGCCGCCAAGCTGGGAAAAGCCGTCATCAGATAACGTTGTTCAATACCAGTGGGAATGATGACTTGGAGCAGCAACGTCGCGGAGAGGAGAGCAAATAGCATGGCCCAAACTGGCGATGTGCCGCCGGAAAAGAAAGGTTTAACGACCATTCGCCAAATTCCGTAAATAGCTGCTACAAACAGCAGCGGGCCCATCGCGTCAATCAGAAACCACCCAAATGCCTTGGCAGCGACGCGGGTGTAGGACCAGGCGATTTCACCTCCGAGGCCATTTTGCTCGGAGCGTGTAAAGTATAGGGTCCAAGGACCGGCCACGAGTGCTATAACTAACGCGGATAGCCAGAACGCTTGTCGCTTAATCGCACTCCAATCTTTCATGAGCCACATGCTAAATAGAGGCAGGAAAGCCAACGACGCCCCAGACATCTTCGTCAGGATTGTGCAGGAGGCTACAAGTCCAAACAGCACGCTGCGGG
>Ga0210390_10004309_pt1 | contig 12018 bp, 13 predicted proteins | sample IncBWH11OmetaG_FD_161050 | JGI IMG/M metagenome (GOLD analysis project Ga0210390, IMG submission 161050) | Forest soil microbial communities from Barre Woods Harvard Forest LTER site, Petersham, Massachusetts, United States - Inc-BW-H-11-O ... | reverse complement strand
CGTCAGCGCGCTCAGAGCCTACGACTTCGCGCGGCAGGCCGCCGGCCGATCTCGCCAATAGGCGGCTTTCCGCATTGGCGAGCACTGCGCCGATCCGCGTAGATACCCGCCGCGAGCCAACGCCGGCGGGCCGGCCGCTGCCATTTGGCAGCGAACACGCGCCGTGTTCAAAATCCCTCAGCGAAACCGCCTCAAGAGAGTGAGGAAATCTGCGGCGTTGCGGCGCGCGATCCGCTGTATTCAAAAACTGTTGATTTTGAATACGACTAGATGTAGTCTGATGGCGGTTTTCGAGGAGGTTCCGATGAAGCGCGCCGCCCTCTACCTCAGAGTTTCGACCCGCGAGCAATCGACCGAGATGCAGCGTGCCGTGCTCGAAGAAATTGCCGGCCGCCGCGGCTGGCAGATCGTCGCGGTATACGAAGATGCCGGCATTTCCGGCGCAAAAGGTCGCGACAAGCGGCCGCAATTCGACCGGATGCTGAAGGATGCCAGCCGCCGCAAATTCGACGTGGTAATGGCATGGGCGATCGATCGCATGGGCCGCTCGTTGCGCCACCTGCTCGATACCATCGAGCACCTGGACGCGACCGGCGTAGACCTCTACCTCGATCAATCGAACATCGACACGACGGTTCCGGCCGGCCGGTTGCTGTTTCAGATCACCGGCGCCTTCGCTGAATTCGAGCGCAGCATGATCCGCAGCCGCGTTCAGGGCGGCATCGACCGCGTCAAGGCAGCCGGGAAGCGGCTCGGCCGCCCGACAACCGATGCCAAGGTTGCCGCCGCGGTTCGCGCGTCGCTCGCCGCCGGCGTCAGCATCCGCAAGGCGGCCGAGCTGCACCCCGTCAGCATCAGCACCGTGCAACGCATCAAGGCCGCCGCCGACAACGATGCGCACCAGGCGCTCGCCGCCGAGCTGCGCCAACTCGCGAGCGCGCCCCCGGTCACTCGCGCCTGATCGCTCAAAACCAACCCCGGCGCCGCCGATGCTCGACGACCGCGCGAGCCCCCCGCCTCGGCGTTCGCCGCCAAGAGCCCTAGCTAATAGCGAGGGCATCCGCTCCGGCGTTGACCCGGTCAACCCGCCTCGGCGTTCGCCGCCAAGGGTGTCGCTATTAGCGACACCCTTTTCGCCATCGTCCAGGCCGGGACATCGCTGCGCGCCGCGCAAGAGCGGGCCGGCCACGCCACGACGCGCACCATCGCCGGCGACAGCGCCTTCCACTCCGGCGCCGGCGATGCTCGACGACCGCGCGAGACCCACGCCGCGGCGGCCTCGCACCGATGAATATGACAGCACGCGATAATTAGTCAGTACTGATGACGTTATCCGCCGCCTATTTAATTGTTTTCCGGCACCCCCCCTCTGTCGCGGCATCCCCTCATCGTGACGCCCGAAACCATCGGATGCTTCACTGCCAAGTCTCGGAAGCATACTCCGGTTAGGTGCTACACGCATGTGCCTGCGCGCACACACGACAGCCACTAAACGGGGAACCCTTCCGAGACTTCCGGAGAAGCGTCCGAAGCTTTCCATTGCCCGCGCCTTACACGCCCGAGGCCGGGGGGTCGTCTTCGGCGCGTCCGGCGGCGGGCTTCAAGGCCAACCCCGCGAAGCCGTGGCGACGCGACCAAGGATCACGCCAAACCGCCGCCCCCAGCGCCCGCAGCCTCAGCGCGAAGCGGCGCACGCTGTCGTGAGGCAATCCTTGCGGCCGCAGCCATTCGACGAAATCGCGGTGAAGATCCATCGTCAGCGCCCGCGCGTTCGGGTCGACGGCACAGCGCTCCTCGAACCATCCCGCGACGCGACGCGCGCTCGGATCGGCTCCGACCGCCTCGACGACCTGGCGCAAGGTCCGCGCGCGCCGATCGTCGGCCGTCAACACAACCAGCGCCGAAATCGGCGTCGCCGGGTCGAAGCCGCGACGCCGCGCCCATTCACCGATGTGGGCAGCAACGCGCGCGCTCAGCTCGGCCGCCGCACCGCGCGCCAGCCCTACGTGCTCAGCGCCGCGGCGTTCCCCTTCACTGCCCCCGCTCACGCTGCCGCCGCCCCTACCTCGCCGCGGCCGCCCCGCCGGCTGCGCGATTGCGGCCGCCGAGCGGTCTCCGCGCCCTTGTCCGGGCGGGTGGCGAGCCAGTATTTCATCGTTGCGCGGCGCCAGAATTTCCGCCGGTTGATGATTTTATCCGGCGGCGGGAACCCCAAACTGAGGCTCCATCGCCACAAGGTCATTTCGGAGATATTGCCGATCGAGGCCCTGATTTGCGCGCTCGTCAGCAGGTCATCATCTAATAAAACAGGCACTCTCGACCCTCCACCTCGCTCACGACATATCGTGAGGGAAGGTGTTGGCCGCTTCTAAAAGACGATCAACAAGACAAATCGACAAAGCGGTTTGTCGATTTGTCGTGCCTTATTCCAATAAGTTAGCTTAGTCCTAGCGCCTTGCGGCGGCGATCGATTGTGCGATCATCGTAGCCCCGCTCGACCGCCGATTTGCCGAACAATCGACGCCGGATCAAATTTCCAGCAGCCTTGGTCGCCATCGTTTTCGATAATCTGTCGGCGGTCGTATCGGCTGCAGCGGCGGCAAGCAATGCGTCATCAATTTTCCTATGCCGCTTTTCGACCGCCGAACGGCCCGGTTGGACGGTCGGCGCCGCCCTCTCATCGTCATCAACATCCGCGCACCTAAGCCCAAGGATCGCAAGCTCGGCGCCGCCACGGCCTTCAATCGTCGAGCTGTTCCAATTCAGCACCCAAGAACCAGAACCAAACTCGTCGAGCGCCGCGCCAGCAACCGGACGCCACTCCGCGTCGAGACTGCCAGGTGACAGAAAGAGGATCTTATATTCGCACCTCGTCTTGATTAGTTTCAGCCAATCGACCAGTTCGGTGCCGAGCGTTGGTGTCGATGGACCCATTTCCAGCGGCGAGTCGCCCTTGCCAATGATGAGCCGAACCGCAGGTGCGAGGCTCAGTCGGTCCCAACTTCCCGGCAACTGGCCCGGCTCTTCGACCTCCCTGGCTATACGATCCGCCAGCTCGGGATGCAGCCTCTCAACGGCCTCGCGAAGGCGTAGGACGCCCCCACCCCAACAACCAGCGCCGGCGCGCGAATAATCGGACACTGCCCGCGCCTCCTGCAAAGACGCCCTGCATGGGAAGAGAGGCGGGCAGCCCGGTGCAGGTCCGGGTTTTCGGGGATCAGCCTAGCCGCGCCGGCCGCCAGCATAACCTCAGCGCGCGCCGGCGAGCTGCACGACGTTCGACGGCCGCGGCGAGACCAGCCCATCTACATGCCGCGCCCAGGTTTCGAGCGCCGCCTTGCGCTCGTCGAGATACTGATAGCGGTTGTAGACGCGAGCGACCCCGCGAATCGTTCCGGCGGTGTGGTTCAGAACGCGGTCGACGACATGATGCGCGATCCCGAGCCCCGCCATGCCGGTTGCCGCGCTGCGCCGCAAATCGTGCAGGGTAAAATGGGCGATCTCGGCCGAGGTCGCATCGTCGCCAGCGCCAGCGTCGACCAGCTCTTTCTTGAGTTGCTCGAGCATGGCCGCGACCAGGCGCTCGCGACCGCGGCCGAAGCCACTGACGGGCCGCGACCCGTTGGTCGTGAACAAAAACCTGCCCTGACCTTTCGTCGGCAGCGCCTCGATGATCTCGACCGCGCGTGCCGGCAGATGGATCACGTGTTCCTTGTCATTTTTGCTGCGCTCGCGCGGCAGAACCCACAGCGCCTTGCCGAGATCGAACTCCGACCACGGCGCATGCGCAAGCTCGTCGCGGCGCTGGCCGGTCAACAGCAGCAACTTGAACAACGGCCCGAACGGCCAGCCGATCGCCGCGCACGCCGGCCAGAACAGCTTGATTTCGTCGTCGTCGAGATAGCGGTCGCGGGTCCGCGCCTCGCGCCGCCGCGGATCGGGGTCCGGGATCCCGGCGGCCGGGTTGCCGGTGATGATCTCGCGCTCCGCTGCCCAGTCCAACGCCGGGCGCAGGTAGGCCAGCAAATGATGCGCATGCGGCGCGCAGCCGCGCGCCACGATCGCGTCGAGCAGCTCCCGGATGTCCCGCCGGCCGATGTCTTTGGCGCATCTGGGGCCGAGCGTGGGGCGCACGTCGGCGTCGAAGGCGCGGCTGATCTCTTTCAGCGTGTCCGGCCGCCAGCGCTTCGCCCCATATTCGGCAAGGTAGCGATCGAGGATCGTGTCGAGTGTGTCCCGCTGCCGCGCCTCCTCGGTCTTGGCTTCCGTCTCGGCCGCCTTGACCGCATCCCGCTTAGCCTCAACTGGGTTGAGGCCTTCCTTGGCCTTTCGCAGGCTCGCGCGCGCCAGGTCGCGCGCCTCGCCGAGGCGCGGCAACAGCGCGGTCGTGCCGAGCGTCTCCCGAACCAGCTTGCCGCGCACCCGGTAGAGAACGATCCAGCTTCGCCGCCCGCGGTCGGAGATGCGCAGCCCGAAGCCGGGCAGCAGCTTGTCCCAATATTCGACCCGGCCTTTCGGCGGCGCCTTCAGCTTCTCGACCGCGGGCTGTGTCAACGTTATTGTCGGCATCGTTCGCGACCCTCAGATTTCCGTCTGGCGATATCTCGGGTAGCGGATGGGTTGCTACCCGAAGCTGTTACCCCCTGTTAGGTCGGGGTAATTATCGCGGCCTAACAATACAGCGGGATCGTCAAAAACACAAGCAGTTCTATGGGCTTGATAACTTATCACCGCGTCTCTAAGCGTCACACTGAGACAGATTGTGGATCTGGATGTCGTCGGTTCGAACCCGATCACTCGCCCCAATCTTCTTACCCGACGCGCACGGCGCCCCCCGCATAGCTGACGCTGCGGGCATTACACCGGGTCCCAGTGGATGCAGCGGCTGACCGGCGGGGCGGGGTCGGGACGGTATTGGGAGGCGCGGGTCCACGGGCGCGGGGCCGGCCCGTCGGCCAACGGCTTTTGCGCCAGGGTCTGGCAGACCGAGAGCCAGCCGCGGTCGAAGGCATAAGCCATGCCGGCCATGTACATCCGCCAGATCCGGTAGCGCTCGGCGCCGGCGGCGGCGATTGCCGCTTCGCGCGCCGCCTCCAGCCGGCTCACCCAGCGCAGCAGCGTCGGCGGGTAGTGCGGCCGCAAATCCTCCATGTCGAGAATTTCGAGCCCGCTGCCGGCGACCTCGTACAGCACGCGCGAGATGTGCGGCACCGCACCCCCGGGAAACACAAACCGGTCGATGAACTCGCCGCCCGGCGGGCCCTGCGCGCGCCCGTCGCGATCGGCGGCGGTGATGCCATGGTTGAGCGCCAGCCCGCCCGGTTTCAGAAGTCGCGCGATCGTCGCGAAATAGAGCGGCATGTTGGCGATCCCGACATGCTCATACATGCCGACCGACACGATCTTGTCGAATTCTTCGGCAGCCTTCAGGTCGCGGTAGTCGGCGAGGCGGAATTCGACGCGGTCGGCAACCCCGAGCGCCGCCGCCCGCTCGCGCGCTTCCTCGCATTGCAGCCGGCTCAACGTGATGCCGAGCCCGGAAATTCCGTAATCCGCGGCGGCGCGGCACAACAGCCCGCCCCAGCCGCAGCCGATGTCGAGCAGCCGCTCGCCCGGCCGCAGCCGCAGCTTACGGCAAATGTGGCCGAGCTTTTGCTGCTGCGCGGTGTCGAGATCTTCGCGCCCGGTCATGAAATAGGCACACGAATAGATCATCTCCCGGTCGAGCCACAGCCGGTAGAACGCGTTCGACACGTCGTAGTGATAGCGCACCATGGCGGCGTCGCGCGCCTTGCTGCGGCGGCGCGGCAGGCGAGCCAGGAGCGGCGCCGCGCGGCGCAGCAGCGGCAGGTTGCCGACCGCCTCGGCGAGCGCGATCCCGACGCGCAGCACGTCCGCCAGGCGCCCCTCGACGCCGAGCTCGCCCTCGACGTAGGCCGCGGCCAGCCGCGCCATGTTGCCCGAGGCCAGCAGCCGGACCAGCCGCGGCGAAGAAAGGCGGAGGGTTACGGTGGGCGCGGCGGCAAAGTCGAACACCGCGCCGTCCCAAAATGCGATGCGCAACGGCGGCGCCGTGTCGCCAAGGCGGGCGCGGAGAAGAGCGAGAAGCCGGCTGCGAAACGACATCGGGATGGGTCCGCCAACACGTCGCCGCCGCGGCGCGCGGTGCGGCGGCGCGATATGGCAAACGCCCGGCGAACGGCGCATGATCGCCGCAAATTCGGATATTTCAGCGCCGCTGGGGCCGGAGGACAGCCGATGAAGATCGTCAAGGTCGAAGATTTGCATTGCGACGCCGGATGGCGGGTCAACTCGTTCCTCAAAGTCACCACCGACGACGGCATCGTCGGCTGGTCGGAATACATGGAAGGCTACGGCGCGCAGGGGCTGACCGGGGTCATCCACCGGCTCGCCGAGCGCTTTCTGATCGGCCGCGACCCGCGCCCGGTCGAGGCGATCTCGACGCTGCTTTACGCGGCGACGCGGCAGGCGGCGGGCGGCGTCAACCAGATGGCGATCGCGGCGATCGAAAACGCGCTCGTCGACATCAAGGCCAAGGCGCTGGGCGTGCCGGTCTACGAGATGCTCGGCGGCCCGGTGCGCGACCGGCTGCAGCTCTACTGGTCGCATTGCGGCACCTACCGCGCCCGCCACGCCGATCGCATCGAGGAATGGGCCGGGGTCGCGCCGGTGCGCTCGCTCGACGACATCGTAGCACTCGGCGAGGAGGTCAGGCGTAAGGGCTTCAAGGGCCTCAAGACCAACCTGATCCGCTTCGACCGCGACAAGCCTTATATGTACGGCCCCGGCACCGGCAACCCGCCGGGCTTCCCCGAGCTCAACGCCGACCGCCAGATCGCCGACGCCGCGGTGGCACAGCTGGAGGCGTTCCGGCGCGGCGCCGGCCCCGCTGTCGGGCTGCATCTCGACACCAACTTCAACTACAAGATCGACGGCTACATCAGGCTGGCGCGCGCGCTCGAGGCGCTCGACCTCGTGTGGCTCGAGATCGACCTCTACGACCCGGCCGGCCTCAACCTGATCCGCCGCTCGGCGCGCACCCCGGTCGCCTCGCTCGAATCGATCTACGGCCGGCGCAATTTCCGGCCCTATTTCGAGAACCAGTCGGTCGATTACGCGATCATCGACGTGGCCTGGAACGGCATCCTCGAATCGCTGAAGATCGCCGCGATGGCCGACGCCTACGAGGTCAACGTCGCACCGCACAACTTCAACGGCCACCTCGGCTCGCTGATCAGCGCGCATATGTGCGCCGTCGCGTCCAACTTCAAAGTCATGGAGATCGACATCGACGACGTCCTCTGGAAGGACGAGATCGTCACCCTGCCGCCGGTCATCGACAACGGCGAGCTCGTCCTGCCAAAGGGCCCGGGCTGGGGCGCCGACGTCAACGAGGACTTCGTGCGCGCCCATCCGCCACGGCGCTAGCGCCGGCAGAGCCACAACAGAAGAAGGGGTTTCCCAATGAGCGACAATCGCAAGCCGAACGCGACCGGACGGCCGGTCGCCGTGGTGGTCGGCGCCACCTCCAAATGGCAGTCGGACGGCCGCATGACGGCACTGGCGCACGGCAAGACCGTCGACGACAGCGAACTGCCGGTCGGCGTGCGCTGGGGTGTCGGGGGTGCCGTCGCCCAGAAGTTTGCGAGCGAGGGCTTCTTCACCGTGCTGACGACGCGCACCGCGGCCAATGCGTCGACGCTGGCGCAGGCGATCCGCGACCACGGCGGCCAGTGCATGGTCGTCGAGCTCGACCTCGTCTCGCAGGATTCGATCGCGCGGGCGTTCGCCACGATCCGCCGCGACGCCGGCGACCCCGAGGTTCTGGTCTACAACGCGGGCTATCTCGAAGGCCGCGACCTGCCGCCCGACAAGGAGCTCCTCGAGCACATCCCGGTCGAGATGTTCGACACGACGCAGCACATCGCCTGCCGCGGGCCGTTTCTGGTCGCCAAAGAGGTGCTGCCGGCGATGCGCAAGAAAGGCCAGGGCTCGTTTTTCTTCTCCAACAACTCGAGCTCATTGCGCGGCAAAAAGCGCATGACCGGGCAGTCGCTGTACTATCCGCGGGTCATGATGCGCACCTTGTCGCAGGTACTGACCGAGGAGTATTCCGAGCACGGCGTGCACGTCGCCAACATCGTGATCGACGGCACGATCGACTCGCCCGGGACCCGCGCGCTGCCGCGCAACCAGAACCGCCCCGACATGGTGATCAACCCGGTCAAGATCGCCGAGGCGTTCTGGTATCTGCACACCCAGGACCAGTCGTGCTGGACGCACGAGATCCAGTTGACCCCGTTCCCGGTCAAGCCAAGCTACTGAGCGCGGCGCTTAGCAACGGCGGGCGTATGTAGCGGCCCCTTGGAGTGCAAGGGGTGAGAGACAAGAGGGATCCTGCCGGTGCGGCCGCGGTCGTGCGTGCGGCCTCTTTGGTGCGGCCGCGGCCGCCGGCCACGCTGATCGCCTCGGCCCATGGGCCCGGCTGGCTCGAGGACAGGCGATGTTGCGGTCGTTCTTGCTGCGCCGGGAAGAGCCTGCCTTGGCGAAGGGGGGACGCACCCGTTTGATCCGGCCAAGTTCCAATTTCTTTACAGCCTCGAAAGGCCGGGGGCTTGACGTATTGCGGCGGGATCAGCCGCAGGCGGGCCCAGACGCGTCCTCACCTCTGCGGCTGCGTGCGGGCTTCGCGCGCGGCGATCGCGGCTTCGCGATCGAGCAGCAGCCGGGCGCGCTTGACGACCGGCACGTCGATCATCCGGCCGTCGACGGTGACGGCACCCACCCCCTCGGCCAATGCCTTGTCGTAAGCGGCGACGACGCGGCGGGCGTGGTCGAGCTCTTGCGCGCCCGCACGGAATTCCTCGTTCAAGATCGGCACCTGGCTCGGATGGATGACCGACGCGCCGATAAACCCGAACCGGCGCGAGCGGCGGATCGTCTCCCGGAATAGGTCGAGGTCGTGAAACTCGGCGATCGAGCCGATAAAGCCAATGGCATGATCCCGGCGGCGCGGGCGGCGAACACCGCCATCTGTTTTGGCATCGTCAGCGCTTCGGGCTCGGCCATGATGCCGGCCGAGGTCGCGAAATCCTCGGCGCCGAGGGTCAGGCCGCAGAGCCGCGGATGAGCGCGGGCGATCTCGGCGATGCGGAAGAATGCCGCCGCGGTCTCGACCATCGCGACGAGCCGTGTCGTGCCGAGTGCGATGCCACCGCGCGCGACGATCGCCGCCGCCTCTGGAACGAGTGTTCGCGCGCGCCCCTCGGGCACGCTCATCGGCGAAGCACGTTGTTGCGGCACGCTACAGTCTCGCGCCGCGGCCGGCCTAGGGGTGCTGGCGCTGGCATTGCCCAAGACCGAGAGCCCCGAGCATGTCAGCGCTGCCGTTCGAGCCGCTGGTTCCGAACGAGGAGACGATCGAGGCGATGAAGGCCGCACGGCGCGGCGAGCTGACCACGGCCGGCCCGCCCGGGGAGCTGCTCACGAGCCTGAATGCGGATTGTTAAATACACCAGCCGCTTCCGGCGCGACTACAAGCGGGAGAAATCGGGGCGACACGGCAAGCGCATCGACGCCGAGCTGCTCGAAACCGTGAACATGCTGGCGAAGGACGAGCCGTTGCCCCGGCGGTATTTCGATCACCCGCTCGGCGGCGAGTGGAACGATCACCGCGACTGCCACATCAGGCCCGATCTCATCCCGATCTATCGCAAACGATCCAACGGGAGTTTGCCGAGGCGCACCTCGAAGGGCGGCGGAAAGCGCTGCGCTTTTCCGCCCTACGCTTGCGTGGACGTTCACCCCGACGAGCACGGGGACCCACCTGCGCATGGAGCAGTCGGGCTTCCGGCCGGATCAACAGCAGGCCTACCAGGGCGCCCAATACGGGTGGCAGCAGGTCTTTGCCAAGCTGGAGCAGGTCTTGGCGCGGCTAGATTAAAGCTCTTCGGAACACGTCAAAGCGTTACGCTTGTCGCCGTATTCGCGTATCACAGCCTGGGATTGAGGGAGAAACGCGCGTGAACAAGAGCGGGTCGCAGAAAAGCGAGTCTCCTTCTCGGCTGATAGACGCGAGAATCAATGAGCTGGGCGACTGGCGGGGCGAACTGCTCAGCCGGCTCCGCGCCTTGGTCAAGGAAGCCGATCCCGAAGTCACCGAGGAGTGGAAGTGGCGAGGGGTTCCGGTGTGGTATCACGACGGAATGATCTGCACCGGCGAGACTTACAAAAACGTCGTGAAGATGACCTTCGCCAAAGGGGCGGCTCTGAAGGATCCTTCGGGTCTCTTCAACTCCAGTCTTGACGGGAACACAAGGCGTGCCATCGACTTTCACGAGGGCGAGAAGATAGACGCGGAGGCGTTGAAGACTCTCGTTCGCGCCGCCGTGACCCTGAACAAGTCCACGGCGCGGAGCTAATCTGCGGAATCGATCTTCGTCACCAAACGGTTGCGGCTTGCGTAAGCTATGACCGGAGGTGATCGGCGACCCATCTCCCACCGCACCGAGAGGGGTTAGCGCTTGCGCTTGGCGGCATCGACAGCAAAACTCGTCCCGTGGCGGGGTTGCGGGTGAGGGAGGGACGGATGCGCGTCGGATTTATCGGCCTCGGCATGATGGGCAAGGGCATGGCGGCCAATTTACAGAAGGCCGGGCACGAGCTTGTCGTGCACGATCTGAGCCGGGCCGCGGCCGAGCCGTTTCTGGCGAAGGGTGCGGTGTGGGCCAATTCGCCGAAAGAGGTGGCCGCGCAGACCGAAGTGGTCTTCACCTCGTTGCCGGTGCCGGCCGATGTCGAACAGGTGGCGCTGGGGCCAAACGGGCTGATCGAGGGCATGCGCCCCGACGCGGCGCTCTTCGACATGTCGACCAATTCGGTGACTGTCGTGCGCAAGATCCACGCAATCTTCGCCGAGAAAAACCTCTACATGCTCGACTCGCCGGTCAGCGGCGGCCCTTCCGGTGCGGCCAGCGGCAAGATGGCGATCTGGGTCGGCGGCGACGAGCAGATCTTCAACCGCCACAAGCCCGTGCTCGACGCGATGGGCGACCAAGCCGCCTATATCGGCCCGATCGGCGCCGGCTCGATCGCCAAGCTCGTGCACAACTGCACCAGTGCCGTTGTCGGCGCGGCACTCGCCGAGGTCTTTACGATGGGGGTCAAGGCCGGTGTCGACCCGATCGATTTGTGGGCCGCGGTGCGCCAGGGCGCGACCGGCCGGGTGCGCACCTTTGACCGGCTCGGCAGCCGGTTTCTGACCGGCCAGCACGACCCGGCCGATTTCGCATTGCGTCTGTTGCACAAGGATGTCGGGCTCGCGGTCGGCCTCGGGCGCGAGGTCGGGGTGCCGATGCGGCTTGCCAACCTCGCCTACGAGGAATTGACTGAGGCGATGAACCGCGGCTGGGGTGCGCGCAACAGCACCGTCGGCCAGCTGTTGCAGGTCGAGCGCGCCGGCATCGAGCCGCTTGCCGCCGACCCGGCGAGGGTGCAGGCGGTGCTCGACGCCGACAAGCAAAAGTAAGCCGCGAAAGCCCGCTGTCGCGATCACAGGGTGTCGACAAAGCGGTGAGGTCCGAGGACGCTCCGTTCCGCCGAGGCTCCGGCGGGTGCGGGCGCGGCTATTCCGCGGCGTGCTTGTCGATCAGCGCCGGGAGCGGATGATTGCCCGCCGGGACGAGTGCCCGGCCGGCGGGCAGATCCGAGGGTCGCCCGCGCCGCCGCCGCCGGAACCCGCCGAGCCATTCGCTGAACTCTTCCATGTAGAGGTAGGTCACCGGGATCGTGAACAGGGTCAGCGCCTGCGACACGACGAGCCCGCCGACCACCGCGACCCCCAGCGGCTGGCGCAGCTCGGCCCCGGCGCCAATCCCCAGCGCGATCGGCAAGGTGCCGAGGATCGCCGCCATCGTCGTCATCATGATCGGGCGAAAGCGCATGACCGCCGCCTCGTAGATCGCCTCCTCCGCCGATTTGTGCTCCTGGCGCACCCGT
>Ga0210390_10004308_pt1 | contig 12020 bp, 9 predicted proteins | sample IncBWH11OmetaG_FD_161050 | JGI IMG/M metagenome (GOLD analysis project Ga0210390, IMG submission 161050) | Forest soil microbial communities from Barre Woods Harvard Forest LTER site, Petersham, Massachusetts, United States - Inc-BW-H-11-O ... | reverse complement strand
ACTGAATCGGGCTTCCGGGTCCTGACTCCGTCATGGATCTTCCTGCTGCTTGCGGTAGTTAGCGCGAGTGGATTTGTTTCCGGGCTTTTCGGTAACGAAGCACGCGAGATTCTTGATTGGCGCGGCGGCACAGCCAGCAAGACCGTTGCCAGTAATAGGCTTGTCCCAGCTGGGGCTGTTTACACGGCCCGGCGCGGACCGACCAAGTTTGGCATCACTCGCGCAAATAATCCCCACTAATACTTCCGTCGAGATTCGAAGTCGAACCGGAAACACAAGACGTTGCCACCAATCCATGCATCAGCGGCTAGAAGAACAATAATTGAAACCCTTCGACTCCACCGGCAACTTCCACCCCATCGCCACAGGCGATGGACTTCGCCGCACGGCGGTTCGTGGGGTCGGAGCCAGCGTTGCCGGTCAGACGGCCAATTTCGCTGTGATGATCGGGTCGGTCGTCATTCTGGGGCGTCTGCTTACCCCGGCGGATTTCGGAGTTGTGACGATGGTCACCACATTCGGCCTTCTCTTTCGGAGCTTCGGTCTGAATGGGTTCACCGAGTTCATTATGCAGCGCGAAGAGCTTACGCATTCTCTCGCCAGCAACCTCTTTTGGATTTGTCTCGCCATCGGCACATTTCTGACACTGGTGTTCGCTGCCTCGGGTCCGTTGCTTGCGCGTTTCTATCACAACTCCGCCGTAGCACCTGTGACTGCGGGCATGTCGCTCATGATAGTGCTTGGCTGCCTGGGTTATATTCACCTAGGGTTGTTGCAGCGCGCGATGCAGTTCAGAAGTACGGCCCTTATCAGTTTCATTGGCCAGGTAGTCTTAGTGATCGTCTCCATCGCCTTGGCGATAGCGGGTTGGCATTATTGGGCCCTCGTCTGGGGTATCGTAACGCAGTCGCTGGTAATGGCAGCGTGTTCTTGGTGGATGTGCCGATGGATACCAGGCCGCCCCGTTCATGCTTCGGGCACCGGTTCCGGGTTGAAATTCGCGACGAACGTCTACTCGCATTTTGCCTTTAGTTATTTGACTCACAATACCGACAACCTTCTTGTTGGCTGGCGGTTCGGTGATGCAGCGCTTGGACTGTATAAGAAGGCATACGACCTGTTCGTTCTGCCCGAAACGCAGTTGCTGGCGCCTGTCTCCGCCGTGGTCGTCAGCACACTCAGCCGGGTCAGCGGAGACCGCGAACAATTCCAGCGCTATTTTCTGCGGGCCATATCACTTTTGGCGCTCGTAGGGATGGGTATCGGAACCGATTTTGCTTTAGTGGGAAAGGATCTCATTCGATTTCTCTTGGGCCCACGCTGGGATGAGGCGGGTCGAATCTTCGCCTTGTTCGGACCGGGAATCGGAGTCATGTTGCTTTATAACACCCATGGCTGGGTTCATCTTTCTATCGGGCGCCCTGGGAGATGGCTTCAATGGGGTTTACTCGAGTTTGCCTGTACCGCTAGTTTATTCTTGCTGGCATTACGTTGGGGCCCGTCTGGGGTCGCCTTTGCCTGGACCGTTTCCTATTTCCTTCTGATGTTTCCCGGCTTCTGGTACGCCGGCAAGCCCATCGGAATGGGCATCGGGCCGGTATTCGCGGTCATCTGGAAATTTTTTGCGGCCTCGGTTTGCGCGGGCAGCCTGACGTTCCTGATTATACGGGCTATGCCGCATTTTGCCGCGCTGGTCGGCGCCTCAGGCGCGTTCGTACGCATGGTTGTCGTTTCTTTGGTGTTTTTCGGGCTGTATTTTCTCGGAGTGATTGTGCTTCATCGGGGGCCTAGGCCTCTCACGGAGGCGGTTAACCTGCTTCGAGACCTATTGCCGCAACGCATGCTGCGACGCGAGGCAACTGTAGCTTAGTTCGGCTTCGAATCGGACTTTCAGAGCAGCCCTTTGACCGGGAGAAATTCATGAATCGTTTGCGTGTATTGCTGTTAGCGCCCGATGCTGATCCCACGCGCGTCAGCATTCCTTATGTTACCTACTGTCATGCCGCCGCGCTCGCCGAACTCCATGACGTGTCTGTGGTTATTGGATCGCCCGTTGAGGAGTCTGTGCGTCGCGCTAACGCACACTTTCATTCGATCGAAGTGGTGCGCATGCCATTCCTGAATCGCCTCTTTGACTGGTGTTTTCGCACGTTCTTGCACAACAATTTTGATACGCAGTGGTTGACTGCGTTAATGCTCCCATTTTCTCTCGCCTTTGAATGGTTGGCTTGGCGACAGCTGCGCAGCCGTATCTTTGCGGGCGAGTTTGACGTTGTTCTTCGCATTCTTCCGATGGCCGCCACCTTGCCCAGTCCTTTCTCTTTTTTCCTGCGTAACGGTCCTATACCCTTCGTAATCGGGCCGATCACGGGTGGGCTGCCGTGGCCGCCAGGATTCAGCCAGGTGGAAAATCAACGGGAATGGGTCTCCAACCTGCGCAACCTGTATCGCTATGCGCCTTTCGCACGCTCGACGTATCGAAATGCCACAGCGATTATCGCCGCCTCCTCCCAAACCTGTGGCGAGTTTGCAAGATTTCGCGACAAACTTTTTTTTGTCCCGGAGCCTGGCATCGGCACTGCCCTGTGTTCGGATGACCAACGCCATCCAGAGCCCGACGCCAAACTTGAGCTGATTTTTGTTGGCGGCTTGGTTCCCCGCAAAGCGTGTGATCTCGCTTTGCGCGCTGCTGCTACCCTTTTGCGGAGCGATTTAGCTTACTTCACCGTCATCGGCGATGGTCCGGAGCGCAACAATCTCGAGCAGCTGGTGAAAACACTTTCAATCGAGAAGGCGGTAGTCTTCACTGGCTGGCTTAGCCATGCGGAAGTACTCGGTCGCTTGCGGTCTGCCGATGTGATGGTCTTTCCGTCCGTTCGTGATAATGGTGCAGGCATAATCTTCGAATCTCTTGCCACTGGCGCAGTGCCCGTGGTCGCAGACTTCGGCGGTCCCGGCGATATCGTTCGTCCAGACGTGGGTTACAAGGTTCCGCTCACGAATGAGAACGACGTCGTGGCCCAGATCGAAAAGATTCTCACGGAACTGGTAAACAATCGCGAGCACCTCGAACAATTACGCCGCCAAGCCATAGTCTATGCGCGGGAACGCCTGACGTGGGATGCCAAGGCGCAAGACACGACGCAAGTCCTGCGTTGGGTCGTGGGCCAAGGCCCGAAGCCAGACTTGCCGTCGCCGAAGGCGTTGGCTGTCGATACTGGTTCCTCCCGCCAACCGGTCGCTTCGCACGCTGGGGATGCGGTGGCCAGATAGTCGAACAATCCAGCAAGCAAGAACAGTCGGACCCCGTTAGTGTGCTTTTCGAAGAACGAGGCCTAAAATACAAGTTGTGTGTGAATGATCATGCAAACGAGTATCGTTGCCGAGAAGTCAGCTGCTCAGGAGGCTGAGATTCAGAAGCAGCCCATACGCAACTCGTCGTTGGCGATCGAAATTGGTTTGCTCACTGGCTGCCAGGATCGGCCCTACGCTTTCGGGTTGGCGATCGCGCTGGTCTCGAAAGGCGTCGGCGTGGATGTGATTGGCAGCGATGACATTGACAGCCCTGAGCTGCACGCCACGCCCAATTTGCGATTCTTGAATTTCCGGGGTAGTCAACACGAAAGCACCCCCTTTGCGGAGAAATTGTGGAAGTTGTCGGTTTACTACGCGCGCCTGATGCGCTATGCGGCGCGTTCCAAGCCGCGGATACTGCACATCCTATGGAACAACAAGATCGAGCTGTTTGACCGCACTTTACTAATGGCCTACTACAAGCTGTGCGGTAAGAAAATTGCTTTCACCGCTCACAACGTCAATCAAGCTAGGCGAGACTCCCAAGACTCGCTGCGCAATCGCGTAACGCTCAGAATTCAGTATCGGCTCTGTGATCACATATTTGTGCACACCAAGAAAATGAAGGACGAACTTTGCCAGGACTTTGGCGTCGCCGAAAAAGCCGTCACCGTGATCCGCCATCCTGTCAACGATGCTTTCCCCGACACTGACCTGACTCCGTCCGAAGCCAAACGGCAACTGGACCTCCAGGAAAACGAAAAGGCGGTTCTGTTTTTTGGCAGAATCAGGCCCTACAAGGGCATCGAGCAACTGCTCGCAGCATTTCGGCTGCTTACGGCTCAACACTTGCACTATCGGCTGATTATCGCGGGCGAACCGAAGAAAGGCTCGGAAGAATATCGGCATCAGATCGAGCAAACCGTTAAGACGGAATTCACGCCAGGCCAGATCATCATGAAGATCCAATTCATTCCCGATGAGGAAATGGAAGTTTACCTCAAAGCGGCGGACGTTCTCGTTCTTCCCTACAAGGAAATCTTTCAGAGCGGCGTGCTTTTCCTGGCCTACAGCTTTGGCTTGCCTGTAGTTGCAACGGACGTGGGATCTTTCCGCGAGGAAATCGTGGAAGGCACGACAGGGTTTCTATGCCAGCCTGGTGAGCCAGCAGAATTGGCCAAAGCGATCGAAACGTACTTTGCCAGCGAGCTATACAAGAATCTGAAAGTTCGCCGGCAAGAGATAAAAGCGTACGCTGACGCCAACCATTCGTGGAATGCGGTGGCCGACTTGACCCGGAACGCCTATGCTGAAATGTTGGGGAGGGTTTCATCATGAAGCCGCTGGTGTCGATTCTCATTCCGGCGTACAACGCCGAGGCATGGATTTCGGACACGCTCCGTTCAGCCATCGCGCAAACGTGGGAGCGCAAAGAAATCATTGTCGTGGACGACGGCTCGAAGGATCAAACGCTCGCGGTCGCGCGTCAGTTTGAATCGGAACAGGTCAAGGTTGTGACACAGAAAAATCAGGGCGCATCGGCAACTCGGAACAATGCGTTCGCCATGAGCAAGGGAGATTACGTTCAGTGGTTGGACGCAGATGACCTGATGGGTCCGGAAAAGACGGCATCGCAAATGGAAGCCGCCGAGCGATGCGGCAGCAAACGGACGCTGATTTCAGGTGCATGGGCACACTTCATGCACCGGCCCTACCGTGCGGAATTCCGCCCCAGCCCGTTGTGGGAAGATCTTCTTCCTGCGGAATGGCTGATGCGCAAGCTGGAGCGGGATATCTACATGCAGACCGCGACGTGGCTGGTCAGTCGCGGACTCGCCGAAGCCGCGGGGCAATGGGACACGCGGCTGTTGGGAGATGATGATGGCGAATTCTTCTGCCGCGTCCTACTCGCGAGTGAGGGAACGCGCTTCGTAAAAGAGTCGAAAGTCTATTATCGCGAAGCCGGCGCGAGCAGCCTCAGCTACATCGGAAAGTCCAATCAAAAGCTCGAGGCGCAATGGATCTCGATGAAACTGCACATCGGCTACCTCCGGTCCTTGGTGGACGACGCACGCGCGCGCGCCGCCTGCGTGACATATCTCCAAAACTGGATGGTGTTCTTCTACCCCGACAGACTCGATCTCTTCAAAGAAGCGCAGGATCTAGCCAAGAGCCTCGGGGGCGAATTGCACATTCCGCGATTCTCCTGGAAGTATTCGTGGATCGAAACGATATTCGGCCGCGCGCAAGCGAAACGCGCGCAAGTAATGCTGCCGCGATTGAAGTGGTCCGTCGTACGGGCCTGGGATAAAACGCTGCTACGTCTTGAGAATCGGAATCTTGCGGATAGTCTCGGAAGATGAGCGCCACAACAGCGAACGGACGCAAGGCCAGTTGATATTGGTTCGTCCAGTGTTTGGAGAAACTCCATGATCGTTACGCGCACTCCACTTCGCATATCGTTTTTTGGCGGCGGGACCGACTATCCAGTCTGGTATCGCGAGCATGGGGGTGCGGTGTTGTCCACGACGATCGACAAATCGTGTTACATCACCACCAGGTGGTTGCCTCCTTTTTTTGAGTACCACAGCCGCATTTCGTATTCGAAGGTTGAGAACGTCAGCAGCAATAGCCAGATTGAGCATCCGTCGGTGCGTGCTTGCCTGGAACACATGGGCATCACCGATGGGGTCGAGGTTCATCACGTGGCGGACCTGCCGGCGCGAACTGGTTTGGGCACCAGCTCGGCGTTTACCGTAGGCTTTCTTCTAGGTCTCTATGCCCTGAATAACCAAATGAGAGACAAGCAAGCGCTTACAGCCGAAGCGATACACGTGGAGCGCGATTTGCTGCAGGAGGCAGTCGGTGCGCAAGATCAGGCGAGCTGCGCATACGGGGGATTCAATCGCATCAATTTTCATACCAATGACGCGATCGAAGTGAATCGGATCCTCGCCGCACCAAGCAGGTTTGCGGAGCTCGAGCAGCATCTGGGGCTCTATTTCACGGGATTTGCGCGGACGGCCTCCGAAATTGCGAAAGCGCAGCTTAAGGCGACGCCGAATCGGCAGAAAGAACTGAGGGAAATGCTTCAAATGGTCGACGAAGCCGAAGACATCGTCACAAACCCGAACCGCTCGTTGAACGAATTTGGCAAGCTGTTACATCAGGGATGGCAGTTAAAGAGATCGCTGACGGAACAGATTTCGAACTCCAATATTGACGAAATCTACGAGGCTGGGCTCAGTGCCGGCGCGCTGGGAGGAAAACTCCTTGGTGCCGGCGGCGGTGGCTTTATGCTTTTTTACGTGCCGCCCGAGCGCAAACAGGCAGTGAGAACGCGCTTGAAGAATCTGCTCTGCATTCCGTTCGCATTTTCCAGCAGGGGCAGCGACGTCGCCGTGTACGAGCCCGAAATGGCGTATGACAAATCACTGGCCAGTGACCGAAGCGAGATCTATGCCCAGCGTGGCTGATGCCATCGTCCTCTGTGGAGGAGCAGGAACTCGCCTGAGAAGTGTGACGGGAGATGCTCCAAAGTCGCTCGCGACTATCGGCGACCGGCCATTTCTCGACATACTGATCAACCAGTTGCGACGCCACGGGTTCGAACATGTCATCTTGGCGGTTGGCTACCAGAGGGAATTGATTCGATCGCACTTTGATAACCCCACACACGATATCTCTTTGGAATATTCGATCGAGTCAATGCCGCTGGGGACTGGTGGCGCCTTGCGCAACGCTGTGGATTTCGTCAAATCGGAATCAGTGTTGATAATGAATGGCGATAGCTATACGGACGCCGACCTATCAAGTTTTGTGGCTCACCACCGTGAATCCCAGGCCGACCTCTCAGTGCTCGTGGTCCCGACCGACGGTCGCGTGGACTGTGGCCTCGTTTCCGTGGATCCAGGTGGAAGAGTGTTGGGATTCAAGGAAAAGCAGTCCGTAACCGGAATGCAATACGTGAATGCAGGAATCTATATGGTGGCCAAGGAAATTCTGTACGGAATGCCGCCCAACCAACGCGTCTCGCTTGAGGAAGAGCTATTTCCGCGATTGCTTGCCGAAGGAAAGAATATCCGAGCCTTCCATCATTCGGGCAGGTGCATCGACATCGGAACTCCCGAGCGGTACCTCGATGCCCAGGAGACCTTGGCGAATGTCGAGCCTGGCCGGGTTTTGTCCGCGCATAAAGGCCGACAGGTATGAAGGTAATGATTACGGGGGCCGCGGGTTTCATCGGCAGATTTCTCGCTAAGTATTGCACGGACGCTGGTTCGCAGGTGCTCGGAGCCGATATTGTCGAACCACAGGATGGCTGGACTGCTATAGAATTCGAACTTTGCGATGTCCGAGATTCGGGGCGCTTATCCGACTTGATATCAAAATTCCGGCCGCAGCGCATCTTTCATTTGGCCGCACAGAGCCAGCCAATCGTTTCGTTAAAACGGCCGCTTGAGACAATCGACGCGAATGTGGGCGGGACCATCAGCTTGTTCGAGTCGCTTCGTACCACGGGAGTCATGCCGGTTGTCATCGTGGCTTGCTCGAGCGCTGAGTACGGTCCCGTCGCCGAACGCAATTCACGCATTCAAGAGGATCACCCGCTGAACCCGCTGCATCCTTACGGGGTCAGCAAAGTCGCCCAAGATTTGCTGGCCGCGCAGTATTTTGCGAACTATGCAATCCCAGCGATAAGAATTCGGATTTTCAAGACGACGGGACCTGGAAAACTGGATGAGGTTTGCTCCGATCTCACCAGGCGGGCAGTTGAGATCGAACTAGGGATTCGTCCCCCGTTGATGCCTGTCGGCAATCTTGCGAATCGCCGTTCGATTGTTGATGTCCGAGATTTGGTTCAGGGGCTTTGGTCATCAGCAGACCACTGCAAGTTCGGCGAGGCGTACAACCTTGGCGGCGACGACGTGTACTCAATCCAGGAAGTGATTGAGTCCGTTCGCACCCAAGTAGTGTCGAGCTTTGATGTGGACCAGCGGCCTGAGCTGATGCGTTCATGCGACGAACCGGTCACCGCTGGCGACAATGCGAAGTTCCGGAGTTGTTGCGCTTGGGAACCCCAGATTCGCCTGGCTACGACCTTACGAGACATGCTGGAGTGGTGGAGAGTTCAGCTGGCGGGCGGCGCGGCGCCTGGATCGCGACAAGAAGTGGCGCGCGTTCACCATTTTGGCAGCTAAAAAGACAAAGGCGTCACAATCGCAAAAGGCGCATAAGCCCAGAACAACAATGACCACTCAAGTGAATGCGAAAGTTCTGACCGATCTGGTACGAGACCGGATCCAAGCGAGCATCAAAGTAAAACAAGCCCTGCTTTGCGATGCCGCTTTTCACGCTACTGTGGTTCAGGCGGCCATGCAAATCGTGAAAGCGCTTCGCGCCGGCGGAAAAGTCATTTTCTGCGGCAACGGTGGAAGCGCGGCCGATGCCCAGCATCTGGCCGCCGAATTCACGGGGCGCTATCTGAAAGAACGCCGGGCTCTGCCCGCGCTGGCGCTCCACGCGAACACCTCATCTCTGACCGCGATTGGAAACGATTATGGCTTTGATCTTGTCTTCGCTCGTCAACTGGAAGCGCTGGGAAAAGAAGGAGATGTCCTGCTCGGCATTTCCACCAGCGGAAATTCGCGCAATGTGGTACGGGCCATGGAAGTCGCAAAAGCCAAATCGATCTACACAATCGCTCTCACTGGCTCCGGTGGCAAAATGAAAGGCTTGGCTGACTGCGCCATCTGCATTCCTTCCGAAGAAACGCCACGAATCCAAGAGTGTCATATCCTGACGGGCCATATCATCTGCGAGATCGCGGAGGAAATGTTGCTGGATCCGTCTGAGGCTTAGATCAACAGCAGTGATTTCAACCAGGTACCTTAATTGTAGGTTCCGTCGACTCGATGGGAGCCAAACCAAGTCTTGCTGCGAATTCTCTTTCGGAAAATAAATGGCGCCGCCAAAAGGCCGGCGATCTTCATTGATCGAGACGGCGTGATCAATTGCAGGCGCCCCGGCGACTACGTTTTGGACTGGTCACAGTTTGTTTTTATGCCCGGCATCCGTGAAGCGTTGAAGCAGCTGTCCACGTTCGGGCTGCCTATGATCATCATTTCGAATCAAGCGGCAGTCGGGAAGGGCCTGCTCGATCCCGCCGGCCTGGAAGAGATCACCGCACGGATGAATGAAGCGCTGCTTGCGGATGGCACGTCTCTCGCGGCTGCCTACTACTGCACGCACAGGATTGAAGACCGTTGTCCGTGCAGAAAGCCGAAACCCGCGCTGCTACTCAGCGCAGCCGCTGATTTCAACATTGATCTGAGCCGCTCTATTTTTATCGGAGACTCTGACACCGACGTCCAAGCCGCTCGGGCCGCGGGGTGTGCCTCGGTGCTGTACGGCTCGGATGTTACTCTACACCCGACGTCTCCGTCAGACCTTCCCGTCGCGCGTAGCGCTATGGACCTTTACGCTGTGATCACAAAGTACGTGCAGCCCACAAAACATGCGTAGTCAGGCGGTGTCCTACCTCTAGTAATTGGGACAGCAGCTCCGCCTACTCAACGGTCGCCGTCACGTTCGTTGGCGGAGTAGGCGGTGGTGGATCACCAACGCCACCACCATCGGCCATGTACACGCGCTCGTCAAATTGCCGCACATCGGGAAATTTGAATGTACCGCCTGTGCAACCGCCGGGATCCGAGGCCAGCGCATAGCTGATCGTCACCGCACTGGAGGAAGTCATGTAGGCTTCTGCCGTCCCGGTGCTGCAAGCGCCGCCAGAAATTTGAAAAGGTCCCATCAGATGCGTTATGTTGGGAAGTCCGATGACAGTCAGTGTCTCCGTGCCGCTCGACCAACTCGAACTCGTAATGCTGTAGGCATGTTGGAAGGCTGGGTCGATCGGTAACTTCTGAAACGCCAGCGCAGCTGGAATGTCGTAGGCATAGCCATTGATGTTTGGCCCGCCGGTCACATCCGGCCCGGCCGCAGGAAATGGAGGCGTTTGGGCGCTCGCGCAACTTGTGGGGAATGCCGCCCAGCTGGTGCAGACTTTCCAGAAGCTAAGGCCCGTGCCGCCGCTCGGATGCGCGGTGCAGGTGGTTGACGTATACCCTGCGAGAAAGAATGAACACGGGAGATTCGTGGTGCTAGGAACGATATTGTTGAACGGCGCAGCATTCCCCGTCAGCGTTGTGGGAATTTCAGAAGTAGAATCGCAGGTTGCTGACCAACCGGGACTCGCAGAGTTGCCGCACCAGCGCGCTGCTCCTGTTACCGTATCGTAGTTGCCCCATCGAAGCGAACTGCTAAACGTCAGCGGATCGCTGTGCGCTGAGTCTGTTGAATCGTAGGAATAGACGAAGCTCGAGGCGTGGTTGCTCCAAGTGGATTGGTAGCTTGTCAGTTGCGCGCTGCCAATCGCATTTCCCACTGAGTTCGTGAAACGGTCAAACGAGTCGAAACTAACGCCGGCAAAGTTCGTGGATACATACGGAGCTTCCCAACCCAATATGTAATTGCGGAATAAGGTGCTCAGGTCGTGTGTGCCGTGCGTGTCATCCTCTTGAATGGAAGGTGTCTGGTTGCCTTCGAAGAGTAGAAGTGCGTTTCCGGCATTGTGTCCAAATATATCCAACACATAACTGGTAAAGTTGTCCGTGGTGTAATTAAACGCGATAACATCCCCTTCCATCGCGCCTGTTCCTTCCCAAGGAACACCAGAAGTCATCATGTTGTTGATTACCAGATCGTCGGAATCTGTACCCTCTTGCATCGGCGGCGGGTACTTGGCGTCAATGGCAATATCTGGAAAAAAATAGTTGTTCATTACCAGGCAGTTTTTGGCGTTGTTCAAAGTCAAAGTTTCGTACAATCCGGAGCCAAGGAACCGCACACCTTTAATCCACGAGCCGTAGGTTTCGTTCAAGTAGACAGCGGCATTGGCACCCGTGAGTCCAGTAGCGTAGATCGTCATGTCCTCTAAGCCATTTCCGTAGGTTGCAGAGGACCAAACAGCTACCGGTGTATTGATACTGCTCCAATTTGGCAAATAGAGGCCGGGACTAAACTTGACGGTATAAGAACCGCCGCCCAACGAACTAACGGAACTAACATAGACGACCTGCGTTTGGTTCGTATAATTTCCTGTGCCTTCACCCGAACGCTGACAGACCGGGTCAAGAGCGCAGACATAGATGCCGCCATTGTCAACGTGTGACCCTGTCGTGCATCCGCCGGTCGAAGGGTTGTAGACACTAAAACCCGAGTCGCATTGCTGAAGAAGGATAATATTGCCAGCTGAAGGAGCGCTTCCGCACCCGCTCAGCGTGATCGAGGTTGTCCCCGCGGAGTATCCCGCTGTCCAAGAACAATTTGAGCCGGACGTTGAACCCATGAGAACTGGAACATTGGCTGAGCCAGTAAGGGTTAACGTAGTAGATTGAGCGCCACTTCCGCGAAGCGTCACGCCGCTTTGTGAGTACATCGAAATTGTGGCACTGCTGATAGTGAAGTTTCCCGGAGGCATCAGAACGTAGGTGCCATGAGGGGCCGAGGCTAATGCCGCGTTGACCGACGTTGCTGTGACGGCCCCCCCGGACACGGCATTACACGCAGAGGTTACACACTGCGTTCGGGTTGGTGGTGTCCAAGGATTCGGAGTCGTTTCCCCGTCCGGCAGAGTTGCCGGAAGTCCAGCTCCTGTCCAATTA
>Ga0210390_10004307_pt1 | contig 12024 bp, 8 predicted proteins | sample IncBWH11OmetaG_FD_161050 | JGI IMG/M metagenome (GOLD analysis project Ga0210390, IMG submission 161050) | Forest soil microbial communities from Barre Woods Harvard Forest LTER site, Petersham, Massachusetts, United States - Inc-BW-H-11-O ... | reverse complement strand
GCTGTTCACCCTTTGCGCGGTGGTGACGCCGAAGCGTACGCCCAGGTCGCGTTCGAAGGTGTCGCTGACGATCACGATGCGCGCTTCGATCAATACCTGCCTGACCGGCACATCCAAGGTTTGCACCAAGCGGCGGATATCCGCCAGCTTCTCCGCTGTGTCCTGCACCAGCAGGGTGTTGGTGCGTTCGTCGACCGACAAGCTGCCGCGCGGCGACAGCATGGAGTCCTTGGCATTGGTGGTCTTGATCAGCTTCGCCAGATCCCCGACCTTGGCATAGTTGACCTGCATGAATTCAGTGTGCGTGGGCGACAGCTCCTGCACCTCTTTGTGCGCGGCCAGTTCCGCCTTCTCGCGCGAGGCGAGTTCTTCCGTTGGCCCGATGATGATGACGTTGTCGTGACGGCGCTTGTCGAGCCCCTTGGTGCGCAACACGATGTCGAGGGCCTGATCCCAAGGCACGTTTTGCAGGCGCAGCGTCAGATTACCCGTGACGGAATCGCTGACCACGATGTTTTGGCCGCTGGTGTCCGCGAGCAACTGCAATACCGAGCGCACATCGATGTCTTGGAAATTCAGCGTGAGGCGCTCACCGGTGTATTCCTTCCTGTCTTCCTGCGCGGTGCGCTTCGTCGAAGGCTTGACCTCGATGGTGTATTGGTTGTCGGATTGGTAGGCCAGCTGCTCGAAATCGCCCTGAGCGCTGATCACCAGGCGGGTGCTGCCCTCCACCCGAACCGCGTCGACCGTTTGCACCGGTGTTGCGAAATCCATGACGTCGTAGCGGCGCATGAGGTTTTTCGGCATCAGCGTGCCGGCAAAGTCCACTACGATCTGATTGCCTTCCTGCCGCACGTTGACCGGGGTGCGCGGGTCGGTGAGCTGCACGATCACGCGGCCGGTGCCGTCGGAGCCGCGCCTGAAATCGATGGTTTTGATCGCACGCTCCACCGGCGCCGCGGGCTGACCCGCGCTGGCGCGCGCCACGGCGGGTGTGGCGAGGCTGGCGCCCGGCTGCGCGCCCAGGGTTATGACGAGGTTATTGCCGTCGATCTTGGTGGTGTAGGGCAATAAAGAGTCGACATTCACGACCAAGCGCGTGCGGCCATTGGCCTCGGCCGCAACCACGGTGTCGACGCCGGCGGCACGCACGTCGAAGCGGCGTGAAGCGAGAGCCAGTGTGGTATTCGGCAGGTCGAACGCAATGCGCGCCGGCTTGTCGATGGTGAACGGCAGTGGCTCTGGAGCCGGGCCGTCCATATGCAGCTTGAGCTGCACCTGCTGGCCCGACAGTGTTTGAACGTCGATCGACTCGAGCTTGACCGGATCAGCGGCCCGCGCCGTGAAACTGGTCGCAGCCAATGCGGCAAATGTCATCGCGCACAACATCGCCGATCGTATTTGAATTCTCATCATGCTCTCTTCTCCCTGTGGCCTAATCGGACAATGCCAATGAGGCCGGTCGCTCTATATAGCCGCCGAGACCATCCGGTATGATTTCGACGAGACTAATTCTTCCGCCGGTAATTTCTGTCACCTTGCCGTCGTTCTGCCCGAGATAATTGCCCGGTTGAACCTTGTGTACGAGCCCGTCTTTCGATTGCACGAGCCCATAAAAATTGCTGCCCACCTTGAAAGTCCCGACCATCTTCAGAGTGTCGAGCGAAAAGCCTTCGAGGAATTCACGGTTGCGGCGCGCGCTCGGCCGCAGACTCGCCTGGCCGTTGGCCGAACCGGGACCTTGCGGTTGGAACGGCGAGCGCAGGTTCGAGGCGGCGTACACGTAGGTTTCGTAAGGTTTGACTTCCGGTAGCGGCAAGATGCGGCCGCCGGGCTTCTTCTTGGTGGTCTCGATCCACTTCTGCAAATCCGATTGACCGCCGGAACAGCCTGTCGCGAGCAGCGCGCACAGCACGACGCATATGGCGCAAACGGCCGATGTACTCTTCACGAAGCGCCTCCCGATTTCTTCTTAGCGCCTTTGGCGCCGCCCTCATCCTCGATGTAGCGGTAGGTTTTGGCGGTCACATCCATGGTGAGATTGTCGTAGCCGCCTTTTGCGTCCACCGGCGCGATCTGGATGTCATGCAGCGTCACGATTCGTGGCAATGCGGCAATGCCGCTGACGAACTTGCCGAAGTCATGATAGGAGCCCACCAGCTTGATCTTGATCGGCAGTTCCGCGTAAAAGCCGTTGCTCTTTTCGCTGCCGGGCTGGAACAGTTTTTCCTGCAGACCCGCCGCCAGACCGGTTTGTGAAATATCGACCAGAAGATTCGGCACCTCGGTCTTGCCGGGCAGTTGCCGCAGCATCGCGCCGAAGCTGCGCTCCATCTCGCCGAGTTGCGCCTTGTAGGCATCGAGATTCGCCGCGCGCTGCTGTTTGCTTTCGAATTGCGCGCGCAGGTCCAGTTCGTCGGCTTGTGCCTTTTGCAGCACCGGCCGATCGTCGTTCCAAACGAACATGTACCAGCCAAATGCCGCGACCAGGGCAAACCCCACGGCGACGAAGAAACCGCGCACCGCCAGCGGCCAGCGGCCTACGTCGCGCGGGTCAATGGAACGAAGTTGATCGAGAAAATTCATTTCGCCGCAGCCTTCTTGACCGTAGTTTCGCCGCCGCCTTCAAGATCCACGCCGACCACATCGCTGGTGAGGGTGAAACTAGAGCCGCCGGTCGGCGAGTCCTTGCTGGACTCGACCACCTGCAGCTGCGGGTTATCCATCCACGCGGACGAATCGATGTTGCGCATGAAGGTCGAGACGCGCGTGCTCGACTGGGCGATGCCCTTGATCTCGAGCTTTTTGCCGGTCTCCTTCATCTGCGTCAGGTAAATGCCCTCGGGCACCGTTTTCACCAATTCGTCGAACAAATGCACGATCTCGGGCCGCTTGCGCTGCAATTTCTCGATGATTTCCATGCGCGCAACCAAGCGCTGCTTGCGGTTCTCCAGATCCTGAATATCGGCGATCTGCGCATCGAGCTTCACGATTTCCTTTTTCAGCAGATTGTTCTTTGCGGTCTGCGAATCGATCCAGCTCGAATACAAGAGCTTGCCGCCCAGCACGAATATGACGGCGGCAAACGCCGCGGCGCCAAGGGCCACCAAAAACTCGCGACGTCGGACTTTTCGTTCTTGTTCGCGCCAGGGAAGTAGATTGATACGCGGCATGGCTGCTCTTTAGTCGAAGCTTCGCAGCGCCAGGCCGCAAGCTGTGAGTAAGGCAGTGGCGTCGCGCGCCACCGCTTGGGCTTTGGCCTTGGACGACACTTTCATGTTGCCGAGCGGATCACCTTTGTCCGCCGGCACGCCGACACGGCTCGAGATGACGTCGGCAACGCCGGGAATGTTGGCGCAGCCGCCGCAGATCAATATTTGATCCGGCTGCGCGCGGCCGCTGCCCGACGCCAGATAAAATTGCAGCGAACGGCTGACTTGTTGAGTCATGTCGTCGATGAATGGGTCCAGGACCTCGGGTTGATAGTTGCTGGGCAGACCGCCTTCTTTCTTGGCGCGGCCCGCTTCTTCCATCGACAGTCCGTAGGTGCGCATGATTTCTTCGGTCAGCTGCTGTCCGCCGAAAGCGAAATCACGCGTATATATGACTTTCATGTCGCGCAGCACGCTGAATGTCGTGCTGCTGGCGCCGAAATCGACCACCGCGACGGTGCGGTCGAGCCCGCCGTCCGGCATTTGATGGCGCATCAACGCGCAGGCGTTTTCCAATGCGAACGCTTCGACGTCGACGATGTGCGCGGTCAGCCCCGATGCCTGCACCGCCGCCTGGCGCTGCTCGACATTTTCGGTGCGGGTCGCGACCAGGAGCACATCGAGCATGTCCGGATCTTTTTCCGACGGACCCACGACCTGATAGTCGTAGCTGACTTCTTCCATCGGGAACGGGATGTATTGGTCGGCCTGCATCTCGACCTGGCCCTCGAGCTCGTTGTCGCCGAGATTCTTCGGCATTTGGATCACCTTGGTGATCGCAGCATCGCCGCTGATCGCGATGGCCGCGAGCCGGCTCTTGGCGCCGGAGCGCTTGACTGCGCGCCGTATCGCTTCTCCCACGGCCTCGGCATCGACGATGGCCTTTTCGTTTATGGCGTTGTGCGGCGTCGGCTCCGCCGCATAAGATTCAACGCGATACTGGCCACCCGACATCGTGAGCTCGATGAGCTTCACCGACGAGGTGGTTATGTCAAGTCCCAATAGCGGACGATACCTTTTTCCTAACGACCACACAAATTTTTTCCCTTTTTGCTCAATGCCTTGTAGGTCGAAACTGGTGTACGAGATTAGCTAGACCCAGCAAACTTAGCAAGAAACTGTTAAATAGAACGTGAAGCTACTCACGGTAATCGCCGCCTGCCGCCTCGAAGTCGGCAAAATGAGACCTACGGCGATTTCGTAGCGTTGAAAGGCGTCGAGTCATCCGTTAGAAACCTCTTGCGCCTAAGGCTGTCTAGGCGTTGTTGGTTGACCTTAGGTCTTGCAACCCCGAGAGACCCTCAAGGCAAAGCCATTGAGTAAGCCCACGTCGCCGGCGGTACTATGCAGACCTCGTCCGCCGGTGCAATAAGTTAGAACGGTTTTCTGTGACCAAACGTTACCTAGTTCTCATCTCGCGCATTTGTGCAGTTTTAGTTGGCTTAATAGCGCTGATCGCGTTCGCCAATGTCTGTGCTTATGTCTACTTGAGGCCGGCATTGCCGGATGTGGCCAGTTTGCGCGAGGTGCAGCTGCAGGTGCCGCTGCGCGTCTATACGCGCGACAGCAAGCTGATTGCCTCGATTGGCGAGCAGCGGCGAATTCCGGTCCGTTACGAACAGCTGCCGAAGAAATTGATCCAAGCTTTCCTGGCAACCGAAGACGACCGGTTTTTCAGGCATCACGGCGTGGATTGGCAGGGAATTTTGCGCGCGGCGGTCGCCAACCTCAAAGCCGGCGGCATCCGCCAGGGGGCGAGCACCATCACCATGCAGGTGTCCCGCGACATGTTCTTGACCCCGCGGCGCGACATGAAACGCAAGATGAGCGAGATCTATATTTCCCTGCTCATGGAGGCTGAATTCAGCAAGGAGGAAATCTTTTCGCTGTACGTCAATAAGATTTTCCTCGGTCAGCGAGCCTACGGCGTCGGGGCGGCGGCGGAGGTTTATTTCGGCAAGCCGTTGGATCAGCTGAGCATCGCCGAGATGGCCACGCTGGCCGGCATCCCCACGGCTCCTTCGACGGTCAATCCCGTCGCCAACCCGGAAGCGGCCAAGGTGCGGCGCGCCCATGTGTTGGGGCGCATGCTGGACCTCAACTACATCTCCCAGGCGGAATTCAACCAGGCGAAGGCGAGTCCGATGGAGTCGCGGCTGCACGGCGCCTCGATCGAGGTGGATGCGCCGTATGTCGCGGAAATGGTGCGCAACGACATGCAATCGAAGTACGGCGATGACGTCTACACCGCCGGCTACAAGGTGTTTACAACCATCGATTCCCGGCTGCAAGCCGCGGCCACCGTGGCGCTTCGCACCGGGCTGATGGAATACGACCGCCGCCATGGCTATCGCGGCGCGACCGCCAAAGTCGATCTGACCAGGAATACCACTGCCGCCGAGCTGGACGGGCAGCTCGAGGAGTTCCCCGTCATCGGCGGCTTGCGGCCCGCGATCGTGGAAAAGGTCGAGGCCAGGAGCGCCAAGATCTACGTCAAGGATTTAGGGTTGGTCGAGCTGCCCTGGGAAAAGCTGTCCTGGGCGCGGCGCGAATTGCCCGATGAAAAAGTTGACCGCGCGCCCACGCAAGCGTCGGAGATCTTGAGCCCCGGCGACGTGATTTACACCGTCGGGCGCAGCGCTGAATCCCTGATGTTCGTGCAGGTACCCGAGGCGCAAAGCGCGCTGGTATCCGTGGACCCAAAGGATGGCGCGGTCGTGGCCCTGGTCGGCGGATTTGATTTCTTCCAGAGCAAGTACAACCGCGTGACCCAGGCCAGGCGCCAGCCCGGTTCGGGATTCAAGCCCTTCGTGTATGCGGCGGCGTTCGACAAGGGATTCACGCCGGCCAGCGTCGTCCTCGACGCGCCGGTGGTGATCGATGAGCAGGGCAACGAGAAATCCTGGCGCCCCCATGAGGATACCGACAAGTTTTACGGTCCGGTGCGCCTGCGCGAAGCACTGGTGCATTCCCAGAATCTGGTGTCCGTGCGCCTGATGCGCGCCATCGGCTTGGACTACGCCTGGAACTACGTGACCCGATTCGGTTTCGACAAATCGCAGCTGCCGGATGACCTGACTCTGGCCCTGGGTACCGCGGAGTTGAGCCCGCTGCAGGTTGCCATCGGCTATTCGACCTTCGCCAACGGCGGCTTCAAGGTCAGTTCCTACTACATCGACCGCGTCGAAGATGCGGCCGGCAAGGTGCTGCAGCAGGCGGACCCTGCAATTGCCTGCCCGCAATGCGGCCGTGTGAGCGCGCCCTCGCAGGCCAGAGTCGAGCGCGGGCGGGCCGGACTCGAGGACGAGGCCGCGCACGATGGCAAGACGCTGATTCCGCCGAAAAATCTGGCGCCGCAGATCATCAAGCCGCAGATCGCCTATCTGCTGGCGGACATGATGGCGGATGTCATCAAGCGCGGCACCGGCCAGCGCGCCCGCACGCTCAATCGCGACGATATTGCCGGCAAAACCGGCACCAGCAACGATTTTCACGATGCCTGGTTCAATGGCTTCAACGGCGACATCGTCACCACGGTCTGGACCGGGTTCGACGCGGACCGCTCCTTGGGCGGCTTTGACGATCAGGCGGCCCGTGTGGCGGTGCCGACCTGGACCTATTTCATGCACGAAGCGCTCGCCGGCACCGCCCGGCATCCGGTGCCTATCCCAGAGGGCATCGTCAGCGTGCGCATCTCGCCGCAGACCGGACTGCTGGCGAGCTCCGATAACCCCAACGGCATCATGGAAAAATTCATCGAGGGGAATCTTCCCAAATCCGAAGTGTACGAGGGGTCGAACACGAACCCGGACGCCGATAAACCGTTATTCTAGACGCCCATGGCAAAGAAGTTTTCGCAGCGTGCCGAGGATCTACGCCGCGCTCTTGCGCAGGAGGCCGCAAGGATCATGGCCGAACACGGCATTGAAGATTTTCTGCAGGCCAAACGCAAGGCGGCGGATCGGCTCGGAGTGAACGATGTCGCGGTGTTGCCGAAGAACATCGAAATCGAGGATGCGCTGCGCGCGCATCAGCGGCTGTTCGGGCGCGATACCCATCACCACACCCTGAAAGAACAGCGGCGCATCGCTCTCGACACCATGCGCATCCTGGCCGAGTTCCAGCCGCGCCTGGTCGGGTCGGTGCTCACCGGAACGGCGACCAATTACAGCGATATCAACCTGCATCTATTCGCGGATGCTTCCGAGGCGGTCGCCATTCGCCTGCTCGAGATCGGCGTTCCGCATGAATTCTATGAACGGCGCGTCAAGATGGACGCGGAACGCAGCGTCAACTACCCCGCCTTGCGGTTCGAGGCAAACGGCCGCACCGTCGATGCGACGGTGTTCCCCATCGACGGCATCCGTCAATCGCCGTACTCGCCGGTCGACGGCCGGCCCATGAAGCGCGCCGATGCGCGCGAAGTGTCGGAGCTGGTCGACGCGAATTGACCAGGCTTAAGGTAGGTGCGGAGCGCCTGTCAATTCGCCGGCTTCGCCTGCCACACGGCCAGCATGTCCGGCGAGCCCTGCGCCCGCACGCCGTTGTCGGTCAGGATATCGTCCGTGGCTGCCGTGATCGCCGCCCGCGAAAACACCAGCGCTTCGCCGCTGCGGCTGGCAAATTCAATGGTCACGAACGGGTCCGTAAGATCGCGCAGCAGCGCGACCAGGTGCTTGAGGCTTTTCACCGGCGTGCCGTTGATCGAATACACCACCGAGCCGGTGGCGTTGGAATAGCCATTCGCCAGCTTGTGCGGAAAAAAAGGCGACGAGATGATGACCAGCTCCTCGAGCTCGGGGGTCGGGGCGTCGAAAACCTTGGTGACCAGGGGACTCTTCACGAAGCTCAAGACCCGCAGCAAGCCGGCGTTGTTCTCGAACGCCGATAAAAATTGCCGCGTCGCCCGCGAAAACACGATTGGCCCGTAGACGAAATACGACGGATACTCGCCGTGCAGATCGGGAGCGAGGATTGGGCGGTTGGCCGACACCGGCAGTTCGATCTGCAGCGGCTTGCCGGCCCGCACCACCGTCAGCGGCAGCTTGTCGTCCTTGGTCACCCGCTGGATCATGTAGGCGAAGTTCACGCGCAGATCCTTGTCGATCTTGACCATCCCTTGATTGTCGATGGGCGTGTCGCCGATGCGGGTAATCACGTCCCATTCCTTGAGCGGATACGAAGCATCGGTCTTGTCCGGCCGATGCACCACCATGCCCTCGACGCTCTTGTCGAGCTTCAGAAACTGGCGCAGGGCCGGATTTTCCAATGTCTGCAAGTCATCGTACATGCTGGGCTTGCCGTCGTAGTGACCGTCGGCAATATCCTTGAGAAACAACTCGACCTCTTCGTTCGGAATGATGTAGCCGATGTTCTGGGTATCGCCTCCCAGACGGCTGAAGGCCAGGCCGATCATCTTGTCGCCGGCAATGGCTGGACCGCCGCTATTGCCGGGATTGATGGCCGCATCGATCTGAATTCGCAGGCCCGACACCGGATAGTTGTAGGAGGCGAATTCGATGCGCGACACGATACCCTTGGTGATCGACAGCGACGAACCGCCGGTGGGAAAGCCGTACGCCAGCACCGAATCCTTGATCTGCGGCAGCTTCAAGGCGCGCGCGACCGGCGGATGGCCGTCGAAGAAGCTCGGATCATCGAGCTGCAGCACAGCCAGATCGATTCCCGGCGCGATGGCCAGCACCGTCGCCGATACTTTGTCACCCGCTGCATTCGCCTGAACCTGCACCTGGCTGGCGTACAGCACGGCGTGCGCGTTGGTCAGGATGCGCTTGCCTTCGATTACCACACCAGAGGCCGTCACCTCACTGGGCGCCTGCTTGGTCCAGGGCTTGAAAGGATCGGGTTGGCGCATAGTCGAAAAAATCTTCACCACCGAGTTTTCCAGCGCCTGAGGTTGGACTGCTTCGCCCGCATGAGCGGCGGCCTGCGCCGCGCCGATGACACCAAGGCCCAACCCAAGAAGAACAATGCGCTTTGAACATGCCATAGATATTTCTCGCGTCCTATTTTGCATCGACGGAAAAGGCCAGCAGGGCATTGCCCGAGTTGATGTAAACGCTGCCGTTCACGACGGTGGCCCCGCCATGATCCAACGGGCCGCCGCTGGCGCGAACCCCGTTCTGGGTCTGAAATGCTTTGGCGGTGTCGAAATCCCAGAGAATCTTGCCGTCGATGGTCGAATAGGCGCGCAGGTGGCCGTCCATCGATCCTGAAAATGCAACGCCCGGCATCACCGTCACTGCTTGCGCCTGCGCATGCCAGCAATCGCCGCCCCATGCGCACGCAGGCTGCGGCGCCGGCGCGCTCCAGCGGACCACGCCGGTTTTCATGTCGAGCGCCGTGAGACTGCCGCTCGCATTGACGGGCTGCGATGCCAAGCCGGACAGCGCCGCGTAGAAATTGCGATGGTCGGCCGACCCGCCCCACGCAATTCCGCCGCCGGCATCCGCGCCCGGCACCGCGCCGGTGCCGGCTGCCGTGCCGGAAGCGCCAATTCGCGTTTGCCAGAGAATCTCCCCGCCATGATCCGGGTCGAGTCCGTAGACGACACCCGACATCTGACCGGCCAATATGATTTGATTGCCGGTGCTCAAGGTCCGGAGTATCGGCGAACTTAGAAAGCCGCTCGACGCTGCCTCGCCCTTGACATTGAGCTGCTTGACCCAGCGCAGCTTGCCGTCGCTCAAGTCGAATGCGGCCACCGCATCGGTAAGCGACTGCTCCAACCCCGTCGCGGAACCGCCCGTGGCCACGTACAGCACGTTGCGCTTGGGATCGATGGTCGGCGACGAGACGATGGCGGCGCCCGCGGGGCCGAATTCCTGCACGCCCGCACTGTTCTTGCGCGTGGGCTGCGGTTCTTCGAGCACGGTGTAGCTCTTCCAGACGGTCCGCCCGCTGCCGATGTCGAGCGCCACGACGCTGCCGCGAAAGGTGCAGCAGCCGTAGCCGGGATTTCCCGCCATTTTATCTTCCGTCGAGGCAGTCGCCACGTACAAGCGGTCGTTGTACAGCGTCGGCGCGCCTAAGATGCGCGCCAGCGGATGCGTATCGACCTGCGATTTCCACAGCAGGGTGCCTTTCTGCGCGTCGAGCGCGTACACCGTACCGCTGTCGTCGCCGAAGAACGCGGCGCTCGGCGCCTTGATGACATCAAGATGCGCCAGCGTGCGTTTCAGCTTCTTCGGCAGCACGGCACGCTTGCTTAACCCAAGCTCGCCGATGAAGATCGCCGTGCGGCTGCCGGCAGGGGCGTCAAAAGTCCAGTACGTGCAGCCGGTCATCGCATCCAGCGAGTAAATCCTGCCCGCGGAACTGCTGACGAACACTCTGCCGTCCACCACGGTGGGTTGGCCGAATTCCGTGCCGCTCTGGTAGCCAAAGGCCCATTTCAATGCCAGCTTCGTGACGTCGGTGGCGCGAATTGCGGGCTCCGGTTGATAGCGCGTATTGTCAAGATCCCGTCCCCAGCCGTTCCATTGCGCGGAGCCGGTGGCGACTGGTTCCGCGCGCGCACTACAGGGATTTTTTTCCGGGACCAGCACCGGTGGCGCAGGGTCTGCCGCGACACTCGCCACTGCAGCGGTCAGGAGCAGGGCAAACGCTGCGCACAACGGGGCGTGGACGGTGGCCGGCATCGATCAGCGCTTTTCGATCGGCAGATAGTCTCGCTGTGTGGGACCGGTATAGAGCTGGCGAGGGCGGCCGATTCTCATATGCGGATCCGAGACCATTTCCTGCCAATGCGCCACCCAGCCGGCGGTACGCGCAATCGCAAACATCACAGTGAACATGGAACGCGGTATCCCCAATGCGCTGTAGATGATGCCGGAGTAGAAATCGACGTTGGGATACAGTTTTCGTGACACGAAGTACTCGTCCTTGAGCGCGATCTCCTCCAGGCGCAGCGCCAGGTCGAACAGCGGATTATTGACCTTGCCGAGCTTTTCCAGAACCCGATAGCACATCTCGCGGATGATCCTGGCGCGCGGATCGAAGTTCTTGTACACGCGGTGACCGAAGCCCATGAGCCGCACACTGTCGTTCTTGTCCTTCACGCGCGCGAGGAATTTGGGGATGTTGGCGACCGAGCCGATGCTGTCCAGCATGTCCAGGACCGCTTCATTCGCGCCGCCATGCGCCGGACCCCAGAGCGCGGACACGCCGGCGGAAATGGCGGCATAGGGATTCGCGCCGGTGCTGCCGGCCAGACGCACGGTCGAGGTGCTGGCGTTTTGCTCGTGATCCGCGTGCAGGATGAACAAAAGATCCAGCGCTTCAGCCGCGACCGGATCGATCGCATACGGCTCGCAGGGAACGGCGAAGAACATGTTGAGCATGTTCGCGCAGTAGCGCAGGTCGTTGCGCGGATAGATGAACGGCTGGCCCATGTTGTGCTTGTAGGCGGCGGCGGCGATGGTCGGCAGTTTTGCGATGATGCGGTGGGCAAAGATTTCGCGATGTCGCGGATCGCCTATGTGCGTGGTGTCGTGATAGAAGGCGGCCATCGACGCAACCACCGCCGAGACCATCGCCATCGGATGCGCATCGTTATTGAAACCCTGGAAAAACCGCAATAATTGCTCGTTGACCATGGTGTGCCGCGTGATCGAATACTGGAACGCGTCGAGTTCCGCCTTGGTCGGCAGCTTGCCGTTGATGAGCAGCGCGGCGACTTCCAGAAAGCACGACTTCTCGGCCAGCTGCTCGACCGGATAGCCGCGATACAGCAAGACCCCTGAGTCGCCGTCGATGTAAGTGATCTGGCTGGCGGTGCTGGCGGTCGCCA
>Ga0210390_10004306_pt1 | contig 12027 bp, 12 predicted proteins | sample IncBWH11OmetaG_FD_161050 | JGI IMG/M metagenome (GOLD analysis project Ga0210390, IMG submission 161050) | Forest soil microbial communities from Barre Woods Harvard Forest LTER site, Petersham, Massachusetts, United States - Inc-BW-H-11-O ... | reverse complement strand
CAAGATGCGCGCGATGGACCGCTCCAGCGACCGCACCCCGGCCTCGTGCGTGTAATCCGTGGCCAGCAGCCGCAGCGCGTCCTCGTCCAGCGACACGTCGTCGGCGTTCAGCCCGGCCTTGGACAGCTGCCTGGGCAGCAGGTGATCACGCGCGATGAGGACCTTCTCGTCCTCGGTGTACCCGTCGAGCTGGACCAGTTCCATCCGGTCCAGGAGCGGGCTCGGGATCGTCTCGAGCGAGTTGGCCGTGGTCAGGAACACCACGTCGGACAGGTCGAGCTCCACCTCGAGGTAGTGGTCGCGGAACGTGTGGTTCTGCGCCGGGTCGAGGACCTCGAGCAGCGCGGCGGCCGGGTCGCCCCGGTAGTCGGCGCCGATCTTGTCCACCTCGTCCAGCAGGACCACCGGGTTCATCGAGCCCGCCTCGCGGATGGCGCGGACGATCCGGCCAGGCAGCGCGCCGACGTAGGTCCGCCGGTGCCCGCGGATCTCCGCCTCGTCCCTGACCCCGCCGAGCGAGACCCGGACGAACTTGCGGCCCATGGCCCGCGCGACCGACTCGCCTAGCGACGTCTTGCCCACGCCGGGCGGGCCGACCAGGGCGAGCACGGCACCGGAGCGCCGGCCGCCGACGATCCCCATGCCCCGGTCCGAGCGGCGCTTGCGCACGGCGAGGTACTCGATGATCCGCTCCTTGACGTCGTCCAGGCCGGTGTGATCCTCGTCGAGGACGCGCCGCGCGTCGGAGATGTCGTAGGAGTCCTCGGTCCTGGTGTTCCACGGGATGTCGAGGACCGTGTCCAGCCAGGTGCGGATCCAGCCGGTCTCGGGTGAGGCGTCCGGCGTCCGCTCGAGCTTGGCGACCTCCTTCAGCGCGGCGTCGTTGACGGCCTCCGGCAGGTCGGCCGCCTCCACCCGCGCGCGGTAGTCGTCTTCCTCGGTCGCGGCGTCGCCGTTCAGGTCGGCGAGTTCCTTGCGGATCGCGGCTAGCTGCTGGCGCAGCAGGAACTCCCGCTGCTGCTTCTCCATGCCCTCCGCGACGTCCTTGCGGATGGTCTCGGCCACGTCGAGCTCGGCCAGGTGCTCGCGGGTCCAGCCGACGACCAGCTCCAGCCGCTCGACCAGGTCGAAGGTCTCAAGCAGCTGCAGCTTCTGGGCGGTGGACAGGTAGCTGGCGTACCCGGCGTTGTCGGCGATCACAGACGGGTCGCTGAGCTGCTGGATCGCGTCGATGATCTGCCACACGCCGCGCTGCTGCAAGATGCTGGTGACCAGGGACTTGTACTGCTGCGCCAGCTCGTCGGCGCGCGGGCCCTGGCCGGTCTCCTCGGCCACCTCGCCCTGCACCCACAGCGCGGCACCAGGACCCGTGGTCCCCGAGCCGATCTTGACCCGGGAGACGGCGCGGACCAGCGCTCCCGGCTGACCGCCGGGCAGCCGGCCGACCTGCTCCACCGTGGCCAGCGTGCCCACGCCGGCCAGCCCGCGGTCGGGTAGGCGCGGCACGAGCAGCACCCGGGCCTTGGCCTCCGAACGCATGCCGGGGACCTGCCGGGACGGCACTCGCGCGGCGTCGATCGCGGCGCTGACCTCCGGCTGGGATGTTTCGAGCGGCACTACCATCCCCGGCAGGACCACCTGATCGTCCAGCGGCAGGACCGGCAGCGTGAGGATTTCACTCATGAAGAGCCTCCAAAGCTTGAGTCACATACACTCAATAAAGGAGAGCCCAACTATATTTCCCGCTGGCCGTTCGCCCGGAGCGATCAGCCCGGGGCGATCAGCCCGAGGCCGGAGATGATCGCGCTGACCAGCTCGTCCGGGCTCCCGGCCGGCAGCACCAGCGCCCCTTCAGCCGGCACTGGCGGTTCCAGGTCGGCGAACTGGCTGTCCATCAGAGCGGCCGGGAAGAAGTGCCCGGACCTGGCCCGCAGCCGGGCCAGGTCCTCGTCGTGGCTGACGTCGAGGAACACCAGCCGGACCTCGGGACGGCCCTGGCGCAGGACGTCCCGATAACGGCGCTTGAGCGCGGAGCAGGCCACCACCCCGGATCCGCCGGCGGCGATCCTGGCGTCCATCCAGGCCCCGATGGCGGCCAGCCACGGCCAGCGGTCGTCGTCGGTGAGCGGGATCCCGGCGGTCATCTTGGCCACGTTGGCGGCCGGGTGGAACGAGTCCCCGTCCGCGAACGGCCAGCCCAGCCGCTCCGCCAGCAGGCGGCCGACGGTGGTCTTACCGCTGCCGGACACCCCGGCGAGGATCACGATCAGGGGGCGGCCCCCGTTTCCGCGGTCACCAGGAGCACGTGCAGTTCGCGCGGCCCGTGCACGCCCTCGACCCGGATCAGCTCGATGTCGCTGGTGGCCGAGGGCCCGGAGATGAGGGTGTGTGGCCGCGCCGGGTTCAGGCGGGCCAGGCCGTCCGGCAGGTCCGCCGCGACCTGCGCGGCGAGCACCACCGCCAAGTGGAAATCGGGGACCAGGGTGAGCGCGCGGCGGCCCTGCCCCAACGACCCGGGCCCGTGCTCGAGGATGATCGTGCCCGTCTCGGCGATCGCCACCGCGCACCCGGTCACGACCCCGGCCATCATGTCGAGCTCGGCGGCGGACAGCGGCGGCGTGTCGGAGGTGAGCTGGACCGCGGCAGGCACGGCGGCCAGCCACTCGGCAGGCAGCCCGTCCGGGATCACGAAGGGAAGGGGCCGCGCGGCCCGGCCCCGACGTTCGGCCAGGATGCGGGCCAGGGCGGCAGCCAGGCCGGCCGGGGACACGCGCTCGACGACGGCCCGGTAGTCTGCGGCGCGCTCGGCGAACAGGTCCGCGATGTCGCAGCTGGCCGGGTCGTGGTGGGCGGACAGGTAGTCGCGCGGCAGCGTCGCGTACACCTCGTCGACCTTCTCGGCGGGGCCCACGCGGCCGTTCGCGCTGCCTTCGGGGCCGGTGGCGGCCCGGATCCTGGCCAGGATCTGGTCCCTGGCGCCCCCGGGGGCGGTCATCGCGTGCCCCTGGTCCGCGCCCACCAGGCGCGGAACGACTCCCTCGGCGGCGCCGGGGCGTCGCGCGTATCCGTCCAGGCGCTCAGCGGCCGCGGGAGCCTGCGGATCCGGCCCGACCTGGCCACCAGGCGACCGCTCAGGGACGCCCCCCGCTGCGCGGCGGCAAGGAGGCGAGGCGAGGCGAGCACGCGGCCGGACACGTGAAACATCGTTCGTTCGGGCGAAATGATCTTTTCCCGCTTGGCGTCGACGACCTTGGCGCGCAGGTGAACCAGTGCTTCGGGGATGTTGATGGCGACCGGGCACACCTGGTAGCACGCGCCGCACAGGGTCGACGCGAAGGGCAGCGACGCGTCGGCCGGCGAGCCGACCCCGCGCAGCTGCGGGGAGATGATCGCGCCGATCGGGCCGGGGTAGGGGGACCCGTAGGCGTGACCGCCGGTCCGCTCGTAGACGGGGCAGACGTTCAGGCAGGCCGAACACCGGATGCAGCGCAGCGCCTGCCTGCCGGTACGGTCCGCCAGCGCCGCCGTGCGGCCGTTATCCACCAGCACCAGGTGGAATTCCTCCGGCCCGTCGCCCGGCATGACCCCGGTCCAGATCGAGGTGTAGGGGTTCATCCGCTCGGCCGTGGACGAGCGGGGCAGCAGGGCGAGGAATACCTCCAGGTCCCGCCACGACGGCAGGACCTTCTCGATCCCGACCACCGAGATGAGCGTTTCCGGCAGCGTGACGCACATCCGGCCGTTGCCCTCCGACTCGACCACCACCAGCGATCCGGTCTCCGCGATCGCGAAGTTCGCGCCCGAGATGCCGACCTTCGCCGACAGGAACGCCTGGCGCAGGTGCGCGCGCGCCGCCGCGGCCAGCGCCCGCGGGTCGTCGGTCAGGCCTTCGGGTGCGTCCGGCATCTCGCGCAGGAAGATCTCCCTGATCTCGGCCCGGTTCTTGTGGATGGCCGGGACCAGGATGTGGCTGGGCAGGTCGTGCCCGAGCTGGACGATCAGCTCGGCCAGGTCGGTCTCAAGCACCGCGATGCCCTCGGCGGCCAGGGCCTCGTTCAGGCCGATCTCCTGGGTGGCCATCGACTTCACCTTGACCACGCGGTCCGTGCCCGCCGCCCGGACCAGACCGGCCACGATCGCGTTCGCGTCGGTGGCGTCCTGCGCCCAGTGCACGTGACCGCCGGCCGCGATGACGTTCTCTTCCAGCCTGAGCAGGTAATGGTCGAGGTTGGCCAGGGTGTGGTCCTTGATCGTCTTCCCGGCCGCGCGCAGTTCCTCCCAGTCGGCCAGTTCGGCGACCGCCGCCGCGCGCTTGGCCCGGATCGTCCGCGTGGCGTGCGCGAGGTTGGCGCGCAGCTGGGAGTCGGCCACCGCGGCGGCCGCCGCCGCCGGGAAGGCGGGCATCCCCAGGTAGGTCGGCATGCCCGGGTGGTAGGTCCCGCTGGCCTCCTGCGCCGTCATCAGGCCTCCTCGGTCCTGGCCAGGATCTCGGCCAGGTGCATGGTGGCGACGCCGGACCGCTGCCGCGTCAGCGCGCCCCCGATGTGCATCAGGCACGAGTTGTCGGCCGCGCACACCACCTCGGCCCCGGTCTGAATGATCGCCGCCACCTTGTCGGTGCAGATCGCGGCGGAGACGTCGGGGTTCTTCACCGCGAACGTGCCGCCGAACCCGCAGCATGACTCGGCGTCGGGCAGGTCGGCCAGGTCCAGGCCGCGCACCGCGCGCAGCAGGCGCAGCGGGGCGTCCCCGACCTCGAGCATCCGCAGCGAGTGACAGCTCGGGTGGTACGTCACCCGGTGCGGGAAGTAGGCGCCCACGTCGGTGACCCCGAGCACGCCGGTCAGGTACTCCGACAGCTCCCAGGTCCGCGGCACGAGCTCGGCCACGGCCCGGGCGAGCGCGGCGTCCCCCGCCTCGCCGGCCAGCGCCGGGTAGTACTCGCGGATCATGGACGTGCACGAGGCCGACGGGCTGACCACGGCGTCGTAGCCCGCGAACGCCGCCACCGTCCCCCGCACCATGGGCACGGCCTCCCGCCGGTAACCGGTGTTGAAGTGCATCTGGCCGCAGCACGCCTGGGCCGCGGGGAAGTCGACCTGGTGGCCGAGCCGCTCAAGCACGGTCACCACCGCCCGGCCGGTGTCGGGGAACAACGTGTCGGTCAGGCAGGTCACGAACAGGCCGATCCGCATCAGGCGCCCCCGCGCGCCCGCGCCGCGAGGAGCGCGGAGCCGTCGGCCGGCCGCACCGCCTCGCAGGGCCCGAGGACGGCGAGCGCGGCGACGTAACCGGGGCCGGCGTCCAGGTCGAGCACGGACACGCTCTCCGGCGCCTGCGGGTACGGCCAGGACGTGACGCGCGGCGGCCCGGCGGGATCCGGCCCCGCGGCGACGACGATCTGGCTGAACGGAGCGCGCAGGCCGTCACCCGTGGCCTTGGTCACCGCCTCCTTCCGGGCCCAGGCGACCAGGAAGGCTCGCGCCCGCGCGGCCGGGTCGACCTCGGCCAGGGCGGCCCGCTCGGGTTCGGCGAGGACGAGGCGCGCGAGGGCGCCGGGGTCGCCGTCGCCGCCCAGCGGGCGCGCGCGCCCGTCAAGCTGCTCGACGTCTACCCCCACCGGATCCCTGGCCACCGCCACCGCGATCAGGGCGCCGGAGTGGGCGACGGAGAACTCGGGACCGCCGCCGACGAGGACGGGCTTGCCGTGCGGCCGCCCGCACCGGCGGCAGGTGCGGTCAAAGCTGATCTGTTCTGGGCGGCTCCCGGTGCAGGCGGCGATCACCGTCTTGGCCAGGGCGCACCCGACCAGGAAGCGGTCCCGGTCGGCCGCGCGCCGGTACCCGGCCAGGCGCGCGCGTTCGGCGTCGTCCAGGAGCGCGACCTGGTCGCCGGACGCGTCGCAGACCCGCGCCCACCACAGGAGCGCGGTCCCTTCCGCGAGCTTCCCCGGGGGCGTGCGGGGCGTCAGGTTCGCCGGTGCAGCCACCCTGCCAGCCTAAGGGTTCCGCCGCCAAATGGTATTCAGGTATACCTGTTAATCCCGTCGGCCAACGGCACGAATCTCGAACTACCACCCGAGGCCGGGCGCGCTCAGTAAAGTGCTGACGACGATTAGTTATCTCCTGCAGGCAGCGGGCACGGCGTCGGGAGCAACCATGAGCGAGACTCCCGCCCTCGAGGCGGAAGGGCTGGCCAAGCAGTACGGCACGACCAGGGCCCTGGCCGGCCTCGACCTGGCCGTCCCGGCGGGCACCGTGTACGGCTTGCTGGGCCCCAACGGGGCGGGCAAGACCACTGCGGTCCGGATCTTCGCCACGCTCCTGCGACCGACGAGCGGCCACGCGCGCGTCCTCGGCCTCGACGTGGTGGCGCAGGCGGCGCGGGTGCGCCGGGTCATCGGGCTGACCGGCCAGTACGCGGCGCTGGACGAGCACCTGTCCGGCCGGGCCAACCTGGTCATGATCGGCCAGCTCAGCCGGCTCACGGCCAAGGCGGCCCGGCGGCGGGCGGAGGAGATGCTCGAGCGCTTCGGCCTCACCGCGGCCGCCGAGCGGCCGGTACGGACCTACTCGGGCGGCATGCGCCGGCGCCTCGACCTGGCCGCCAGCCTGATCGGCGGTCCCGCGGTGCTGTTCCTCGACGAGCCCACGACGGGCCTGGACCCGAACGCCCGGGTGATGACCTGGGAGATCGTCAGGGGACTCGCGGCGGAGGGCACCACGCTGCTGCTCACCACGCAGTACCTGGAGGAGGCCGACCAGCTGGCCGGCCGGGTGGCGGTCATCGACGGCGGCCGGGTCATCGCCGAGGGGACCCCGGACCAGCTCAAGTCGTCCGCCGGGAGCGCGCACCTGACGGTGGTGCTGGCCTGGGGTTCGGATCCGCGGGCGGCGATCGCCGCCCTCCAGCCGTACACCAGGGGCGGGGTGCAGCCGGACGAGGACGGGCGCCGGCTGTCCGTGCCCGTCGTGGCGGGCGAGGGGCTGACCACGCAGGTGGTGCGCGCGCTGGAGGCGGCCGGGGTCCGGGTGAACGACGTGACGATCAAGCGCGCGTCGCTTGACGACGTGTTCCTGTCGCTGACCGGGCACGTCACCGCCCCTGCCGCCGAGCAGGAAGGGACGCACGCGGCGTGACCGCCGTCACCGCGCGCCTGGTCCCCCGGCGGGACATGACGTATCAGCACGGCCCGTTCCGGCAGTTCACCGCCGACGTATGGGTGCTGGTCAAGCGGAGCATCACGCGGATCAGCCGGGAACCCGAGATGCTCGCCGACGTCACCGTGATGCCCGTCATCTTCATCCTGATGTTCGCGTACGTGTTCGGCGGCGCGATCGTCCTGCCCGGCCGGGGGAGCTACCACGAGTACCTGATCGGCGGGATGCTGGGGATGGGCCTGGCCCAGACGGCGCCCGGGGTGGCCATCGCGCTGGTCAGTGACATGTCCACCGGGCTGATCGACAGGTTCAGGTCGCTGCCGATGTCGCGCTGGGCCGTGCTCACCGCGCGGACCCTGGCCGAACTGCTCAAGCAGGGGATCAGCGTGATCGTGGTGACCTGCGTGGGCCTGGCCATCGGGTGGCGGGTGCACTCCAGCGCGCGGGACGTGGCCGCCGCGTTCGCGCTGGCCCTGGCGTTCGGCTACGCGTTCACCTGGGCAGGCGTGTGCCTGGGCCTGGCGCTGCGCAGCCCGGAGGCGGCCGGGCAGACCGGGTTCATCGTCTTCCTGCCGCTGATGTTCGTCTCGAACGCGTTCGTCCCCACCCAGGGCATGGCCCGCTGGCTCCAGCCGGTCGCCGAGTGGAACCCGATGTCGGCGCTCGCCTCCGCCTGCCGGCACCTGTTCGGCAACCCGGACCCCGCGACCGGGCTGCACGCCTGGCCGATGCAGCACCCCGAGCTGGCCGTGGGGTGCTGGGCGGTGGGGATGCTGGCGGTCTTCGCGCCGCTGGCGGTGCACCTGTACCGCCGCAAGACCCTCGGCTAGGTCTTTGGCGGAAATGCGCCACCGCCCGCCGGGAGAAGTTTTCTTCATCCCGAACGAGCGGTGGTGCGAGCCCGGACGCGCGCTGTCGCGCACGGCCTAGGCGTTCTGCGGGGTAAGGGCGGCGGCGGCCGGAGCCGGCAGGCGGGAGGCGCGGACGCCGAGCCCGAGGGTCCGCACGAGCACCATGGCCACGGCCATGAAGATCAGGCCGTCGGTGATCGCCGCCACGCTGACGTGGTTCGTGATGGCCCAGCTGACCAGCGGGCGGGTGAACCAGTGCACGGAACCGTAGGAGAAGGCCGCCCGGGCGGCGACCACGACCGTCCACAAGATCGCGTACGGCGCGCCGGCCCGGCTGACCGGCCGCCCGGTCTGCGGGCTCCGGTAGACGCCCATCAGGGCGGCGGCGGCCAGCCCGACCAGCAGGCCGGCCACGGTGCCGGCGATCTCCACCGTCAGGCCGGTCCCGTGCGTGACGGGATCCTGGATGAACAGCGGGATGATCACGGCGGCGGCGATCACCGGGCGCAGCAGCCGCATCGGGCCGATCTTGCGCGCGGGGCCCAGGTCGGTGGCCAGCACCGTGGTGAGCACGACGCCGTTGACGATCATGGCCTCGGTTAGTTCGGAAAGCATTTCGTGTGCTCCTCGTGAGTGGGGCGGTTTTGCTTATGGCTCCACCATCGCCGTCTGCGCCGGTTTCCGGATCGGAGTACGGGCTGGTCCTGGGCATGAGCCGCGGCGGCGCCACTGGTACCGGGCGGTACCAGGGCGGGCCGGCCGGTTCAACCCGGGGCCGGCCCGCGGGTGGACGCGGTCTGGCAGGGCCGCCGGCCGATACTGGAGGCATGCTGCGCACGGTCAACTGGGTGGCCAGGACCCTGGGCTACGCCTGGGTCGGCGTGCTGGCGTTCGTGCTGGCTCCGCCGCACGGGGCCTTGAACCTGCCGGTTCAGATCGCGGGGTTCAGCCTGGCCGGCGCGGCCCAGCTGGCGTGGGCGCTGCTGGACTTCTACCCAGACGCGGCGCCGTACCGGTCCCGGGCCCTGCCGGTGATTTTCGGCGGTCTGGCCGTGGGTACGGGAGTGGCGTGCGCCGCCGGGGGCGGCGGTTACGTGATCGTGGTCTTCGGGTTCGTGGCCGCGATGGTCGCGGGCAGTGAGACCAGCGTGGAGGCGGCGCTGGCCGTGACCGCGGCCGGCATCCTGGCCATCGAGGTCACCGGGCTGGCCTTCGGCGGCAGCTACGGCGTGCTGCTGGGGCTGCCCGCGATCGTGCTGGCCGGACTGATCGTCGGGCGCAACCGGGGCGCCTACCGTATCCAGGCCGAGCAGGCCAGGGCGCTGCTCGCGCAGCACGAGCGCCTGCAGGCCGAGCAGCGCCGGGCCGACCTGTTCGAAGAGCGCGCGCGCATCGCCCGCGAGATCCACGACGTCCTCGCTCACTCGCTCGGCGCGCTTGGGATCCAGATCCAGGCGGCCCGGGCCGTGCTGACCGACCACGGCGACATCGGCAAGGCCGGCGAGATCCTCGCCGCCGCCCAGCGGATGGCCGCCGAGGGCCTGGTGGAGACCCGCCGGGCGGTGCACGCCCTGCGCGCCGGTACCCTGCCGCTCGATGAGGAACTCGCCCTCGTCAGCGGCACCCACGCGCAGCGTTACCAGGTCGCGGTCAGCTTCGGCACCGGCGGCGTCTCCGCTCCGCTGCCACCCGACGCCACCCTCGCGCTGCTGCGCGTCGCGCAGGAGGCCCTGGTCAACGCGGCCAAGCACGCGGCGGGTCAGGACGTCGCGGTCCGCCTGGACTACGGGGACGGCGACGTCAGGCTCACCGTCCGCAACGACCTGGACCCCGGCGCCGCCGCCGCGGAGCGCCCGGCCGGGGCGGGCACCGTCAACGGCGGCTACGGGCTGACCGGCATGCGGGAACGGCTCCGGCTGCTGAACGGGACGCTCGAGGCGGGCCCAAGCGACGATCAGTGGGTCGTGACCGCCGGACTGCCGCGCTCACAGCCTGAGACCATTGGTTCATGACCGTCCCGTCCGGTGAGGCAGGCCGACCGCTGCGCATCGTCATCGCCGATGACCAGGCCAGCGTCCGTGAGGGCCTGGTCCTGCTGCTCGGCGGGCTGCCCGACATCGAGGTGGTCGGCGCCGCCGCGGACGGGCAGCAGGCGCTGGATCTGGTGGCCGCCCATGAGCCCGACGCCATCCTGCTCGACCTGCACATGCCCGTCCTCGACGGGCTGGGCGCCACCCGCCGGCTGGCCGCCGAGCACCCCGGCGTCGCCGTCGTCGTCCTCACCACCTACGCCGACGACAGTTCGGTCATGGACGCGCTGCACGCCGGGGCGCGCAGCTACCTCACCAAGGACGCCGACCGGGCCGACATCGCCCGCGCGCTGCACGCCGCGGCGGGCGGGCTGACCGTCCTGGACCCCCGCGTGCACGCCATGCTCCTGCAGGCCGCTAGCGCGCCCGCCAGGCCCGGCGACGCACCTGGCGTGGCCGGGCCGCCTCCCGACGGCCTGACCCAGCGCGAGGTCGAGATCCTCGCCCTGATCGCCCGCGGGCTGACCAACCCGGAGATCGCCGCGCAGCTGTTCCTGAGCAACCACACGATCAAGACCCACATCAACCGGATCTTCGCCAAGACCGGCTCGCGGGACCGCGCCGCCGCCATCGGCTACGCCCACCGCCACCACCTCACCTGACTTGACTAGCTATAATTATGACCGGTCTTTATACTGGTCATTATGGAGACCATCCCCATCACCGAGGCGAAGGCCCGGATCGCCGAGCTCGCCGACCGGGTGGCCCGCGAGCACGATCACTTCACCATCACCCGTAATGGCCGCGCTGATGTCATGCTCATCTCGGTCGCCGAGTACGAGGCCATGCAAGAGACGCTCGACATCCTCAGCGATGACGAAACACTCGCCGACCTGCGGCAGTCTCGCGAAGACTTCGCTACCGGGGATACCTTCAGCGCCGAGCAGGTTCGCGGCGAACTTGAGCGGCGCCGCCGCCGGTCAGCGTGAGCGGCGCGCAAGAACCCCCCTCCGCTGAGGCGTCGGCGCCATACACGGTTATCTTCTCCCGGAGGGCCCGACGGAACCTGCACGAAGACCTGCCGCTCGATGTCGCCGCCGCCGCCATGGCGACGATCGACGGGCCAGTCACCACCAACCCGCACCGCGCCGGTAAGCCGCTGGATGAGCCCTTCGACGGCTACTATTCCGCGCGGCGCGGCACCTACCGGATCATCTACCGCATCAACGAGGACAAGCATTCGGTGGAGATCCAGTCCATCCGGCACCGACGCGACGCTTACCGCACCTGATCTGTGATAGATCGGGATCTATGACGGAGCAGTCAAGCGAATTCGCCGGGCGGGCGGCGCTGGTCACCGGGGGCGCGTCCGGGATCGGGCTGGCCACGGCCCGGCTGCTCGCGGCGCGCGGGGCGCGGGTGGCCGTCCTGGACCGGGTCAAGCCCCCGGAGGATCCTGAGACAGGCGAAGGCCGGGGCCTGTACCCGGTCCTCGCGGACGTGACCGACGACGCCGCGGTCCGGGCCGCGGTGGCGCAGGCGGGCCGGGCGCTCGGCGGGCTGGACATCCTGGTCAACAACGCAGGGATCGGCGCGGCCGGGACGGTCGAGGACAACGACGACGAGGAGTGGCACCGGGTTCTCGACGTGAACGTGCTGGGCATCGTCCGGACCACCAGGGCCGCCCTGCCGTTGCTGCGCCGCGCGGTGCGCGAGCACGGCCAGGCGGCGATCGTCAACACCTGCTCGATCGCCGGGACCGCGGGCCTGCCGCAGCGCGCGCTGTACGGCGCGAGCAAGGGCGCGGTCTACGCGCTCACGCTGGCCATGGCGGCCGACCACGTGGCCGAGGGGATCAGGGTCAACTGCGTGAATCCCGGGACCGCCGACACCCCGTGGGTGGGACGGCTGCTCGACGGCGCGCCCGACCCGGCGGCCGAACGCGCCGCGCTGGCGGCGCGTCAGCCCATCGGCCGGCTGGTCACC
>Ga0210390_10004305_pt1 | contig 12030 bp, 10 predicted proteins | sample IncBWH11OmetaG_FD_161050 | JGI IMG/M metagenome (GOLD analysis project Ga0210390, IMG submission 161050) | Forest soil microbial communities from Barre Woods Harvard Forest LTER site, Petersham, Massachusetts, United States - Inc-BW-H-11-O ... | reverse complement strand
ACCGCGCTCGCGATCGGCTCCAAAATGTCCGGTCGCCGACCCGCAGCGCCCGGCTTCACCGCGCTCGCGATCGGCTCCTACCATTGGCGGATGCCAGTACCCGCGCCCAGCCCCGACGCTCGCGCCGTTGTCACCGGAGCCTCGCAAAACATCGGCGAAGCACTGGCCACCGAGCTGGCCGCCCGCGGCCACAGCCTGATCCTCACCGCGCGGCGCGAGGACATCCTCACCGACCTCGCCGGCCGCCTGACCGACAAATACGGAGTCGCTGTCGAAGTACGCCCGGCCGATCTCGCCGATGCAGCCGAACGCACAAAACTGACCGACGAATTGGCCACCCGCGACATCTCGATCCTGTGCGCCAACGCGGGCACCGCGACCTTCGGACCGGTCTCGACGCTGGACGCGGCGACGGAAAAGGCCCAGGTGCAGCTGAACGCGATCGCCGTGCACGACCTGGTGCTGGCGGTGCTGCCGGGCATGATCGAGCGCAAGGCCGGCGGCATCTTGATTTCCGGTTCGGCAGCAGGCAATTCGCCGATTCCCTACAACGCGACCTATGCGGCCACTAAGGCGTTCGTGAACACGTTCAGCGAATCGTTGCGCGGTGAACTGCGAAAGTCCGGTGTGCACGTCACGCTGCTGGCACCCGGCCCGGTGCGCACCGAGCTACCGGATCCGGCCGAAGCCTCGATCGTCGAGAAGCTGGTGCCCGATTTCTTGTGGATCTCCACCGAGTACACCGCACAGAAGTCGTTAGATGCCTTGGCGCGCAACAAGATGCGCGTCGTGCCCGGCGTGACGTCCAAGGCGATGTCGGTGGCGAGTCAATACGCCCCGCGCGCTATCGTCGCGCCGATCGTCGGAATTTTCTACAAAAAGATGGGCGGCTGACCCTAACGGCGCCGACGCCCGCTGCCACCGAACATGCTGCGGATGAGCTCAGTTCCGAGCGCCCTGAGGAAGGTCTGGAAACCGCGGCTATTCACGAACCGCTTCCACCGGCCGGGCTTCTTGGCTTCTGCGGGCTGACCGGCCGGCGCCGGGGCATCCTGCGCCTTTTTGGCTTGCAATTTCTCGGAGGCGGATTCCGAGTCTTTGGTCGTGCCGTATTTGCTATGCAGCGGGCTGGCTTCGGCCGCCTTGCCAATCGCTTCGTCGCCGATGGCGGCCATGAGCGAGCGCGGTGAGCGCAGCCTGGTCCACGCGACGGGGGTCGGCGCACCGCGCTCCGACAACACAGTGACGACCGCTTCACCGATGCCCAGCGAAGTCAACGCCGAAGCGAGGTCGTAGACATCGGTTTTCGGGTAGGTGCGAACGGTTTTGGTCAACGCCTTCTGGTCATCGGGAGTGAAGGCACGCAGCGCATGCTGGATGCGCGCTCCCAACTGAGACAGCACTTCATTGGGCACGTCGGTGGGCAACTGAGTGCAAAAGAACACCCCAACTCCCCGAGAACGGATCAGCTTGACGGTCTGCTCGACCTGCTCCAGAAACGCCTTCGACGCATCGGTGAACAACAGGTGCGCCTCGTCGAAGAAGAAGACCAGCTTGGGTTTGTCCACATCGCCAACCTCCTTCAGATTCGAGAAGAGGTTGGACAGCACCCACATCAAGAAGGTGGAGAACAGCACCGGGCGCGCGGCTTGGTCGCCGAGTTCCAGCAGCGAAATGATCCCACGGCCTTTGTCGTCGAGCCGCAACAGGTCGTTGGGATCGAGTTCCGGCTCGCCGAAAAAGGTGTCGGCGCCTTCGGCTTCCAGGTTGACTAGAGCACGCAGGATGACGCCCGCCGTCTGCGCGGAAACGCCGCCCAGGTCCTTGAGATCGGCCTTGCCCTCGTCGCTGGTCAAGTGGCTGATCACCGCCCGCAAGTCCGCCAGGTTGTACAGCTCGTAGTTTTTCTGGCCTGCCCAGTGGAAGATCAGGCCCAGCGTCGACTCTTGGGTGGCATTGAGCCCCAACACTTTTGAGAGCAGGATGGGCCCGAAGCTTGCGATGGTGGCGCGCACCGGCACACCGATGCCCTTGGTCCCCAGCGACAAAAACTCCACCGGGAATGCGCTCGGCTCCCAGTTATCGCCGGTTTCCTTGGCGCGCGCGGTGATCTTGTCGCTGCTCTCGCCGGGCCGCGACAGGCCGGACAAGTCGCCCTTGACGTCGGCCATCAGCACCGGCACGCCCGCGGCCGACAGCTGCTCGGCGATCACCTGCAGCGTCTTGGTCTTGCCGGTGCCGGTCGCTCCGGCTACCAAACCGTGCCGGTTGACAGTGGCCAGCGGGATGCGGATCTGCGCGCCCGGGTCGGTCGTGCCGTCGACGACGACCGTGCCCAACTCCAGAGCGTGGCCCTCAAAGGCGTAACCTTTGGCGATCTCCTCCGCCGGCGACGTTGGCGATGCGCTGCGCGGTGTCGACTCGGAGCTCATCGTGACGTCCGCCTCCCCTGTTGGTCGTAGTCCGGCGACAATGCGGGCCGCTTGGGGCCGCTGAGGAGCCGGACAATCAAAGCTAGTACCGACAACGCATGACCTTACTTGCTGCGGCGCCTCGACGGGGTGGCTGCAGATCTGCCAGCTAACTTTGCCTAGGGTGAACGCTGTGCGGGACGAACTGGTGTGGATCGACTGCGAGATGACCGGGCTGGACCTGGGCTCGGACAAGTTGATCGAGATCGCCGTGCTGGTCACCGACGCTGACCTGAACGTTCTTGGCGATGGCGTCGACGTGGTGCTCCACGCCGACGACGCGGCGTTGTCGTCGATGATCGACGTGGTCACCGAGATGCATACCCGCTCAGGCCTGATCGAGGAAGTGCGCGCATCCACCGTGGATGTCGCGGCGGCGGAGGCGATGGTGCTCGACTACATCCGTAAGCACGTCAAACAAGCTAAAACGGCGCCACTGGCCGGTAACTCGATCGCCACCGACCGGGGCTTCATTGCCCGCGATATGCCTGCCCTGGACTCATTTCTGCACTACCGGATGATCGATGTGAGCTCCATCAAGGAGCTGTGCCGCCGGTGGTACCCCCGCATCTACTACGGCCAGCCAGCCAAGGGGCTGGCGCACCGGGCGCTGGCCGATATTCACGAATCCATCCGCGAACTGCAGTACTACCGGCGCACCGCGTTCGTGCCGCCGCCGGGCCCTGCCACCAGCGACATTGCCGCGGTAGCCGTCGAGCTCGGCGATGAAGCGGCCACGCCAGAGACAATCGATTCGGCCGCCGAGCGCCCGAACCGCTAGTATCGACGCTGCTGCCCGTCGCCTTAGGGTTCCGGCTGGCGGCAATGGTGGGTGTAGTTCAGTTGGTAGAGCGTCAGGTTGTGATCCTGAATGTCGCGGGTTCGAGTCCCGTCACTCACCCCAAAGGTCAGAGGAACGTGTGAACAGCACTGCTGTGGCTGAGCCGGACGTTCGGTCCCGATGACGCTGGAGGGGTCTTCGTCGTTGACGTTGGCAACCGCGCCGCGATTTATCTCACCGAGGCCGACGTCAACCGCTTGATCGCGGCCACAGGGAGACGAGTGAGCAGGTGCAAGGGCAGGATGTTGCGCCACACGGCGCGCCCTAAAGCCCAGTCGGCATGAAACGACCATCCCGCCGTGGGCAGGGTCCGTGGGTGGAACTGTCCAGCCCAGATCCACCCTGGGCGGTGTCCTTCTACTACCGACGACCCCCCAACGAAGCAGAGACCGCCGATGCTGCGCCGGCCAATGTGCTGCCGATGAACCGACGCGGCCGTCGCCAGCCGGCCCGCAGGACTAGCCACCCAAGCAGCTGGCCTGCGCTAGGCGTCTCGCACGCCATCGGGTGTCTTGATGATCTGCGACCATCACCAACACACGATCGGATTGGTGAGCGTGCCCACCCTGTCGCTGACCCTGTTCAGAGGGACGGGTTGAGGCGCCGAAACCTCAATGCGGGTCGCCACTTGGTACCAAATTCCGTCAGTATTTGCTTGGACGTTCAAGTTGTACACGCCTACGGGCAGCCTGTACGGGTAATAAGTCGGCATGCCCAAATCGACGTGGCCCGCAATCGAGCGGGTCGCGTTAGACGGGACCGCAATGTTGGTGGCCTGAAAGAGATTGTTCAGTGGCTCGGTCGGCGATACGGCCTCGGCCTCCACGTTCACTTCGATCTCTGCCTCGGTGTAGTTCCACAGTGAGAACAGGACGTCACCGAAATGCCCGGAGACCCCTACCACCATGCCGGGAGGGTTTGTCATGATTTCTTCTCCTTTTGAATGGCCCTGGAGTCGGGGCCACTGGCTACCGTTCGACGGTGCCGCTAAGCAGTGCAACTGTCGCGAGTAGCCGATTACTCGTCTTGTTTCGACGTGATACCTGCGACCAGAGGAACCAGATCGTTGTTGCGTCTCGCTGTCGGCGATTTCGACCGCCGCCCACACCTACCAAACAACGGCCAAGCTGTTGGCGGGCAACCGGGTGACTTTGCGACTGAGCCGGGCATAAGCTCGAAGCAACCTATGGTCAGGGACCGGTCCTTTGGGAGGCCTGCGATGACGAGATTTGTTCGCCGTCTGGCCGCTGATGTCGTCGCGGTCGCGTTACTCGCGATGGCGGCTGTGACGGTCGCGACACCGGGAATCAGTTCAGCGCAATGCGACCCGAACTGGTCGCGCAACGTGTGGACCAACGAGTGCAAGCCGCCACCGCCGATGCCGGAGTGGTACATACCCCGGCCGGCCTATGCGCCACCATTCGCACCGACGTGGATACCGCCACCCCCTCCTGCGCCGCCGTGGCACCCGGGGGACATCCCGGTGTGGAACGAGGGTCTTCAGCAGTGGGTATTCGTCGGGAACTGACGAACCAGGTATTTCGCTAAGGGAGAAGACCGGCTTCGGCATGCCTACCCGGCTTTTGTCAGTGCCTTGTGCGACGTTGGTTACGTCACAACCGAACCCAACGAGGCAGATCGACATGGACCAACTCAAACCCCACACGGTGGTGTGTCAGTGTTGCGAACTCGAATGGCCGGAACGGCTTACCTCGGCGGTCCGCAACGCGCACCTGCTTATCCGTGGATGGCGATGCCGTATGTGCGACGAGCATCAAGGCGACGAGATCAAGAAGGCCCACGACCACGAGAACGAAGTTCGCATCCGGTGGGGTAACGCCGTCGACGAGCTCCACACCGCGCAAGACGCCGCCGACCGTTACAAGGCCCAAACGCTCGCGGCATTGAGGTCGCGCGACCAGATACTGGAGCAATTCGGCAAGCTGGCCCGTTACCACCGGCCAACCGATTACGGATGCATCTGCGGAAAACGCAACTGCGAAGAGCTATCCATCGTTGACGCCGACTGGATTACCGATCACATCGTCAGGATGTACAAGCGCGGCGTCGGGTAGATGCTGGTCGACTGACAGCCGCCTACGTCGGCGGTACCATCCGCCCATGTCGCTAGCGGCTGGGACGACCTTTGACGGGTACACCATTCTGCGGCCGCTGGGTTCTGGCGGGATGGCCGAGGTCTATCTCGCTCAGCATCCACGGTTGCCACGCCGCGATGCTCTAAAAATCCTGTCCGAGGCGATAACAGCGGACAGCGCCTACCGTGAAAGGTTTCAGCGCGAAGCCGACCTGGCCGCCGCGCTGTGGCACCCGAACGTCGTCGCGGTGCATGATCGCGGCGAGTTCGATGGTCAGCTCTGGATCGCGATGGACTACGTCGACGGCACCGACGCCGCACAGCTTGTCAAAGAACGCTACCCGGCCGGGATGCCGATACAGGACGTGTGCGCCATCGTCACCGCTGTCGCTGTCGCACTCGACTACGCCCACCAGCAGGGCCTGTTGCACCGCGATGTCAAGCCCGCGAACATCTTGGTCACCGATCCTCAGGACGGCAAGCGGCGAATCCTGTTGGCCGACTTCGGCATTGCGCGACCAATCGCTGACATCAGTGGACTTACCGCGACCAATTTCACGGTGGGCACACTCACCTACGCGGCACCCGAGCAGTTGATGGGTTCAGACATCGATGGGCGCGCCGATCAGTACGCGTTGGCGGCCACCGCGTTTCACCTTCTCACGGGCGTGCCGCCGTATCAGCATTCCAATCCGGTGGCCGTCATCAGCCAACATCTGACCGCACCACTACCAAAGCTGAGCGATCGGCGTCCGGAATTGACGAGCCTCGATGAGGTGTTGTCGCGAGGGTTGGCCAAGGACCCCGCCGACCGGTTCGAACGATGCGCCGACCTCGCCGCTGCCCTCACTCAGCGGGCCGGCGTGCCAGCCGACGATGATCACCTCACCGAGACCGGTACTACGGTTGCCGCGCCGATCGCGGAGCGCGAGACTCAAGTCGCGGTCCGCACCCCGTCCGCCGGGATAGCCAAGCGACGCAGACGATCGCGGATTCTTCTCGGAGCGACGATCGCCGCGGTATTGGTCACCGCAATCGGCGTCGTTGGTTTCGTGATGCGGCCAACGAAGAACACCGCGTCTCCCCCGCCCGCCAGCGCGCCGGCCCCACCTGCCGCAGTACTCGACGGCATGTACCGCTTCGACTACCACTATGAGAAGCAAACGATCAACGGTGCCCCGTATGCCATTCACACCGCCGACAACACCAGTTGGTGGGCCTTTCACTCGTCGTGTAAATCCACGGAATGCGTTGCCACCGCTACGCAACTAGACACCAAAAATCCCCGAGTGGCGCGCACCCCGGCTCAGTCAGCCGGTTACCGTTTCGTCGAGGGCCACTGGCAATCCGCGCCCGTTCAGCGCCAACTCGACCAGCCGCGCTGCCTCGGACCCAACGGTCAAGTCGTCGCAGGCGCGAACACCGTCATGCTGACCTGGTCGTTGGAGCCACAGCCCGACGGCACGCTTCGCGGTGTGAAGACCGGCACCGCGCTCACCAACGAATGCGGCCTTCAGGGTCAGGTTGCCGTGGCGCCGATCGTCGCGACTCGCGTCGGCGACGTGCCGACCGGTGTCACGGTCGCCGATCCGGCGACGGTCAGCAGCGCCCCGTCGACCAGCACCGCCCCACCACACGTCGCGGGTCCCGTCCTCGACGGCACCTACCGCGTGGACTTCGATCTGCAGAATCAGACGATCAACGGCGCGGTAACCGGCCTCAGCACTGCCGTCTCCCAGTGGTGGGCTTTTCATTCGGTGTGTACCCCAGTCGGATGCGCGGCCGCGGGGTCCGAGTTGGCCGAATCCAACCAGCAAGAGGGCACCGGCACGACAAATGTTTTCCATTTCGTCGACGGTCATTGGCAGGGCACGACCGATCTTCAGGCACCCATGCAGTGCGACGGAACAAACAAGCCGGTCACCGACGACGAGACGCGCCTTTGGTCACTGGAGCCACAGCCCGGCGGCACGCTTCGAGGCACCGAGATCGGCACCATTCTCAGCAACGAGTGCGGCAATCAAGGAACGGTGTACCGGACGCCGTTTGTCGCGACCCGCACCGGAGATGTCGCGCCGAGCGTCATTGTGGCCGACCCGGCGTTGTTCGTCGCTCCGACTGCGCCGGCGTCAACGCCGCCCCCTGCCGGTAGGTGACGCCTCACGCCTTGGCGTTGCCGGCGTGCCACTGATCCCACGGGATGTTCCAGTCACCAAGGCCTTCGGTGCCCGAGAGCGGCGGGCCGAGGGTGTTGAGCACCTGCACGATGTCGCCGCGCTTGGTGTGTTCGAAGAACCATTGCGCGTTGCTGGGGCTCACATTGAGGCAGCCGTGGCTGGTATTGGTGTGGCCCTGGGCACCCACCGACCATGGTGCCGAATGCACGAAAACACCGCTGTACGACATCTGGGTGGCGAAGTCGACCTCGGTGCGATATCCGTTGGGCGAGTTCACCGGTACGCCGTACGTGGACGAGTCCATGATCATGTGCGCGAACCGAAGGCCGAGGATGTAGGTGCCGCTGGCGGTCGGGGTGCTGTCCTTGCCCATTGATGTCGGCATGGTCTTGACGACGTTGCCATTGACCCGCACGGTCACCATCTTGGTGTTGTCGTCGGCGGTCGCGATGACCTCGTCACCGACGGTAAAATGGGTGCGCAAGTTGTCCTCACCGAAAACCCCGTCACCCAGGTCGACGCCATACGTGTTGACCGCGACGTTCACAACGGTGCCTGGCTTCCAGAAATGCTCAGGGCGCCAACGCACTTCGCGCCTGTTAAGCCAGTAGAACGCGCCCTCGACCGGCGGGTCGGTGGTCACCACGATGGCCTTCTCGGCCGCCTCGCGATTGGCAATGTTCTCGTCGAATTGGATGGCAACCGGCTCGCCGACGCCGACCACCTCACCGTCGTGCGGCATCGCGTACGGCATGGCCAGGTTCTGCGGCGAATGGGTCTGGAACGATATCTGGCGGGTGGCCACGCCACCAAGGCCCCGCGCTTTGGCGGTCAGTGTGTAGTTCCTGTTGTAGCCCAGCGGCTCGGTGGTCGACCAGCGCACGCCGTCGGGGCTGAGCTGGCCATCAAGCGACCGCCCGTTTTCGTTGACCATCTCGACGGAGGCCAGCACCCCATCGTCCGCGGTCACCGTTACCGGGCTGTCCACCGCGACGCCCACGGCGCCGTCGGTCACCGACGCGCTGATCTTGGGAACGAGGAGGTCCCCGAACGGTGTGGCCTTGTCCATGATGGCTTTCGGCTGCGGGCTGCCGCCGTCGCTGCCGCAGGCCCCCGCGCCGAAAACGGCAAGCGGGACCATCAGTGCGGCCAACCATCGCCGGCCCAAGCGCTGACGCGTCATCAAACGACCTGCCACGTACGTTGCTCCCCCTTGCAGCACCGCAACCATGTGTTACTGGCGAGTATTCTAAGGGGTAGACGACTGTTAACAGCGACCAGCGGTCAACCTCCATCTCGGCGATTTCGTAAGCCGACGGAATGGCTGTTATTGTCGCAACCGCAGTCCAGCAGGATTCAGGCGCCGTTAGCTCAGTTGGTAGAGCAGCTGACTCTTAATCAGCGGGTCCGGGGTTCGAAACCCTGACGGCGCACTTCAGCGGCCATTTTCGGGGACAAGCCAGCTCTGAAGGGCCGTTTATGCGCCGCTTATTGCAGCGTCGAGAAGGTCCGCCACCTGAGCGTGCACATTGCCACGCGTCATGTACACGTCCTGCGTCATGCTGACCTTCGAGTGCCCGAGGTGATGGCCCCGACGCGTGCGGATAGGCCACCTTCGTCGATGAGGGTCGCGAGCGTCTTGCGGAAGCTGTGCGTGGTCACGTCCGGCACACCCAGGTCCTTGCGGACCCTGCGCCAATCTCGGCCGAAGTTGTTCGGGTCTCGCCATGTTGCCGCAGTGGACGGGAACACGATCACCGGATGCTGGCCCAGGTATGGCAGTGAGCGTCGTTGTCGAAGTACGTCGATGGCGAAGCTGGGGAGGGCAATCGTGCGGCGACCTGCTGCGGTCTTGGTTTCGTCCACCCGGATCAGTCCCTCGCCCGTGATTCGCACCACTTTGCCGGTGACTCCCAGCGTTCAAGTCATGTGCAAACCAATCGAAAATGCATGGAGGGGGCGGAGATTGGTCGGGCTACAGCCGCCCGCACGCGCAGGCCAGACACCAACTAGTAGGAGGACAACACCATGGCGTGGTCGACCGATGACGTATTGACGGTGGAGGAGGCGGCAGACGTGTTAGGCGTTGGAGTGCAGCGAATGTACAACCTACGCAATCTGGGCGGGGGTCCGGTGTGCTACCGGCGAGGCCGGCGGTTGGTGTATCCCCGCAGTGGGCTGGTGGCTTTCCTAGCACGCGAGCTGCAGGCGACAGCTAAAGGTGAGGGCGCACCCCCGGCGGAGGGCGAGTAGCCGCTGCTGGTGTGGGACGAGCTGTTCGAGCGCACGGAGCGCGTCTACCGCGAGCACGCGGGCGAGTGACTTCTAAAGCTGGACACAACGAGCGCGCACCAGTACGCGCAGTACGAGCTGCACCAGCGGCGAGAGCGTGCGACACACGGCGGCAGCCCTCCCGCGGCCGCGCTCGAGCAATCGTGACCACCGGGAGGTCAATGCGTGCGGGCTCAGTGGCCGGCCGGCCTCGTCCACCACGACATAGCCGCTGGATTGATACGCGCCGCCAACTGACAGCCTGTCGGCAGCCTGCAGGCTTTTCGCGGCTTTCAGGGTCGCGGCCAGATTGTCAGGCAGTGGCAGGTTCCTTGCGCTTGCTTTCTACTTGACGGAGGACTCAGGACGATCTCGTGAACGAGGTCCAGCAGGTTCGGAGCCGACGTGCATTAGAACCGATCGTTCGGGACTCGATAAGCCGCCAAATCAAGGCCTTCGAGCAGGGCGCCAAGCCGGGCCCGTTATGGCGACCGTTGCTGGCCGAGGCGTTGCAGGAAGACGAAGACCATCCTTGAAGACCAGATGCGCCAGGATCATGTGGTTCGCAACGCCGCAGCCCTCGTCACAAGGGTTCCCTCCGGCCCCAAGCCCCCGCGGACGGTGACTGCGTCACCGGGGCGGTTCAAGGAGCCTCTGCTATCGAGATTGTTGCGGCCCGTATGGAGAGCGGAGATCAGGCTGAATTCGGCTACCAGGGACCAGGATAACTTGTCAGAGGAATAAACTTGAACAGTTCATAGTCTTGGACGCTTACGGGAGTTCCTCCGGCGTAGAACTGACAGTTAACAGTACCGCTTCCCCCGGGATCAGACTGAGTGACCTTAGAACCGTCCATACGCACAAACACATTTCCTAGCTCTAGAAAACTACCTGATTGAATATAATAATATTGCACGTTTTGAATTATCACTCCTCGCCCGAGAAGAAGAAGCTCAAAAGTTTGGCCCTCATTCGGATATGTTCCTGAGGAATAATACTGGCAATTAACCGTACCGCTTCCCCCGCCTTGGAACTGCGTAACATTAGAACCGTCTATCCGTAAGAATGCCGTGGGGTAATTCAGCGAGCGAATCCCGAAGATCAGGTCATCCCCAGATAACGGAATAAGTTCAAATACCTCATTGTTTCCGATATTTGGGATGGGAAAGTCGCCATCCCGATAAAACTGACAGTTAACAGTACCGCTTCCTTCACCTTGAAACTGCGTAACATTAGAACCATCCATACGCAGGAAAGCACGAGGAAAATGAACCGACTGGATCGCGACTAAACCAATAGAAAGCGACATCTACTTACCTCCGCATCCCGCTTACGCGGCGTTTCCGTGTGGAATAGTTGCCATTCTCGCTACCAGTTGTGCGCCTGCGGGCGGGACGTTCGGTGGTTCAATGTGTAATCCCGAGCCAACCGTTGCGTCTTGAATCTGGTTCAAATACGTTAGCCCATACAGTCCGATGTCGTCCTGCCCAAAGCCTCGATTCGGGACCGGGGATCCTATCGGATCGAACTTAATGTCATCGTGCGTATGGTTGAGCTGCAGGTACAGATCGGCTTTGTCGTGGAAATCAGGCCGAGCAATCAGATTGAAGCCGTGGCCTGTCCAAGTTCCCGCCAGATCCGCGAGCGGTCCCAAATTAGCGGTGGTGTCGTGAGCCGCAAAGCGCTCCGATGAGACGGGTGTGGGGCGCTTTTTACTTCTCTCGTTCGCCATAATGAAGTCCTCCTAAAACTGATTTTCTCCGAGGCCGCCCCCATGCGGGTCCTGCTTCAAGCTGGCACGAACCAATTTGCGGCGTCACTGTCGACTGGACAAGTGGTCGGTCCGCTGAGTGGACCGGACCGAGCCACCGGACCCAGCTTCCACTGGTAGTACCTACTGTCTGCCTGTCTACAGCTCGCCAGTCGAAGGACGTTTCCACGTGCGCTCGCCGGGGTCATTGGTCCCGCCATCGGCAGCGGCCACAACGTGGTCAACGTCGGTGGCGTGAACGGTGCAGCCGGGCAACTGGATCTGGCATGTCCATGCGTCTCGGGTCAGTACCTTGCTAGGCTTGGGTGGCCTGCCAGCCGGGCAGCAGCGCCGCGCTCTTGCTGGCGGTGGGCTTGCCACCCTGCGCGGTCGGCCAGCTGTGCGTCGTCGAGCCGTTTGGCGAA
>Ga0210390_10004304_pt1 | contig 12031 bp, 10 predicted proteins | sample IncBWH11OmetaG_FD_161050 | JGI IMG/M metagenome (GOLD analysis project Ga0210390, IMG submission 161050) | Forest soil microbial communities from Barre Woods Harvard Forest LTER site, Petersham, Massachusetts, United States - Inc-BW-H-11-O ... | reverse complement strand
TCGGTAATGTCGCTCAGCGCTTCGTGAAGTGCAGCGACTCAGCGTCCGCAGTCGATCACCACCGTGCCGATCTTGTCACCGCGCTCCACCGCCTCGTGAGCCGCCGCGGCCTCGAATAGTGGAAATCGCGCGGCAACCGACAGAATGCGCTGGCCGCTCGCGATCCAGTTAGCCATGTCGCTCTGTGCGCGCTTGCGCGCCGGGTGCGGCGTGCCGGGCAGCGACATCGGATACAGCGAGATGTTCCGCTGCATCAGCTCGCTGACCGGCAGGCGTGGTGTACGGTCGCCGTTCGAGGCGTAGATCGCGATGCTCCCGTTGGCACGCACGCAGCGCAGGGTCGCCGCGAGGTTGCCGCCGAAATCCACATCCACAACGTGATCGACGCCTTCGCCGCCAGTGATGTCGCGCGCCCGTGCGGCGACGTCCTCGTTGCGATAGTTGATCACATGGTCGGCGCCGCCGGCGCGGGCGCGTTCGGCTTTTGCCTCAGAGCTGACCGTGGCGATCACCGTGGCACCCGCCCACTTCGCAAGCTGCACCGCGTAGTGCCCGACGGCACCCGCCGCACCGGTTACCAGCAGCGTGCGGCCCTGCACCGGACCGCCAGCGAACACACAATAATACGCAGTCATTCCGGGGATGCCGAGGGTGGCGCCCTCGGCGAACGACACGTGCTCCGGCAGCGGCATCACCAGATCGACATTCAGCGCGATGAACTCCGCCGCGGTGCCCATCCAGCGGCCGTTGCGCTGGCCGTTGTATAGCCAGACGCGCCGGCCCACCCAGCTTTCCGGTACCGTCGACCCGACGCGATCGACCACGCCGGCGCCGTCGCTGCACGTGACAACGCGCGGATATTCCATCGCCGGTGCAGGCCCGCGGCGACGGCCGGCGTCGGACGGGTTCACGCCCGCGGCTTCGAGCCTCACGCGGACTTCGTAGTTGCCCGGTTCCGGCGTGGGTAGTTCGCCGCACACCAAGACTTCATTCGCCGGTCCTTGCCGGTCGTACCAGACGGCGCGCATCATCCGGGCTCCTCGATCATTGGCAATATGAGGGTGAACCAATGACCGGACAACGCAACCCTGTGCTGACGGGTCGCTGCCGGTGCGGCGCTGTGCGCTGAACGCCAAGCGACATATCGCCTGCTCGGCGAAAACCGGCAGAAGTCCTCTGATTTTCGCGGCATGTTATCTATTTCGACATATTGAGGAACAGATCATGACGCATCCAACCTGTTACCCGGCAGTTACCCAGAAGGGCAATTGGATCATGCGATGAAATTCACCGACCAGGCATTGCCGCGGATCAAGGTGCCGCGCGGTCGCACGGCGAATGGTGCGTAGCCGGCTGCCACCCCCGCCCGCCTGGCAGCCTGCACTTGTGGTGTCGTTGACTATGGCTGAACCGTGGCCTCTACCAACCGTCTACGAGATGTGCAGCGGAATCGCTGTGCCAGGACCACCGGGTTGAGCAAATTCGCCATATCCCTCGGTCAGCATGACGCCCTGACTGTTCTGCTGTAGTTGCAGATCACTGCCGCCCACAACGCGTACTGCATCTACCAAACTTCTGCCATGGTACATAGACAGCAAATCGTCACGCAGATCCGCACTCGTGACGTGCAATCCCATGAAGGCAACAAATTCCAGACCAGGGGACGGTGGCAGATCAAGCTGACCGAGGAACTCTTTCGGATGGTCAATCTGCATGGCGGTTACGGGAATCTGTGACTCGAAACCGAAAGTCAAACCCGAGCCGACGTTGCCGTTGACCTCGACCGAGCTTCCCATGCCACCGGCCCCAATTATATCGAGCGTGGCCGATCCAGTGAGATTAGAATTGAACACTGCAGTGGCATGCGAGCTGAATAGGTTGGAACCGACAAAGCGGATGGTGCCGCCAAACGTATGCAAAGACCCTTCGGTAACATGGGCAGTCGCGGCAATGTCACCCTTGAGGTATATATTAGCGGTGTTGCCCGTTACTGATAGATCGAGTGTGTCGCCTGCCAGAGCTTTGCCGCTTACATCCATGGTGCCTGACGAGATGATCAGGGTATCCCCCGGTTGCGGTGCGCCGGTAGGCGACCAGTCACTCGGATTGGATGCCTGATTGTTGCCGCCGCCTACCCACGTTCTGTTTGTCATGGAAATCCCTCTGTTTTTACGAAGAATATGCGCGGGCGGTAATTGGCCGAACTTGCGCGTGATGACATTCGCAGTACGCATCAACCGGTGACAGCCGGCTGTGAGGTAAGTCACACTTGGGCTCGAAACTCAGCTTGCCAGGGCCCTGCCATAGGAGCTGGCTGGGCATTGCTTTTGCGCGACGGCCGAGCGGGGGCGCTCAGCCAAATTGGTACATAATCGCAAGCACCGGTCCAGTCCAGTAACGAAATGGTAACCGTCCCAGGGTGTGCAACGCCTTTGGCCAAGGCCGTGCAGCTATAACGATGCGATTCAGTAACCAATGGAACAGACCAATGATTGCCCATGCCCACTCCCTGCTGGCGCGCCTTATGGTTGACCGCGAGGGCGTCACCGCCATGGAATACGGCGTGATCGCCGCTGGCATCGTCCTGGCCGTCGCCACGGCTGCCGCCACGCTGGGCTCAGACGTTTCGGCGCTTTTCGGCTCGATTGCCGGGTCGCTCTGATCCCGCAAAGCCGGCCGCTTGGCAGGACTACGCAGACAAGATCGCGTGGCCGGTACGTCGGCGCCTGTTCCGGGCAGCGTGGCCAGCCCATGCTCAGGGCAGCGATCAGATACCGGAACCGGCGAGGTTTCCGCGCCCGACGCGCTGCTGACTGCTCAGATGATCAGTACAGCACCACAGCTATGCGCCTTGTCCTGGGCGTTCTCGCGCTTACTGACGCCAGTGGTGCGCCAGCCCGTCGCGGGCGGCCTTAACCGCTGGCGCCCGGCGCTGGCGGAGCAAACCACGGCACCTGGATCCCCTGACAGTCGACTCTCGGCCCGTGGATGTTGGCAACCATCCAGCCATCCTGCCTGACCTGTCCATCAATCGTGGCCCCGCCCTGGCCTGGGCCGCCACTGACGCGCGTGCCGGCCATCTTGAAGGTCCGGTTCGCGCCAATGCTGCCGGTGACCTTGGCCATCGACTTCATGTCATCCCAGCCGATCATCCCTTCCAGCGTGTTATTGGCGCCCACCACGATGTGCCAATCCAGTGCGGGGCAGGTGCCAGTTGGCTTCGAGTGGAACACGAAGACCCTGCCCTCGGGCACCGTTTGGGCTGACGCAACACCGCATGTGGCGGCGACCGCGAGCGCGCTGGCCGCAATTAGCTTCATCGAGAACATGACGTTATCCCCCTTACTGTTGGACGCGACGGCGGTGCAACTTACGCCGATGAAGCCCGAGCAGTGTCAGAAGGACGGGCTTCCACGAGCGTGTGACCATCTTAGGAAGCGAGGCGAGAACAGGCTAAACCCTCGCACCGCGCGAACATCATGGCGCGTCTCCCGGGTCGCGGCAATGTGCGTCCGAGACCAGGGCGGTTTACCGCTGGTCGCGGTCCCGCGAAGCCGCGGCCGAAGATCGGTCCACTCCACGAGAACACCAAAGCGGCGGCATGGCGGGGGGCAAGGTCGTGCTGTATTTTTGGAACATGCCGTGCTTGGGGTGAGCACGGCGACGGGCGTATAGCGGGCGCCGATGCTGGCGTCAGGCGAAAGAATAATATCGCGCAGGCAGCACCATTGCAGGGATCCCTCTGCTGCGACGCCTGATGTTACCCAGGAACGAGAGACGAGGTTCTGATGAGCGAGCAACGGACGCCAAAAATGACCGGTGGCTGCCAATGTGGCGCGGTGCGCTATGCGTTGTACGCCAGCCCGGATCGTGTCGGCATCTGTCATTGCCGCATGTGCCAGAAGGCGGTCGGCGGACCGTTTTTCGCCTGGGCAGCGGTGAGTGACGCCGATATCGCCTGGACGCGCGGCAAGCCTGCCGTGTTCTCCAGCTCGTCTGCCGCGGATCGTGGCTTCTGCGCGCATTGCGGCACGCCACTGACTTTTCGCTACCTGAAGCGGCCCGACCATATAGACGTCACCCTTGGCAGCCTGGACGATCCCGCCGCCGTCACGCCGGCGATAGTGATGGGGACCGAGAGTCGGCTCGGTTGGTGCGCCTCGCTGCTGGGCTCCGCGCCGTCGCAGGCCACCGGTGAGGGCGGGCCGCCCGAGGACCTGTCGCGCATCACGACGTATCAGCATCCGGACCACGACACGCCGGCGGACTGGCGGCGTCCTGCGGCCTAATTGGCCAAACCTTGGCTTGACGAACCGGCGGTCAATATGTTGCTACTTTGTTCGCTTGCTGGCGCGGCCGGGTGGATGCAATCTATACGAGAAGAAATTCCGGACGCCTGAAATCAAAGGTTGTAGACGAGGAGCCTCGCATGGAAAAGAACAAGGCGTTGGATGCCGCGATGGCGCAGATCGAACGGGCCTTCGGCAAGGGCTCCATCATGCGCATGGGCTCGCGTGGCATCGACGAGCAGATCGAGGTCATCCCGTCCGGTTCGCTTGGGCTCGATCTGGCGCTGGGGATCGGCGGGCTGCCGCGTGGACGGATCATGGAGATCTACGGCCCGGAAAGCTCCGGCAAGACCACGCTGGCCTTGCATGCCATCGCCGAGGCGCAGAAGCGCGGAGGCACCTGTGCGTTCATCGACGCGGAGCATGCGCTGGACCCAGGGTATGCCCGCAAGCTGGGTGTCGATGTGGACAATCTGCTGATCAGCCAGCCGGATGCCGGCGAGCAGGCGTTGGAGATCTGCGACACGTTGGTGCGATCGGGCGCGATCGACGTGGTGGTGATCGACAGTGTCGCCGCCCTGGTGCCGCGCGCCGAGCTGGAAGGCGAGATGGGCGACAGTCACATGGGCCTGCACGCGCGGCTGATGAGCCAGGCGCTGCGCAAGCTCACGGGCAGCGTGTCGCGCAGCAACACGACGCTGGTTTTCCTGAACCAGATTCGCATGAAGATCGGCGTGATGTTCGGCAATCCGGAGACCACCACCGGGGGCAATGCACTGAAGTTCTACGCCTCGCTGCGCATGGAGATCCGGCGGATCGGACAGATCAAGGATCGCGACGAGGTGGTGGGCAACCAGACCCGCGTGAAGGTGGTGAAGAACAAGCTGGCGCCGCCGTTCCGCCAGGTCGAGTTCGACATCATGTACGGCGAAGGAATCAGCAAGGTTGGCGAGCTGATCGACCTCGGGGTGAAGGCGGGTGTCGTGGAGAAGTCAGGCGCCTGGTTCAGCTACGACAGTCAGCGGATCGGCCAGGGGCGCGAGAACGCCAAGCAGTTCCTGCGCGATCACCACGAGGTGGCGGATGCGATCGAGCTTCGCATCCGCGAACAGTCGGGCGTCGTGGCAAATACCATGCTGGCGACCAACGACGAGACGGAGGCGGCGGAGGCGGCGGAGTGACGTTCCGTCGGGTCTCGGATGCGACCGACGGGCTGTTGCCGAACAGACCAACAGCTACGTTGAACGGCTGAACCACGAGCTTGGTGCCGTTACGGGCCGTGAACGTCAGATGAAGGGGAAACTGCCCCCGGAAAAGGGCGACCGAATTGGCGTGGCGTCGTAGAGCTTTGCGGAGGGCCGTCGCGTCGCCCGATACCTTCGCCTTCAACAGGCCATCGGGCGGCAACACGACGACGCCGGCGGGCAAGCCAGGTCGCGAGCGCGAGCGTCAGCACACCGATCCAGATAACTGCCTGCAACCATTTTACACGCGCGATAGGCAGCATGCCTGGTTCTCAGTACCGGTTTCTAACGGCTGATCCAAGAAAACCCGAGCGGTCTGACCCGTCATGACCGATCAGATTAGGGCCGTCAGCTTACCAGCCTATGAACGGCGCCAAGCTCGCGCGCTGCCGTGCGGCACCAAATGGTCACCCTGCGCGACTACCGGCAGTGCATCCAGTCCCAAGTTCGCCCGGAGACAGGCGCTCAGGCAAACTACCTCACGCCCCGCCGTTCACATCGATTGTCGCGCAGGTGATAAAGGACGCGGCGTCGCTCGCCAGGAAATCCACCACCGCGGCGATTTCATCCGGCTCGCCGGCGCGACCGAGCGCGCTGCCTTTGGCACGTTCCTTCGCCACCTGTGGCGTGCGCGCGCCCATCGCGGTGTTGATCAGGCCTGGGGCGATGGCGTTCACCCGAATGCCATGACGCCCCAGTCGTGTGCCGAGGCTCTTCGTCAGATTGATCACAGCGGCCTTCGAGGCGCCATACTCGATGACCGTGCTGCCGCGCTGGCCGGCCGATGAGGCCGTGTTGACGATCGCGCCCGGCTGACCTGCCGTGATCAGCCGCTTCGCCACCCATTGGGATGCGAAGAACGGCACGCGCACGTTCACCGACATGGTGCCATCGAACTGTTCGGCCGGCACGTCGAGGAAGTCCTTCTCGGGGTGATAGATGCCCGCGTTGTTGAACAGGACGCGGATCAGCCCGTGATCGCGCTCGATCGCGGCGAGCGTCGCAGCCATTCGGGTGAGATCGCTCAGGTCACACTGGTAGTGCGGCCAGTTGCCGGCGCCCTCCGCGCCGACATCGATGCCGACCGCGAGATGGCCGGACTGCGCGAGGCGACGGCAGGTTGCCTGGCCAATCAGCCCGTTGCTGCCGGTAATGACTGCGACCTTTGCCATGGGTTCCTCCCTTGAGACCAGCGACAATGCCAAGCACAATCGCAACACATCGGAAGGGCGCGGACAATGCGGTGGCTGCAAGTACTGATGGCGATGGGTGTGTGGCTCGCCACCTGCCCGCTACCCGGCGCCAAATCGGTGCGGGCCGCCGAGCTGACGATCGGCCGCGCCACCGAACAGAATTCGCTCGACCCGCAATTCTCCGATCTCGGCAACGACGTCGCCACGGCGGAGAACATGTTCGAGAGCATGATCGAATTCGATTCGGGGCTGCGCATCCATCCGAGCCTGGCGGTGTCGTGGAAGCTGCTCGATCCGCTCACCTGGGAGATCAGGTTGCGCGAGGGCGTCACATTCCACGATGGCACGCCGTTCACCGGCGACGATGTCGCGTTCTCACTGAAGCGGGCGCGCGATGTGCCGAACAGCCCCGGGCCGCTCGCGAGTTTCGTGCGGTCGGTGAAGCAGACCGAAGTGGTCGATCCGCACACGCTGCACATCCACACCGACCAACCGACGCCGCTGCTGATGGACCTGGTCGGGCGCATCTTCATCGTGCCGGCGAAGCTCGGTGCAACGGTGACCAGCGAGGATTTTGCTGCTGGCCGCGCGATGATCGGCACCGGACCGTATCGCTTCAAGCAGGTGATTCCCGGCGATCGCGTGGTGGTGGAGGCGAACCCCGCCTATTGGGGCGCTAAGCCCGCGTTCGATACGGTCACGCTGAAGTTCCTCGCGAATGCCGCCGCGCGCAGTGCCGCATTGCTGTCAGGTTCGGTGGATGTGATCGAGCAGATCCCGCCGTCCGACATCTCGCTGTTCCAGAACCGGCAGGATGTTGCGCTGTATTCAGTGACCTCGACGCGGTTGATCTATCTGGCGATGGACCAGGGGCGCGACGACAGCCCCTTCATCACCGACAAGGATGGCGTGCCGTTGAAGGTGAACCCGCTGAAGGATCGCCGCGTGCGGCTGGCGCTGTCCAAAATGATAAACCGCCAGGCCATTGTCGAGCGCGTGCTGGCAGGCGCCGGCGAGGCCGCCGGACAGATCGTGCCCGAAGGCATGGGTGGCTACGATGCATCGCTGCGGCCGATGGTGTTCGACCCGGAAGCGGCGAAGAAGCTGCTGGCTGAGGCCGGCTATCCGAATGGCTTCGGCCTGACGGTGCATGGATCGAACAACCGGTTTCCCAATGATTCGCAAGTCACGCAGGCGCTTGGTCAGATGTTCTCGCGCGGCGGGCTGAAGGTGAACGGCGTCGAGGCGTTGCCATACAATGTGTATGCGCCCGGTGCGACAGCACGCAAGTACAGCCTCTTCATCTTCAGTTATGGCAGCGTCGCGAGCAGTTCGCTCAACGGGCTGTCGGGGGTGCTGGCGACGTATGACAAAGAGGCCGGCACCGGGTCGCTCAACCGCGCCCGCTACTCCAATCCGGCGTTCGATGCGCTGCTGAAGCAGGCGGCGGCGGAGTTCGACGAGGGCAGGCGCAACAAGCTGCTGGCTGATGCGACGCGGCTGGCGATGGAGGATGCGGGCATTTTGCCGATCTATTGGCAGAAGCTCTATTGGGCCGCACGCAAGGGCTTTGTCGTCGATCCCGACCGTGGCGAGTCGACATCCGCACGGTTCGTCTCGCTGGCCAAGTGACCGGGTCCGGACCTACACTGACAAGAGGTGTCCCACCAGGGAGAATACGCATGCTGTCCATCGAACCGACTGGCGCAGTACTGGGCGCGACCGTTCGTGGCATCGACGTGAAGCGGGCCGACGAGACGGAATTCGCCAGGATCCTGCTGGCTCTCGGCCAGTACGGCGTGCTGCGCTTCCCCGACCAGCAGCTCGACCTGGGTGATCTGCGCACGTTCTCGGAACGCTTCGGTGAAATTCAGGGACCGAGTGCTGCACAGGACAATTACGCACATGTCGGTACGCTGTCGAACCTGAAGGAGGGCGGCAAGTATATTGGCTCGCCAGATGCCGGCCAGGACTGGCATACTGACATGTCGTATCGCGACGTGATGGGCTTCGTGAACGTGCTGTATGGCATCCGCATCCCGCGCCGCAACGGCGTGCCGCTGGGCGGCACAGAGTTCTCCAACATGCACGCGGTGTACGAAGCGCTACCCGCTGAGCTCAAAACCCGGCTTGCCGATGCGACAGCGACGCACAACTTCGAAAAATTCTGGGAGCATATGCGGAGTGACAAGGCGAGCGAGCGCCCGCCGATGACCGAGGAACAGCGCCGCCGCCGTCCGCCTGTTGTGCATCCGCTGTTCCTGACTCATCCGATCACCGGCCGGAAGGTGCTGTACTGCAATCCGGGTTACACGATGCGCATCAACGAACTCTCGGAGCGCGACAGCGACGACATGCTGGAATACCTGTTCGAGTTCCAGTTGGAGCAGCGCTTCCGCCATACGCACACCTGGACCGAGAACGACCTTCTGGTGTGGGATCACCTCGGCACCATCCATCGCGCGATCGCCGACTACGGTCCGGACGAGATCAGGCTGATGCGCCGCTGCCAGGTGATGGCGACAAAAGTGTTCGATGCGGAATTCCTGCGCCCCGTGCGCGAACTCATGACGGAGGCTGCCTGATGCGCTGGATCAGATTCACGACGAACCGCCACACCGCGTACGGCTCGCTCAACGGCGATACCGTGAGCGAGATCAGCGGCGAACCCTGGGGCGAGCATTCAGCAACAGGCAAGACACACAAACTTGCTGACGTGAAGGTGGAAGTGCCGGTGATCCCGCGCACCTTCTACGCCGCGGGCATCAACTACGCGGCGCATATCCGCGAAATGGCGGAAAAGCGTGGCGTGCAGCCTGTATTCCCCGAGAAGGCCGACATCGGCTACCGGGCCAACAATGCGCTGATCGCGCACGGCGAGGACGTGGTGATCCCGAAGGACGCTACCGAGAAGATCAACTACGAGGGCGAACTCGTCGTGGTCATCGGCAAGCAGGTGAAGCACCTGTCGAAGGCGGATGCGATGTCCTGCGTGTTCGGCTACACGATCGGTAACGACGTGAGCGAGCGCACCTGGCAGCGCGGCGACCGCACCTTCTGGCGCGGCAAGAACGCCGACACGTTCAAGCCGATGGGGCCGTGGATCGACACCGATGTCGATATCGACGCGATGCAGACCGTGGTGCGGGTGAACGGCAAGGATAGCCTGAAGTTTAAGACCAACGACATGATCTTCGACATTCCGACCTATATCGAGGCGATGACCCGTTATCTGACGCTGTATCCGGGCGACGTGATCTGGATGGGCACCGACGGTACCTCGCCCGATCTGAAGCACGGGGATGTCGTCGAGGTGGAACTCACCGGCCTGGGGGTGCTGCGCAACCGCTTTGTACGCGAGAGCTAGTCACACATTGTCATTGCGAGTTCCACACCTGCCTGGCGGCGGACCCGCGCTGGATGAAACCGGTACTCGTCATGGCCGGCGAAGGCCGGCAATCCACGTCTTCCCTTGATGCGCGCGGCACAGTCTGCTCATCGTTTCTTGTTAGGGGCGAAGCGACACTGCAATCCGCTGCGGGACAATGATTTCTTAGCGCAACGGCACGCCAAGTGCTGACTACCCTCGTCGTCCTGCTCGCGGCCGCAACCATTGCTGTGCCGCTGACGCGCCGCGCCGGCTTTGGCAGCGTACTCGGCTATCTGCTCGCCGGCATCGCCATCGGTCCGGCCGGGTTGGGACTGATCACCGATGTCAACGCCATTGCCTCGATCGCAAGTCTCGGCGTGGTGATGCTGCTGTTCCTGATCGGCCTGGAGGTTCGGCCGCAGCGTCTGTGGATCATGCGGCGCGCTGTGTTCGGTCTCGGCACAGCGCAGGTGGCGATCACCGGCGCGGTGCTGGCGGCGCTTGCACATGCCGTCGGCGTCGCCTGGCAGGGTGCGATCGTGCTGGGCGCCGGCCTCGCGATGTCGTCGACCGCGATCGTGCTGCCGATGCTGGCCGAGCGAAATCTGCTCACCACCCGCGCCGGCCGCGACGCATTCGCGGTGCTGCTGTTCCAGGACCTTGCGTTCATCCCGCTGGTAGCCCTGGTTCCCTTGCTGGCGGGCGACAGCGTGCCCGACCACGTGCCATGGCACGATGTGGCGCGCGCGGCGCTGATCATTGCCATCATTCTGGTCGGCGGTCGTTTCCTGCTGCGTCCGTTGTTCCGTGCGATCGGCGGCGCGAAGACGCCGGAGGTGTTCACCACAGTCGCACTGCTGATCGTCGCAGGCACCGCGTTGCTCGCCACCGTCGCGGGACTGTCCCCCTCACTCGGGGCGTTCATGGCGGGCGTGCTGTTGTCGGAATCCGAGTACCGGCATGAATTGCAGGCCGACATCGAGCCGTTCGAGGGCCTGCTACTCGGCTTCTTCTTCATCTCGGTCGGCATGTCGGCCGATCTGTCGCTTGCCCATGCGCAACCGCTACTGCTGGCCGAGGCAACGGCGATGTTGCTTCTCGCCAAGGCGACGATCGCATTTGCGCTGGCACGTCTCGCCGGCGAGAACCGGCCGAACGCGCTTCGCTTCAGCCTCGCTTTGCCGCAGGCCAGCGAGTTCAGCTTCGTGCTGTTCGCGGCCGCCGTCGCCGCGGGCGCGCTGAGCGCGGCCAATGCCGCGCTTGCCACGCTGGTCACCGCCGCCTCGATGGTCGCGACGCCGATCCTGTTCGCCGGCGCAGAGGCGGTGCTGCGGCTGAAGCCCACGCCACCACCTCAATATGACACCATCGACGCAGACGACACGCCGGTGATCATCTGCGGATTCGGCCGCTTTGGTCAGATCATCGGCCGCGTGCTGCGCATGCATGGGATCGAGTTCACCGCGCTGGAGCGTGATCCAGGCCAGGTGGAAGTAGTCCGGCGGTTTGGCACGAAGGTGTATTTCGGCGACCCCACGCGGCCTGACATGCTGCGCTCGGCGGGCGCCGAACAGGCGAAGCTGCTGGTAGTGGTGCTCGACGATCCGCCAAGCGTGCTGCGCACTGTGGATATGGCGAAGCGCAACTTTCCCAATCTCGCCATCCTGGCGCGGGCGCGCAACCGCTGGTACTCACATTTGTTGATGGACCGTGACGTGGACGGGCTGGTGCGCGAGACGTTCCACTCCAGTCTGGAGCTCGCGAGACAGGCGCTGACTGTACTCGGGATTGAAGAAGTGGCCGCCGAACGCGCGGTGACGCTGTTCCGAGATCGTGACGAGAAGAATCTGCTGGAGACGCATGCGATCTATCGCGACGAAAAGCAGGTCATTCAGAGCCAGCAGGAGGCTGCTGACGAGCTTGCCAGTCTGTTCG
>Ga0210390_10004303_pt1 | contig 12032 bp, 5 predicted proteins | sample IncBWH11OmetaG_FD_161050 | JGI IMG/M metagenome (GOLD analysis project Ga0210390, IMG submission 161050) | Forest soil microbial communities from Barre Woods Harvard Forest LTER site, Petersham, Massachusetts, United States - Inc-BW-H-11-O ... | reverse complement strand
ACCAGCAGGACATCCTGCGCCATCAGATGCGCCTCGACATCGGGAACGCTGGGCTGCGCGAACAGCGTGAGCACACTGAAGGCAACGTCCTCACGGCCGGCGAAAACCTCGGTCACCGCTTCAATAGATGACATGCATCGGGCCAGGCTGAGCTGAAGCTGGTGCCTTCCGCGCGGGAGACCTCCTCAGCTCAGACGCGTCACGATGGACCGCGTAGGCATTCGCGCGGGGTGCTGAGGCCCCGCTGGAGCTTGAGGAGGTCCCGATGCCTATCGTAGGCGGGTTGGATATCCACCGGAAGCAGCTCACGTTCGACTACCTGGACACGGTGACGGGGGAGGTGAAACGGGGCCAGGTCGCCCCGGCCGACCGGGCGCACCTGCGGGCCTGGCTGGCGCGGTTCGCCGGCCGTGATGACGTCGCGTTCGCGCTGGAGGGGTGCACCGGCTGGCGGTACGTCGCGGAGGAGCTGGCCGGGGCCGGCGTCGCGGCGCACGTCGCTGAGCCGGCCGACACCGCGTTCGCCCGGGGCCGCAAGCGGCACGCCAAGACCGACAAGACCGACTCCCGCCACCTCAGGGAATTGCTGGCCGAGGGCCGGCTGCCGGAGTGCTGGATCCCGCCGTCCCGCATCCTGGAGTGCCGGGCGCTGCTGGAGACCTACCACGACCTGCGGGCTGAGCACACCGCCTGGGTGCAGCGGATCCACGCGGTGTTCTTCCACCAGGGCGCCCCGGCCCTGGGCGAGGCCGCGCTGCGCACCGGCCGCGACCTGCAGGCGGTGCGCGCGGCTGCCGCGGCGCACCTGTCGCCGGCCGGGCAGCTGCAGGTGGACACCGCCCTGGCGGTGCTCGATGCCCTGGAGGCCCGGCTGGATGTCGTGCGGCACCGGCTGCTGGACGCCGCCCGGGGCCTGACCGGGGCCAGGGTGCTTGCTGAGCGGCTGTACGGGGTCGGTCCGGTCACCGCGCTGGCGATGACCTGCTGGCTGGGCGGCGCCGGCCGGTTCTCCTCCTCCCGCAAGGCGGTCCGGTTCGCCGGGCTGGACATCACCGTCTGGTCCTCGGACCGCAAGGGCCCGCCCGGTCGGCTGTCCCGGCAAGGACCCGAGGTGCTGCGCTGGTGCGTGTATGAGGCCGGCAAGACCCACGCCCGCGCTTCGGCCCCCGACCACCGCTACTACGCCGCCGTCAAGGACCGCCAGGGCGGCAAGCGCGCCGCGCTGTCCGAGGCCCGCAAGATCCTCCGGCAGGCCTGCCACATCCTGGCCGAGCTCGGCGACGACGCGCTGTCCGCCGCCTGAACCCGGCATCCCGCACCATGGTGGCCATCGTGACGCGGCCGGCCGGGCCGGCGAGCCGGAGCCGAACTCACCAGATGGGGCATAACCGCGGCCAGCTCCCGCCAGTCCGCTGTCAGCCGCTACCGGTCCTGCCGCGCAGGGCCAGGCGGACGGCCTGTATAGACTGAGCGGCCGCATCCCCCGCAGGCGGGAGGACGCCCAATCGATCATCATGTCACCGGGCGCAGCAAAGCGCCCGCGGGCCTAGGTAAGCCTGGCTGCCCCCTCGCCGCCGCCGTCCCGCCACGGAGCAGGTCACCCGGTTCCCAGCAGAAAGGCCCCGCACCAGCCTCCGAAACCACCAAACCCCCCGTTCGCTCCCTTGCCCCCGCCGGGCCATGGTCCGCTCCCGGGCAGCCGCCTCAAGGGCGCCTGCGGCGCCGCTACGCGGGCGCTCCGCGCCCCCTGACCCGGCCACCCGCTCGCAGGAACCGGCAGCAATCAGGGCAAGGGAGCACAGTGAAGCACACCCCAAACCGTAAACCCGACCACCGCGGAACCACTTGCGTCACCGCGGCGATGCAGGTAAGCGGACAGGGTCCCGGCCGGTGCCGACGGTGCGCATAACCGCTCGCTTTCACGCACCGTGACGGCGATCGGCTATTGGCGTCTGCATCGAGAGCGTCTTCGATCCGCTCACTGACGATGTCGTCCCGGCTGTCGATGCAATATAGGTAAGTGTCGCGCAGGACACGGGCGCTGTTGCCGGCCCGCGTGGTCACTTCTGAGTATGCCGCCCCTTGCGCCGCGGAACAGCCGCCCGTCCGGCGCAGTGCCGAACTCGCGAAGGTGCTGGCGGAGCAAGGCGACCAGCACGGGCGGGATTGGGACGACGCGGATCGTACCGTCGGGACGGTGCTTGAGGCCGCGCAGCTCGAACGGGGTGCCGGTGCTGGTCCAGGCGGCGCCGGTGCGCGGGCAGGCGGCGGTCAGGATCATCTTCCCGCGGCCGCGTGCCGGGAGGATGAGGTTGTCGCGGCGAGATCGTGCTTGAGCTGGGCCAGTCGCTCCGGTGGCAGCCGGAGAGCGCCGGCGATGGGTGGAGCGCCTGGTTGATCAGGCCGAACCGTATCCCGGAGCGGTGGGCGGCGAGCTCAGGCCGGGTGATGGTGGCGGAGATCATCGCCCGTACCGCCCCCTAGTAGCGGAGCACGCGGCGCAGAAAAACTCACTGGCGAACGCGACCCGTTCGACCGGGTCCGCCGAGGCCGCGATCGGCTCGAGCGCCTCGGAGGGGCTCGGCCACATTCCTGCCAGGGCCGCGTTCAGCAGCGAGGTCAGGTCCGGGAAGTACCGGTATGCCGTCGGCTCCGAGCGGTTACTCGCTAATTCCCTTCCCGGCCGGTCGATCCGGTCACGTACGGCCTGAGAGCGGCCGGTGCCGGGACGAGGCCGCCCCGGCGGGCCAGCTGCTTGGCGCGGACGACATTGGGGTCGCGCGCGTCCGGCGGGAGCGGCTCCAGCCACTCGCGGGCGGGCGGTGCTGTTGGTTGATACGAACCTGCTTCATCGGAAACCCCTTCTGCTTGGTGCGGCGCCCATCCGCCAATGTCAGCTCGCTGCCGCGGCGTAGGCGGGTCACCGGCCATGACAGCCGGGACGGCCGTGCGATGTCCTATCTCGCTGGCGAGGTTGCTGCGGACGCTCCACCGCTTACCGTCCGGGCCGGTGCCGGTCCGGTATTCCTCGGCGAGCGCCCTGGCCTGGAGGTCGGCGAGGCCGTCTTAGCCCACGCCCGGCGCAGCACGGCGGCATCCTGATCACCCTCGGAAGCCAGGTACCAGGCCTGATCGTCGAAGCCCTGATCTGAGAGGCGAGGGGAAAGCCGGGGCTCGCTGGGCCCGCGAGTTCCATGGCTGCGGGCAGCTCTGAGGGCTGATGGTGGGTCTGGTTCCCCAGGCTGGTCCTGGCGATACCGGGATGGGCAGTCACGGCCCGCACCCGGCTGCCGGCTTCGGTCAGCCGGCGCTGCAGCTCCAGAGTGAACAGGACGTTGGCCAGCTTGGAGGCGTTGCAGGCACCGGTCGCGTTGTAGCGGCGGTGCTCCCAGTTGAGGTCGTCGAGGTCGATGCGGCCTCGCCGGTGAAGCTGGGAGGAGACCGTAACGACCCGGTCGGTGATGACCGGCAGCAGCAGGTCGGTCAGGAGGAAGGGGCCGAGGTGGTTGATGCCGATCTGGAGCTCGAAGCCGTCGACCGTCCGGCCTTCGGGCACGGCCATGATCCCGGCGTTGTTGACCAGGATGTCGAGCGCCCCGGTCCACCTGGCGGCGAACGCTCGCACCGAGGCGAGGCTGGCCAGGTCCAGTGGCCGCACCTCGGTGCGGCCGGGAATGCCGGCGGCGGCGCGCTGGCCTTTCTCGGTGTTGCGTACCGCGAGGACGACGCGTGCGCCGGCGCGGGCCAGCTCGTGGGCGGCGGCCAGGCCGAGGCCGCTGGAGGCACCGGTGACGACGGCGGTCCGCCCCGACTGGTCGGCCAGTTCGGCGGCGGTCCACTTCACGGAAGCCATCGCTCAGGCCGCCCTGTCGATGCGAGTAACGAGGATGACGGACATGTCATGGCTCCTTCTGGTTTGGCCGCCAAGCGTCGTGGGCGGCACTCAGCTGGTCCTGGGTTTCATCCTGTGCGCTGTGCCGGTCCTGTCGCATCCCGTGTCCCCCGTAGTCCTGACCTCAGTGCAGACCCGTGCCCCTCCCGGCCACGGTTCTTCGGCGAGGAGACCGCCATGTGGTCGCGATGCCGGCCGGTGGCACGGGCAGACGACCTCCATGCCCGGACAGGCGGCCAGCCCCGCGGCAAAGGACGCAGCAGAACGCTCAGGTGTCATCTGGCGAGCGAGATGCCGGCGGGCCAGCGGATCTGCACGCCGAATGAAGGATCGCTCTGGGACATGGCAGGCGACGGACCATGGGCGCACTTCGCCCTGCCGGTCCTTGATGTCAGCTCGGTCCGCAGGCCAGCTGGTGGACGCAAAGGTGCGTTGAACATAGGCTCAGTTGCAGGCTGTGGAGGCCTCGGCTTGCCAGCCAGCGTTGCCGGAAGGACGTTGCTCCGGTCCCCGGTAGCGTTCCGTACTGACGTCGGCGTTCGCGCACGAGGAGGTCACGTTGGCGCACCCCGTGGCCGATTCCGGGACCGGCCGCCGTCTGGTTGCGGGTCTTCGGTCAATCGCGTCCTATCTGGGTACCGGGTACGGCCGGCGCATAGCGGTGCCAGCCGTGGCCCGGCCTGGGCTGGCTGCTGCCCGTCCCGTCCATGCGCGGCAACGAGGACTCGGGCAGGCCCCGGCGGCATTGACGGTGGCGGGCACAGACCGCGCGGCCGTCCCCCGGTCGCGTTCGACATGGCGTGCTGCTGTCCCCGCAGGCAGTGGTCATGGGTGTCGTGCGGGCAGCGGCCTCGGCCGGCGCCGGAGCTCTCCTCTTCCCAGCTGGCCGAACTGGTGTCAAAACTGCCTGCCATTCAAGTTGTATGCAGGTTCGACGAAGGACGGCAAGGGAAGAGCCGTGGGCCAAAACCTCGGTCGGCGGCAGTTCGGGCATAACGCCGCCGGTGAGCGGGTTCGCCGCCACCGAGAGGACCTGCCCTGGCAGCCAGCCGCTGTCGCCGCTGCGAATCGCGCCGGCGCAGCCCGTTCAGGCCATGCGGTTTCTCGGGCGAGGTGACGAGCGCGTCGCGCTGGACGGCCTGCTGAGCGGGGCTCGGCAGGGTCGCAGCGGTGCGCTGGTTATCCGGGGCGAGCCCGGGATCGGCAAGTCCGCCGTGCTCGATTACGCCGCCCGGTCAGCGGCGGGCTTCCAGGTTGCGCAGGCGTGCGGCGTGGAGGCCGAGCGTGAGCTGAGTTTTGCGGGCCTGCAGCTACTGTGCGGCCCGGCCGCAGACCGGATCCGTGACCTGCCCGCACCGCAGGCAGATGCCCTTGAGGTGGCGCTCGGGCTGCGTCGCGGCGAGCCACCTGATCGTTTTATGGTGGGCCTGGCGGTGCTCAGCTTGCTGTCGGCGCTGGCTGAGGAGCAGCCGGTGCTGTGGGTGATCGATGATGCCCAGTGGCTGGATCAGGCTTCCACTCAGGTGCTCGGCTTCGTGGCCCGCCGCCTGCAGGTCGACCCGGTCGTGCTCGTCTTCGGCGTGCGGGCTGGCGAAGACCTGCCCGACCTGACCGGCATAGCCACGCTGGACGTTCGCGGCCTCGATGATGGCGACGCGCGGACGCTGCTCGCGGCAGGCCTGCCGGGTCCGCTTGACGCCACCGTCGCGGATCGCATCCTCGCAGAGGCGCACGGCAACCCGCTCGCGTTGCTGGAGCTGCCGCGGGCATCGACTCCGGCGGGCCTGGCGGGCGGGTTCGAGATACCCAGGACAGTACGCGGCCGGGTCGAGGAGGCCTTCCGCCAGCGCATCGCCGGCCTGCCGGAGGAGACTCGGCTGCTACTGCTGCTGGCGGCCGCCGAACCCCTAGGTGATCCTGACCTGCTGCGGGCGGCGGCCGGCCGCCTGGGCCTGGAGGAGAAAGCCGCGGAAACCGCCGAGGCCGAAGAGCTGATCCTGGTCGGTGAGCGGGTGACGTTCCGCCACCCTCTGGTCCGGTCTGCGGTCTATCATGCCGCGCCGGGCGCGGACCGGCGCCTGGTGCACCGGGCGCTGGCCGAGGTGACCGATCCCGGCACCGACCCGGACCGGCGAGCGTGGCATCGCGCCGAGGCCGCCGCCGGGGCTGACGAGGACATCGCCGCGGACCTGGAGCGCTCCGCGGAGCGCGCACAGGCCCGCGGCGGGCTCGCCGCCGAAGCCGCATTCCGGGAACGCGCCGTGGCGCTGACACCCGGCCGCGGCCGGGTGTCAGTGCGGGCCCTGGCCGCGGCCTGGGCCAAGCTGGCCGCCGGGGCACCCGCCGCAGCCCGCGAGCTGATCGGTATCGCCCGGCAGGGGCGGCTCGGGCCAGCCGAGCGGGCGCACCTCGAGCTGCTGGAGGCGCGGACCGTGCTCCTGCTGACGCAGAGCCTGTACGGCGCGCCTGAGCTGCTTCTGCACGCCGCCAGGCAGCTCGCCCCGTTCGACCCTGCCCTGTCCCGCGAGATCTACCTCGAAGCCATCGAGGACGCGATCTACGCTGGCCACCTGGGCAGCAAAGACGGGCGCCGAAGCGCCGCGCAGGCGGCCCGCAGTGCCCCCGACGCTGCCGAGCCGCCGCGACCGGTCGACCTGCTCCTCGACGGCCTGGTCACCAGGTTCACGACCGGGGGCGCTGCGGGCACCCGCGCACTGAAGAAGGCCCTCGCCGCGTATCGCGAGCAAGCAGGCGGCCCGGTTCCGGAACCGGCGATAATCACTGCGATCGCGCTGTGGGACGACGAAACGTGGGCGCTATTGGCCGAGCGGAATGTCCAGTTCCTGCGCAGGAACGGGGACCTCGTCGGCCTGCTCTTGGCCTCCCGGGACCTTGCCAACCTGGAAACCCTGCGCGGGGACTTCGGCGCCGCCAGCAGGGTGAGCGAGGAGGCAGCCGGCATCGGGGCAGCTCTCGGCGTCGCGTTGCACCGCATAGACGCGGTGATTCTGGCCGGATGGCGGGGCCGTGAGCAGGAGACGCTGGCGCTGACCCGAAGCGCCAGACCTGTCATGGCCGACCGCGGCAGCGGTCTCGGTCACGTGATCATCGGCTACGCCACCGCGGTCCAGTACAACGCCCTCGGTCTGTACCACGAGGCGCTCAGGGCCGTAAAGGATTGCGTCGAGGCAAACGTTTCCGATGAAGTTCCGTGGGCGCTGCCCGAGGTGATCGAGGCCGCCGTCCGCACCCAGAACCCGCTTCTCGCCAGGAAGGCGCTCGATCGCCTGCCCGCGGCCGGCGCGGCGGCCGGCACCGACTGGGGGCTGGGCGTCGCCACCCGGTCCCGTGCGCTGATGACCGGCGACGCTCGCCAGGCCGAGGACCTCTACCTCAGGGCGATCGGCACGCTCGGCCGCACCACCATCGCCACCGATCTGGCGCGCGCTCACCTCGTCTACGGCGAGTGGCTGCGCCGCGAGCGCCGCCGCGGCGACGCCCGCGAGCAGCTGCGCACCGCTCACGCCATGTTCGCCTCGATGGGCGCCGAGGCCTTCGCCGACCGCGCCGCCCGCGAGCTACGGGCCACCGGCGAGCACCCGCGGAAACGGTCCGCCGCGATCACGCCGCGGCTCACCCCCCAGCAAGCCCAGATCGCCCAGCTTGCCAGCGCAGGACTGTCCAACCCCGAGATCGCCGCGCAGCTGTTCATCAGCCGCCGCACCGTCGAATACCACCTGCAGAACATCTTCACCGAACTCGGCATCACCTCCCGCACCCAGCTCCCGCACTCCAGCCACCAACAGCAGCCTGAACAGTTAGGTCTCGATGGCAAGTTCAACGAGCGCGTCGGCGACTCCATCGACGGTGAGGTCCACCGGATGCAGCGAGACCATCTCGCCACCCGCCGCGCGTACCGCGCCGACGGTCAGGGCGGCGTCCGCCTTGCTGATGTTGGCGCCGACCCACCTTGGCTCCGGCGCGCGCGAAGAGCCGGGCGGCGGCGCCCTGTCCGGCGCCGTACCCGGTGATCACCGCGACCTTTCCGGCGAGTCGCCCTTCCGGATTTCCGCTACTTATCTGTGGCTGGGTACTCATCGCTGTTCCCTTCCGTCGAGGCGAGGCGAGGCGAGGCGAGGCGTCGGAGGTGCTTCCGACGCCTCGCGTAGTTCAACTTCAAAAAGCCTGCGAGGGGCCTCCCACCACTCCAGCGGGGCAACCGTCATCGGGACCGCTGCCAACGGCGCGCCCGGTCTATATACTCGGTGACGAGCGCCCTGATCGCTGGGGTCGCCGTCCTCTTCCAGACCTCGCTCGACGAGGTAGGCACGACCTCGCACGGTCGGTGTGTCGGTAACGAGCAGGGACACCATCGACGCGCCGTCCGTCGAGGATCCGCTCGCCGCCGGGAATGCGGTATCGGGCCAGCTCGAATCGATTCATGGGGTCGTCTCCTTTCCGTGACGTGTGGCGCGCAGAGTGCGCGGATGGGTCAGACCTGCGGGATCAGCGCGCCGGTCACCTTGCCGTCGGTCGAAGGTGACGGCGCAGTCCTATAGGCGAGCCGGGCGATGTGCTCGGCGGCCATGATGACGGTGAGTCCGGTGGCGACCGACGGGGGGTCGGGGAAGATCGACGCGTCGACGACGCGCAGACCATCGATGCTGTGGACGCTGCCCAGCTCGTCGACGACCGCGTGCGGATCCTGCGGTCCGCCCATCGGCGCTGTCGAGGTCGGGTGGTGGTAGATGTCGATCGTGGCGACCATCGCCGCCTCGATCTCCGCATCGCTCACCGCAGCCGCACCGGGCGTCAGCTCGCTGTGGAAGAACTCGGCCAGCGGCGCGGTCCTTCCGATCTCGCTTGTGAGGCGGATCCCCTCGATCAGCCGTGCGTGATCCTCGGCCTCGGCAAGGAGGTTGAGGTCGACGCGGGGCGCGGCCTGCGGGTCGCGGCTGGCCAACGTGAGCGAGCCGACCGACTTGGGCCTCACCAGCGACGGTGCCAGCACGAAGCCGATACCGGTCGGGCTCTGGCTGGGATCGAGGAACAGGTGGGTGGCGTTGATGTGGATGTCAGGGTCGTCCACATCCGCGTAGGAGCTGCTCCCCCACGCCAGCGGTCCGATCAACGGCAGCTGCGCGCCGGCCTTCTCCGGCAGGACCGCGTAGGCGTTGTAGTAGGTCGGGTGCTCCTGCAGTCGCCGGCCGACGGGGAGATCGGCGACCACGTCGATTCCCAGCGCGGCGAGGTCCGCCGCCGGCCCGATGCCCGAGCGCAGCAGGATCGCGGGGCTCCCATAGGAACCGGCCGACAAGATCACCTCATCGGCGTCGATGACCGTCCCGTCAGCAAGGGCGATGCCAATGGCCCGGGAGCCCTCTACGATGACCCGGTCGACCTCAGACTCGGGATGGATGGTCAGGTTCTCTCGGCCGCGCACATCGGCGGTGAGGTACGCCATGCCGGTGTTGACCCGGACCCCGTTGACGACGTTCTTGGGCAGCGGGCCGACCCCACCGGGGGTGGTGGCGGCGTTAAAGTCGTTGTTGACGGGCCAGCCGACGGCCTGCGCGGCGTCGAGGAACGCGTTCTGGGTCTCGCTCAGCTCAGAGCGCGTGAGCTGGTGGATCGGAAACGGCCCGGTGCGCCCGTGCAGCGCGTCATCACCGAAGCTGGTGCTCTCGAGGTGGATGTAGTCCCCAATGACCTCGTCGTAGGTCCAGCCGTTGATTCCGTGGGCGCTCCACCGTGTGAAGTCGGCGGGCAGGGCGCGCATCGCCACCGAACCGTTGACTGCTGAGGAGCCGCCGATCACCTTGCCGCGAAACAGCGGGATCGGATGGCCGACATAGCCGGCCTCGGCTACGTAGCCCCAGTCGGTTCCGGTGAACGGGCCGAGGGTGCTGACGTCGGCGATTGGCGCCGGGTACTGGTTGGGCGGGTAGGAGGGTCCGGCCTCCACCAGGAGCACCTCTCGCGAGGAATCCTCGCTCAATCGGGCCGCGAGCACGGCGCCGGCCGAGCCGCCACCGACGATTACAGTCCCGTAACGCTTGTCATTCATTGTTCCTCCTGTGTTGGTCTTGTCTGGTTTGGTAGGTCTCCACCGAAGAAGGGCTGCTCATCGGGTCGATGCTGGGACTTGTCGGTGCTTGTCATCTCTTCTCCCTTGGTTGGGTCATCCTGGTGAGCGCCGATATCCGAGACACCCGAAATAACGGCCGAAGCGGCAGCGGCCCCGGCTCATGCGCGACGGCCGCTGATCACGCCCCGGCTCGGGACGTCAAAGAAGCTGGTCATCAAAACGCCATCCTTTCCAGTTCCACGTCGAGGCGCTCCAGGCGCGAGGTGTCGGCAGTGTGTCCGGCACTGATCTGCGCCTCACCGATCAGCGCCTCGCCGATCGGGCCTGGCCGGTCCCGGGCACCTGCGGCTCTGCCTATGGGCTACCGGACGATCCCGCCGTCGACGGTGAGCGTCTGAGCAGTCATGAACGCCGCGTCGTCCGATACCAGGAACGAGAGTGTCCCGACGAGGTCGTCCGGCTGCCCGGCTCGCTTGATGGGCTGTACCTCGACAAGCGAGCTCGTGTCGTCGCCGAACAGCTGCACGGTGCCAGGCGTGCGCACCAGGCCGGGAGCGATCGCGTTGACGGTGATGCCGAACGGCCCGTATTCGCTGGCGAGTGCACGGGTGAGCCCGACGATGCCGCCTTTGCTCGCGATGTAGTGCGCGCCGCCCCAGGGGAGATGCAGATCTAGGGTGTTGGACGACATGTTGACCACCCGGCCCCAGCCGCGCTCGCGCATGCCGGGCAGGAATGCCTGGCAGGTGAGGAACATGGAGTCCAGATTGATGGCCATCATCCGCCGCCACTGCTCCAGCGTGGTGTCCTCGAACGCCTGGACCGCGGCGGTGCCGGCGTTGTTGACCAGGATGTCGGTGCCCCCGAAGGTGCCCTCGACCTGCCGGCGCAGGTGAGCGACGGACTGTTCGTCCGAGACGTCGGTGTGCACGGAGAGCACCTCCGCGCCCGCGTGCCGCGCCAGTTTTTCGGTCTCCGAGGTGTCGGTGATGTCCGCGAGGACGACCCGGCGCCCTGTTTCAGCCAGGCGAACAGCGAATGCCTGCCCGATCCCCTGGGAGGCGCCGGTGACGACGGCGACCCTGTCGTGCCCGTTGCGCTGCTGGTTCATTGTTCTCGCTCCTTATCTGTGTTGGGTTGTAGAAGCACGTCTGGCTGCCTAAGCGGAGGCGGTCTACGCCGGACTGTGACGCGGGTGTGCTCGAAGAGACGGATTTCTTGACCTCGCGCACGGTGAGCGCCAGGGCGCGGCGCATGTAGGCCCGCCAGGCCGGCGCGATCAGGAACCTGACGATCGGCCGGTGCAACGGTAGGGGAGCGAAGGAGTAGGTCCACTCGATCGCCGTGGCATGCCCACCGAGGCAGACAGATCCGGGCTGAACGTCCAGCTCCCGTGTGCTCCGGCAGGAGCATGCCATTGGGGCCGAAGTCCCGGCTGGTAGTGATGATGACCGGGATGCCGAGGGTCTTGGGGGTGCGCGCCAGGCCCATCACCGCGGTCTTGAACTCGACCGGGCTCTGGTCTCGCACCCACTCGGCCAGCCCCCGTTGGTGGTCGATGAGCAACACCACCGCGTTCTCCGGAGTCGGCGTGGACACCGGACCCTGGTTCACGGCGAGCGCCATGGCCGATTTCCCTTCGATGCGGACGGCGGATACGGGCGTGCTGCAGGTGATATCTCGACCGCGGTGTCCTGCGGGGAAGTAGCGCAGGATCGGGGCCGACGTCTTCGATCGTCTGTGACATCCGGGCTGTTCGTATCCGTGTCCCCCCCAGTCCCGACCGCCATGCCACCCAAGCCTCCTCACAGCTTGAGCCGGATGCCTGTCCGTGCCCGATCCCTGTCAGCCGCGCCCCGACGCCGCTGTACACCGCGGCACTAAGTCCGGAGCCTTACCAGCGGGGCGCGGCACACGATGATGCCCCGACCCGGCAGCCGCGACGGGTATCCGGAGTGACCACGGCCGGGCTGGCGCGGCCGAAGCCGCCGGGCACCAGCAAGGCGTTCGCATCCAGATGGCAACTATCTGGCCGTCAATGGGCAGTTTGCT
>Ga0210390_10004302_pt1 | contig 12033 bp, 12 predicted proteins | sample IncBWH11OmetaG_FD_161050 | JGI IMG/M metagenome (GOLD analysis project Ga0210390, IMG submission 161050) | Forest soil microbial communities from Barre Woods Harvard Forest LTER site, Petersham, Massachusetts, United States - Inc-BW-H-11-O ... | reverse complement strand
CTTCTCGCTTGGCACCGCCAATGCCTGGGGTGTCGCCGCCGAAGCAACCGGGCCGATCTTCGAAGGTGGAAGACTCGTGGGACAATATCATCAGGCAAAAGCGGCCAAAGAAGAAGCAGCATTGCAATACCGCCAGACAATCTTGTTTGCGTTCCGTGACGTTTCGGACGCATTGATTTCGCGCCAGCGCCTGGCGGAGATTCGCGATCAGCAATCCATTGAGGTCACTTCGTTGGAACAGGCCGTCAAACTTTCAACTGAGCGCTATCTGGCCGGAAAAGCGAGCTATTACGAGGTATTGGAGGCGCAACAGCAGCTCTTCCCCGCGCAACTGAATCTCGCCAGGACGCGACGCGATGAACTGCTTGCAGTGGTCACCCTTTACAAAAGTCTCGGCGGCGGTTGGGAAGAAGCGCGTGCCAAATAAATGCAAATTTGATTCTAAGAGCATTCATTAACGACAAAGGAGATTAATTATGCCTGCATATATCATATTCACTAGAACTAAAACGCTGGATCAAAAGGAGCTTCAGGCTTATTGGGCGGGAATTAAAGACACTATGAAGGGACATCCAATCGAAGTCCTGGTGGCTTATGGAAATCATGAAGTATTAGAGGGCGATCCGATTGAAGGAATCGTGATCGCAAAGTTCCCAACTATAAAAGCAGCAAAAGACTGGTATTACAGCGAAGCTTACCAAAGCGCGGCGAAACATCGTCAAAGAGGCGCTATTTATCACGGGCTTATCGTCGAAGGAATAGATTAGCTCACGGCTCAGCCGCCTCCATCGCCGGGCTTTTGCCAAAGAGACGCTTGAATTCACGGCCGAATTGCGATGCGCTTTCGTAGCCGACTTTCACCGCGGCGCCGCTGGCGTTGATGCCTTCGTTCACCATCAACGATCGCGCTTTGTGCAGCCGGATGTTCTTCAGGTATTGCAATGGCGGCAACGACGTGACTGCCTTAAAATGCGCGTGAAAGGCGGGAACACTCATGCCTGCCTCGCGCGCCAGCGTGGTAATGTCATAATTCCGGTAAAAAATAATTGTGTTTATTGAATGCAAAAGCGTTCACTGAAGAATAAATTAAAACGATTAAGAGAAAGGGAGAGTATGAAAACAAATGACGCAAGCAACGAAATCGCGCTCGGCGGTCAATTCACGTTTCCGGGCACAACATTAACCGTCCGCCGGCTGGGATATGGCGCGATGCAATTGGCCGGCCCAGGCGTGTTCGGACCACCCAAAGACCCGGACGCAGCCGTTGCCGTCCTCCGCGAGGCCGTCGCAGCCGGGGTGAACCATATCGATACGTCCGACTTCTACGGTCCGCACGTCACGAACCAAATTATCCGAAAAGCCCTTCATCCCTATCCGAAGGACCTGGTGATTTGCACCAAGCTTGGCGCCCGCCGCCCAGCCGATGGGTCGTGGCAGCCGGCCACCTCGCCAAAAGACCTGACCGAAGGCGTCCATGACAACCTTCGCAATTTGGGTTTGGACGCGTTGGACATCGTCAACTATCGGGCGATGGGATCCATCCACGGCCCGAGTGAGGGATCCGTTGCCGAACAGGTGAAAGTATTGGCCGACCTTCAGCGCCAGGGGTTGATCCGCCATATCGGCCTGAGCAACGCGACAGCCGCGCAGGTGGCCGAGGCGCAAGCAATCACGGAAATCGTATGCGTGCAGAACAACTACAACCTGGTCAATCGGCAGGATGATGCCTTCATTGACGACCTGGCCCGGCAAGGCATTCCATACGTGCCATTCTTTCCGCTCGGTGGGTTCACGCCGCTACAATCGGCCACTCTATCAACCGTCGCAGCCCAACTCGGCGCCAAGCCGATGCAGGTAGCGCTGGCATGGCTGCTGCACCGCTCGCCGAACATCCTGCTCATCCCCGGCACGTCATCACTCGGCCATCTCCGAGAGAACCTGGCCGCGGCGAAGCTGACGCTCGCGCCCGAGATTCTCGCGGAGTTGGATGGGATTGCTGCCAGCGCCGTGGCCTCGACGGCGGGACATTGACTGGCGATTGGGGTGGGGACGGCTTGTCCCCACATCCAGAATTGGCAATTCGTTTGGTAGGGCAGAGCTGCCAGTTGGCTAAGACGATGGTAGGGACGGCGCGCTGCGCCGTCCGCGCCGCGTGCAGCGACGCAACTCGCGCATTTTACCCACTCCGGTTTCCCACTTCGCGCCCGTCGCGCGACTCAATTCGCTCGCCCTAAGACCCCCCTACACATTTTTTGGCCATAGGGGATGCAAATGGGAAACGAAGGGAAAGCGGGCCAAAAAGTGCGGTTTTGTTGGGGTTTTTTGGATTTTGGCGGAGACGAGGGGAAACGGTGTGAAAAATCGAACATCGGATCTACGGCATTCTTCACCGCCCTTGATCCGCCGGACTAAGGCCGCAGATCAGATTCCCGCTATCGCGGGGTTTCGCAGTTAGCGGCTTTTCTCTTGGGGCGTTTTACCCAGGGTGGTCCCCCGAAAGCATTCGGGGTCGACCCTGGGCTAATAGATTGAACCCGCGATGGGGTTCTCAGTTAGATCCTCGTGCCTCGGCTGCAGGAACAAGATTGCTTTTGCGTTCTTTGAACTGCACTCCGTCCGAATCACTCATTTTGTCGAGGATTTTCATACCGCAATTCTTGGTTTCGGCGCAGCAGCTCTGTTCGTACACTTCGCGCGGGTCGCGGTTGTCAAAAATGCCCGGATTCTTAACCGCGAAATACGCCAAATACGCGAAAATGTTTTGTTTTTGAGTTTTGGTTCCCCGAAAGCTTTCGGGGTTCGTGTATTTCGCGTGGTTCGCGGTTCTCAGTCGGCAAGCTTTTGGTTGCGGCTTCGCCGCGCTGTGACCTTCGCGGTTAAATCAGTTTCGCGTCAATTTGCGTAATTCGCGGACATTCTCCAGACCCCCCATTTACACCCCCTATTTTATCAAAATCCCCAATGAAAACGGACGATTTACCCGATTTTTGCTCTCGTTTACTTGTTTACTCCCGTGAAAATGGTAGGACACGGTTTTGAAGCTAAGGGGGATGGGGCGATGGTCGCATATTGGGTTATCATGCGGCTTTGGCGAGGGTCACACTGTAGCCCAGTTTTTGAATTCGTTTGACCAGGTGCTTGGCCAGACCTTCTGGGTTTCGCTTGTCAAAATAGTCGGCTCCCAGGTCCTGGTACTTGGCCCCACGTTGGATCATATATCCACTCAGCATCTTTAATGTCGGTCTTGCGCCCAGGCACTGCCTTGATGTGCTGAGCGTTCACTACCAACAGCTCCCTTTGGCCTTCCAACAGATTATAGACCGGCTTCCAATACGAACCTGTCGATTCCATCGCCACGTGCGAGACCTGATGGCTCTTGAGCCAGTCTCCCAACTCCAGCAAGTCTCGCGTCATTGTGCCGTAGGTCCGAATCTCCTTTTGGACCGCCCCGTCCGGGGCGGTGATCATCACGCAGGCCACTACCGAGGCCTTATGCACATCCAAGCCAGCACAACGATTAAAGAGAACTTGCATAAACAGATGGGGTTGAGTGTTTCACAATACCGTTTTTGCGTTCTGCGTGGCCAGACGCCCTTAGGGATCATTCTCCCGTGCGTGCTCACATTCGTGGCAACAATTGGTGGTTCGAAACAGGCGTCCGAGTCAAACTTACATGCGGGCTCCAGGCTCCAACAAACAAATCGACTTCGGACCACGCTGAACGCACCTATGCACCCTAACGGAATTTTCATCCTTGGTGGAGAACGAAGTTCATGAAAACTTACCTATACACAAAAAAAGTGAAACGGGCTCTCCTGGCCTTGTAGCCCGGCGATGCTTCAGCCGCCAAAAGCCGCGTATTTTTTAATTCCGCGGGCCCAGGCGAAACGGGCGAGGATGAAGGCGGCGACGACCCAAAGGATTTGCACTAGAAACCCGGTTTCCAACTGAGTTCCCGAAATTTTTCCCATGTAAATGGCCACGGGAAAATAGAGCTGATACGGAAATGGAGTGAACATGAGGACATGCTGAAGGCCCGGATGCAGCATGGACAGCGGGAAGAGATGGCCGCTGGCCAGATATTCAAATGCGAAGAGGATGAAAATCAGGGTGGAAATTTCCAGGAGCCAGAAAGCGAGCATGGCCATCGTGTAGGAAATAAAGAACTGAAGCAAAGCGGCGAGAGCCATGGAGATAATGAACGCGACAAACGCCCCGAGGCCGGGCGGAGGCATGACATTTTTCCGGAAGCACAGGATGAACAACGCCAGTGGGATGGACGCCATGATGGTAAAGGCGACGCGGCCGGAAAGGAACAGGCAGAACCGGTACCACAAATAATTTATCGGTTTGAGCAAAAACTGACTGATGTTGCCTTCGCGAATGTCGGCGGCGATTTGCCAATCGTCTTCGTTTACGGCCGTGAGCACGTCCACGACGGCCACCATAATGTAATAGAAAATCATTTCCGGTTGAGTGAAGCCCGAAAGCGCGCTGCCGGACGGTTTGTTGGTGTAAACTGTCCGCCAGAGGGAGAGCATGGCAAAGAGGGGAATAAAGCTGAATAGCGTCCGCGTCAGATAGTTGAAGCGGTAGGTCAGGTTATTTTGGATGCCAATGCCAATGACGTGCCAGTATTTTTTCACGCTGTGTGGCGCGTGCGCGCGACGTATATGTAATTCGGGACTTAAGAGAAGACAACAGGAAACGGGGCGAAATTGCGATTTACGATTTACGATTTACGCCGCGTAGTTGCCGTCTTAAGGATTTTGATTAATTTGCAATTTTTCCCGCTCTGACCGATTGCAAAAGACCTTCCTTACCTCATTCCTCGCCATCATAATAATCCAGTGCATCGGAGCGTAATGCTCGGCGCTCGGGTATCGGCACGCTCCACTTTTTGCTGTCGGGATAGTAGTACGATTCGTTGAGCGGATTATCTGCCACAAGATAAAAAACTAAATCGTCTGTGCCGTTGTTGACGATCTGATGCGGCTCGTTCGGTTTAAAAATGAATGCGTCGCCGGGTTCAATCGGTGTGGTCCCGTCCTTATGACGGGCAATCCCGCTGCCGGAAATCACATGATAAAATTCCCACTGGGCGCTGTGAGAATGATACGGGCACGGAGATTTGCCGGGCGCGATACGGCAAATCTCCACATCAAAGGGGTGGCGTTCGCTCAGGTCCGTCGAGTCGGGCTTGCGACCCAGCTCTTCTGAAACCTCCCTGCCGGCGCCGGTAAACTTGCCCTTCGGCGATGACCAGGTGATTTCGGCCATTTTGGTTGTGTTGACTTTGTGCATAAAGGATACCAGGAGAATGTGACTTTCTTTATCTCGCAGCTCAATTGAAATTTCGGGATGCGCCGACGAACAGGACAAATGTTGCGACCCCGTTGCGGATTTGTTGCCCCGAAGGCTTTCGGGGTTGCGGTTTAAGTCGTTGATGCCCAATGTTGTAGTCGCGAAGGCTTTCGGGATTACGGATCTTCAGACTATATCAATAGATATCAAATGTTTCTTCAGAGACCGTTGGGCGGGTAACGTTGGTAATCGAATGGGTCAATCGGGCAATTGATTTGAGAATCCTTACGCGTGCTGCTACGCCAGATTCACTGGATCTATGTCCAACGACAGCGTCACGTCTTCCGGCAGCGTCACAAGGGGGATGATATTTGCGAGGGTTTGGCTTAGTTTGCTCATCGCGCGGGCGCGAAGCATGATTTGATGCCGATAAAATGTTTCGGCCTTCAACAATGGAGCGGGCGCAGGACCGGAGAGAATTAAATCTTTAAATTCGGCCAGGCCTTTTTGTAGTTCGCGTTTGAGGTGGTCGGCTGAGAATTTCACCTTGTCTTCGTTGCGGCCTTTTAAGGTGAGCAGCGCCACGCGGGTGACGGGAGGGTATTTCAGTTGCTCGCGAAATTCGATTTCCTGGTCGTAAAAGCCAGTGTAATCGTGGCGGCGCGCGTATTGAATGGCCGGATGAAACGGGGTGAACGCCTGGACAAAGACTTCGCCTTCGACGTCGCCGCGCCCGGCGCGGCCGGCCACTTGTGTGAGCAGTTGAAAGGTCCGTTCGCCGGCCCGAAAATCGGGCTGATGCAGCGCAGAATCGGCGTGGATGATGCCCACGAGTGTGACGTTCGGAAAGTGCAGGCCTTTGGCGATCATCTGGGTGCCGACGAGAATATCAATTTTGCCCGCGCGAAAATCGCCGAGCGTCTTCCGGTAATCGTCCTTGCGTTTCATGGTGTCGGAATCCATGCGGCGAACGCGTGCGCGGGGAAAAAGTTTTGCGAGGGTTTCTTCCACGCGTTGCGTGCCGGTGCCGGCAAAACGGATGGCGGGGTTCCGGCACTTTTCATTGGGGCAAATCAAGGGAACTTTTTCGATTTGTCCGCAAATATGGCAAACCAGCTTTTGTTCAACGCGATGATAGGTCAGGGAGACGCTGCAATTGGGGCAGGGCGCGACGTAACCGCACAGGGGGCATTGCAGGGCGGTGGCCCAGCCGCGCCGGTTCAAAAAAAGAATGGTTTGTTCCTGTTTTTCCAGGCGTTGCTGGATGGCTTCTTTGAGCTGCGGGGCAAAGATTAGGTTGCCTTTTTCTTTTGCGGCCGCCTGGCGCATGTCCACGACGCGCACACGCGGCATTTTTTGGTCGTCCACGCGCGCAGGCAATTCGAGGAGGGTGTATTTTCCCTTTTTTGAATTGTGGTAGCTTTCGAGCGATGGGGTGGCTGAGCCGAGCAGGACGACGGCGTTTTCCATTTGGCCGCGCATGATGGCGACGTCGCGGGCGTGATAGCGAGGCGTTTCTTCCTGCTTATAGGTTTGCTCGTGCTCTTCGTCAACGATGATGAGGCCCAACGGGTCCACGGGCGCAAAAATTGCCGAGCGCGCGCCGATGACGATGCGCGCGCGGCCCTGGCGGATTTTGTGCCATTCGTCATGACGCTCGCCGGCGCCCAGGTGCGAGTGCAGCACGGCGACAAGCGTCTGCAATTTGCCGGAACTGAAGCGCGCCTTGAAGCGTTCGACGGTTTGGGGTGTCAGGGAAATTTCCGGTACCAGGACGATGGCGCCTTTGCCTTGTTCGAGCGCGTGGGCGATGGCCTGGAGATAGATTTCGGTCTTGCCTGAGCCGGTGACGCCGTGCAGGAGGAAAGTCGAACCGGCTTGCGCCGGGGCCATTGGGATAGAAGATGGTTTTGTTTTTCCATCTTCCATCTTCCATCTTCCATCTTCGCCGCCACTCATGGCTGCCATGATTTTTTGGAGGGCGGTGGATTGGGCTTCGTTTAGCGTCAATGGTTGGGTGGGCAAGATTTGCTCGCGGGCGTAGGGATCGCGTTCGGAGATTTCGGAGGTAATCTCGACGAGGCCGCGGTCTTCGAGTTTGCGAACGGTCGCGGCTGTGGTTTCGGCCAGTTCGAGCAATTCGGCCAGAGGCATTTCGCGGCGTTCTTCGATGATGTTCCAAACTTCCTCCTGCCGTTTGGGGAGTTTTGGGAATTCGCCGTTTGCGGGCACGGCGCGGACGAACAATTGCTTTTTCCAGCCTTCCTCTTTCTTGCGAACCACTTCGGGTAAGACGCTTTTCAACGCCATTTCGGGCGCGCAACAGTAGTATTCGCCAATCCAGCGGGCGAGTTTCAGGATCTTCGGGGTAACGAGGGTTTGCGCGCCGACAACACGCAAAATCGGTTTGAGATTGGCGTAAGAGGATTCTTCGGCCAGCGCGGTGACGGTGCCAAAAATCTTTCGCGCGCCGAACGGGGCCTGGACGCGAGTACCGACTTCAATCTGACCGAGCAGGCCCGGTGGAATTGCGTAATCGAACTCCTTGCGCAGGGCGAGTTCGAGGCTGACGCGGGCGATCATGTGAATGCGGTAACGTTGAAGCGGTGGCAGCGCCACTTACGAAGAGCGCCGTCCCTACCACGTTGGCGAATCAATCGCATGGGACGGTGCGTTTGGCAGCCCAGTCGCGGACTTCTTCGATGCGTTCGGCCATGACCACGGAGAGCGGCTTGGTCTGCTGGATTTCAGCGAGCAATTCTTTTTCTGAAACCTGGGTGCGCTGTTGATAGGCGGCGTACATGGCCGAGACAATGGCCTGCTCAATTTCCGAACCGGAAAAGCCGTCGGTCGCTGTGGCCAGGGCGTCCAAATCGAAATGCACGGGGTCAAGACCGCGCTTTGAAAGGTGGATGGCGAAAATCTCGCGGCGGTTTTCCTGCGGCGGCAAATCCACGAAGAAAATTTCATCGAACCGGCCCTTGCGGACAATTTCCGGCGGCAGGCGCATGATGTCGTTGGCCGTGGCGACCATAAAGACCGGCCTGCGTTTCTCAGACATCCATGTGAGCAGGGTCCCTAAAATCCGTCGGGAGAGGCCGTCGTCGTCTTCCTGTACGGAGATGCCTTTTTCGATTTCGTCCATCCAGAGGACACACGGCGCCATGACTTCGGCGGTTTCGAGCGCTTTGCGAAGGTTGCGCTCGGTTTCGCCGTAATATTTGTTGTAGAGGACGCCGAAATCGAGGCGGAGGAGAGGGCAGCCAAAAATTCCGGCGGCGGCCTTGGCGGCAAGGCTCTTACCGCAACCCTGAACGCCCAGCAGCAAAAGGCCGCGGGGCGGATCCAATTCATCCGGCATTTCATTCAGGAAATAACCCTTTCGCAGTTCGAGCCAATTGCGGAGGCGTTTCATGCCGCCGATTTCGGCAAATTGCGCGGTCTCATTTTCGAAGGAAAGCACCGAGTCGCGGCCCAGCAGCTCATATTTGGCGCGCATGACTTCGGGAAGGTCCGTGTCGGAGATGACGCCGTTGTCGTTGATGGCTTTGAGCGAGAGCCGGCGGGCGTCGGTGGCGGTGAGGCCGGCCAGGTTGCGCACGAGCAAATCGAGGGTTTTGTTGGTGGTCTGGACGTCCCGGTTGCCATTCGCGGCGCCCCATTCGGCTGCGACTTCATGGACGATCTGGCGGAGCTCGACGGGCGAGGGCAATGGGAGCTTGAAATAGCTGGCAAAGGGACGCAATTCTTCCGGCACGCGCACGATGTAACCGACCAGGACGACGGTGGAATAATGTTTTTCGTAGGTCAGCGCGATGTCTTTGAGGCTGCGGACGTGCAGGTTATCTTCCAAAAAGGGATGAAAATCCAGGAGGACGAACAGGCAACTATGGGCGGATGTTTTAATATAATTCAGGACCTCGATGGATTTCTGAACGGATTCATTGGGCTGGTCCGACGGATCGTACGCTTGAAGGCCTTCAGTGGCGGTCCACCGAAATGGCTTGAGTTGAAGTTTTTGGGCGATTTGCCGCACCATCCGCACGACCTGCGGCTCCTCATTGCTTTCAACGACAACAATCGGCGCGCGCGAGCGAATCAAAGCCTCCAGGTCACGCAACGGACTTTCCGTCAACTGCGCCATCGGCAGACCGACTGATTTAGAAGGCACGTGCATTCGTGGGACATTTTAACAGGAAAATGACCGGAAAGCCATGTCGGAATTTACGGATGACGCGGGGTAGATGGCGCGTGGCGCGTCAGGCGCAAGGACACAAGGGACTAGTCTTTTGAGATTTCCCGAAGGTTCTGTTCCAATTGTCTTCTTAATGCTTCGCGCTCTTCGTCGGAAATTTCGCGCGGGATGGCAATGGGTTTGTCCAACACGACATTACACCTGGCGAAGGGGAGAGGAATTTGGAATCCATCCCAACTATTGAGGCGAATTTTCCAATTTAAATGATAAGACACCGGCACGATGGGCAGCCCGGTGAGTTGGGCAGTTGCGATGACGCCGTCTTGTGCTTCGTAGCGCGGGCCGCGCGGGCCATCGGGAGTGATGGCCAGGTCCCAACCGCGCTCCGCGCACGTTGTCAGTTCGATGAGCGCCTGGGCTCCGCGCCGGGATGACGAGCCGCGGATGGGTTCGATTCCGAAATATTCCAGCACCTGCGCCAACATTCCGCCGTCGCGGCTCGCGCTGACCATTGCGGCCATCCGCCGTTTGGAATTAAATGCGCGGACGTAGCGCTGATACATGGCGGCCGAAAGGGCGAGACGATTGTGCCACAGCGCAAAGATGACATGAGGGGGTTCCGATTGAAAATTGCCGGCGCGATCGTCCAGGCGAAAGCGAATCGTCGCGGCCATGCAACGGAGGAAAAGAGAAATCAGCGCGGCCGCCACCCGTTGGTACCATTTTGCCTGATGAGGGATGACGACTCCGGACCTGCGATTATCGGTGGTCATCATGTTCCCTTTTTGAGGCATGCGCGTACGAGGTCTTCCACGGAGGCATTGGCTCCGGCGGCGGCATGGGCGGAGCGGACTGCGTCGTGCGCTTCAATTTGTTTGAATCCCAACGCCATGAGCGCAAGCACGGCGTCATTGATTTTTTGGTCCTCCGGTGAGAGGGCGCGCTGCGCACTGGCGGCTTCCCAGGCGCCCGCCGCGCCGACTTTATCGCGCAATTCGACGACGATACGTTCGGCGGTTTTTTTTCCGACGCCGGAAATTTGCGAGAGCGATTTGACGTCGCCATTGGCAACGGCGCCGCGAAAGGCAGTCACGGATACGCCGCTGAGGATGTTCAGGGCAATTTTGGGGCCGATACCTGAAACAGTGTTAATCAGCAGCCGAAAGAGGTCGCGTTCGGCTGCGGACATAAAGCCGTAAAGTGTGTGGGATTCTTCGCGCACGACCAATTGGGTGAGCAATTTCACGTCTCCTCCAGGAGGCGGCAATTTGTCGAAGGATGACAACGGAATCAGCGCTTCGTAACCGACACCGTGGACGTCCACAACGGCTTGCGTGGGCAGGGCTTCGACGAGCTTGCCGTGGAGAAAGGTGATCATGGCTCAAATACGTTTAGGCGACGCGAGATTATACCGCGACTGTTCGCGCGCGTGGGTGAGCGCGAGGGCCAGGGCGTCGGCCGCGTCCGGCGCGGGCGGCTCCGGGAGGTTTAAGAGCCGTTGGACCATCTTTGCCACGGCGGACTTTTGCGCGGCGCCATAGCCGGCGACGGCCTGTTTGACTTTGCGCGGCGCAATCTCGAAAATTTCAATTCCGCTTTCGGCCACGGCGGCAAGGGCCGCGCCGCGGGCCTCGCCCATGATCATGGCCGTTTGCAGGTTTTGCGCATAAAAAATGCCTTCAACCACGCAAACGGTGGGGCGATATTTTCGAACTTCGGCGCGGATAGTTTCGGAAATGCGGGCCAGGCAACGCGAACGTTCCCAGGATTGCGGGCAGGAAATGGTTCCGTGAGCGAGCGTGCGCGGGTGTGGATTGGCGGTTTGAATCAGGCCAAAACCGGTCCCGCGCAAGGACGGGTCGATTCCAAGGATGACGATCAAAGCGCCGGTTTGAGCCGGCGAAGGCGCGAAAACGGGCAGCGCGCCGCGCTTTTTGCCGCCCACGCGGTCTTTCATTTCCTCGAATTGACGCAGAGAAATGCCCATACGAGGATTTTGCCCGCCGAAAGCAGATTTAAAAAGTAAAATGATGAGGACGTTGAAACGTGAACCCCGAAAGCTTTCGGGGCGAAATGTTAAAACGTTAAATCGATTTAATCCTGGCAGGTACCGGTCAATTGGCCCTGGGCGAGGATATGGTCGTTCATGGCGTTGACGAGGTCTTCTTTGCCGACACCGGGATCGAGCGTCACGGCAGTATCCAGCGCATACACTTTAAAAATATAATGGTGCATTTTGCCGGAAGGCGGGCAGGGACCATTGTAGCCGACGTTTCCAAAGCTGTTTTTGCCCTGCTTCGAGCCGTCCGGAAGCGTCGCGGTTTTGGACACGTTCCCGGAAAGTTTAGTCGTCATGGCCGGCACGTCGAAAATAACCCAGTGAGTAAAGGTTCCCGAAGGGGCATCCGGATCTTCGCAGGTCACGGCGATGCTTTTGGCCTGGGCCGGCGCGCCGCTCCATTGCAATGGCGGTGAAATGTCCTGGCCGTGACAGGTATATTTGTCGGGAATGTCCTGGCCGTCGGCGAAGGCGG
>Ga0210390_10004301_pt1 | contig 12033 bp, 4 predicted proteins | sample IncBWH11OmetaG_FD_161050 | JGI IMG/M metagenome (GOLD analysis project Ga0210390, IMG submission 161050) | Forest soil microbial communities from Barre Woods Harvard Forest LTER site, Petersham, Massachusetts, United States - Inc-BW-H-11-O ... | reverse complement strand
GCTCTAGCGTTTCGCGTACCAAGTCACGCACCGCCGCGCGGTCGTCCACCACCAGGATGGTTTCCGTGCCTTGGGGCCACGCTTCCAGTATTTCCGGCAAGGGGACCACCTGGACCTCATCGGTCACACGCGGAAGATACACGCGAAAATGAGTTCCGTGGCCGGGCTCGCTGCGCACGTCGATCCAGCCGCCGTGCTGGGTCACGATTCCGTGCACGGTGGAGAGCCCCAATCCGGTTCCTTTGCCTTCCTCTTTGGTAGTGAAAAACGGCTCGAAAATGTGAGACTTGGTGACGGCGTCCATGCCGCATCCCGTGTCACCGACATCCAGAAATACAAATGCTCCCACCGGTTGACCGGCCGTCGGGGCTATCTCTACATATCCAGTCTCGATGCTGAGCCGGCCTCCCCGCTGCATGGCGTCCCGCGCGTTGACCACCAGGTTCATAAGCACCTGATCGATCTGGCCGGCGTCCGCGCGTGTCCGTATCGCCTGAGTGTCAAGGTTGACTGCCAATTCGATGGCGTCTCCGAGGATCGGTTGACACAATTTCTCGAAATTCACAACCGCGGCGTTCAGGTCCAGCACCTGGGACCCGGCGGCGCGCTGGCGGCTGAAAGAAAGCAATTGGCGCGTCAGGTTGGTAGCCTGATCGGCCGCCGCTTGAATTTTCTCGACTTGGCCGTGCAGCGGATTGCCTTTTTCCAGGCGTCGCAGCAGCAGTTGGCTGTGCCCGCTGATCACCGTCAAAATATTATTGAAATCATGAGCCACACCGCCAGCCAAGCGGCCTACGGCTTCCAGTTTCTGTGCCTGGCGGAACTGTTCTTCCAGGGTTTTGCGTTCGGTGACGTCCGTGAGCATGGCTAATGTGCCACTCTGGCGTCCGGAAGCATCCTTCATCGGGCTGGTGGACAGGATGGCCCAGACAGGGGTCCCATCTACTTTATTCAGCCGCAGGTCGGTGGCATTCCCGCGCGGAACTTTGCCTTGGAAATATTTCACCTGCTCATCGATAGCTTCGACCGGCATAAAATCCATTACCGGCCGCCCGCGCATAGATTCAGGAGTGCATCCCAAGATGGCGGCCATTCTGGTATTGACGAATACCGTTTGGAGGAGCTCGTTACAGATCCAGACTCCCTCGGCGGCTGTTTCCACCATCTGCCGGTACTTCTCCTCACTATGCTGCAAAGCCAATTCCGCGTGCTTCTGCTCGGTAACGTCGCGGGAAATCCCGACAATAGCCGCCACTCCGCCGCTTCGCTCTAAAACCGGAGCTCGCGTGGTGGCGATCCAGCGCGACCCTGAGGTTTTGAAGTGCAGTTCCTGTACCACATTGATCTCGGCGCGGCCTTGCCGGATAATCTCCCGCTCCTGCGCATGAATCACTCTGGCTTGTTCGGCGGGAAGAAACTCGAAGACGGTCTTTCCCACGGCGTCGGTGGGATCGGTTGCACCCAAAAGCGCCGCCGCTGCTTTGTTTACTCGAGTGAGCCGGGAGGAATTGTCCTTGAACCAAATAGCGTCCGGCATGTTGTTCATCAGAGCGTGCAGCAGATTGCGCTCACGGTCTAATTCCTTCATCAGCAGGCAGTGTTCCGCCGCCTTGGTGACGGCGACGCGAAGTTCTATGGGATCCCACGGCTTCGATACATAGGTATAAATCTGGCCGTGGTTGACGGCTTTGACAAGGGCGCTGATGTCCAGATATCCGGTGACGAGAATCCGCGTGGCGCTCGAAATGTTCCGGGCCTTGGCCAGGAACTCATCGCCATTAAGACCGGGCATCCTCTGATCGGAAATGATGACTAAAACCTGCTCATCTTCTAAAAGGGTCAGGGCGCTTTCCGCATTGGTGGACGTGAGAACGGAATATTCGTCCTCCAACAACGCCGTCATGGAGCTCAGTATTCGGGGCTCATCGTCAACGACGAGCACGGAAGGTCGCCTCTCAAGCTGGACCATGCTGCACAACTTCCTTTCGCCAATCCCCGGGTAACTTAATGTAAATCGGTAATTCTTAGCAAAATCATTAGGGTTTCGCCGGGCCTCGCGATTGGGGCAATTGTGTAGGAGTGTAACGGTTAGAAGAGCAGGCCCAGGCAGAGCGCGGCAGCCATAATGCGCCGGCTCAACTCCACCGATTACAGTGTTTGATTCCACATTTATGACTCCTTTCGACATCCAGTCGTCCTGCATTTTAATGGTCGATGATCAAGAGTCGATTTTGGCTTTATTGCGCGACATCCTGGGAACCGATGGCTTTCAGAATCTGGTGAGTACCAGCGATCCCCGCACGGTAAAAGCTCTTTGCGAGGAGCGACGTCCGGACCTGATCCTGCTGGACCTGCACATGCCCTATCTGAGCGGGGTGGAAGTTCTGAAACAGATAATCGATCCCAGCTCGCGCGAATATCTGCCGGTGCTGATGCTGACATCGGACCTCACGCGGGAAGCGAAACAGCAGACTCTCAGTAGCGGCGCCAAGGATTTTCTGGCGAAACCCTTCGACAACTCGGAGGTGATCCTGCGCGTTAGAAATCTACTTGAAAGCGGCGCCCTTTATAAAGAATTAAAGCGTTATGGAGAGACCCTGGAACAGCGCGTCAGGGAACGCACCCGCCAACTGGCGGAGGCCCAGGTTGAAATCCTGAATCATTTGGCGGTGGTGTCCGAATACCAGGACGACGACACCAGCCAGCACACGCGGCGGGTGGGCGCTTTGGCCGCCGCGGTGGCTCGCGCCATGGGTCAATCGGAGGAACAGGCGGAACTGATGCGGCTGGCCGCGCCGCTCCACGACATCGGCAAAGTCGGGGTGCCGAATCATATCCTGGTGAGATCCGACAATCTCATGCCCAGCGAGTTCGAGATCATGCGGTCTCATACGACGGTGGGCGGGGAGATTTTCTCGAAAAGCAAGTTCCCCATCCTGCAGCTGGCCCGCGAAATCGCCCTCTACCATCATGAGCGTTGGGACGGAACCGGCTATCCGCAGCGGCTGAAAGGCGAACATATTCCTCTATCGGCGCGAATCGTTGCCGTGGTGGACGCGTGCGACGCCCTGACTCACGGAAGGCCCTATAAAAAGCCGGTCTCGCTTCAGGACGCAAAGAAAGAGATCCGGTCGCAATCCCGCCTGCAGTTTGACCCTCAGGTGGTGGACGCATTTCTAGGCGCGATTACCCCGCAGGTCTTTGAGGAACTGACCAGCGATAAGGAAGTAAATCCGGAGGCTGCGGTGCTCACTCTGGCGCATTCCTGTGAGGCTGTGCTCTAGGACCAAACAAGCACCGACTCGGTTGAAGATGCTCCGTGGCGCACGCACTCTTGCGTGCTGCATCGACACTCATGTCGATGTTCGCCCAGCGCCGAGACGAGTCTCGGCGCAGCAGACTGAGAGTCTGCGCCACGAGGGTAAGAAGCCGTGAAGAAATTGGCTAAGGCGCCGACTCCCTGGTTACGCCGGCTGGGGGACCAGCGCGGTGGGAATTTTCACAATGAATTCCGTCCCCTGGCCTTCGTCGCTTACGAATTCGATTGATCCGTTGTGCGCCTTGACGATTCCATAGGAAATTGCCAGGCCCAATCCGGTTCCGTCTCCCACCGGCTTGGTGGTAAAGAACGGGTCGAAGATTTTGTTGCGAATACTTTCGGGAATGCCCTGGCCGGTGTCCCGGACTGAGATTGTAAAGTTTCCATGCTCGCAGTTGGTGGTGATGGTGATCTTGCCGTTACCCTTCATGGAATCGATGGCGTTGGCTATCAGGTTCATGAGCACCTGATTGAGTTCTCCCGCGAAGCAGGACAGGTCCTCAGTTGAACCGAAGCATCGCTCCACTTCGATTCTGCCCTCCATCTTGTGCCGCAGGAACAACAAAACAGATTCAATACTTTCATGGATGTTGACCGTCTTATAGGTGCCCTCATCCAGCCTGGAGAAGGTTCGCAGCTTGGTCACTAGGTCCTGCACGCGCGTGGCGCCTTCTTGCATCTCGTCGGTGCGCGTCCGCATTTTGCTTACTTTGGCGGACACCGCGGGAGTCAAGTCCGCGCCTTCGGCCGCCAGCTTTTCCAGAGTTTGTTGGACCACGAAAATATTGTTGATCACGAAAGCCAGCGGGTTGTTTATTTCATGCGCGATGCCGGCCACGAGTTGGCCCAATCCGGCCATTTTTTCGGAATGGATCAGGTGAGCCTGCGTCTCCCTCAGCTTGTGGTTGGTTCGCCCTAGCTCTTCGGCCAGTTCGGTTCGCTCCTTAACCTGGTGCTCGAGGGATGCATTCTGCGCCTTCAGCTGCAGATGGAGCTGCCGGGTCTGCAACAAATTCTTGACGCGCAGCTGCACCTCGGTCCGATTTAGGGGCTTGGAGAGAAAGTCGTGCGCGCCGCGCGAGAGCGCCTTCTCCTTGGCTCCGGATGTAGCGTCCCCTGTCAGCACCAGCACCGGCAAATAATCATCTTCGGCGATCACTGTCGCCAGTTGATCCAGTGCCTCCAGGCCGTCCACGTGAGGCATGTGCAGGTCCAGGAGAATCGCGTCAGGCTGGAAGTCCTGGAATACCTGTAGAATCTGGCGTGAGTCACTCAGGCTATGAACGTTGGTGTAACCGGCCAGCCCGAGAACCGCGGCTAGTACTTTAAGGTTGTCGGTTTGATCGTCAACAATTAGAATCCGGGACTCGGAGAGGTTCACGGCTTTCAATAAATCGACATTTTGTTCTCCCGCCTTTAGGAGAACCAAACCGAGCCGCGACCGCAAGGAAGCGCTACCACGTGCGCCGCTGCGTTGCACGTTCGTGGTAGCACTCCGTTGAAGACGTATGTTCAGATTATTGATTCCACGCGACCGGCGTTCCTCGTCAGTCCCCTCGCTGACGCGCGGGGCTACGGTTCCGCGTCTTCATCAGCTTTGTTGAGCTAGCAGGTCAATGGTCACTTCCTTGTGGTCGCGGCTCAGTTACAGAGCGGCGCGCTAACGGACGATGGAATAAAGAGGCCTATCACTTTGACTCGCCCCCGGATGGTGGCCCTTAGCTTGGTTCTTCTGGCCGGATGCCGGCCGCCCACACGTCCGCCGGCGCCTCGCACGGCCGCGATTCGCGTGGGTCTGGCCGCCAATCCGTTCGCGAATGAGGGTTACGATGCCCGCTCCGTCCAGGCGCGCTTCCATCAGGCTCGGGATGCCGGCGTCAATCTGATTTACATTAGCCCGAAGTGGAACGAAATCGAAACCAGCCGGGAAAGCTATAAGCTCAACGATATCGAATACCAAATCGGCGAGGCAGCCCAGGAAGATATTCCAGCGATCCTGCACATCCGCGTCATCGATACCAATCAGCGCGCCATGCCGGCGGATCTCATGGGCCAAGCTTGGGACGCGGGCGAAATCGGAGTCCGGCTGGACCGCTTGCTCGACGCGGTGCTCCCGCGCCTCGAAGGGCGGGTGAAATATTTTCTGGTAGGGAATGAAATTGAGGCATATTTCAACCAGCACCCGGACGAGGTGCAGGCGTTTGCCAAGCTGGTGACGCGCGCCGGGGCGCACATCCGGAAGAGTGTTGCGGGTGCGCAAATCAGTGTCTCCACGACATTCTCAGGCATCGAGGACGCCGGCTTGCGCCCGATTTTCGATCAGTCTACGTTCTTCGCTCTCACTTACTATCCAATGAGCGCTGATTTCGTGGTGCGCGATCCTTCCACGGTGGACGCCGATTTCCCGCGCATTCTCGCGGCCGCCGGATCGAAGCAGATCTTTCTACAGGAAGTGGGCTATCCGACGTCGGCCATCAACGGCGGCTCAGAAGAGAAGCAGGCCGAAGTGTTTTCGAGAGTGCTGGATCAGGTTGCGGAGAATGCCGGCCGCTTTATCGGTGTGAACTTCACTTTCATGTCCGATTTTTCGGACTCTCTGGTCAAGAGCTTCACGGCCTACTACCGGATGCCGGGCGTGGAGCGTTTCAGCTCATTCCTGAAAACTCTCGGGATGTTCGATGATCAAGGCCGGCCAAAGAAAGCCTGGCCGGTCTTTGAGAAAAAAGTGAGATCCTTGACTGAACCCGGCTTCAGAAAATGAGCTTCACGGCCACTTGCCCCACACGGGCGGGCATGGCCTGCGTAAGAATCCCTCCCGTGTTCCAGGTGGCGTCCGTATTGGATGTCGGATACATGAAATTTGGATGGTTCAGGATGTTGAAGTACTCGCCGCGCAGTTGGATCATGCGTTTTTCATCGAACCTGAATTTCTTGAATAGCGAGAAGTCCAGGTCGGTCAACCCCGGACCCGGGATTATGTTGCGGCCGGAATTTCCGTACTGCTGCGGCGGCGGATCGGAGAACGCTGCCGGATCGAACCATTGATTGATACTCTGCTGAAACCCGGCCGGGAACGGATTGCCGATCAGGTCCGCACGCAGCTGGCCCGAGGAGCAGCCACAATCGGCGCTGGATGTCGCCAGCACTGAGAACGGAAGCCCGCTTTGCAGGGTAAGAATTCCGTTCACCTGCCAACCGCCCAGGATCCCCTCGACGGCGTGATTCCATTGCGCACCGATGGCATGGGTCCGGCCGAACGGCAAATCGTAGTTGAATGCGGTTACAAACTTGCTTTTCACGTTGAAAGAAGAAAGGGCGCGGTCGGCGTTCCAGTCAAACGGGTCCTGCACAAAGTCGCTGGAGTTGGAATCGCCGCCGCCGGTCACGGGGCTGCCGCTCTTGTTGTCGATAGATTTCGAGAAGGTGTAAGTGGAGAGGAACTGCAGGCCGTGCGAAAACCGCTTTTCCACTTTGATCTGCAAGGAATTGTAGGTTGAAGAAAAAGCATTTATGTAATACGTTATTCCGGTAACATTTGGAAGCGTCGCGGCGTATATCCGCCGTTGCTGTTCCGTGGCAGGATCGCCGGCCGGCGCGGGATCGCCGTCCACTTCGCCGGGCAGGCGCGTTCCTTTCGTTCCCACGTAACCCACTTCGAACACGACGTTGCCGGGAAGGGCGCGCTGCAAATTAAAACTGAAATACTGCGTGTACGGCGTGCGGTTGTTCATCCCCGCCTCATCATAGTTTCCGGCGGGCTGGTCCGGATTGAAATTTGCCGGCGTCGGCGCCAGGCCGGTTGGCAGACCCTGGCTGAGAAGGTTGATGGCCTGGTAATTCTTAAAACTGAGATTCACCAGCGTGAAGGACTGCGTGAACGGCGGATTCGCGCCTATATAGCTGACAAAGTTGTTGGCGTTTACGTAAGAGATTCCGTAGCCGCCCCGAAGCACTGTATCCGGCGTCACGGCATAAGCAAAACCGAAGCGCGGAGCGAAATCGAGATAGTCGGTAGGGATGAAATTCCGGGGCGCTCCGTTTATTCCAGCCAGTTCCACAACGCCGGTTAGCGGGTCGAGATTCGAGAGCCGGTTATGGTCTTCGTAGGCACCCGGGAAAAGATCGTATCGCAGGCCCAGGTTCAGCGTCAGGCGAGGGGTGACCTTGAAATCGTCCTGAATGTAGGCGCCATACTCCTGCGCGCGAAGCCCCGTTGTTCCGGGGGTCAAAGTCTGCTGGATCTCCGTGGCTCGCCCCGTCAGGAAGTCGGCGAAGGCGTTTCCGGTAAAGAACGGCGTGAAAATATAGGCGCCCTTCCCGAAGTAGTTGCTGGCATTATTGTTCGCCTTACGATGCATATCGAACCCCAGCTTGATGGAGTGCCGGCCTCGCAACAAGGAAAGGTTGTCGCTTTCTTCCCAATCGGTGTATCCGGTCAGCGACGGCGTGAACGGCGATGTGCCCATCCAACTCGGCGAGGGTGAAAAATCAAACCAGGGAAGGCCTGTGGTATAGGCGCTGACATTCACATTCGGAATGCCCAACTGGGTGGCCAGGTTTTGGCCTCCGTCCGACGTTTGATAGAAGGACCAGTATCGTGTTACGCCAAAGCGGAACTCGTTCACGGTGGCCGCGGTAAAGATGTGAGTTTCAGCGATGCCCGCTTGCTGAGAGCGGCTTTCGGGAGATCCCGCCAGCAGATCCAGAACAGTGCCGCAGCCGATGCAGGGGCCCACGGTCCCGTTGCCAAAAGCCGCGGGAATCAGTTGGTTGCCCTGCGAAAATGCGTAGTGCCCGGAAAACGTATCCTTGGAACTGAGGTAATGGTCCAGCTTGACGTCGAATTGATTGCTGTAGTTCGTTCCGACTCCGGAGGTGGAATAGTTATTAACGGCGCCTTGACCGGGAATAAATGTTCCGGGAACATTCGGAAGAGGATAGAGATTGGTCAACTTCACTGCCGCCGGGTCTAGCGCGGATTGGGGAATTGCCTGGTTGGGAAAGACGGTACCGAGAAATGAATTGGCGTACAACATTTTCCCTGGCGCCAGATCCTGGCTGAAATTTCCCGCCCGCTCCGGTAGGGTGGGCACGGACTGGATGGTGGTAGCGCCGGCAACCTGCCTGGATCCCTGGTAATCCACAAAGTAGAACGTTTTATCGCGGATGATGGGACCGCCCACCGTCCCGCCAAATTGATTGCGCCGCAGTTCTTCGCGGGGCGCTGAGGTCTGGCCGGAAGCCAAGGGGACGTCGTTCGCGAAAAAGTTGTTGGCGTCCAGTTTGTCGTTTCGGAGGAACTCAAAGAGCGACGCATGCACCTGATTGCCGCCGGACTTCAGTTGTACGCTTACGATGCCTCCGCCGGTGCTTCCGTATTCGGCGGAGAAGGTCGCGGTCAGGATCTGGAATTCCTGTATGGCGTCAATTTCCGGGCGGATCAAAAGATTGTGATTGAAATCGCTGTTACTTTGTCCTTCAATCACGAACGAATTGGAGTCGCTTCGGGATCCGTTCAGGTTATAACCGCCGTTTGATTGGCCCTGCATGCCGACGGTGGCGCCGGCCATCAGGGGAATGAGATCGTCGAAGTTGCGGCCATTCAGCGGAAGGTCCGCCACCTGAGTGGAGTTGATCACCTGGCTCACTTCTGAGCTCTCAGCCTTGAGCATTTGCGACCTGGTATCGCTGACCGATATGGATTGATTCACGTCGCCCAGTTGGAGGCCGAAGTCCAGACGCATGGTTTGGCCGACGGCCAACGCCAGGTCCGTTTTTACGAGCTGCCGGAACCCGGTTTGCGATGCGGTGAGCTGGTAACGGCCCGGCTCCAGAAACTTAAATTCGTAGAGGCCCTGCGGGTTACTGGTGGCTTTTCTGACGGCGCCTTGCTCCAGGTTAGTCAACGTCAAGACAGTGCCCGGAACCAGGGCATCCTGGGCATCAGTAACGGTGCCGGTGATGGTTCCCGTAGTGTCCTGCGAGAATGCGTTCTGTGAGAATACCAGCAGACAGAAGATCGCTGCCAGAAAAAGTGATGACCCCAGGCGGAATATTCGAAATAGCACGTTCCCTCCAGCCGGTGCGCTTGGGAGTTGGAAGAGAATTCCATCCTCATCCCGTGGTTTACTAAATTCATTTGATAATCGACTTTTTTTCCATTTTTTTATAGAGAATGGGAAAAGATATTGCCGCCGGTCTAAAGCGCGGCGGAACACCCGTCGATAGAGGAAGTGTCTTAGTACCAGTGCGTTAACCGCGCTACGCCTCTATGCGTTCTGGCCAACCCGCTCTACGCGTCTTCCGGGGCCCCCTGGCCCGCTACGTTCTTCCGTTCGTTGCCGTCGGTGCTGCGTTAGGCATCCAACTCGCGGCGTCCTGGTTGCTGCCCAAGGGAGTTAATCTTCCGTTTGTCCCTCTGTACCTGGCAGCTATGTTTCTGACGGCGTGGTTTGGGGGCTACATCCCCGGGGCGATCGCTTGCTTTCTTACCTTGGTAGGGCTCCCGTTTGCGATGACGCCGGGTTTCCGGTGGACTAGTAACGTCACCAGTCAACTGACACTGGTGTTGATCCTTTCGTTGGTAATCAGCCTGGTGGCCCAGACCCGGCGCCGGAAACGGCAGGTGCAGATTCTTGCGGACGAGTTGGATAAACGCGTTCAAGCCAGGACCCAGGAGCTGGCCAAGGCAGTGGAAGCCCTGGAATCTGAAATCGTACAGCATAAGCGGACCGAGCAGGCGCTTCGGGAAAGCGAAAAACGGGTAGATCTGGCTCTGGACGCGGCGGGAATTGGGCGCTGGGATGTGGATCTCGGCACCGGCCAGGTAGACCGTTCCGCGCGCCACGCGCAGATTCTGGGCTATGCCAGCGTTGACTCATCGGCGCGGGACAACCTCTTCGACTACCTGATCCCAGAGGACCGGCCGGCCGCGGTGGCGGAATTTCAGAAAGCGGTGACCTCGGGCGGAGTCTGCGAATTCGAGGGCCGGGTCAAACAGCCGGACGGCAGTATTCGATGGGTATGGTGTTGCGGCCGGGTTCTCAAGGACGACGCCGGACGCGCCCTCAGCTTCCTGGGCAGCTCGCGAGATATTACCGACCGCAAAATTGCCGAGCGAAGAATCGAAACGCAGCTGGAACGGCTAAATCTGCTTGGCCATATCACTCGCGCTATCGGCGAGCGTCAGGACCTGCGCAGCATTTTCCAAGTGGTGATCCGCAGCCTGGAAGAAAGCCTGCCTATCGATTTCGGATGCGTCTGTTTATTCGATGCACATGCCGCGGAAGTTATCGTCACTTGCGTGGGCATCCGCAGCGAGGCCTTGGCTATGGAACTGGCCATGACCCAGGAGGCCCACATCAGCATAGACCAGAACGGCCTGTCCCAATGTGTGCGCGGCCTACTGGTTTATGAACCGGACGTCAGCCAGGTGCCCTTTCCATTTCCCCAGCGCCTGGCGCGCAGCGGGCTACGGGCACTGGTGGCTGCGCCGCTCTTATTTGAAAGCCAGGTTTTTGGGGTACTTATCGGCGCTCGCCGTGAGGCCAACAGTTTCAGCAGCGCCGAATGCGAGTTCCTGCAGCAACTCAGCGAGCATGTTGCGCTGGCGTCTCACCAGGCGGAAACTCACGGCGCACTGGTGCAGGCCTACGATGATCTGCGCCAGTCGCAACAGACCGTGATGCAACAGGAAAGGCTTCGCGCGCTGGGACAGATGGCCAGCGGAATAGCGCACGACATCAACAACGCCATTTCGCCTATCGCCATCTACACCGAAATATTGCTGGAGCAGGAGACCAATCTCAGCAAGCGAGCGCGTGAATATCTGGAGACTACGCAACGCGCCATCGGCGATGTGGCGCACACCGTGTCGCGCATGCGCGAGTTCTATCGCCAGCATGAACCGGAGTTGGTACTGGCGCCGGTGGACCTGAGCCTTTTGGCGCAGCAGGTGATCGATTTGACGCGCGCACGCTGGTTCGATATGCCGCAGCAACGCGGCATCGTGATTGAGCTGGGTACGGAGTTTGAGCCAAATCTGCCGCCCGTCGCCGGGATCGAAAGCGAAATCCGTGAAGCCTTGATCAATCTCGTTTTCAACGCCGTCGACGCTATGCCGGAGGGTGGCAAGCTGATCGTCCGCACCAAAACGACAGTGACACCGGCGAACACCAGTCACGTCGACGTGGAAGTGACGGACAGCGGCATCGGCATGGACGAGGAAACCCGGCGCCGCTGCCTGGAGCCGTTTTTTACCACCAAGGGCGAGCGCGGTACCGGACTTGGGCTCGCCATGGTCTACGGCGTCACGCGGCGGCACAATGCGGACATCGAAATGGAGAGCGCCATCGGGCAGGGTACCACCGTTCGCATCCGCTTTCCGCTGGTCGTCTCCAACATGGGCGAGGACCAGCCGGCGGAACCGAAAGCGATGCCTCAGCGCCTGCGAATCTTAAGTGTCGATGACGATCCGCTACTGATAAAGTCGCTCCGCGATGCCCTGGAAGCCGATGGACACGCCGTCGTAACAGCGAATGGCGGACAGGAGGGCATAGATGCTTTCCGCGCAGCCGAAGAAAGCGATGAGCGCTTCGCCGTTGTTATCACCGACCTTGGAATGCCCTACGTCGATGGGCGCAAAGTGGCCAGCGCCATCAAGAACGACTCGCCTTCCACTCCTGTTATTTTGCTAACCGGGTGGGGGCAGCGCC
>Ga0210390_10004300_pt1 | contig 12036 bp, 5 predicted proteins | sample IncBWH11OmetaG_FD_161050 | JGI IMG/M metagenome (GOLD analysis project Ga0210390, IMG submission 161050) | Forest soil microbial communities from Barre Woods Harvard Forest LTER site, Petersham, Massachusetts, United States - Inc-BW-H-11-O ... | reverse complement strand
AGCCGATCAGCGTAAAAAAGATCGATACGTATACAGTCGAATTCGATTTGGCCAAAGCGTACGGGCCCGGCGAGCGGCTCTTCGATGGCTTGGCAATTCTACCGGCCCATTTGCTCGAGAAGAGCTACCGCGCAGGAAAATTGGGACAGTCCTGGGGCGTCAATGCCCGTCCGGAACAGATCGCGGGAGCCGGCGCCTTCCGGCTCAAGGAATATGTCCCCGGCCAGCGAATGGTGCTGGAGCGCAATCCCAACTACTGGAAAACGGATGAGAACGGAGCGCGGCTACCGTACCTGTCGGAGTTAACCTTCGTTTTCGTGCCCAACGAGGACGCGCAGGTCGTCAAATTTCAGGGCGGAGAGACGCAGGTGCTCGAACGCCTGAGTGCGGACAATTTCAGCGTTCTTTTGCGAAGCGCGAAGGACAAGAACCAATGCCTGAAGGATCTCGGCGCCGGGCTGGAGTTCATTTTTCTCTTGCTGAACCAGAACGATGTAGATGCGGCGAAGTTTCCGGAAATCGCCGCAAAGCAGGCTTGGTTTCGCGATCTTCGATTTCGCCGTGCCATATCGCTGGCGATGGACCGTCAAGGAATGGCACACCTGGTATACGCCGGCCGCGCAACGCCGATTTGGGGCAACGTGACGCCCGGAAATAAAGCTTGGCTGAATAGGAATCTCGCCCACCCGGATCGCTCTCTGGAAGAAGCCCGCAAAGAGCTGTCCGGCGCCGGGTACACGTGGAACTCCGCGGGAAACCTGTTGGATCCGCAAAAACACCCCGTGACCTTCACGATTCTGGTTAGTTCGTCCAACGCGCAGCGAACTACCATGGCCACCATCGCCCAGGACGATCTCAAACAACTCGGAATGGACGTCCAGGTCGTCCCCATGGAATTTCGCGCCTTAGTGGACCGCGTTTTCAACACCAAACAATACGACGCCGTGCTCATGAACCTGGTGAATGGAGATGTGGACCCGACACCGGAGATGAGCCTGTGGCTCTCCAGCGGCGAAACCCATTTGTGGCATCTGGACGAAAGCAAGCCGGCAACACCGTGGGAAGCGGAACTGGACCGCCTGATGGAAGGGCAGATGACTTCCACCGATTTTGCCACGCGGAAAAAACTCTACAGCCAGGTGCAGGAGATTGTCGCTGAGAATTTGCCTTTCATTTTTCTGCTGAGCCCCAACATTCTGGTCGGTGCTCAATCCAACGTGGGCAACTTCCGTCCGGCAATTCTGGAGCCTTACGCGCTCTGGAATGCAGATCAGCTATTCCTACGCCCTGCAGGTGTGGCGAGATGCCAGTAAACCTCCAACGCTCGGCTCTCGCGGAGGCCGCGGCTCGACGGCGGTCCGGGCTTTCCTCGAAAATGCTGGCAACGTTGTCTCGCATGAGCGACGACAACCAGCGAGCGAACTTCCTGCGGAGTCACGACCTGCTCCATGCGCAAACGGTTCACGGGCTCAATGAGGCGACGCAAAAAGAACTTCACGCCAATACGAAAAGCGCGCTTTCTCTGGCACGCGCTGCGGTAATGGTGGCGCGGCATTTGCGAGACAACGCGCTGCTTGCGCAGTGTTACCGCGTCGAAGCGAACGTGTTGTCCACCCGCGGGGAGTATCAGTCTGCCATCGATTTGTATAACACGGCGTTCCGCCTCTTCAGTAAAAACAAAGACACCGAGGGCGCCGCGCGTACGCTGACCGCCATCATCCAGCCGTACATCATGGCCGGTGCCTACGACCGCGCGTTTGAAGCGGCCAAGCAGGCGCAGTCCATCCTCGTCAAACTCGGAGACGGCCGCAGGCTCGCGCGCCTGGAAAACAATATCGGCAATATCTACCACCGCCAGGACAAATTTCCAGAAGCCATCGCACACTATAAGCGCGCCTACAAAGACCTGCTGCCGTACGGCGATTGCGAAGAGATCACCATCTCGCTGAACAACATGGCCATGTGCCTGATCAGCATGAATGACTTCAGCCAGGCTCTTTCGACGTACGAGCAGGCCAGCGAACTGTTGCAAGGCCGGGACCTTCCGCTCATCGAACTGATCACCGACTACAACATCGCCTACCTCTACTACATGCGCGGGGATTACAGCCGGGCCATCGAAATGCTGAAAAGCGCCCGGGTCGACGGAGAACGGATCGGCTACGACTATCTGGTCGCGCTGTGTTGCCTCGATCTCTCGGACATTTACGTTGAACTGAACCTTTGCGCGGAGGCGACAGAAGCCGCGGAAAAGGGCCATGAGCTGTTCCAGAAATTGCAAATCGGATATGAAGCGGCAAAGACGCTGGCCAACCAGGCCATCGTTCTGGGTCAAGAGGGAAAAGCGGAGCGCGCGCTGGAGTTGTTCGCACAGGCGCAAGCGCTCTTCGTCAAAGAAAAAAACTCCGTTTGGCCCTGGCTTATCGATTTATACGAAGCGGTTATCCTCTTGAATGAAGGACGCCATCGTGAAGCGCGGGCCCTGGCCATAGGCGCCACCAACTTCTTTGATAGCTCTTCGGCAAAAAATAAGGCCGCGTTGTGCCACGTGTTGCTTGCGCAGATTGCTTTTCAGGCTGAAGAGGCTTTTGAAGCCCGCGCGGAATGCTCGCGGGCGCTCGATCATCTGCGAACCCTGGAATTTCCTGAGCTTCGTTTTCAATGCCATTTTCTGCTGGGGCAAATTGAACACGCTCGGGGAGACTTGCCGGCCGCTTACGGCGAATATCAGCGCGCACGCGCCGGGCTCGAGAACCTCCGCGCCAATTTGAGGCGCGACGACCTGAAGATTTCCTTCATGAAGAACAAGATCGAGCTCTACGAACGCCTGGTGGAATTGTGCCTGAGCAAAAGATTTGTGGGCGCCTCGCAAGAAGAGGCCTTTCGCTACGTGGAAATGGCCAAGTCGCGCAGCTTGACGGAATCGATGACCCAAGGATCGCATGGGGGAGTGGAAAGTGAGGACGGCAACTGGGGGAAGGTGATCCGCGATATGCGTCAGGAACTTTCCTGGTATCAACATCGCATCGAACAGGAACAGCTCCGGCCGGAGGCCAGTTCCGCAAGCAGGATCGAAAAGCTCAGCAGCGAGGCACGAGATCGCGAGGCAGGGCTGCTAAAAACGCTGCAGGACTTTCCGGACGACAGTGCTGGAACGCCGGAACGCTCGGGACGTACCGATGTTCCACTGGAAAAGGTTCAGGCGCTGCTGTCCGATGACGCCACCATAGTGGAATATTTCGTCGCGGGAGACTCCATCCTGGCGGCGGTCCTGACGAAAAGTTCACTGGCCATCCAATCGGTCAGCACGGTCTCCTGCGTTTCCCCGATGCTGCAATTCTTGCGATTTCAGATGGGGAAGGCACAACTGGACCATCAGAGCGCTTCCTCACCGCGCATGGTGCAACCAGCAGTGGCGCACCTGCGAGAACTCTACGACGAGCTGGTGCGCCCCGTCCGGCGACAGCTCAAAACCGAGCATCTTGTGGTTGTGCCTCACGGGATTCTACACAGCTTGCCGTTCCACGCCCTGCACGATGGCGTGGCATTTCTCCTGGATACCTTCACCGTTTCCTACGCGCCCAGCAGCACATTGTTCACGTTGTGCCATGCGCCGCAAACCAAAGCCGGCGAGGGCGCTCTGATTCTGGGCGTGCCCGACGCGCGGGCTCCGCATATCAAGAGCGAGGTCGAAGCCATCCGGCAAGTTCTTCCGGACTCGCAATTGTATCTGGGCAGCGCGGCAAATCACGAGTTGTTTTTGCGCAAAGCTCCCTCGTGCCGGGTAATCCATATTGCGACTCATGGCATTTTTCGTCCGGATAATCCCATGTTTTCGGGAATCCGTCTGGGTGACGGCTATTTGCAGCTCTATGAGCTGTACCACCTGAACCTGTCGGCGGACCTTCTGGCCTTGAGCGGATGCGCAACCGGGCTGAACGTTGTCGCCGAGGGAGATGAACTTCTTGGGTTGATGCGAGGGTTCCTGTGGGCAGGAGCGCGCGCTCTATTGCTGAGCCTGTGGGACGTCGAGGACAGTAGCACCACGCAGCTCATGACTGCCTTTTACCGTCACATGAGCGTCTCCATCCCCTACCCGGAAGCCATTCGCTCGGCCGCCAAAGAGGTGCGGGAACGGCACCCCCATCCCTGTTTCTGGGCCCCGTTTGTCCTTGTAGGCAAAGCACTTAGCCGGGAAATTGCCCTTGAAAAATAAAGTTTGGGGTCGCTCTATTTATCCAATCATTCAATACCCGTTTTGCTGTAGGCGGGAGACGGGAAAAGCGCTGGAACGGAAAATAAGGACGGGGGATTAACGCGATGACCAGAAATGAGTGCCATTTTACCGACCAAGACTGGGCCGACTTCTTGCGCCACCAGTCTTCGATGGAACAAACAGAGAAGATGAAACACCATCTTGACGCAGATTGTGCAAACTGCCTGCAAGCCGTGGCGGTGTGGCGAAAGGTCTATGAAGCTGCACAGCGCGAATCGCAGTACCAGGTTCCGGAATGGGCGATGCGCTATGTTCGCAACGCGTTTGCCGTCCAGGCAAAACAGCCGCAGACGACCGGACGGGCTTTCGAAATTCCGCGGTTGGTTTTCGACAGTTTCTTGCAACCGGCAGCCGTCGGCGTTCGTTCCGCAGCTAGCGGGCTGCGTCAATTGCGCTACAAAGCGGACGACATTGGCCTGGAGTTGCGGCTGGAGCCAGACAAACGCTCCCGGCGGATCAACATCACCGGCCAGGTTTCCCGAATGGAAGATGATGGAAAGAGCCTCACCGGAATTTCGGTGGTTGTGAGCGGTATGGCTGGGACGGTTGTGGAAGCCTCCACGAATCAGTTCGGCGAATTCCAGATGAGCTGCGCACCGGAAAAAGATCTGCACTTTTCATTCGAGTTCGGAGGCAAAGCGCTTCGGATTCCGTTGGACATCACCGAAACTCGGGAATCTTCCCGCTACTGACCTGTTGCAGTTTGCTCGACGAGCAGATACACGGGCCAAACCAAAGAACTAAGGGAGGCATGACATGGGTACCATTGTCCGGTTAGATCTTGACATGGAAACTCAGAATCCCAGGGTGCCTCTGTCAGTCAAGCTCGATGGGTGGACGAGGTCTCCAATGAAGCGAATAATCCTCGGGGCAATTTTCCTGCTGGCGATTTTCAGCAAGCCTGCTTCGGCCGGCCAGACACAGTTATTGGTGCAGGCGAATCTCAGCGCGCCGACCATGAACTTGGTATGCCTGTTCGAAGGCTGCCAGGTGACCTATTCGTTTAACGGTTCTTCCTCGAACTACTTTGTTCTTTCCACATCGGCCAACACATCGTTCTTGATAACGGTTCTTCAAAACATTTACGGCGTCTTGTCGGTGAACGTCATCGGCGGCGGGCAAAATCCCATCGGCAACCATTATATCGTTCACACAACGAAAGGGCTTGCGGGTCTGCAGCCGCTCTGCCTGCTGAATCTCTGCCAGATTGTTCAGCCGCTCGATGGAGGCTTGAATCAAGTCTTTCTCGTCGCTGGACCAAATAATCAAGATCCCAACCTGTTCCTGAGCCTGCTGCAGTCGCTGCCGGGCGTGGTGAACGCGGAGTTGGATCAGGTGGTCACAGTCGCCACGGGTGGCGCGGCGGCTACTGATCCGCCGCCTTCGTTGGTGGATACGACTCCCGTTCAGTACTACGGATCGACCGTTTGGCAAGGTTACGTCAACCAGCCTGCCGCGCAGATCATCAATCTCTCGCAGACACAGCAGACCTACAGTTTGACTGGTTCCGGAATCATAATCGCCGATATCGATACGGGTGTTGATCCCAATCATCCGGTGCTACAGCCGGTGCTTTTGCTTGGCTACGATTTCACGAGGAATCAGCCCGGCGGGTCGGAAATGAACGATCTGCCCGGGGGCGCGCCGACAACGGAAACGCCTTGCACCGGATGCACTCCGGGACAGGTGAATCAGCATTCGATCGCCATGGTCGACCAGCACAGCATCGCCATGGTGGACGGTTCGGGCTATCAGGACTTCGGCCACGGCACCATGGTGGCGGGGCTACTTCACCTGGTTGCGCCAACCGCCCAGCTCATGCCGCTCAAATCGTTCGGAGCGGATGGCAGTGGGAACCTGTCCGACATCATCCGGGCCATTTACTACGCTACCCAAAATAACGTCAACGTGATCAACATGAGCTTCGACCTGCAGACGCCCTCGCAGGAACTGGCAACCACCGTGAACTTTGCGGAAAGCCAGGGACTCCTGGTTGCCGCGTCGGCCGGCAACGATGGACAAATGGAAATGGTCTATCCCGCCGGCTACACCAACGTGATGGGCGTTGCTTCCACCGACAACGAGGACCAGCGGTCGTCATTCTCGAACTACGGCGATCAGATCGTGTGGGTGGCGGCTCCTGGTGAAGCGATGATTACCACCTATCCGTTTGGCACGTACGCGGCAGGCTGGGGAACCTCTTTCAGCGCGCCGCTGGTGTCCGGCGGAGTTGCCATCATCATGGGCAGCCAGCCCGGTCTCACCGAATCGCAAGCGCAATTCGATTTGGGGCAAGCCCAGCCGCTGGTTGCAGCGGGCATGGGCGCTGGTCGCATCGACCTGTATCGTGCAACTTCGGTAGCGCGATTGCCAATCTTCTAGAGCTATCGACACTGACCTCAGACAAACCCATACATCGTCCTAGTCCTCCTCTTGAGGGCCGCCTCAATCCCCCCATAGTATCGGAAACGAAACTTAGTACTAAGGTTTAGCAATTTTCCTCACCCTGAGCTCACCTTTTCATTTGCCGCAGGCTTGGCGCCCATCTCCAGTACGTTGGTTCGGAGATTGCGTGGCCGGGCGGAGTCGCGAGCACCAGGGACATGGCAGGCAAAACCATTCAGGTGAGAGGGGACCTGCATGATAGAGAGGACAGGTTTCACGAAAATGCAGACTGCGGAAATCGCAAATCTCTCGCGAAACGCTTTGAGCATGTCGACCGGACAGAAGCCCACTGAACCGATCGGTAGTCGCGGCACGCAATTGACCGAGGATCATTTCCGTTTGTTGGTCGAGGGTGTGAAGGACTATGCCATTTTCATGCTGAATCCTGAAGGCCTGGTGGTGACCTGGAACCAGGGAGCGGAGCGCATCGAAGGGTACCGGCCAGAAGAGATTTTGGGACGCCATTTCTCCGTTTTCTATCCAGAAGCGGAGGCCGGCCGCGGCGAACCCATGCGTGCACTGGAATTGGCGCTGGCGCAGGGCCGTCACGAAAGCGAGGGTTGGCGAGTACGCAGAGACGGCACCCAGTTTTGGGCCACCGTCGTGATTAGCCCGGTGCGCGAGCCTTCGGGCAAACTGATTGGCTTTTGCAAAGTGACCCGCGACATTACCGACCGCATGCGCACCGAAGAAGCTCTTCGCAAAAGCGAAGAACGACACCGGCTGTTTTTTGATTCGAACCTCGCGGCGAGTATCGTTTTTACTCCTACCGGCGAACTGCTTGGCTGCAATCCCGCGTTCGTGCACATGTTTGGATTTGCTTCGGCAGACAAAGCTCTGGAGCAAAATCTCGCCACTCTTTATGCCGACCCGTTGCAGTTCGAACAGTTCGTCCTGGCCATCCGGGAACACCGCGCCCTGGGATATTCGCAGCAAGAACTCCGTCGTAAGGATGGCACTCGAGTTTATGTGGTGCAAGGAGCGGTGGGAACGTTCGGAGAAAAAGGAGAATTGATTCAAATCCTCGGCCACTTTATCGAGGAGACCGAGCGTAGAAAAACGGAAGAACGCCTGCGGCAGGATCAGAAGTTGAACGCGGTGGGCAGCCTTGCGGGGGGCATGGCGCACGACTTTAACAACATGCTCGGAATCATCATCGGTTGCGGAGAAGTATTGAACCGCGAAATCAAAGCAGGGGATCCGTTGCGAAAGTATCTGGACGCTTTGCTCGATGCCACGCGCCGGGGCGCGAAGCTAACCAGGCAACTCGTGACCTTCAGCCGTCGCCAGATGCTCAAGATCGCGACTCTGAATTTGAACACGGTTATCGACGACCTGTCGCAGTTACTGCCACGATTGATGGGAGAAGATATCGAGCTGATCACCCATCTTGATCCCAATCTGGGCAGTGTTCGCGGCGATCAGAATCATCTCGAGCAGGTCATCGTCAATCTGGCCGCCAATGCTCGCGACGCTATGCCAGAAGGAGGACGGCTGCTCATCGAGACCTGCAACGTCAAGATCGATGCGAAGGACATAGAACGGAATCCCGCGCTTTCGGCCGGTGAGTGGGTGAAGCTCACAGTCAGCGATAACGGCATCGGCATGGACGAGGGCACCTGCAAGCAGAGCTTCGAGCCCTTCTTCAGCACCAAGCAATTTGGCAACGGGACCGGGTTGGGCCTGTCCATCGTCTACGGCATCGTGAAACAGAGTGGCGGTTTCATCAATGTGCAGAGCGAGGTTGGCGTCGGCACAACCTTCCATATCTACCTGCCCTTTGTGCCTGAAGCTCCCACGAGCCCCGTTGCGGAACCCGCGTTTGCGGAAGGCGAACGTGGCAGCGAAACGGTCCTTCTGGTTGAAGACGAGGAAGCATTGCTCGAGATTACGGCGGAGCATCTCGCCAAGCTCGGGTATACCGTTCTAAAAGCCAGAAACGGCCAAGAAGCATTGGCCGTGGCAGCGCAACAAGGCAAGCCAATTCATCTCCTGATCACAGACATCGTCATGCCGGGAATGACCGGTAAGGAAATGACGAGCCTTCTGCTCGCGACACGTGGAGCGTTGCCGGTCCTCTATGTTTCGGGCTACGCGAATCACACGATTGCAGAAGAGGGACTGTTGGGCCCGGGGGTCGATTTTCTGCAAAAGCCGTTCGGATTGCACGACCTCAACAGCAAAATACGCAAGCTTCTTGGCGAAGTGGCAAGAGCGAGGCCCAGCATCGGTTTAATAGTTTGAGCACCTAGATGGTCACTGAACCAAACGGAATCGGGCAATGGACCCGCCGTGCCCTAAGAGGGTATAGCGCGCTTGAGCGCGGGCTCGTCGCGCGCCATCTCTTATTTTCCTCAGCGCTTGTCTTTTCCTACCTGCTATTAAACCAGCCCGACGTCATCCTGGTGTCGAATCTTGGATTCACGGCTTGGTTCCCCGCGTCGGGCCTTATTCTGGCGGCAATGTTGAGCGTCAGCCCGCGTTATTTCTTTGTGGCCGCCTTCGCTGACGCCCTTGCTGGCGCTCTTATCTACAACCAGCCCTGGCTCTCGTGGACGGAAATGGCCGGATCGCTGCTCGCGGCGGGCGTCTATGCGGGGGCCGCATATCTGCTTCGAGGCCCGTTGAAGATCGACGTGCAGTTGAGGAACCGGTCCGACGTGGTGCGCTATGTTTCGATCAGCATGGCCGCTGCAGCCCTGGCAACGGCCGCAGGAGTCGGTTGCCTTTGGAAGGACCACACCATTTCCACGGCGCAGGTCTGGCATTCAGCGGCTCAATGGTACATCGGAGACATCGTTGGATTGGTCGGTTTCGCGCCCTTCCTCCTGATTTACGTGTTCCCGTGGGTTTGCAAACAATTGTCACCGGTCGGGGAGGTGGGGCGAACGACGCAAGAACGGCGAAAGAAACCAGCTACGAGCCGAAATTACTTGGCGCAGGTACCGGAGGCTTTGGGTCAAGGCGCCGCGCTGGCGGCCGTGTTGTGGAGCATCTTCGGATTCGGGCAGTTTTATTATCTGGCGTTTGTGCCCATCGTTTGGGTGGCCATGAGGCAAGGGATCAAGCGAGTTGTGACTGCGTTGATGGTCTTCAATTTCGGGATCGTCATTGCTGTACATTTTGTTCCCGTACACCCCGACTTTCAAGTTAAGATCGGCGTGCTCATGCTGGCGGTCTCTGGCACAGGTCTGATTGTGGGATCGGCGGTCACAGAAAGACATCGCATCGCCAAGCAGTTAACTGGCCGAACGGATTTCCTCAACTCGTTGATCGACCACAATCCGTTGGCCATCGCCATTTTGGATCACGCCGGGAAACTGCAACTTTGTAATAACGCATTCTCAGCCATGTTTCTTCATCCTCGCGAGGCCATCGCGGGGCAGCACCTTGGCTCGGTCATCAGCCTGATCGACGACTCACGCCAACCGGGCGAAGCGCCGGAACTCCGGATTGCCGCCGAATCCTCTCATCAAATCGTTCGCCGGCGGCGACGCGATGGCGCAATCCTGGATCTGGAACTACAAGCTGTGCCCATCGATCTGGAGAGCGGGGCGGCGGGCGCCCTCATTATCTACAGGGACATCTCCGCGCAGGTCGAAGCCGCCAAAGCCAGCAAGGAGTATGCCGAGTCGCTGCATGCCCTGGTTGGCGAACTGGAGATGCGCGCCACGCAAATTACTTTGCTCAACGAGATGAGCGATTTGTTGCAGTGTTGCAGCAACTCCAGCGAAGCATTCGCGGTGATCTCGCAATCGTCCCGAAGGTTGTTTTACCGTGCCACTGCAGGAGCGCTCTTTCTCCTAGACTCCTCGAGAAACGCCACGGACGTCAAAGCGTCTTGGGGCTCGCCGCAGGCTCAGGCCTCCGAACCGCTCTTTTATGCCGACGCCTGCTGGGCGCTGCGGCGCGGCAAGCCGCATTGGAGCGACCAGCCGGACGCGACGGTAGGTTGCCAGCACCTGAAAAGAACAGTCGCTTCTATCCATTTGTGTGTTCCGTTGATGGCCCATGGCGAAGCGCTCGGTGTGTTGCAGCTCGAATATGAGCGCAAGGTCGGAAAGAGCGGAGAAGACAGCTTTGAATCGTTGCAGGACTCACAACAGCGCTTGGCGCTGGCCGCAGCCGGGCAAATGGGGCTTTCACTCGCCAGTCTCCGGCTGCGCGAAACCCTGCGCGAGCAGTCTCTGCGCGACCCGCTCACAGGATTGTACAACCGTCGCTTCATGCAAGAGTCTTTGGACAGGGAAGTGCTGCGGGCTCAACGGAGAAAGCGTCCTTTGAGTGTTGCGTTTCTTGATCTCGATCACTTCAAATTCTTCAATGATCGCTTTGGCCACGACGCCGGGGACGCCGTTCTGCGCACGCTCGGAGAACTGCTTCGGTCACATTATCGGGCCGAAGACGTAATCTGCCGCTTCGGCGGAGAGGAATTCGCGGTCATTCTTCCGGAGACCACCGCGCGTGAAGCCGCAAAACGATCCGATAGCCTGCGCCTCGCGGTGAAAGCCCTCACGATTTCTCATCGCGGTGCCACGCTCGGCACCATTTCGGTCTCCATCGGCATCGCCTGTTACCCCGAGCACGCATCGAACGCGCAGCAACTGCTACACACCGCCGATACCTGTTTATACACATCGAAGGCCCGAGGCCGCGACCGCGTAACCATCGCCGAGGCACCACAGCCCGTCTCCCAACTGCCCGGCGAACCACCCCGCAATTTCAAAGAGGAAACGGTCAAGGAATAAAATCCAGCATTTCTCTAGTCCTTTTTGCGCACATTTTTTGGCAGTCCCGCGGTCTTGTAAGCAGAACATCCAATTGGAAAATGCACTCTGGCATAAATATGCGAAACCCACATTTTCGTCGGTGGACATTTGACCGCTGAAACGTCAAACTTCCTCCCCTCAGTTCGAGATCGAGGGATTTTGAACAAAAAATAGAGGATTCACGTGGCTCGCGACCCATCACGGCGTTCGTTCATTGCTTCAGCGGGAGCGTGCGCGGGAGCCGGGTTATTCAGTCGTAGCATCCGCGCCAGTGGTTTGCGTGTTTTAGAGAAGCGGCAAGAAACGTCGATTGTGACCACGCTCCAGGCAATGACGCGCACGCTGGAAATCAACGGCAAAACGGCGATGGTCATGGGTTTGCGGCAGCCCAACGGAGCGCCAGGCTATCTCTCAACAGTCAATCAGCTTTTCAACGTGATATTCGAGAACAAGCTCTTCGTGCCGACAGCAATCCACTGGCATGGACTTCACCCGCCCAATAACGAGGACGGCGTTCCTGGCTTGACACAGCCGATCATCGCCGCG
>Ga0210390_10004299_pt1 | contig 12036 bp, 10 predicted proteins | sample IncBWH11OmetaG_FD_161050 | JGI IMG/M metagenome (GOLD analysis project Ga0210390, IMG submission 161050) | Forest soil microbial communities from Barre Woods Harvard Forest LTER site, Petersham, Massachusetts, United States - Inc-BW-H-11-O ... | reverse complement strand
CTTCCGGAGGCCTCCGAGTTGGCAGCGATTGTCAGCGCGCTGCGTTGCGTGTCGGAAGAACGGTGGGAACAAGCTCAGGAACTGCTCCGACCGATCCCACGCGGTTCGTTGTTTGCCGCCTGGAAGATTTTCGTGAAAGGCATGATCGCTTTTTACACTGGCGATCTCAAAAAGGCGGAGACCCTCTTTGCGCAATTGCCGCCTCGCGGCGTAACGGTGGAAGCCGCTCGCGCGTTTCAGGTGTTCCTCGGCCCAGGTTACTTGCAAAAATTCAAAGAACCTGGGATCGGACGAGTGCTGGAAAGCGCCTGCCGCCTTCTCAATTCCAGCAACCTCGCACCTGCTTTGGTCCGTGCAGACCAGTCCTGGGGCGCCACCCGACATACAGATTCTTACAAGGAGATCCGTCAAGTTCCTGACTTCCCATCGGAGCAACCGGATTTGGCTGGTGCGCTATCCGATTTCTATTTCAAAGCCCCCTTTGCGATGCCAGATGCCGCACACGATAAATATATCGGCTGGTTCGACCGACTCGCTAGCTCCGGCCAGTTCAAAAGCGACCGGGAAGCGCAATTGACTTACCGATTGCTCGGATGCGCGGAATTCGACGATCCGTACAGTGAAGAAATCGAAGATTTCTGGCGAATGTTTTTGCATTATTACCCTGAGGACGACCCGCTGCGTTCGAAGGTCGAATCGCTCTGCCTCGAGCGGGTAGGTGCCCACTTTGGAGAGCGCGAAGAGGCTAACCCGTTTACATTCGATGAGGAGGAGAGCGTGCACTCGCGCGATCCAGAGGGTGCGGTCCGTTTGTTGAAAGAGAGCATCCAATGCGATCCGTCGAACCTGGACGCCTATCTCAAGCTGCTCGACGTTTACCAATGGGAGAAGCGGGATAATGATCGCGACCGGCTGCTCGACCAGATGACGGAATCGTTTCCGAAGGACAAAGCGGTGTTAGTCCGGGCTGGGCGGCACTCATTGGATCGCAATGCTTTTGTCAAGGCAATCCAATACTTGGAACGCGCCCATTTACTCGACGCGCTCGATCCTGAGGTGTTGGATATTCTCGCCTCCGCCTATGTCCGCCTGGCCCGACAGCAATACCTGAAGAACGACATCAACAAGGGCCGGAATACCTTTGACCGTGCCCGGCGCCACGCGGTTACTGACAGAACCGATTTTACTCGCGGTCTCGATTACCTTCAGGGTCTTCAGGGAGTGCTTGAATTGAGATTTGGCGACCGGAAAATGGGGTCGCGATTGGTCAACGCCGCTAGGGAGAGCACGCACTCACTAGTCGCGCTGCAGTTTTTTCTCCACGGCATCAGCCGCATATACAAGCACGGTCAAGGAAAAACATTTTGGCCCGAACTACTGAAGAAACAACCTCAGGTCGTCAGCGCACGCGTGCGAAAAGAAGTCTTCCTGATGTTGGAACACCTTCGTTCGCTAAAAGAGGATCTTGACTGGAGCGCAGAGAGCACTTTCGTTCGCAAATGTCTCGCGCCTCTTGCCTCGACAGCCTTTTCACGCGAGGAAGTAATCTACTACGTTCCCCGATTCGGACCCCATCCCGAATTTCGTTCGCTGCGTGATACCATGGTTGCGGAGGGATTGCGGCGTGATCCGAGCGATCCGCGATTCCGCATGTATTCCGAATTGGAAAACTTTCGATCGCCTCTCGATCTCGATCTGGCAAAGATTGAAAGCATTTACCGCGACGCGACCCGGCAGGGAGATAAAGAAACCGCGGGAATGGCCAAGACCCTCATGCAGCTCGCAGAAAATTTGGATGAGTCACTTTTCGAGGAGGACGAGGATTTTGGAATTCCCAGAGATCAAATCGAGGAAATGCGGAGCATGGCTGCGGAGATGTCAGACGCCGAATTCGAGGCGTTTCGCCAAGACAGTCGTAAGTTCATTCCCCTGCCGTTATTTGATCTTGTCATGGGTGGGAAAAGGAAGAAATCTTCGCGCCGAACACCCTCTGAGCAAGCGCGAAAAGCTCAACGGAAGAGCGACCAGCCCGACCTTTTCAGCGAATGAACCCCTTCCTGATACTTCGGGTTTCCCCCACCGCCGGCGATCCTGAGATTCGCCGCGCTTACCTGGATGCCATCCGAAAATTCCCTCCCGAAAGCGAACCGGAACGTTTCCAGGCAATCTCGCATGCTTATGAGCAAATCCGGGACGAAAAGAGCCGGCTCAAATACCTTCTATTCGATCGCGCACCTTCCGGGACCACGCCATTGGAAGTGTTCGCAAAGTTTTGTGCTGCGGCGCCAGCGGAAAAGCCTTTGGATTTCGAATCGATGAAAGCGTTTCTCCGGTCATGTACGGCGACCTAGATCAACCTGAGGCGGCCTCCGACGCCAACACCGCGGAACGCGCTGCCTGGAAGCAACAACTTCGGCAGCAATTCGAACTCTGGCTGGAGAGCGTGGAACAGATGCCCGAGACCCAGGAACTGCCGGAGGCGCCGGATCTTTATTCGCTTTATGAAGAACTCGCGGCGATCCGAAATGAGAGTCGGAAGGGTAATCGCAAATCGGCCGAAATTTTTAGCCGGTTTGGCGAAAGTCTCGATCATTTTCAAGACGAGATCAGACGAATCGGAGAGCAGATGGCCCGCATCGAGATTGCGCGTGGCGACCATGCGGTGTTGCCGCGTTCTTATTTCCTGGGGCTGGTCGAACTCGTTGACCGGATGCACCGCCTGGGAGCGGCTTTCGAGCGACCACCGCGGCCTGGCCGGTTTGCCTTTTTCGGCTCCGACGCGGCTTGGCGAAAAGCTTGGGCAAATTCGCAACAGGGCTTTTCCATCTTGGTCAGCCATCTCGAAAAACTTCTTCAGCAAGCCGGCATCCAACGTTTGAACACCGTAGGTACCATCTTTGATCCGGTCACCATGCTTGCGGTTGCGACGATTGCGCCCAACGGACAACCGCTGAATGTGGTCGTCGAAGAGGTGGCCCCGGGTTATCGCTGGCGCAACGAAATCCTGCGTCCAGCTGAAGTCAAGATCACCAAATCTGAGTCATGAAAGAGCTTATCGCAGGCATAGACCTCGGCACCACTAACTCCGCGATTGCGTTCGTTAGAGACGGCATCCCGGAAATTGTTTCCATTGATAACCAGCCAACGATGCCTTCGTGCGTGGGTATCGACCCGAGCGGCAAACTGCTAGTCGGCCAACCTGCCCGCAACATCCTCATTGCGTCGCCGGAATCGACCGTGCTTTCAATTAAGCGGAAAATGGGTCAAGAGACTCGAGTGACCCTTGGAGAAAAGAGTTTCAGCCCGGTGGAAATCTCTTCCTTCATCCTGCGGCGACTCAAAGACGAAGCAGAGAAATTCTTGGGCCAACCAGTGCAAAAAGCCGTGATCACCGTGCCAGCATTCTTTGACGAAAATCAAAGAAAAGCCACCCAGGACGCTGGTGCGCTTGCCGACCTCGAAGTCGTCCGCATTATTAACGAGCCAACGGCGGCCGTGCTCGCCTACGACGCGGGACATTCGGGTGACGAACGGATCCTGGCCTACGACTTAGGTGGCGGTACCTTTGATGTTTCGGTTGTCGTGGTTGAATCCGGCGTGGTTGAAGTCAAAGCCAGTCACGGTGACACGCAGCTGGGCGGTGACGACTTTGACCAGCTCCTCGTCCAGCATGTTGTCGATGAGTTTTACCGACGCCATCACGTTTTTCTCAATGAGAATCCGAGAACCTTACGCCGCCTGAAGTTGATCCTTGAACGCGCCAAATGCCAGCTGAGCGACGAACCCTTTGTAAGAATCCGTGAAGAATTCATCCATGATGATCTCCATCTGGAAACTGAAATCAGACGGGACGAATACGAAGAAATGATTGCGCCCTACTTGCAGAAGACACTGGACTGCATCCACCACAGCCTGCAGGACGCACGCATGCTGCCGAGTGACATTTCGAAGGTTATGTTGGTCGGAGGAGCGACTCGCACCCCGATCGTGCATCAGTTGATTGAGGAAAAACTCAGAATCACCCCACGCTGGGAGATTAATCCCGATCTCATTGTCGCGCTGGGTGCGAGCATTGCCGCGAGCGGTATGGCCGGAGAAAAGACCAAGTCGATCCTGGTGGACATCACCGCCCATTCATTCGGAGTCGAAGCGCTCACCATGTCCCTCGAAGGTGAGCACATGATTTACATGCCGATTATCCACCGCAATACCCCGCTGCCGGTCAGTAAATCGGAGATTTTTTCGACCAGTTACCACAACCAGACGGGAGTTGAAGTCACCGTTTACGAGGGCGAAGACCCCGTGCCGGAGAACAACGTGCTGATCGGCCAATTCACCGTCGAAGGGCTCCGCAAAGTGGGGCCGGGCAATCCAATCCTGGTCAATCTTAACCTCGATCTGAACGGAATGTTGAAGGTGACCGCTACCGAAAAGGAGACAGGCCTCCATAAGACCGTCACCCTTGACACCCGAGGAGCCAGATCGGCTCACCAGCTCGAAGAAGCCAAAAGAAACATTCGATCATTCGTCGAAGAACCGCCCGATGATTTGGATCATCAAGGGGAATTTGACGCCAGCCCGGTTGACGATCAAACCCTGCTGCGTACCGCCAAAGACTTGCGGAAGCGCGCTGAAACTTTGCTGGAGAAAGGGGTCACGGAGGATGATGCAAGCGAAATCCGCGACCTTCTCAAGCAGAGCGCTGAGGCGGTAAAGTTGCACCATCGGGAAAAGTTGAACGCATTGAACGACCAACTTAGCGATATCATTTTTTACCTGGAAGATTAGCTTGCTGCCCTTGTCACTGTCTATCCCGAGGCACATTTTTCCGGTTGATTCGGAGGCTGGCCAACGCTTTATGGATATTACCTGCCCGTCGTGTGGCAAAGCCAACCAATCCACTCCTTGTCTTCGCTGCAGCGCTGACCTTTCCCCTCTTTTTGCAGTCTCTCGTGCAGCTCTAGGGGAACTGAGCGTCGGCGGGAAATGTCTGCGCGCAGGCCAGGTGGAGGAAGCGTACTCGCACGCCACGCGGTCCTGGGAATTGTATCATACCCCCGAAGCGGCACGACTAGCTTTTTTGGCGTGCCTCGCTCGCGATGATTTCGCCTGGAGCCGGATTTGGTATTACCGGGCAGTTACGCCGCACGCGAAGAGCAGGGCGACATAAAATGGAAGGTCGAAAGAACAAAGACGCTCGTTGCCTGGAGGCTTCGACTTGCTTGACAAAACGCGTGCGATATATGAGCATGAACATGCACATGTTACTATGAAGACTGAGCGGGTGACTCTCTTAACGACCAAGGAATTCAAATCGTTCTTGCGCGCGGAAGCGCAACGCGAAGGTGTCAGCGTGGCAGAGCTAGTGAGGGTTCGCTGCGAGCACAAACCCCATCCGGATGAGGTCGTGCTGGGCAGATTGACGGCGGAGTTACGCGAAGCTTTGCGTAAGGCAAAATCTTCCCTCAAAGAGGGCCTCAGCGAAGCACAATCCACCTTGGCAGAGTTACGGGCCGGTCGCCTGAGCGGAGCGCCGACTGATCACCCGCAACTCTCCCGGAGCCCGGGAAAATGAGCGCCCTGACGGAAGCAGTCGCCGCCATCCGAGAGGTTCTAAAGTTAACGGACGATGTCAAACGGGCGGGAGAAACGCTCAAAGAAATCTCTCAGGAATTGCGCGAACACGATCGTCGAATCACCCGGCTGGAGGCCCAGTGGGAAACAGCCCTGAAACTATCAAGTGGACGACGCTCCCCTGCCCGTCTGGATGACAACGCTTAGCCGTGAATCGCTCAACGATGCGAACAGAACACAGGCTGGAAGCCTATGCTTATGCTACTTAACGCCATCGCGTCGCCGCTGTGGGTTCATGGTGATAGCTCCCATAAGCGCTGATAATTCTGAGGCGTTTCGATGGGAAAACGGCTTTTGTCCCGGAGGGACAGACTGATTGTAGCCAGGCACGAAGTGCCTGGATCTGGAGTTTGGACGTTTTCAATCCGTGGCCCGAAGTGGCCAAAATAGCTTAGCCCTGGGTAAACCCCGGGTTTACCCTGGGTTAGTCGCAAATAAACATTTCGCCCTGAAGCTGAAGGGGCCGGAAACGCGCACGCGATCCGGTTCAAACGTTCCGGCCGATTATCGCCATATCTCGTGGCCCCTTCAGGGCTATTCGGGTGGGGAGAGCCACCCAGGGTAAACCCTGGGCTACGCTCTTTAGGCCACTTCGGGCCACGGATTGTCCGTATGACCCGACGAGGTGAAAATTCTCCGACGTGACCTTTTCCAAATGTCCAAACTGCAGAGCCAGGCACGAAGTGCCTGGGTAGCGATGCAGAGACGCCCCCGTCCCGGAGGGACGTTGAAGTCTGTTAATCTTTGGAGCGCTCTGCCCTCAGTGAATAAGCAAGAGGCAACCAGGGCCGGTCCGGCCAGCGATACATACCCGTAGCGTCCCTGACTAATTGGTCGAACATCCGCCAAGGCACCGAATCATGTTCGTGGAGCCAATTGAGGGCCAATCCCGCGTCCAGTAAGCTCGTGACAACCTTCCCCAATGGATGAATCCACTCGCAGGTCGTCGAATTTTTCAACCGTGCCGTATCATCCGCATAGTCACGCGGATCATTGAGAATAAGTGGTTCGCTGCTAAAATACGGAGCAAAATAACCAGGCATTCCGTTCGCCAAACGCGTTGCGTCGTCGAACACTGCTGCACAAGGATGCCCTTCCGCTAAATAAAGTACTCCACCGGGCCGGAGAAAATAGATGACGATGTCGGCCCAGCGGCGGATGTCAGGAAGCCAATTGATGGCACCCCAGCTGACGAATACCAGGTCGAATGATCCAGGCTCGGGAAGCGCATTTGGCGCTTCATAGAGGTCAGCTTCGATAAACTTGGCTCGCTCCGTTAGTCCCAGATCAGCGGCCAGGGCTCGCGCCGCAGCGATCGCCGGACTCGAGAAGTCCAGCCCAACCACCGCCGCACCACGCTGAGCTAGAATGAGGCTATCCCTGCCAAAGTGACACTGCAGATGCAGAATTCTGAGTCCATCCACAAGTCCCAACTCTGCCTCCTCGATGGGATGTAACCTGCCATGACCGCCGCGTAAGGCGCTCGTGTCGTAACATTCCGCAGCCAGGTGAATCTTCACCCGCTCATCCCAGTTTGCCCGATTGGTCTTCAGCCAGTTCATTTCGTTCACGGTTCAGCGTTCAGCGTTCAGCGTTCTCTCGGCGCAGTTGTCGTTCTCGCCCTATCGTTCTGCCGTTCAGCGGCGCGCTCACTCGCATAAAAGTCTATGCCGAACTCACCGCGTTAAACCACTTCCGGTATACCGCCGCTTGACCGTGTAGGAGACCACCGCGATCAACGAGTTGCCACACGGTCACGTCTTCGATCCAAAATCGCCGCCCGGATTTGGCAATTCGCAGTCCCCGGTAGCCGGTAGCGAAACCGTGACGCTTGACGGCATCCAATAAGCGTTGGCGCTCTTCGCGATTGGGTTCTTCGGCAGACAGTCGAGATCGAAGCGATGTCAACTCATCCCAACTGTATTCAAAACAAGTTTGAGCCGTTTTATTCCCGTAAATGAAGATTGGATCAGGATCTGTGTTATGTGCCAACACACAAAAGGGCGCCTCTTCATAGAGCCAGCGCACCGCGTTTTGATTGTCGTGTTCCGAAGGCACCAATCGTTCCCCGACGAGCCGAGAATAGCTTCCGGCAAGCAAATCGAAAAAATTGGGATCAAGCGCCAGTGTCATGCCGCGGGTCGGTTGCCAGTCAGTTGTCGGTTCTCAGCGGGGAGTCTATTGCGCTTCCTGGTCGCCGTCTCTTTCCTCGACCCGGCCATTGGAATGCCTCCCTCATTACTGAACAGCTTTGCCTCCGAATCTTCGCGGTGGAGGCACTCAAACCCTTTCAGATTTAGGTCCACTTAAAGTTAAGTCAGCTACTAACACGTCGGAAAGACCGCAACGCGCTGGCGGCTGGGTGGAATGAATCGTCGGGTCCGGCGATTAACGGTAGGTGCCGAGTGCCTGATGAATTCCTTCCACGGCCATGCCGCCTTCACCAACCGCTGCACCGCACCGTTTAACGGAGCCGGATCGAACATCGCCTGCGGCAAATACGCCCGGACGGCTGGTTTCCAGCAGCGTAGGTGCACGATTCATTTCTTTCCAGCCAGGTGCGTTCACAACAGTCGACCCAGTCTTGATAAACCCCTTCTCGTCCCGCTCAATTTCCGGCGGTAACCAACTTGTGCATGGCTTGGCTCCGATCATGGAAAAAACCGCAGATGTTTGGACCACGTAGTGTTCGGCCGTCTGGACGTTCTCCAACTCCACCTCTTCCAAATACTTTCCTCCCCTCATCTTCCGGATCTCAGTGTTGCAAAGGATCTCGATGTTGTCCTTGGTCTCGACCCGACGGGCAAGGTAGCTGGACATGCTCTTGTTGAGGTTATCACCTCGAATCACCAACAAAACCTTTTGGGCCGTTTCTGACAGGAACATGGCGGCCTGGCCCGCGGAGTTGCCGCCCCCGGCCACGATCACGGTGGCGTCCCGGCAGAACTTGCTTTCCATGGCCGTGGCCGCGTAGTAGACACCCAGGCCCTCGAAGCTTTCCCGGCCTTCCGCTTCGATGCGGTTATATTCGGCACCCGTTGCAATCAGGACACATTTTGCAAGCAACGTGGCCTGGCACCCTTCGACCTGCAGTTCCGCTCCATACTTGCCCTCCCGAAACTGGAGGGACAAGGCCTGAGAAGGCGTGGAAAATTTGGCCCCAAAACGGTAGGCCTGTAATTGCGCACGATTGGTCAGTTCACCGCCGCCGATACCGGTAGGAAAACCAAAGAAGTTTTCGATCAGCGAGGACGCCCCCGCCTGACCACCGGGCGCGTAGCTTTCGAGCACTACGGTCTTCAAGCCTTCGGATGCCGCGTAGACGGCAGCCGCCAATCCCGCCGGCCCTGCGCCGACAATGACCAGGTCACAGAAGATTTCTGTTTCTCCCTCGCGGACGAGAGAACGCATGAGACCGGCCACCTGCGCAATTTCTCGGAGAGACGGACGACGCAAAGGAAACCCGTTGCTCTGAACCAATGCCGGTAAATCCCGCGGATTGACGTTCAGGCGGCGGCAAAGCGCACGTCCCTCGTCGGTCTCGAAATCGATCAATCGGTGAGGCACATGATTCTTATCCAGAAAATCGTCAAGCTGACGTCCGTCCCGTGACCCCGCCAACGCCACGATGCGAAACCCGGAAAATTCGCGGTCCCGCTGCAGTCGCTTCCGACGCATGATCAGAGCGCTGACAATAATTTCTCCCAAACCTGGTAACTCGGAAAGAGCTCTTCTTAGTTCCGTGGCTCCGACAACGAGAACTTCCGATAGCTCAGCCTTGCCTCGGACGTTGACCAGGGTCGCATTGCCGGTGAGCATCGCTATTTCACCGACAAAGTCACGAGGCCCTGGGTTTGCCAGAATTAGCTCGCCGCTATCGCGCGCCTCAAATGCTTCCAAGCCCCCGCTTAGAATCACGGTCATGCCTAGGTCACGCTGCCCCGCCTTAAAAAGAATCTCACCGCGGCGAAGGGCACGACGTTCTCCCAACGGTTCCAGCATGGCAATCTGCCGATCATCCAGCTTTGGAAAAGCAATCGCTTCCGTGTCCCTGTAAAACTGTTCATCATCTTCGTTCTCGTTCATGTTGGATTTCTTGAAGCGTCCCGTTTGGCCTCTGCAAAGCCCCAGACGGAGACGGTTCGCTTTTACCCAGCCGTGAGGATCAGTTGTTGGCGAGGATCCAATTGCGCCTCGAGATCGTTCAAAACGATGTCCAAGGGAAGCTTGACGCTGTACTTGCAGAAAATGGTTTCAGCCGTCGTGAAACTACCATTCTCGTAATACTTGTTTGCCGGTGCACCGCCGCCACAGTAGCCGTAGTAGCCGCAGGACTCCTTGCAAAGACTGATACCGGACTGAATATCTGTAAAAACAGAGCGGAATTTCGCGCTTTCCGCAGCCTCAACAAAGTCATCCGTGAGAATATTGCCGAAGCTGAAAGATCCATACGGGGAGATATTCATTCCCAAGAGCTCAGGAGAATAAGTCGAATAGTTTCCGTCGCAATCCACATTCAGAATGCCAAAGGGGCGGACCTGCTCGTTGAAGTGAGGAAAATCAAAGCTGCGTAAGGATTTTGGGCTCCGAATTTTGTTCAAAGCCGCATCAAATTCCCGAATCCGCATCCGAGCTCCGTCCGCCTTCTGAAGTTGAAAGATCGTCTCCATGAAGGCCTTGACGGTTTCGGGCATATCTTCGGTTGAAGTCAGCGATGACTTCGCGTTTTCGCCTTCGATTTCCTCGATGTTAAAGCCCAGTTGAGAGATGCCAAGATCGTAAAAGAATTGATAGATGTCCTTGGCGCGCCCAAGAGACTGCCGGGTGATAACGCTAATGACATGGAACGGAATCCCATGGGTCTGAAGTTGGCGCACGCCCTCCATGGCCGAATGGTGCGAACCTCTCCCCGATCGAGTTTTGCGATGTGCATCATGGATATCCGCCGGGCCATCGATGCTCAAGCCGATCGAAATGTTATGGTCGGCGATGAATCGGCACCACGCTTCGTTGATCAAAGTCCCGTTCGACTGCATGCAGTGCCGGACAACGGCTCCTGCCGGCGCTTTCCGCTGAATCTCGTCAAACGCGCTCTGATAGTAGGAGATCGGCACCGCCAATGGCTCGCCGGCATGCCAGATGACGGTCAGCGGGCCGAGGACCAAATCGGCCGCAAAGACTTTTTCAATGGTCGCTGCGACAATCTCCAAAGCCATCCGTTTTTTGGAAATGCGATTCGGCAGATAGCAATAGTCACAGTTAATGTTACAGAACGGTGACGCCTGAAGGACCAGTAGACTGATCCACGGATCAAGCGGATCGCCCGGCAACGTCGGATCCAAAAGGGGGCCACTCTGATTCATCCAGTGTTGACTGCCACCTTCGATTGATCGCAGTGAGCACCGGCGCCTCAGGCCGGCGACTCAAAGCCAGAAGAAAGTCTACCAGTTACCCCAGTTATGCCAGTTGTGCCAATTATGCCAACCGCCGTTACCCCAACCGCCATTGCCCCAGCCCGGATGCCAATTATGCCAACCATAGCCCGGATGCCAGTTGTGCCAGTTACCCCACCACATCGGCTGGGCAGTCGCCGGAGATTGATTGCCCTGATTCAGTTCCGTGCTCGGAGTCTGGTCGAGTTTTTGCTGGATCTTTTGCACACGTATCTCCAGCCGGTCCGTTCCATCCGTCATGGCAGAATCGGATTTGGCTGCGGTGGCGTTCGCGGCTGCAGCCGAGCTTAGCATCAAACCGCCCGTTAATGCGAAGAGAGCACCCAGCGATTTAGCGAGCGAGCGTTCATTGGGACGCTTTGGATTATCGGATCCTGAGTTCATAAAAGCGCCTTTATTTGCAATGTTATAGATGGGTTAGAGATCATTGGCAGCTTCATTTGTCAGCTTCTCCCAGTAGGCTTCGACGTCGGAACCAAGTTTGTTATCTCTGATAAACAAGCTCCCTTCTTCGGTTTGCGGATGGACGGTGAAGAAGGCCTCAGCGGCTTTGCCCAACCAAGACTTGTCGAGTTCCTCTTTGGCGTTCGGTCGTTCGTTACCCGGTCCGAAAGCCACCTGCGCCACGCGCAACAAGCGTAAAGTGTTATCACGATCCTTGGTGTGAAGCGACACCGCAAAAAATTTATCCTGGAAAAAGTGATAAACGATTGTTTCGAGTTTGACTGGACCGAGCTGAAGATTCTCGTCCTTTTTGCTGTACAGCTTCAAATCTCCCTCGTCTCTCTCAAGATTTAGACCCTGGAATTCCGAGAACGGTGTTCCAAATTTTTGGCCTCGAAACCCGGTCGTGCTGTCGAGTCTCGAGGTCTCCGCGCGAGCTGCCGATTGACTATCCGGTTCCTTGGCTAGAGAACCGCTCATCGTCAGGGCTGCTATCGTTGCGGCA
>Ga0210390_10004297_pt1 | contig 12040 bp, 8 predicted proteins | sample IncBWH11OmetaG_FD_161050 | JGI IMG/M metagenome (GOLD analysis project Ga0210390, IMG submission 161050) | Forest soil microbial communities from Barre Woods Harvard Forest LTER site, Petersham, Massachusetts, United States - Inc-BW-H-11-O ... | reverse complement strand
ATACAGCCCCATGTAGTCTTGGGCTGCACTGCCGGTTTCGAGGCCAATTGCGCTCGAGACGACGAAGGCGACGGCTTCCGCCTCGGTCTCGCGGACGCGTTTCGAAGTGCTCTTCCGGCGCTCGCCATGGTGCATAAGCTCATGCGCGACCTCATGCGCAAGCGTCTCAAACTCCTCAGCCGGAGATTGACCGGGCAGCAACGTGATCCTGCCGCCGGCGGATTCGCCACGGGCCGGTGCAATATCCTGCGAGTATTCAAGGGCGATGCCCTGCTCGGCCACGAACTTCGCAAGGCGCTCACGGTGCTCCCGGGGATCGCCGTTGACCCTGCCGATTGTCGGCAATTCCTGCCCGTCCGTTTGGCTGACATCAAAGACATACGCCGCACGGAATCCAACCGTCGACGGCGAATCATCAGGGTCGGTTTGTTCAGGACTCTCGGCTTTGCGCTTAGTGATGGGGGCGAGAATCAGAATTCCCTTCTCGCCCTTCTTCACGAAGCGACCCAGTTTGTGCCACGTGTGGAAGCCGGCGACGTGGGTGGCTCGGGAGTTCTGGGACGCTATGAGCATGATGTTATGCCACGAGTAGCGATGGAAGCGCGCGATGGCAGCGAGATATTCCGTCAGCCGCTCACTATGGCCTGCTTCGAGAGCCTGCCGGAGCTGCTCGATAGCATTGCTTGCGATCTGTTTTGCTTGTTCGACTTTCATTTTTTCTATCCTCCTGTTTCGGGGAGTCCTTGCTCCCTTCACCGACAGCCGAGGGAGCAAGGACGCGAAACAGGGGGACAGAAACGGAGGGACTGGCGCTTCCCGGTCGTAACGGGCCGCAGGCGTGAGTGACGCCCGGTTGCTGGCGGCGCGAAGCGTGCTAGTGGAGACCAGGGAAGAACAGTCCAAGAGATCGTGAGGCGCAAATTCTTATGCGAGCAGCAAGAGCGAGTCGTCGACGTGATGGAGTTCTCGATGAACACGGGATCAAGCCAGGAAAATTAGTGCTGATTGAGAGCAGGTTGCCAGCCGCGAACGGGAATCCACGTGCTACCCAGGATTCGATTTTCGCGCGCGCATCTGATTACAGGGCCGAGGAACGAAGTGAGTTGAGTGATGATGCTCTTGAATTCGGTTCGCGCTATGTATGGACTATTTTTCGTGCAAAAAGCGTTCCACTGTTTGACCCTGCCCCCATCTTCGTAGAACTCTGGGGTGAAGGCGAGCGGCATGCCGTCTTCCGGCAAATCGGTTCGGCGATGTTCAAAGGTGATGCGAACGGCTTCGGCGAGGATTTTCCCGTCAAATTCAAAGGTGGTCGACAGGCTGTGCAGATCGTGGAAATCCTTCATACGACTATTGGCAATGCCCAGTTTCACGATCGCTTCGAGCTTCTCCGAGACAACGGTTTCGCGCGGATAGGCGAGTAGATGGGGAGCGGGAAGATTAAGAAGCGTCGGATACGGTGTGTCGACAGGCCCGGGTGTAATGGCATCGCCAAAGCCGACATCGATTTGTATAGGGATGCGAGCCTTGTCGAGAAGCGCGGTGAAGGTGACGCGAACGCCTTCGTAATCGGCATCCTCCTTGATGCGCTCCGCTTTGACGGACTTGGGCTCAAACCGCAAGCCGTCATCCTCGACTTCTGCGGACGCGATTTCGCGGAAGATCTGAACAAAGCGCTCTGGTGAATTGTCTCCCCTAGCCAGAAAGTCGGCGTCTCGAGTTGGACGGTATTGCTGGTGCGTCCAGACTTCGAACAGCAGAGCACCTTTTAGGACAAAGACGTCCCGGTATTGGGAGTTGCCGATGCGGAAAAGGATTCTCTCTAACGCGTACTTGGTAAGTACGAGCCCGAAATCTTGATTGCGCTCTCGGGCGAGGTCCAGCAGCTTCTGGCGGATGGAGGCGGGAACATTCTTGAGCTTCGGTCTGGGCAATTAGAGCGACTCCAGGTAGGGGCGCATGACGTTCGCGACTCGGCAGACCTTGGAAGCGGCCCAAAGCTCGTCCATCGATGCTTTCTTGAGGCGGCGGCACTCTCGGAGTGCCTCAAGCGCCACATCCGTTCCGATTTTGTTGCGGAACTTGAAGCAGTCGGCCACTGTTTTTGCCGGCGTGTAGACTTTGAGCGTTGCGCCGCGAACAGAATATTCCTTCACTCCAAAGCGAAGAGCTGGGCCGGACATGCGCACGAAGCGCACCGGTGGAGAGGTTACGCGTGGAGACCAGGCTTTGACGTCAATGGCCATCCAAATCTGGTGCGGGGCTTGCGTTGTGAACTTATGGAATTGCAGCGCGGACAGCAGGCATACAACGCCGTTGGGAACCTTGTGAGCCGCTTCGACGAGCGAGAGGTGTTCGGTGACGCGGGACGAGATCGGAGCGTAAAGCCCGTGTCCGAGTTTGCGGAGGACGCCTTTCCGGACAAGGCGGGGCAGGTAGTTTCGGGGGATGCCCAGGTCGAAGATGTCCTTCGCGCGAAGGACCTGGCGCTTCGCGGCGAGCGCCAGCAGCCGGTTTGATTTGGATTCCATGGCGTGTCCCGGGCCATTGTACCAAATACTCGGTAGATGTCAATAAGTACCTAGGATATAGAACATCGGAGCCAGCAACTCCTTCGCGTAAAACAGGGACCAAGCCCCTATCGTCCTCCGGTGAGGGTTGAGCGAGGCGCCGCTTGCTGGTGCATCACTTTTCAGCGCGCAAGACGGCGAAGTTTTGCTAGCAAACGCTTGAGCCGTTGACGAATCGCATTCGATGAAGTTCCGTTGAAGTCCGCGAATTCCTCTCCGTTGGTTCCGTTGAGCTTAAGATCAATCAAAAGATTCACCTCCGGATCCGTCAGCAAGCCCTTCGTGACGCAGCGATGCAAAAAATGACGCAGAAACGCATATCGCTCGAAGGACTCCTCAAATGTCAGCGAAGTCGGAGCCTCGCCGTCGTAGTGATCAGTGACTCCCATCTTTCCGCTTTCGCGGCTGGCCCATTCAAACACCTGACGTTTCACCGCGCGGGAAATTGCGAACGCGAAGTGCGACTGCCGAGCTTGGAGCTCCTGGGAGCACAGATATTGCAGCAGAAAACTGAGCACCTGTTGCGAGATGTCTTCCAGCGATAGCCCGGGCTGTTGTTTGGAGACGCGCCGGACGGTCCCGTGCAGCATCGGGAGGAACGTCAGGATGAGAAGGCTCTCGGTAACCGCGGGCGTCAACGCCCGAATGATTAAGAGCTCGCGGAGCAACTGATCGGAACGCGCATTCGCCGGTGAGGATTTCAGATCCGAGAGCAAGCTTGAAACGGAGGGATATGCCCGCAGTCGTTCGGACGCAGAAAAAACCTCACTCAAGGCGTAAGAGTCGGTGCGAGACAAATCGCGAAGCAGTCGCAATTCGATTTTGCAGAGTGTGCAGTCGCAGGTTCCTCCCGCCGGCATGGTCCAACTCCCCGCACGCCCAGTGACAGACTGGGCCTATGTCCGAGAGCGGTCTTGCTCTCGATGACTTCGAACAGCAAAAGGACCGGCATCGGTCGCGGGGTGGAACCGGTGCTGTATCGCCGCCTGGGGCCGGGAGACTGCGGCGGAGGCGTATCCTCTGCAATTCCGCGTGAGGATGATCAGATTTGTTTTGGTTGGCAGGAATGCGGGACAAACGAAAAGGCCCTCCGGCTCTGGCCGGAGGGCCTTCGTACGGCGCAATCAGAACGGCGCGTCTCCTGACTCGGCACCCGGTTCGGCGTCGGGCGCTGCCGGAACTTCCGCCTCTGCACGGCTCAGCCTGCGCACGGAGTTCGCGCGAACGCTCCAGAAGACGCTGAATTGCGCAGCCTTGGCCTTTTTGGACTTGCCGTTCTCGCGCTCGTACTTCGAACTGACGAGCAGGCCGTCGACGAGGACGTGATCGCCCTTGTGGAGGGATTCCGCGAGAGACTCGCCGAGGCGGTTGAACGCCACGACACGGTGCCACTCGGTCTTGGACAGCCATTCGTCTTTCGAATCCTTCCACGACTGCTGCGTTGCGACGGACAGAACGGTGAAGTTTGCACCGTTGCCGCGGACTTGCCGCTTCTCAGGATCTTTTCCGAGGAAGCCGATGAGTTGAACGTGATTCAGATACATGTTTGTTTCTCCTTTTTTGCCCCATTTCCTTGGGGCACCCAAGGGCGGAGTGGATACTGCTCCCAAAGCGAGCGGCTGCATTCGGGGAGGGACCCGAAGGATTCAGAGGGAGGAACCGGGAAAGCAGAAGCCGCGAAGCTGCCGGGCGCAGGAATTATCCCGAAGCCGTGCCCAAGGAAAGGAGCGCCGAAAAAGGGACGCAAATCGAAGCAACTTGGCTCGACGGCGACGACTTAGAGACGAGAAAGGGCGAGCCTTTAGCGTGTTCGGTCGTGGGTTCGAGTCCCTCAGACGGCACCAGTCCAATGCAGATCACTTTATTTTCTGATCAGTTACGCCCAGCACCCAGTGCTGATTGCCCGTCGGTGGTGATTGCAAACCGATTCCTTGAGTTGGGGCACGATAGCTCGGCCGGATTGCATTCGTAGAAAGCCGCAGTGCCGTCGAGACATTGCTGTACGTCATTTGTGTTTGGAGCACCGAAATTGGCGTGCTCGCTTCGACCAGCGCGGTTTTCGATCCGCCGCGGTGGCCCGCATGCAACACTTGTTTCTGGCGTCGCATCTGGTTGGCGGTAAGGCGGGTTCGGAGTTCCGACGATGGTTCTTGTACACGGAGCCTGTGCTCTTTTTTTGGCGTGCGCGTGCGCGGGGTGGGTTCGCGCCCAGGACGGACCGCCCGCTCCGACTCTCGATGGTCGTCTGTCTTGTGCTTCAGCCGATGACAACAAGGCCGCCTCTGAGCCCCCTGAGACTGTTCCTCTGATCGTTCCTAAAGGCATGGCTGTTCAGATTGCGCTCAATGAGGAAGTGCGGATCAGAAAGGTAGGCCAGCCGATCAGTGGCCACGTCGTCGAACCCGTGTACGCGTTCGACAAGCTCGTCGTGCCGGTCGGCACAACCGCCACGGGCGAGATCACGAAGATAGAAGGCATCTCCAACGGCAAACGTACTCTCAGTGCCCTAGACGCCGACTTCACTCCGGCGCACAAAATCGACGTCGAATTCACGGAATTCGTTCTTCCGGATGGGAAGCATCTCTCAATTCACACCCGTGTGACTCCGGGCTCCGGACAGGTAATCCAATTCATCACCGCCGCCGACGCAGACCAGCAGAAAGATACGAAGCACGCTGCCGCAGCAAAAGCGAAGGAGGCAAAGGCAGAAGCCAAGCGTGAATGGGACTCCGCAATGCAGCAAGTTAAAGAGCCCGGAAAAGTGCGCAAGATCGAGCGGTACGCGGTCGCTCAGCTTCCAGTCCATCCGCAGTACATTGACGCGGGCACAGTCTATCTGGCCGAGCTCCAGCAGCCGCTCGATTTCGGGAGTGAGCCGCTCACCCCGCAGCTCGCGGGATCACTCATCTCTCTGCCGCCGGATGGCAGTTTCGTGCGGGCGCGCCTGATGACACCGCTGAGCTCTGCTACCTCACAAATAGATGACCAAGTCGAAGCCATGCTCACGCGCCCTCTCTTCGATGGCGACCGCTTAATTCTGCCACAGGGAGCGATCCTGAGAGGATCCATCGTCCAGGTCGAGCCGGCACGCCACATGAGCCGCAACGGCCAGCTCCGATTCGTATTTCACGAGCTCGTGCTGCCGAATGGCCTCGATCAGAAGGTGAGCACCGTCCTTGCGGGAGTCCAGGCCGGGAAAACCGATAATCTCAAGCTCGATTCGGAAGGTGGTGCACGAACCACTTCCCCCAAATCGCGCTACCTTCAAACTGGAATCGCTCTTGGATTGGCCGCAGTCTCGGCTGCTGGGGATGGCGACGCAGACGTTCTTAATAAGTCAGCGGGTGGGGCCAACGGATTCAAGCTCGTGGGTATCGCAGTGGGAATTGCGGCGCGTTCGAATCCCCTCGGAATCGCCATGGGCGCACTCGGCGCAAGCCGCTCCGTGTATATCCACTTCATCGCGCGCGGCCGCGACGTCGTGTTCCCTGAAAATACCGCGATGCAGATCGGTATCGGCGTCCGGCCAGTGCCTTCAGTAGGACCTCGACAGTGATGGCATCGCCGTCACCGGTCTCACGTTTTGCCCCTTCCTAGAATTAGTATTTAGCCAGACCAAACCGCGACGTCATCCCAGTTCGTCGCCTCGGAACTCCGGGCCACCGTCCGCTCGGAGAAATATGAGAACAAAATGGGAACGCCCGCAGCCCAACATCACGCAACACCGCGCTAGCGGCCGTCAGTACAAAACTGTACGACACGACCTCGTCGTGTTCGTCACTTCACTTTGCAAGCTCTGCTTCAACCTCCGGCAGTACCGCCGTGCCTTCGGCTCTTACCGCGTCCAACGCCGTCGGATCCAGTCCCAGCGCCTTCACAATCGTCGGCGCCACCTGCGTGGTTGCCGTCGGTGCCGAAACCGTCCGTGCCGAAAAGCTCGGATGAGCTACCAGCAACAGCACGTTGGTATCGTCATGCGCGAACCCGCCGTGGTCTGCGATCATCGTCGTGCTCCCCGAGTAGGTCATGCCCACATTCGGCGCCACGATGATGTCCGGGGTGCGCGGATCTTCACCCGGACCATCACCGCCCACGTTGTAGTTCAGCCACAGGGACGGCCCGTAATAAAGCTGCCCGAGCCCGATCGCCGCCGCGTTCCTTTCCAGCAGTTCCACAGCCGCCGTTACGCTGGCGCCCTTTTTCAGCCAGAGCACAGAGACATCATCTTCGGTTGCGCCAATGCCCCCCGCAGTCAGCGGTGACTCCGAGGCAGGAATCGCAGTCCCCAGCAGAGTTGCCGGCGTATTGGCGCCATTCGCCACGTACAGCTTGGGGTCGATCGGCGACGCCCCATGCTTCGCGGTAATAATGATCAGCGTCTCATCATAAATACCCTTGTTTTTAAGTGCGTTGACGATGTCGCCGATCGAGGCGTCCACGAACTCGATCTCCTTCAGCAACTCCGCGCTGGGCAGGCCCGCTGCGTTCTGGTAACCCCCGACGCCGACGCCCAGCTCATTCACAGATTCTCCCGTGTACACTGCCTGAAAGTTCATGCCGAAGACGGATGGGATCTCCGCTGGCGCGCCCTTGTGCGTCTTGCCCGCAATTTGGTTCAACAATCCATTCAGTCTAAGCGCGTCGTAGCACTGGATGTTCTTGAAGCTGCTGTTCCACCCTGACTCACTGGCCGTGTCGCGGATCGTCGCGCACGAAGCGCCTTCCGACGTTGTCACACCAGGCAGCGCCACCACGTTCGAGTCCACCTCGGGCGAAAAATAGTCATTCAAGCCCTTGCCGCCCGGCCCTGCCGTAAACGAATATGACGCATGTTTGTCGATCCATGCCGTGTATCCGCCCGCCTCACGCACTACGTTAAAAATCGTGTTTGTTCGGACGAAGTTCCATGGATACACCGGCGCGCAACCCGCAGCCGGATCCCGTGACAGCTTCCTCGGATCAATCGAGGCGATGCCGCCCTCGGTCAACCCAGCGCCCGGTGCGCCGCCATTCAGCTTGGTGTCGTCGAACTCGATTCCCTGATCGTTGTCAGTGGTCGTTCCAGTCGGTACCTCAAACGGCGTGCACGACGACGCAGCGAGGCCAGTCCCGGTCGCGAGCGCCGGACCATCGAGCGAGCGGTCGTAAGCGACGTCATAATAAAGCCCCGTTGACTTCGGCGAGCCGCCTGTAACCAGCGCCGCAAGTCCGGGAAACGAGTCCGAAGGCTTTGACGACGTAGTGGCCACGTAGTTGATCCCTGTCTCACTCAGGGTCGCTAAGTTCGGGCAGTACGGATCCCCGCCATTGGCGCCCGCAATCCCGCGCGTGCAATTGTACAAATCCACCGCGTGCATGCCGTCAATGCTCAGCAGCAGCACATGTTTCACGTGTTTCGTCCCTACCTTGCTGTTCTGCGCCGCCGTTCCATGCGCCCACGACGCCAGCATCATCGCCGCCACTCCCGTTAGTGCTAACCGATTCGCCTTCATAAATCCTCCATTACGAAATAAGGGCGCTGGAGTCTGAGCCACGAAACAATACGCGAACGTTACTACTCCGTAAAAACTCCGCAACCTGGGATCGACAGTGCGGCTCACCCGCCGGAATGTCAGCTATCTGAAGTTTTTTCAGCTATTTTTTGCCGCACGTTCATATAACGTTCACCACCCGGCGTCGATCCGTCCGCTACAGTTGCGGCCTCAGCCTGGTAGTCGCATTAAGCCCTTCGCGCCCGTCGCACTCCGCTCGCTTCCGCCTAGCGATCGCGCGAATTCAGAAAAACCAGCGCTTAAGTGCGCACTCGAATCTTCGCACTCTCAATCGCCCCGCACCCACTCAATGCAACTCCCACTAAAGGTTTGACGATGTTCTTGCGGCACCACAATTATTGAGGGACACCAATCCTAGCGAGGAGGCTTTCGTATGATAGGCAAAAGTAAGAAGTGGGTACTCGCTGTTGCGAGCGCAATGCTCGCGGCGGCATTCATCGTTCCTGCAGCGCACGCGCAAGACGATTACCGCAACCAGCACATTCGCCACGTTCTACTGATCAGCATTGATGGCATGCACGCGCTCGACTTTATTAATTGTTCGAAGGGAATCAGCGAGGTGAACGGCGGCAAATCGTATTGCCCCAATCTCGCCGAACTTGCTGAGACCGGCGTCAATTATCTCGACACCGCCACTTCCAAACCCTCGGATTCGTTTCCCGGGCTGATGGCGCTCATGACCGGCGGGTCTCCGCGCACGGTGGGCGCGTTCTACGACGTTGCATACGACCGTAGCCTCGCGCCCCCAAAGGTTACGACCGGCAATGGACTCGCCGGCGGCACCTGCACACCCGGGGTATTCCCCGGCACCACCACCGAGTATGACGAAGGCATTGATATCGACCAGACGAAGCTCAACGGCGGCGCATCTACCGGCGACGGCGGAATCGCTTCCATCGATGCCAGCAGACTCGTCCGCGACCCTGCGCGCGGTTGCGCACCGGTTTATCCCTGGAACTTCGTCCGGACAAACACAATTTTCGGCGTGATTCACGCCGCGGGTGGCTACACGGCTTGGTCCGACAAACATCCGTCGTACTCGGCGGTCAGCGGTCCTGGAAACGGCACGAACGTGGATGACTACTACTCGCCCGACATCAACTCCATCCCCGTGAATCTGCCAGGTGTGCCGGGTTGCAATCCGCTCCCGGATCAGACCGCGGTCGCTGCGTCCAACGCCTGGACGGACAGCTTCCAGAACATTCAGTGCTACGACACGCTCAAGGTCAATGCAGTTCTCAACGAAATCAACGGCAAGACGCACAACGGCTCGCATTCTGCCCCGACCCCTGAACTGTTAGGGATGAATTTCCAGGTGGTCAGCGTCGGCCAGAAACTCATTGAAAAATCCGTTGCGGAGACCGGCGGCTATGTAGATGCCCAGGGCACCCCAACTGCTTCCTTGTTGAGCGAAATCCAATTTGCCGATGCTTCGATCGGCAAGATGGTGGAGGCTCTCAAATCCCGCGGCCTTCTCGACTCGACTTTGATTGTGATTTCCGCCAAGCACGGCCAGAGTCCTGTTGATTCCTCCCGCTACACTCGTATTACCGCGAGCGGTCCGGTGACGACCTCGCCAGCCACCATTTTGGATGGTGCCGGTTGCATACCTCTATCGGAATCGCCGTCGAACCCCACTGGCATTGGACCCACAGAAGACGACGTCTCTCTGGTCTGGCTCAACAGCAATTGCACCGCGGCAAGCGCGGTGAACTTGCTCGAAACACAATCACCGGTCACGGCCAACATCGCGGGTATCGGCCAGATCTTCTGGGGCCAGGGGATCACGCAAATTTTCAATGCGCCCGGTCTGCCGCCCGCTGGTGACCCACGCACGCCGGACATCCTCGTCACCCCGAATGTCGGCACCACCTACTCCGGCAGTACCAAGAAGCTCGCTGAGCATGGCGGTTTCGCCCACGACGACGTTAACGTCATGCTGCTGCTGTCTAACCCAAGTTTTGAGCCCAAAACCGTCACCACACCGGTCGAGACTCTGCAAATCGCTCCAACGATTCTGCAAGCTCTCGGCCTCGACCCGAACCAACTCCAAGCTGTTCAGAAGGAGCACACCCCGGTTCTGCCCAGTGTGCCGCTGGGCTTTGGCGATAACCGGTAGCGGCGGTGGGTAACGGGAGTCGATAGCAGGGGCTCGTAGCGAGGATTGGTATGCGGAATGGTAACAGCGGTCCGAATAGTCCGAACAACAACCAGCCAGCCGTGATCGCAAAAAACTCCGAGGCCCTGCACCGGTTCCTCCGGCGCGGGGCTCTCGCCGCATTTTATCTGGTGTATGAAGTTACATCCGCTCGGGAGGGCGAAAAACGTGAAGAAATTTTTGATTTCAACAACCTTGATTGCGGTTACAACGGCCGCACTGGCAGCTGGAGCATTCGTTAGCAAGGCGCACGCCAAGGCCGACGATCGTGATCATTCAGATCGTATCGAATTTTTGCCGGGAACTCTGGTGCTCAGCCGCAGCGTGTATGTGGGAGACGCCTCGACCGTGACGCTAGGAGAGACTTTGCCGCCGGGCTGTGTAGCGGGCAACGTCACGCTGCCTTTGCTTGCAGGAGGCTCGACGACCGTGGCCGTCACATGCGCTGCGGCAACAGCGGACGGGTCGTTTCCAGGAGTGTTTAATAACGATACGCCGGACGGCAGCTTCGGCGTTACGTCGCCAATTTTCCTGGATAACATCACGACCGACGGCGAGCGGATTGGAACGCTGAATATCCCGAGCGATCAGATCGTGACGAGCTTCAGCTCGAAATCCGAATTGGCGCTAAACCTCTCGCTGGACGGGAAATCGATTACCTTTGTCGGCTATCGCGGCGGCACGGGATTCGTTACCGCGCCGAACCAGTTGGATGTGTCGAATTCCAACACTCCGGGCGTAGTGGATCCGAGCAATCCCGTTGTTTCGCAGTACTACCGCGCAGTGGCGGAAGTGGACGCGGGTGGCCGGCTGCAAATTACCGAAGGAAATGCTTACGGTGGGAACAACGGCCGCGCGGCGATCAAGGCCGACTCGACGTATTACATGGTCGGAAACGACAACAACGGAGGTCTCTCGAAGAGCCAGCTCACCAAGACGCAGGTAGGCGTGAATCTGATCACGTCCACTGGCGCCGAGCTTCTGGTTCCGGGTCAAACGCCACCCGTGCCGCCAGACATTAACAAGATCGGAGACTTCGAAGTTACTCAGGTCGGCTACGCGACGGCGGACAAGGCTGGTAAGGACAATAACTTCCGCGGACTGACGATCTTCAACAACACCATGTACGTCACCAAAGGTAGCGGCAGCAACGGCATCAATACCGTCTATCAGGTCGGCAACGCGGGCGTGCTTCCCTCCGGAACTACAACTGAACTCGCGGCGCTGCCGATCACCATCCTACCGGGATTCCCGACGTCGCTCGCCAGCGGCGTGGATCAGAACGGCAATCCGGCCCCGATCGCTTTTCCCTTCGGGATCTGGTTCGCGAATGCTGAGACGCTGTACGTTTGCGATGAAGGCGATGGGACGCTGGTAACTCCAGCTGTGAACGGCAACGTCGCGGATGCCGCGACGATCGCCACGGCAGGTGTGCAAAAATGGAGCTTGGTGAGCGGCACCTGGCACTTGGATTACATCCTGCAGAATGGCCTGAACATCGGCATTCCGTATAGCGTTCCGAACTACCCGAGATCACTCAATCCCGCAACGGACGGCTGCCGCAACATTACGGGAAAAGTCCACAGGGATGGCACTGTGGACATCTACGCGGTGACCTCGACAGTCAGCAGCACTGGAGATCAGGGCGCCGATCCCAACAAGTTGGTGAAGGTCACCGACATTTTGAAAGCGACCACTTTGCCAAAAGCTGACGGTTTCTTTGGCATCGGCCGGTTCGAGACCATTCGTGCAGCGCGCGC
>Ga0210390_10004295_pt1 | contig 12044 bp, 7 predicted proteins | sample IncBWH11OmetaG_FD_161050 | JGI IMG/M metagenome (GOLD analysis project Ga0210390, IMG submission 161050) | Forest soil microbial communities from Barre Woods Harvard Forest LTER site, Petersham, Massachusetts, United States - Inc-BW-H-11-O ... | reverse complement strand
GTCGTGGAAGACGGGCGCGGGCAGATGCGAATCAGCATTTGAATCGAGAGGTACCGGATTAAGTTGTGCAGATTTGCGCATTCTGGCGGATTGGGACGCGAAAAGGGCGACCGTCCGGATCGTTGATCGAATGGTAATCGGTGTCAAGGTGGATCAAAGCGTACCCGGAAAGGAAAAAGCAGGTCCCTGGCAGCGACAGGCAGGCCTCGAACGGCGTGCGGCGATTTCCTTCGCCATCCTCACGATCGGGAGCATTTCTCCGTTACCCAGGCGCGCTTGCAACTTTTCGCGACGGGTGGCGAGAGAAGAGAGGTCCTTCGCTGCGCTCCCTTCGCAAAATCACTCAGGGCGGGCAGGATGACGGTGAAAGACGAGGGCAACGGCAACGGGCACGTCAAAGGCGCCGGCCGCCCATCGCGAAGGCAAATTCAAAGTCAAGTACGCCCGCCTGAAGGCGGCCGCTACAAATTCAAGGACTAATTCAAAAGCTACGTCAAAGGCGCCCAGCTAAAGCTGGCGCTACAGACGCTGAGGCAGAGTCAAAGGAAAGAGCACAGGCAGGATTGCCTGTGCCACAAAGTCAAGGGAAGGAGCACAGGCAGGATTGCCCGCCTGCGGCGGGCGGGCCTGTGCTACCTGGGGCACGGCTTCAGCCGGCGTGCAGAGCTTTGGCCTTGGTTTGGCTCACCGCATCACCGTCGCCTCGTTTCAACTCGCGGAAAACGATTGTGGACAGGATGGTCATCGCGCCCAGCACGAGGAACGCGCGGTGGATGCCGTGAATAAATTGCGGGGCGCTGGAAGTATGGCGATCGGGAATGAAGAACGCGGTGACCAACGATGCCAAGGCCACGGCGAAACTGACGGACATCTGCTGCACGGTGCTGGCGATGGAGCTGGCGCCGCTGGCCTGCTGCTCGTTAACGTCAGCGTAGACGAGCGTGTTCATGCTGGTATATTGCAGCGAGGTGAAGAATCCGAAGAAGAACACTTCGCCGACGATCAGCCATACCGGCGTGCCTTTCCCGATGGTGGCGAAAAGCAAAATTTGCACGCCCATGGCCAGAGTGTTCGACACCAGCACCGCGCGGTAGCCAAACCGCGCCAGGATGCGCGGCATCGCCGGTTTCAGGCTCATGGAGGCGATGGCCTGCGGAATCAGCAGCAGGCCGGATTGAATCGGCGTGAATCCAAGGCCAACCTGATAGAGAAGCGGAAAGAGAAATGGAATGCCGCCGATGCCAAGGCGGGTGGCAAAGCTGCCGATCGCTGCCACGCGGAAGGTGCGAATCCGAAATAGCGCAAGACGCAGCACAGGATGCGTGGATCTGGTGGCGTGAAATCCGTAGGCCGCGAGCAGAACGATGGAAAGTCCCAAAAGCCCCAGAACTTCCAGCGCGCTCAGCGTATGCTCTCCGAACACTTCCAGCACATACGAAAGCAGCGCGACGCCTGAGCCGAATAGAATCAGCCCGACTACGTCGAGAGGATCGGTGTGCTCGCGGTAGTCCGGCAGATGGCGGTAAACCAGGTACAAACCGATGAGGCCAATCGGAATATTCACGAAGAAAATAAATCGCCAGTGAAGGTATCCGACGATAAGGCCGCCGGCGATCGGTCCTAGCATGGGGGCGATCAACGCGGGGATGGAGATGAAGCTCATCACGCGAACCAGGTCGGATTTGGCGAACGTTCGCACCAAGGTGAGCCGGCCGACGGGCACCATCATCGAGCCGCCGCAGCCCTGCAGGATGCGGCACGCCACCAGCACGTGGATATTGCTCGAGATGCCGCAGAGAAATGATCCGAGCGAAAATATACCGATCGCCGAGGCGAAGACACGGCGCGTTCCGAAGCGGTCCGCCATCCAGCCGCTGATGGGAATGAAGATCGCGAGGCTCAAGGTGTAACTCGCCAGCACCGATTTCATGCTGAGCGGAGCAACGTGGAGTGCGGCGGCGATCGCCGGCACGGCGGTATTCAGAATCGTGGTGTCCAGCGACTCCATGAAAAGCGCCACAGCGACCAGCCATGGCAGCAGGCGCTTGCTGGACGGGGCTAGCGATGGTTGCGAAGCAGGAGTTTCGATAGGATCAGGCGGAATCAGATTCGTTGGACTGGGCTGCATCGGCCTCCGCGATCGCCTTCGTCAATCATCAACATTGGAAAGCTAATTATCTCTTAGCTGAGCTACTATTTCACGCTGGCACAGCTGGAAGTGCGGAACTTCGAAGGTCAGGATTGCGAATGACTTCACTGTGGAAAAACGACGACGAGCTTTTCGAATTGGTCCGCCGCGAATTATTTACGTGCGTGGTGGGCGACGTGATGGACAAGCTGCAACTGCTCCGCCAGTTCCTGCCGCCGCAGATTCATCCGTTGCATGCGGATATGGTGACGATTGGACGCGCGATGCCCGTACTCGCGGCGGACGTATTCGCCGAAAAAGTTTCCGGCTCGGCGAACCCGCTGATGGAAAAGCCGTTCGGGCTGATGCTGCAAGCCCTGGATGATCTGCGCCAGCACGAAATTTACGTGAACACCGGTTCTTCGCCGCGCACTGCTCTGTGGGGTGAATTGATGACCACACGCGCGAGCAAACTGGGCGCGGCGGGCGCTGTGGTGAATGGATATGTGCGCGACACGAAAAGCATTCTGAAAATGAATTTTCCAACTTTCTGTTTCGGCTCGTACGGGCAGGATGCGGCGCCGCGTTATAAGGTGGTGGATTTCCGCGTGCCGATTGAAATTGGCGGGGTGCTGGTGCGGCCGGGAGACATTTTGTTTGGTGATATTGATGGAGTTTGCGTGATTCCTTCTGAGGCGGCGGAAGAAGTGTTCGCCAAGTCTCTGGAGAAGGCGCGCGGAGAGAAGCTGGTGAAGAAAGCGATTGAGGAAGGAAGCAGCGCGGTGGCGGCGTTTCAGAAGTTCGGAATCGTGTAGGAGCGGGATGCTGCACAAAGTGGCGCGGCGAGAGACACAAAGATGATCGCAATAGACCTGAGCGGAAAAACCATCCTGATGACCGGGGCTCTGGGAGCCATCGCCGAACACATGGTCCGGAAATTGGGCGAGGCCGGTGCGACGCTCGTGCTCACTGACATCAAACCAGAGGACGCAGCGCAGCGCACGCTGGACGAGTGGAAAATTCCGCGCGCCTCGTATTCGTATTTTGCAGCGGATATCACGGATGCGGACGCCGTCGAGCGGCTCGTTCAGAAGGCTTTCGAGCGCTGGCCCGCGCTGGACACTGTGCTGGGCCATGCGGGCGGATGCGGCCTGCATCCTTTCGCGACCACATCCGCCGAAGAGTACGAGCGCATCTTTCGCTTCAACTATTTCGCGCAGACATATCTGGCGCGCGCTGCTCTGGCGCAATGGACGAAGCGCTCGATCGCCGGCCACCTGATTTTTACTTCCTCCTACGTGGCGCGCATGCCGCACACGAAAATTCCCGCGTACGCGTCGGCCAAAGCGGCGCTGGAGAATTTCGCGCGCTGCCTGGCGTTGGAATATGCCGCGACTGGCATCCGCGTGAATGTGGTTTCACCCGGAAATGTGGCGGCGGGGAGTTCGCTGAAAGTTTTCGAAGAAGATGCAGCGTACCGGGAATTCGTGTTGCGCGTTTCGCTGGGCCAGCGCAACAGCCCCGAATCGATCGCCGACGCGTTCGTTTTTCTGTGCTCGCCGCTCGCCAGCGAAATTAACGGAGAGGTGCTCAGCGCGGACTACGGCGGAGGGATCGGGAACCGCCTATGAAAGTGGGTCTGGGACTTTGCCGGCATACGATCGCCGTCGCCGGAGATCGATGACTTCGGCTTCGACAGTGACGCCGGCCCGTTCGCGCGCGCCACTGGCTATTGCACTTGCCGTATCAACGCTGGGCGGCCTCCTCTTCGGTTACGACAATATCGTCATCAGCGGCGCCATCGGATATTTGCGGAATCTTTTTCATCTGGACGCAGCAGGCGTCGGCTGGGCCGCGGGATGCGCTTTGATTGGCTGCGTGGTGGGCTGCGCGGGCGCGGGAACGGTAGCGGATTTTCTTGGAAGAAAAAAAGGCCTGGCGCTCTGCGCCGTCTGTTTTACGCTTTCTTCCTGCGGGATGCTTTTTGCCGGCAGCCTGAATCAATTTGTCGGTTGGCGGCTGCTGGGCGGTTTGGGAATCGGCGCGGCCTCGGTGATCTCGCCGAACTACATCGCGGAGATTGCGCCCACGAGGGTGCGCGGCCGCTGCGTTACTTTGTACCAGTTGGGAATTGTGGTGGGAATTCTGGCGGCGGTGTTTGTCAACATGGTGATTCAACGCATGGGGGATGATGCGTGGAACACAGCGACGGGATGGAGGTGGATGTTCTTTGCGGGAATCGTGCCGGCGCTGCTTTTCGGGTTGATGATCATTCCTGCGGTGGAAAGTCCGCGCTGGCTGATGAAGGAGGGCCGGCGCGAGCAGGCATTGCGCGTGCTCATAGAAATCAATGGCCCTGACGTCGCGCGGAGCGAAGCGAGTCAGATCGAGGAAACACTCTCGCTCGAAGAAGGGCACCTGTCGGAATTATTCACTACCTTCCGCCGCCCGTTGCTTTTGGGAATCATGCTTGCCGCGCTGCAGCAGGTCAGCGGCATCACGCCGCTGTTTTCATTTCTGCCGGAGATTTTTCGTTCCGCGGGCGCCGCTACTGGCGATGCTTTCCGGCAATCGGTGATGGTGAGCGTCATCAATCTGCTATTTACGTTCGTCGCGTTGTGGCTGATCGATCGCGCCGGCAGAAAAACGCTGATCCTCGCAGGGACTAGTCTGCAATTTCTTTCGTTCGCGGCGGTGGGCTGGCTTTATTACGTCCACGGGAGTGGCTTGGCCATTCTGATTTTCGTGATGAGTTTCGTCGCAGGACATGCGGTGGGCAACGGCGTGGCTTGCTGGGTGATTATTTCGGAAATTTATCCGACGAAGGTGCGTGGGCGCGCGATGTCCATCGCGACCACAGCGCTGTGGCTGGTCGGATATCTCGGCAATCAATTATTTCCGGTGATGCAGAAAAATCTCGGCTCCGATGGCACATTCTGGTGCTTCAGCGCGGGCGCGCTGCTGACAATCATCCTGGTAGGGTTGCTGGTCCCGGAGACCAAAGGCCGCAGCCTGGAAGAAATCACTGAAATTTGGGCAGCGCCGGCCACGCTCTCCAGTTCGACTCATTCATCCTGAAGCTGCGGGCGGCGTATTCAAGAATCCAGCGATTCGCCGGGGTGCGGGAAACGCGTCGACCGTCGCTGGGCGATTTGATATTCACTTTTTTCGGAGCTCCTTTGCCAAGAACGGATTCGAGCGCTTCGAGAGTGCCGCGCAGGCGATGGCGCATCACATTTCTGCTAGCCCTCGGAGTTTTGGTCAGCTTTTTCGACCGCATCAACCTCTCGGTATCCCGCGAGGCGCTCAATATCTCCTTCGGCATGTCGCTGATTGCCTTCGGCTACCTTTCCAGCGCATTCAGCTGGACGTACGCGCTGATGCAAATGCCGGCGGGAATTTTGCTCGATCGGCTGGGAGTGCGCCGGGTGGGGCGCGTCAGCACGTTGCTGTGGAGCCTCGCGTCCTTTGGCGGAGCGCTGGCTCCAGGATTGAACTGGTTTTTGGGCGCGCGGTTGCTTTTAGGTATAAGCGAATCACCCACGTTTCCCGCAAACGCCAAAGCGATCGGCTACTGGTTCGGCCGCACTGAAAGAAGCCTGGCAATGGCCATCACCGATGCGGCGGCAAAATTCGCGGCGGCCATCGGAGTTCCCTTCATCGGCTTACTGGTCTTGCACTTTGGCTGGCGCTGGAGCTTTGCGGCGACCGGGCTGATCAGTTTTATTTATTTTGTACTGTTTTACGCGATCTACCGCAATCCGAGTGAGGATCGCGGGCTTTCCGTCACCGAATTGCACTTCATCGCGGAGAGCGGCGCGCAGCCGGAAGACGCGTCAGCAACGCAACGCGGAGCTTCGCTCGGTTATCTGCTGCGCCAGCGCAAAGTGTACGGCCTGGCGCTGGGATGGGGGGCGTACAATTACACTTTCTTTCTGCTACTCAACTGGCTGCCCAGTTATCTTTCCATTTCGCAGCACGTGGATTTGCTGCATTCCGTTTTTTACACCAGCGTGCCGTGGCTGTGGGCCACTTTCACGGATTTGCTGGTGGGCGGATGGCTGGTGGACGCTTTGATTCAGCGCGGATGGAACGCCAACCGCGTCCGCCAAAGTGTTATGGTCGGTGGGATGGCAATGGGCCTCGCGATTCTGGGTACCGCGCGGGCGCATAGCCCGATGGCCGCGCTGGTCTGGATCAGCTTGGCGCTGGGCGGCTTGGCCGCGGCCGCGCCGGTAGCGTGGACGGTTCCTTCGCTGATCGCCCCGCGGGAGAGCGTGGGCACAGTTGGCGGAATTGTGAATTTCTGCGGGCAGATCGCCGCGATTTCTGCGCCCATCGTCACGGGCTACATTGTTTCCGCGACACATTCCTTCGCGGCGGCGTTCGCTACTTGCACCGTTATTCTTTTTCTGGGGATTGTAGGATATATCTTCTTATTGGGGCGCATCGAGCCGATTCCCGAGCCGATGGAGCATGCGACTCTTGAATAGGATCTCGAACGCTCGGTTCTGGCGGGCTAAACTTTTCGGGGTGCCACGAATGCCATTGATGCGATTGTTTCGTCGTTCGACAGCTCCGACTCTGCTGCTGACTCTGATTCTGGCGTTATGCGCGCTTTCCGTAGTTGGAAATGTCGCGGACGCAGCGCGGCAGAAATATCTTTTTTATGTGGGCACGTACACCGACCACGGCAGCAAGGGCATTTACGCGTACCGCTTCGATGCGACGACCGGCGAGTCAGCTTCGCTGGGACTAGCGGCCGAGAGCACTGCTCCTTCATTTCTCGCGATTGCCCCGAGCGGACAATTCCTCTACGCGGTCAACGAGATTTCGCAATTCAACGGGCAGCCGACCGGCGCGGTAAGCGCTTTCGCTATCGAGAGGAAAACTGGGAAGCTTGCGCTGTTGAATCAAGTTTCGTCGCGTGGAGAAGGGCCTGCGCACATCGCGCTGGATCGGAACGGCAGATACGTACTGGTTTCCAATTACGATCGCGGAAACATCGCCGTATTTCCGTTGCAGCAGGATGGCCGCCTCGGTGAAGCCACGGCGTCTGTGCAGCACAAAGGTTCGAGTGTGAATAAGGAACGCCAGGAGGGGCCGCACGCTCACGCTGCGGCATTCTCGCCCGACAATCATTTTGTAATTGTTGCGGACTTGGGGCTCGATCAGCTGTTGGTGTACCGCTTCGATGCGGCGCGGGGAACTTTGGGTAGCGATCCACAAATCGTGCGAGCCGTGCCCGGCGCGGGTCCGCGTCACCTCGTGTTTGATGGCACGGGCCGGTATCTGTACGTCATCAACGAAATGCAATCCACTGTCGTGGCTTATGCCTATGAAGCGGCGAACGGCACGCTCGGTGAGGTGCAGATTGTTTCCGCGCTCCCCAAAGGATTTCCGCGAACCAGTGAGGCGGCGGAAGTTGAGATGCACTCTTCAGGCAAATTCCTTTTTGCTTCCAATCGCGGAGACGACAGCATCGCTGTATTCGCAATTAACCCGAAGGACGGCACGCTGGCGCCTGTGGAAATCGATTCAACCGGCGGAAAAACGCCGCGCAATTTCGTGCTCGATCCCACGGGAGCTTGGCTGCTGGCGGCGAACCAGGATTCCGACGATATCGTGGTGTTTCGGGTGGATCCAAGTACCGGGCACCTCACGCGAAGCGGACCGGAGCTGCACGTCACGTCGCCCGTTTGTGTGCGATTCGTCCCGGAGCCGTAAATTTGCGCTGACATAATGGCGCAGACGCGCCACGTTGTGCCGCATCGCACGGTTAGCGACAGATTTTTCCATTTATCTTTAGAAATTTCGGCTTAAGGGGAATCAAGCCAATGAGATTTTGCCTCTTCGCGCTACTTGCGGCCGCGGTTCCGGCATCTTTATCGGCGCAGTCATCAACGCAAACCATTGAAGGCTGGAAAATGCAAGACTCCGCGAAAGTTTCGGCTGAGGCCTCGGTCATCTCGACCGCCGGATTTGATCCGCAAGGCTGGTACGCCGCGACCGTGCCGGGCACTGTGCTCACCACGCTGGTGAACAACGGCCTGTACCCCGAGCCGCTGTATGGCGAGAATATGCGCGCGATTCCGGAAAGCCTGAACAAAACCAGCTACTGGTATCGCACCACGCTCAATGTGCCGGCTGCCTACAAAGGCCGCCACACCTGGATTCATTTCGGCGGCATCAATTACAGCGCGCAAATCTGGGTAAACGGCCGCGAAGTGGGCACCATGCGCGGCGCCTTCATCCGAGGCGACTTCGATATCTCGGAAGTTGCGCAGCCCGGTCGCCGCGCCGTGCTGGCTGTGTTGGTTGGGCCGCAGCCGCACCCTGGCGTTCCGCACGAACATACCGTCGCGCTGGGCGTGGGTCAGAACGGCGGAGAGACAGCGATTGACGGCCCCACATTTCTTTCGACGATCGGCTGGGACTGGCTCCCCGCGATTCGCGATCGCGATACGGGCATCTGGCTTCCGGTCACGATGGATTCAACCGGGCCGGTCCTGGTGAAGGATCCGTTCGTTACCAGCGATTTATCTTCGACGCACGACGGCGCAGACCTGCATGTTTCCGCTACGCTCGAGAACAAATCGGCGAAGCCGGTCACCGGCACGCTAACGGGCATCATTCGATTGCAAAACGCGCAACCACAGAATGCACAGCCGCAAAATTCGCGCGACGGTGAGATCGCCTTCCACAAACCCGTGACAATCGCGGCGAACGGCGCGGAAGCGATCGCGTTAGACAATAAATCTACACCGGAGTTGCACATTTCCGATCCGAAGTTGTGGTGGCCCAATGGTTATGGCCGGCAAAACCTGTACACACTCACGCTGCGCTTCGACGTCGGAAAAACTTCCTCGGACAGCAACACGCAACAGTTCGGCATTCGCAAGATCGCATACCAAGTCGCCGGCTCGGAGAACCTCACGCTTTCAGTGAATGGAGTTCGCGTGATGGCGCGCGGCGGCAATTGGGGCCTCGACGATGGAATGAAGCGAATTCCGCGAGAGAGATTGGACGCGCAGTTTCACATGCACGCGCTGGCGAACCTGAACATCATCCGCAACTGGGTAGGACAGAGCACCAGTCCCGACTTCTACGACCTGGCGGACAAATATGGAATCCTGCTGTGGGATGAATTCTTCCAGCCCAATCCGAATGACGGTCCAGACGTAAGCGACATTCCCACATATCTTGCCAACGTCACCGATAAAGTGCTGCGTTACCGCAACCATCCATCCATCGCGCTGTGGTGCGCGCGTAATGAAGGCTATCCACCCAAAGACCTTGACGCCACCTTGCAGACGCTGATGAGCCGTCTGGATCCGACGCGCCTCTATCAATCGAATTCCTCAGCCGGACGCGGCGTCGCCTCGCATGGCCCTTATTACTGGCGTTCGCCGCGCTTCTTCTACGTGATTCACGAAAGTTTCAAGACCGAGACGGGCTCCGTCTCCATTCCAACTATCGAATCCATTCAAGGCATGATGCCGCAAAAAGATTGGGAGACGATCAACGACGACTGGGCCCAGCACGACATGGCAGCGGGCGCGCAACGCGGCAATGAGTTCCCTACTTCCCTCGCCGTGCGCTACGGGCACATTCGCAATCTCGCCGACTTCGCGCAGAAAGGCCAGTTGGCTACCTATGAAGCTTTCCGCGCCATGTACGAAGGGCGCAACGCCGAAATGTTCAAGACGACTACCGGCGTGATCACCTGGATGAGTCACCCGGCGCAGCCCAGCTTCGTGTGGCAGCTCTACCATTACGATCTGGAGCCGAACGCTGCGTTGTACGCGGTGAAGAAAGCATCGGAAACCGCGCACGTGCAGTTCAATGAGGAAAATCGGGACATCGAAGTGGTCAACAATCGCCCAGACGCGCTGAACGCGCTCACGGTGAAGGTGCTGATCTATCGTTTTGACGGCACGCTGGATTCACAAGAAAGTTATCCGCTGGCGCAGGTTCCGGGTAGCAATACCGTGAAGGCTGCGCAGATTGAAGTGAGCGCCCGCATCAGCCCAGTCTATTTCATCAAGCTCGAGCTTAACGATGCGAGCGGGCAGCTGCTCTCCAGCAATTTTTACTGGCAGCACGTTGCGCAGGATCAGTTCGAAGGATTGATGACTCTTCCCACGGTCACGCTCGACGCAGAAGCCAGCGCACGCGCCGACGGCGACAATACCGTGCTGACCGTGACGTTGCACAACAACACCAGCGACGTCGCTCTGCTCTCGCACCTTCAGCTGCATCAAAAGAAGAGCGGCCGGCGCGTGCTCCCTGTCTTCTACTCCGACAACTATATTTCACTGCTGCCCGGCGAATCCTCCACCGTTTCTATCGAAGCCGCAACGAAGGACTTGCAGGGAGACGCCCCGCTGATCGAGGTGGATGGTTACAACGTGGACGTGAAGCCCGTTGATGGACCGGTCTCCATCGCCACGAACGTCAACGCACAGCCATCCCACTGGCCCGCATCCAACATCGTTCCTGACAGCAAGTAAATCAAGCATCAGAGCCGTGCCTTCGCGGTGCTGCATTTAAGCGACGCGCCCCGCCCGCATAGGATTCGTATTTCTAATCGGTTATATAGGCCTGCCTGCGGATGGCGGTGAGCGCATCGCGCAACGTTCTAAGACTGGCCATCCCGCGGGCAAAACTGAGAGTGCCGATTACCCAGACGGCCCAGGCAACTTAAGAAATAGCGCGCTTATTGGCGGAAGCGCGTCGAAAGAACGAAAGATGTGCGGGAAGAGCATGATTTTCGGGGCGATCAGCACAATGAACAGTTATGGACTTGTCGTGCATATTGCGCCAGCGGGAGCGTTCTTGATGCGCCGCGAAACATCTTGACAAAGAGTGGATGCTACACTATAAGCCTTTCCAAGGAATAACCGGTTAGACTCTTTTAAAGCTATCGCTCGCACGACGCAGCAGGAATCGCAGGGGGATGAGCCGAAAATCCACCGGCATGCAGGGTCCGATTCGATCGAGCGCTAACTAACTTGGGGGGTGGGGAATGCGATTCACAAGACTTGGCAAGTATTGTGGTGTTTTGGTATTCGCATTGGTGCTGTTCGCGAGCGGACGGCTGCTGGCCGGCGTGACCGCCAGCATTTCCGGGACGGTTACTGATCCCAGCGGCGCGGTGGTGGCCGGCGCGACCGTGACCGCGACCAACGTGGAGACGGGCGTAGTCACCACGTTGACAACCAACTCGCAAGGATTTTACTCCTTCCAATCGCTGCCGCTGGGAACTTACACGATCGGCGTGCAACAAAACGGATTCAAGGGCTACGCGCAAACGGGACTGGTGCTGGACGTGAACTCAGCGCTGGTGATTGACGTGCAGCTGCAAGTGGGCTCCACCACGGAGAAGGTGGAAGTATCCGCCGACACGTTGCACGTGGACACCGAAAGCACGCAGATGGGCGAGGTGATCACCGGCAAAACGATGACCGACGTGCCCCTGGTGACCCGCAGCTACACGGATTTGCTGGGTTTGCAGCCTGGAGTGGCGCAGACGGCGTCGCAAATGACCGGTGCTTTCGCCGGTCCGTTTATTTCGGCGGGATTCGCGGCGCCGTTGGTTTCCGGCGACTTGAATTCCGGCGCGGTGTCTGTGAACGGCATGCGCGAGTCGGAAAACGGCTTCATTCTGAATGGAGTGCTGGTGCAGGAATTGGGATTTTCCGGCGCCGGGGCGATCCCCAATCTCGATTCGATTTATGAGTTTCGCATCCTGACGAACAACCCCGATGCAGAGTACGGTAACTACAGCGGCGGGCTGATCAATGTGGTTACCAAGTCTGGCACGAACGGCTACCACGGAAATCTTTTCGAGTTCGTGCGCAACACCGATTTCGACGCTGCGAACTACTTCGACCAGGGACAACGGGGCGCCTAT
>Ga0210390_10004292_pt1 | contig 12049 bp, 8 predicted proteins | sample IncBWH11OmetaG_FD_161050 | JGI IMG/M metagenome (GOLD analysis project Ga0210390, IMG submission 161050) | Forest soil microbial communities from Barre Woods Harvard Forest LTER site, Petersham, Massachusetts, United States - Inc-BW-H-11-O ... | reverse complement strand
AGTTCAACCTGCGCCATGAGCGCAATGTTCAAACGAATGTTTTCGGCACAAAGCGTCTCGATTATATCTTTGGTCGCGCTCAAGAGATCGCCAGCAACGCTTTTGTTTGCTACGTGAATTGTGACATTCTGCTTTTGTCTGATTTTATGACCGCTTTTGCGCACGTTAGTGAGCGTCGCCGAGCTTTTCTCATGGTCGGGAGACGGTGGGACACGCCAATAACTGATTCCTGGAGCGATTTCCCTCGCGCCGAAATTCCTCTGCGTGAAATTGCGCGGGCCTTTGGCATTCAACAGCCTCCGTGGTCCATTGATTACTTTCTGTTTCCCAAAGGTCTCTACGATGCCATGCCGCCACTGGTGGTGGGTAGGATTTGGTGGGACCACTGGTTAGTGTGGTGCGCTCGTCGGCAGCATGCAGATGTCATTGACGTCTCGAGTCAAGTATTAGCCATTCATCAGAATCACGATTATGGCTATCATCCGCAGGGCGCAACAGGCGTACGGAGCGATGAGCAAGCTCAGTCGAATTACGAAAACGCTGGCGGCAAGTGGCATTTGTACACCATCGACGATGCCACTCATGTCCTCGAGGATCGCGGCGAACGGCCAAACTATCGACGGTTTTGGGCTCCGTACTGGCGGGTCATGCGACCCAGTCTCATGCCGTGGTGGCACAAGTTTCTCGACCATACACGGTCAATCAGGCACCGCTTTGGAATTCGCGCATAGAGACTATGAAGGCAAGAAGGAATGGATTCTGTCTCCGCTACCAGCAGAACCCGTGTGGTTGGCGACTTGTGGAAGACAAACTATCTGTGCCACTGCTGACGGCCGCCGAAGAAAGCCCCTAGATCGCCGCTGGACTTCCGCAGGGACTGCTTCAGTCTTACGCTGTAAATTTTCTTGCTCTTGGCTGTATGACTTATCGGAATCTCTGTCTGTGGATCAATAAGCAAAATGATCTGGGATTTCCCTGACGGATCACCCAAATCCGGCCAATGAGACACTGTTCCCGTTTCCGCACACTGGTCAGCTGCATCCAAGAGCTCCTGGAATCTTTATGCTACTCTTCGATTCACGATGAGAACCGCCGTCCGTCCACCGGCAGGCCTCGGAAGTTACGTACTATTGGCCCTTTGTGCCTTCACATTGCTAGCTGCTCGCTTACCGGCCCAAGGCGCTACCGCCTCACAACTCTCCCAGCTTCTCAACCGAGCGGCAACTCTTTCAAAGCAAGGCGATTTTGACGGCGCTGTAGAGGTCTACCGCCAGGCAATCAAAATCTCTCCCAATGACCCAATGCTCCGTCTCTATCTCGGCCTCTCCCTAGAGAACAAAGGCTCTTATCCGGAGGCAGCCCAGACCTATGAAGACGGCATTGCTCTGCTGCAGAGCCAGAAATCCATGCTTAGTCTTTTGTCCAAGATGTACCTTCATGCTTCCTCGGCTTACCTTATGATGAATCGCTTGGATGAAGCGAACGATCGCGCCGACAAATCTCTCCAGCTCGCCCCCAATACCGCTGACGCGTTATCCCTGAAGGGCGTCATCCTGGAGATGCAAGGTCATCTCGACGAAGCGATTGCTTTCGACCGCAAGGCCTTCGCCATCGAGCCACGCTCCCCGGTATACGCGCAAGACCTGGCAGCCGCTCTGCAGAAAAAGGGAGATTGGTCCGGAGCGGAGGCCGTTGCGCAAGCGGGACTCAAATCGAATCCGCACGATGCCGATCTGCTGACGGCGTACGGCAATGCGCTTCTCGCCGGAAATCAACCCGCAGATGCGGAGGCGGCTTACAGACGCAGCCTCGCCGAACACCCGGACAATCCTTCCGTACTCTATAATCTTGCCGACGCTTTGCGTCGCCAGAAGAAACTATCCGATTCCCTGGAAGCCCTTCAAAAGGCACACGGGCTCGCTCCCAATGATGCCGACATCACCTTGGGTTTAGGATCCGTTCTCGTGGAGATGAACCGGCCGCAAGATGCTTTTCCCTTCTTAATCAGTGCTCGCCAATCCGGAAAATATGACGCTCTCTCTTCATACGCCATGGCTTATGCGCTCGAGCGCGAATCGCAACCCAACCAAGCCATCGCCTTTGCAGACGACGCTCTTCGCAGTAAGCCCGATTTTCCTCAAGCCATCGCTCTAAAGGTCGACCTGCTGTTGGAAGAGAACCAGATACCGGAAGCCACCAGGCTCCTGACTCCCGCGCTCGCAGCCCATCCGGAGAGCGCCGAGCTGAAAAACGTTGCGGGACTTCTCGCTCTTCGCGAACACAACGCTAGGCAAGCGGAGGTGTACTTCCAACACGCTCTGGCACTGAAACCAGATCTCAATGACGCACTTGTGAATCATGCCATTTCTCTCACGATTCTTGACCGGCCCGCGGAAGCCTTGCCGGAATTCAACCAGGCATTGCAAGCCGAACCCAGAAATCTGAAGGCCCAATCAAATCTCGCCCAAGCGCTGTTCATTCTGCGTCGCTTCTCGGAAGCCAGCGACGCCTTTGCCCGTGCCATCGCGCTCTCTCCTGGAGATCCGGACTTACACACCAACCGCGGCGTCGCTCTCGAAAAAGCAGGGCACAGCGATGAGGCGAAGGCAGAATATGCTGAAGCAAGAAAACTGAGCGTCTCGGGAAACAAGTCGCCAACGACGATCTCGCAATAACGCCTTCGGTTGAAGTAAGTACCGAAACCAGGTGTAGTTTTTGTTCACGATCAACGCAACAAAGAACCCCTATTGTTGCGTTCCGCATAATCTCTCTGAAGAAAAAAACGGACTTGCCCTTGATTTCTCAACCCTCTCGCCGCGCGTAGTGTTGTATTTCCTAGTTAGAACCATCCTGGCGCACCGTTGCGGAAGCGGCGGATGGCAACATCCTCAGCGACACCATGCACACTTTCACTTGGGACGGGTATGGGCTGCCGGCCTCAATTGACACTCTAAGTACAACCACCTACGACGCAGAGCTGTTTTTCGACGTACCAACTACGCTGCCCGGCGGGATTAAGACCAGACGGTCGCGTTTTATTCAACGCAGGATACGTTCAAGCTGGGCGGAGGAAAAATGATTACTTGGGGAGCCGTGACCAGGAAGGCGTGATCATACCTCGGCAAGGAGATCGCAAATTGCTGGGCGCGCCGAGGTTTTTGGATGCACTTTCGGGACATCTAGCGCCGGACTCGGCAATCATACAGGACCACACGAATTGTAGGTTGGGTTGTGGGTTGAGAATTGTGCCTTTTTCTGACAATCGGTATTGAATCTAGCCCTGACGCTCCTGGCTGTCAGCCGCAAAGGCGCCCTGAGCCCACCCATAGTTGAGCCAGATCTCTGAGGTTGTCTTTATATGTACGCGTTACCAGGTATTGCTCCCCACCCTTTACACGCAACCTGTACTCTCCTGTCGGCAAAGGTTGAATCTCCTCGACGGCCGAAATATTAACGACGGCCGAGCGGTGGATGCGAATAAAACCGTAGGGCTTGAGTTTGTCCGCCATGGAGGAGAGGGACTCGCGCAGCAAATAGGGGTCGGGTTGGTGTCGCAACGAAACATAGTTACCTTCGGCTTGCACTGCCACGATCTCCGCCAAATCCAAGAATAGGATTCTACCCTTTACCTTGAATGCGATTCGTGGCGCCTGTCGTTTTGCTATAACCTCCAACTGCCGAAAGACTCGAATGAGGTTTGCAGCATCAACGCGGGTTACCGGAAGCAATGATGTATCTGGAGGTTCTTCTGCCTTCGATTCAAGAGTGCAATCCCGTCCACCCTTGGTGGAGCAAATCGTATTGGCGTGAGGAGCTTGTTGAACCATCATCTCAAGTGCCATGGCCTTCTGATCCTGAATCTCGCGGGCGCTCATTGTGGAACCCCTCGCATTGCTCTCTCGTTTCGACTTCCTACTAAACGAAGTGAGACTGACGATTGCACTGCTTCTAAATGGAATGGTCCTACATAAGCGGAGCAGCCAATCGGTCTGACCACCTGCCCATGGGAACCATAAACGTCCATTGGTTGAGCGCCTTGGAATTGTGGATTCAGCATTACCGGTGATTTCGGTGGATCGGCACCCCACGCGTCGCCTTCCAGTGGAGGCGCATAAAACATCAAGTGGCCCTCTGGACTGAGTAGCAGGGTTATGCTCGGTGTCTTGATCGCAATCCTCGATTTATTCATCAAAACACCCCGCGCCTGGATCCGCCGGCCCATAGGTTACTTCTGCCCGGCGCTTACTGCTGACGGAAACGTGGATTGTGCGCCGAAATAACACTCAATGGATTCCAACCGTCCGTTCTGGATGCGGAGGTACTCCACGTTCCGGAACGATTTACCGTTCTTGGTGTGGCAAAGATACTTCACAAAAGCATCCCCCGCGCCAGTGGTGATTCGCTCGAGGTCAAAGTGCCCAATGAAATCAACCTGTGTGTCCCAGCATTGCGCTTTGAAGGTGCTCTTGCTGATGTGGTCGTCGCCGGCCGCGCTCGTAAATGTGAAGTCGTCGGCGAGCAGCATATTGAACGTGTCCAAATCCTTCTTTTCCCACGCCGCATACCACTTACGGATGAGCTCCTCGTTCGTTAAGTCATGCCCTCCCAATGCGCTGGCCCTTGCCAGTCCGGGTAGGGTCACTGCACCGACCAGCGCGCAGGCTCCCGTTGCGAGCAGATTCCTACGCGGCATCGTGATCCTTGTCATTGTTCGTTTTCCTTTCCATGACGCAGTTTGAAACGCTTAGCCTGATCGCGATGCGCTCAGCCCTGCTTGCAGTTATCCGGCGGCCGCAGAGACCTCAGCCATCCCACGATATTTCTGATTCCCGCTTTCCACAGCTTCGGATCTTGGGCATTCTTTGCTAACGAGGCGTAGCCCTCGACCGTCGCGATCAAAAAGCTGGCAGCCTCGTCTGGATTCAGGTCGCGGCGAACTGTTCCTTCGGACTTCCCCTTCCGCAAAAGCGTTGCAACACCTTCCTGCCAATCAAGGAAGATCCTTTCCAGTCGCTTGCGGAATTGCTCGTCGAGCGGAGACATCTCCTGTGCCAAAAGGAGCAGAGGGCAACCGGCGCGAACGTCTTGAGGCCCAGCTGGTATCCGCCGGACAACTCCGATCAAAATGTCGATAGCTTCCCCCTCGCTCCGCATAGGACGCAACCACCTGTCGCGCGTAAGTTTTGCGATTTTCTCTTCGATAACGGCAAAGCCCAGGGCCTCTTTGCTCGCGAAGTGGTAATAGAGTGCTCCCTTAGTGACGTTGGTGGCGGCGAGAATGGTATCGATGCCGGCACTCTGAAAGCCTGATCTGTGAATCTCTCGAAAGGCGGCTTGCAGCAAACGTTCCCGTGTACGCTCCGGATCACGGAACTTTCGCTTCCTCTCGTGAGCAACTAACATACCAACCAGTATGTATGTTAAAAGCAGTAAAAAATCAATCGAAATGATCTGTCGGACTCTTTGCGGCTCGGTGTTCTAAAATTTAGGAACCTTTCGCCTGTTTGTGTATGAAAAGTTGGAGAACCAGTCGCTTGCGGCATGCGAAGTTTACCGGCCTTCGAGAAGACAAGTCTCCGCAGACGGCTGTGAAGGAACATGTGGGAAAAAACTGACCAAGGGCATGAGCGGAAAGGCGATCATTTATGGACTACCGTCCAGTCCAAGCATACGCGGAGCAAATCCAAGCCGCTAATCCCGCTACGGGGAAACCTGTATGGAAAGACGCCTGGCCACGAAATTAGAATCTCGGTCTGAAACGACCACATAGTAGCAGGAGTTGAAATCCTGGCAATACGGACGGAGGTAACGGTCCTTCCGTATCAGAAGCCGCCCGTCCGTATCAGAAGCCGATATGAACTCAACTCAATCACATCCAAATAGCCATCGACCAAATTCCGCGTTGGAGTCCGAGATCGAAAAGCGGTTTGGCGTTCTTCCGAATTTTTTTCGCCTTTGCCCGGAAAGCCGTCAGATCACCGCGAATCTCTGGGGCTTCGCAAAATTCGCTTATCTCGACAATTCCTTACCCTCCCTCTTCAAAGAGCGGCTCTTTGTCCATCTGAGTCGGTTTTGTGAAGTCCGCTACTGCATCGCGCGCCACGTCGGATTCCTGGTAGGGCTGGGGCGCCCAGCGGGCGATGCGCAGTCGGGGCTTAGCACTGTCGACGAGGTTGTCCACCTGCTGCAACGTCCTTTCCCTCGCGGAGCCGAGCTAGATGCCTGTTTGCAATTTTCACAGGGCCTGCCGCCCCTCACGGAACTCCCCGCTCCAGATGCCGAAATGGAGCATGCAATCTTCGGGTTTGCAGGCCATGTTTTCCTGCAGACACCCGACACGGAACGCTGTCAATGGGAATTAAAGCGATTGTTCGGGCCGGTTAATTTTCAGAACCTTGCCCTACTCCTCGTTTTCGTCCGCACCGCCCACTACTGGACCAAGATTCACCACGAGATTGCCTTCGAGGATGACATAAATCACCTCCTGGCAGCCCATCAGGCCCTTGCAGAATGCATCCTCAATGATCCGGAGGCGGGCGCAGTGGGACAGCGAATCAAGGACGAACTGTCGCTCCTGCGTCAGCGCGCCGACCGTTCAGGCACCTTACTTGCTTCTATCGTGGAATCCTCCGATGACGCCATCGTCAGCAAGACCCTAGACGGTGTAATCACGAGCTGGAACAGAGGGGCGGAACGCCTCTTCGGCTACAACGCGGATGAGGCCATAGGCCAACCGATTACTTTAATCATTCCAGCCGACCGCCGCGACGAGGAAACCACGATTATCGAGAGCCTCAGGCGCGGGGATCGAATCGAACATTTTCAGACAGTGCGTCAACGTAAAGACGGAACTTTCGTGAACATTTCACTGACGATCTCGCCCGTGCGGGACACCGCCGGCATTATCGTCGGTGCAAGCAAAATAGCACGGGACATCAGCTCGGCCATACATACCGAGCGCGCTTTGGCCGAGCAAGCCCGGCTCTTGGATTTGAGCAGTGATGCAATACTCGTCAGAGATGCTCACAACCGAATCACGTATTGGAACACGGGCGCAGTCGAGATTTACGGATATTCCCGCGAAGAAGTTTTGGGTCGTACGAGTCACGATCTATTTCAAACGGTGTTTCCGGACCCGCTCGATGACATCGAGGAAACTTTGCGGCGCGATGGCCGCTGGACGGGGGAGCTCCTCCACAAACGAAAAGACGGGCGCGAGATTATAGTAGCCAGTCGATGGGCTCTCGATCGGGATTTCGCAGGCAACCCGCTGTCCATTCTCGAGACAAACAACGATATAACCGAGCAAAAGCGTAGCGAGCAAGAGCTGCTCACACTCAACGAGAGCTTAGAGACGAAAGTGCGCCAGCGGACGCAGGAACTCGAAAAACGGAACGCGCAAGTATTCGATCTGTCGATGCGCCTCCTGCGCACCCAGGACAATGAACGCCGACATATCGCTCGCGAGTTGCATGATACTTCTGGGCAAACCATGACGGTTGTCGCCATGAAAATGGAGCGGTTCATAGAGAAGGTAAAACAGACCGCACCGGAACTTGCGGCAGACCAGGAAGTCATTCGAGGTTTGATCGAGAAGCTCAGTCAGGAAATCCGCACCGCCTCGTACCTCCTACATCCTCCCTTACTCGACGAAGGTGGCCTTGGAGTCGCTCTGCCTTGGTATGTGCGCGGACTGACGGAACGTAGCGGTATTGATATTCGTCTCACCATCTCTGACAACATCGGACGACTCTCACAAGATCTGGAGCTGGTGATTTTCCGGCTTGTTCAGGAATGCCTCACCAATGTTCGCCGCCATTCGGGCAGCAAGACGGCACTGATCCGGATCGTTCGCGATGAAGACAAAATCAGCCTTGCGGTCATTGACCAAGGAAACGGCATATCCCCGGAAAGCCTGGCCGAAATTCAGAGCCGAGGGGTCGGCATCGGTATCAGGGGAATGCGCGAGAGGGTGCGGCAATTTAACGGCGACATGAAAATCGAATCGAGCCGCGCAGGGACCAATGTTTCGTTCACATTTCCTCTAGGTACGGAGGCTGCTGCGGAACGGCGCGAGCAACACCTGAAATCCTCTGCGGTTCAAGACTAGGTTCCATGCGAATCCTGATTGCAGATGACAACGCTTTGATCCGGGACGGCATTGCCGAAATCATGGCCGACAACGCATGGAAGGTCTGCGGCCAAGCCTCGAACGGAGCCGAAACGATCGCACAAACGCGGGCTCTGCGGCCTGATCTCGTGCTTCTTGACATAAGCATGCCGGGTGCAAACGGCCTCAAAATCGCTGCTACGATCAAGCAGGAAATGCCGACTGTGAAGGTCGTGATCGTGAGCCAACACGACTTTGACCAGGTGCTCGGCGATGCCAAGCAGGAACTGGCGGATGGGTTTGTTGACAAAGGCCACCTGGGAAGGGACCTAGGGCCAACGATAACCAGAATTTTCGCCAACGGATGAGCCCTCGTCACCCAGTCGAACGTTCCCCGGTATACGGGTAAATGCCTATATCAAAGAACCTTAGCTTGACATATGGTCGCGATAGGACTGCCCTGTGGGCGAGGGCCGCATCCGTTACCATGGGGCAACCCTCGAAAACCATTCTCATTGTCGACGACAGCGCCGCCATTCGCCAGGAACTTCGCGAAGAGTTCACTCTCCATGGATACACAGTTTGCGCTGAAGCTGAAAATGGCCGCCAAGCGATTGACCAGGCGCGCCGCCATCACCCGAGCCTCATTATCCTCGATCTGTCGATGCCGGTCATGAACGGTCTGGACTCCGCCCCGCTGCTACGGAAAATCCTTCCGGGCACGCCGATCATCCTATACACGGCGTTCGCTGATGCGGTATCAACTCTCGACGTGCGCGCTAAAGGAGTGACAATCATCCTTGCAAAAAGCGAACCATTGGCTTCCTTGATCGCGATAGCGGATCGATTGCTCCCCGCCTGACAACGCCGCCTACATCGTCTGACAGATCGTCAAGAAGTGACCCACGGCTGGCGTTCACCTGAAGGCCGTGATTGGCGCGCCGCTCGACTGCTCGTAGGCACTCGCGAGGCCGAACACGGGGCTCAATTCGCAGCCAGGGAGTTACGAGATCCTGGCCCGGCCGTTTGAAATTTTGTACGACAATCTTTGGCCGGGTGTAGAAATAACGGGCATCAAGCGTGTGATGGCAAACGCTTCCGCGCGCATGGCGGGCATGGGTGGCCCCGGCGGCGCGCTTGCAGAACTTGTGCGACCTTACGCTGAGAAAATAAGGCAGAAGCAAAGGCGGGAATTGACGGAGGCACCGCGGCAACGGCGAACCACAGCCAAGGACACCCACAACAGATTTTCCGGAACGGGGAAACGGAGTGAAGTGTTATTCCGGGAAGCCGGCGGCGAGGCTCGCCAGAATAAATACCTGCCAAAATCATATATAAATCACGGAAAACTACCAAATCCCATAAAAGATGTGCCGGCCAGCATCGGCGGTCTGTCGGATTTTTCGGCCCCGTCGCCTTCGCGAAGCTGGCTTGAATCTCTCTGCTGCGAGCCCTTCACTTTCCTCCCGTTTTTTTTGTAAAAAAATAGCCCGTTGGTGCTTTGACAACTTGGGCCATCATCTGGAACCATTTGAGGGTTGATGGAGGATAGTAATTATTTCTGGTGTCGATTAAGCGCGCCAGCTTAGAGCTTCGACTCAGGGGCGCATTACAAAAAAGAAGCGATGCAGTCGAGCACGACGGAGTTGAATACGACCGCCCGAGGTTCACACGTATGTGGTTAAGAATCCGCACCGATTCTTCTTTGGTTAGAAGTTTGTCCGTATTTCTCTCTTTGCTTGTTTTCGTTTGCTGGGGTTGTTCAGGTCTGGGGTTTACGTCCCAACCCTCTGATCAGACGGTTTACGCCGTACAAACGGCCACATTCAGCGCTGTGATGGCCGGCGCACAAGTTACGTACCAATGGCAGAAGAATGGAATTGAAATTCCCGGCGCTACTTCCTCAACCTACACGACCCCAAGAACCACCTTGAAAGACAACGGCGCTCAATTCCTTGTAGCTGCTACCCACAACGGTGCGACGGAGAAAAGCAATCCAGCAACCTTGACGGTGATCGCGGGCATTGATGTTCCCACGTACGACTATGAAAATATGCGGATTGGGCAGAACACAGGCGAGAAAATCCTCACCCCAGCCCTGGTAGGCTCGTCTGCGTTTGGACCGGTCGGTTCCTTCAAAGCCGATGGCGCGGTTGATAGTCAGCCGCTCTATCTTTCCAATGTGGCTATTCCAAACATCGGACCAAGGAATGTTCTGTACGTCGCCACCGAGCACGGGACCGTCTCTGCCTTTGATGCAGATTCCGCGAATGGCGACAGCAGCGCACCTCTTTGGTCCGTTTCGACTGTACTTCCCGGCGAGTCTTCGAGCGACAGCCGCAATTGCGACCTGCTCACTCCAGAGATCGGTGTAACCGCTAGTCCTGTCATCGACCGTACTCGCGGTGCAATCTATGTGATTGCCGCAACTATGGACGCCAAAGGGAATTACTATCATCGGCTTCATGCATTGGATATCACCACGGGGCGGGAGTTGTTCGGTGGGCCCACAACCGTCTCAGCCACTTATCCAGGCACCGGAGCCAACAGTTCCAACGGTACCCTAACATTTGATCCTGCCCAACTCTTCGAACGGGCCTCACTTCTTGAACTCAACGGCACAATCTATACGACGTGGTCATCTCATTGCGACACGCCGCCGTACACCTCCTGGGTTATCGCCTACAGCGCGGACACTCTGCAGCAGACCGGTGTGACGAACATGGTGCCAAATGGTGGCGACGGCGGGATCTGGATGTCCGGAGCAGCGCCGGCCGTAGATGCGTCTGGCAACATCTACATCATCATCGGCAACGGAGACTTCGGCACTACGCTGAATCCCGCTGGATTTCCTGCCAACGGAAACTTCGGCAACTGCTTCGTGAAAATGTCTCCTTCACCGCAATTCGGTCTTTTGGACTATTTCACACCACTCAGCACTGTTTCAGAATCCGAGTCCGATCGGGACTTCGGATCGGGTGGCCCACTGCTGCTACCCGATATGGAGGATTCCTCCGGGAAGACCAAACATCTTGCCGTAGCGGTCGGAAAAGACTCCAATATCTATGTTATAGACCGCGACAACATGGGCAAATTCAATTCGGGCAAGAACAACATCTACCAGGAGATTGACGGCCAACTCTCCTCCGGTATGTGGGCGAAACCGAGCTACTTCAACGGAACCGTGTACTTCGGAGCGATAAACGACGCGATCAAAGCCTTTCCTATTCAGCAGGCGAAGTTAGCCCAAGTGCCCTCATCGCAATCGAAACATGTCTATCCTTATCCCGGCGTCGTGCCAACCATCTCGGCGAACGGTACGTCGAACGCTATTTTGTGGGCGGAAGAAAACGTAAACAACGGTGAAGCGAGTTTACTCCGTGCCTTGGACGCGACGAACCTCGCCACGGAGTTGTACTATGGCACGGCGTACCAGGCTACCAGTGGGCAAACCACTAGTCACAAATTCGTGGTCCCCGTCGTAGCGAACGGCAAAGTCTACGTTGCTACCGCCAACAGCGTGGCCGTGTTCGGTCGGTTGCCGTAGTGCTGTTCCCCAGGAGCGTGTCCAGAAAACGTGCCGCTGGCGCAGCGATGCATCACGGCTGAATGCGCACGCCGAGCGCCGCCTTCCGCAACCGTGTCGCTACCCGCAGCCGGCTGGAATCTGAGGACAGACGGAAGGTTGTGGAGGGAAACGTCCTGTCCCCCCGATCTCCCGCCTGATGATTGGCGAAGGTAGACGCATGCGTCAACCGTGAGGCGCGAGGCAAATATTCCCGTAGGCAGCGGACACCTGGCGTACTCATGGATACAACTCCGCGGATGCCAGACCGAGAAAAATCCCGCCGCCCGCAACCAGTACGCGCCCATTCGGGAGCAGCGTTGCGGTGTGTCCCGAGCGTGCGATCTCCTTCCAGCGGTAAGGCTGAAAGAGCC
>Ga0210390_10004291_pt1 | contig 12050 bp, 11 predicted proteins | sample IncBWH11OmetaG_FD_161050 | JGI IMG/M metagenome (GOLD analysis project Ga0210390, IMG submission 161050) | Forest soil microbial communities from Barre Woods Harvard Forest LTER site, Petersham, Massachusetts, United States - Inc-BW-H-11-O ... | reverse complement strand
ATGACAACAATGTTTGGGTTGCGGCATTTCGTACTCCACCCGGACACCCCACAGAACTGATTTGTTTTCGAGATGGCAAATTCGTCAAAGAAATTTCAGACCAGAGACTGGACATCCTTTCTCTCGCTGCCGATCCGCAGAGTGGCCTGTGGCTGGGCTTGATTCAAGGTGGCCTGGCTCGATATCGAAGCGATCAAGTGCAAATCCTGCCCCTCAAGGACGCAAGTACGCGAGTTAATCAGGTACTGGCAAATTCCGACGGTTCGGTGTTGGCGGCAAGCAACCGTGGCCTTGTGGAGCGGCGAGGTGACACTCAGCATACCCTCGATGGCTTGCCGTGTAACCGAATCTTCGCGGTGGTTACCGACAAACACTCCGATCTTTGGCTCTATGCCGAGTGTGGTCTGATTGAGATCAAGTCAGACGACCTGCAACGATGGCGAGAACATCCCGAGCTAAAGGTAAAGTTCGATCTGTTCGATGCCTTCGACGGCGCTCAGCCCTACCTCCCTCCTTTTAGCCCGGTTGCAACACGATCAAACGACGGACGCTTGTGGTTCGCTAATGACAGTGTGGCGCAAATGATTGATCCTGATGGCCTGCTTAGAAACTCCGTCCCGCCGCCCGTGCATGTCGAAGATGTACAGGCTGATCGAGAGACATATTCGTCTCAGACCGGCCTTCGTCTCCCCGCCCTTACACGTGATCTCGTGATTGACTATACGGCTTTGAGCTTTGTCGTTCCTCAGAAAGTGCAGTTCCAGTACAAGCTGGAAGGCTATGATCGCGATTGGCAGGATGCCGGAACTCGAAGGCAGGCCTTCTACAGCAACCTTCCACCGCGCAACTACACCTTCCGCGTGAAGGCCTGCAATAACAGTGGCGTGTGGAACAAGGCGGGCGCTAGTCTGGATTTCAACATAGCACCAGCGTACTACCAAACAAGATGGTTTCTGGTGCTGTGCGTCCTCTCAACGATGGCGCTGTTGTACCTGCTTTATCAATTGCGTCTGAGGCAGGCGACCCAGCGAGTGCGAGCGAGCATGGAAGCGCGCCAGGCGGAGCGAGAGCAGATTGCCCGCGACCTGCATGACACGCTGCTGCAGAGCGTCCAGGGCCTGATCCTGAAGTTCCAAGCAGCGGCAAAGCAGATACCGTATGAAGAACCAGCCCGCCAAACCATCGAGAGAACGCTGGATCACGCCGACCAGGTCTTGGCTGAAGGACGAGACCGAGTGAAGAATCTGCGCGCCGCAGCAGAATCGATTACTGACTTGCCGGCGGCCTTCCAGCAGGTCGCGGACGAAACATCCCAGACGCGCGACACCAGCTTCAAAACGGTAGTCGAAGGCAGCGTTCGTGAGCTATCTCCCTTGGTTCTGGACGAGTGCTATGCGATCGGACGCGAGGCCCTGATTAATGCTTTGAGCCATTCCGGTGGCCTTCACATCGAAGTGGAAATCACATACGATGCACGGGAGTTTCGTTTGCACGTGCTCGATGATGGACGGGGCATTGATCCTGAAGTCCTGGAAAAGGGAGCCAGAGACGGCCACTGGGGTCTGCAAGGAATGCGAGAACGTGCCACCAAAATTGGGGGGCAACTGGAGTTCTGGAGCAGGCCGGGAACTGGGACCGAGGTTGCATTGACGGTTCCCGCCGCTATGGCTTACCGAGTCCTGGCAAAATCGAAGCGTTCCTGGTTCGGCCGACCTCCCGGAATGAGTGCTTGAACATGACAGCGAACAAGCCCATTCGAATTCTTACGGTAGATGATCATCCGGTATTGCGCGAAGGGATCGCCGCGATTCTGGGGAGTGAGGCGGATATGGTTCTCGTCGCAGAAGCCAACAACGGACGCGAAGCGCTTGAGCAATTCCGCACCCACCATCCCGACATTACTCTAATGGATCTGCAGATGCCGGTTATGAGCGGCACTGAGGCAATTGCAGCCATTCGCAAGGATTTTCCCAACGCCCGAATCATTGTGTTGACCACCTACAGTGGCGACGCGCAAGCAGAGCGTGCGTTTAAGGCGGGCGCTTACGGATATCTTTTGAAGAGCATGTTGCGGAAGGAACTGGTTGATACAATTCGCACCGTGCACCGCGGCCGAAAAAAAATGCCGCCCGAAATCGCCGTCGAGTTGGTGGAACATCGTGCTGAAAATGCATTGAGTGTGCGCGAAATCGAGGTTTTGCGTCACCTAGGTACTGGGAACAGCAACAAAATGATTGCCGATCACCTCGATCTTTCTGAAGAAACGATTAAAGGCCACATGCGGAGCATTCTTTCAAAACTTGGCGCGAATGATCGCACTCACGCTCTCGCTATAGCCTTGAAGCGTGGCATCATCGAAATCTAGTCTTCAGCCCAAATCGCGCCGTCTTTTCCTGAATGGCTGCACTTTCCAATTCTATTTGCTGGCTGGCAGCGACAGCTGCTGTCGCTGGAATCGCCAACGCCAATTACCGCTGTCGCGACCGGGTACGTGCGAGCTAGCGGAAGCTGTAAAAGTAGATAGGCGTCTGGCATACCTGCTCTTTGGCAACTGGAGTCGCGAACCGTTTTAATTTGCGTCAACGATCATCGCAACAGGTGTTGCGGCTAGCAGCGAGAGAGTAGATTTAGTGCTCCGTGTTTCCATGTCTGTTCCCAATCTGCTTGGTGATCGTCGTTTAATCCTCAGAGATTCCGTTATCCTCGAGACGGTTCCTGCTACTTGGGCAGTACGATCAGCGATACGGCACTACCAAGGCTATGCGGCGATCCTGGCGCTTGGATTGCGCCCTTCGAGGTCACGGTGAAGACGTATAGCGACTGTCCGCTGACTGCATAGAGGTGGTCCAGATTGTCCCAGTAAACTTGCTGGATCGCGCCGCTAGCGATCAATCCCGTCAGCTTGGTGATCGGATTCGCGCCGTTGAAGCGAAATACCTGCAATCCCGAAGTTCCCGATACCGCAAGATACTTGCCATTGAGCGACATCCAGTAATAGTTCACGGTCCCAACCAAAACGCTGGGCATATTCTCATACGTGCTCGAAGTGGTTAGATTACCGGAGCTGTCCGCGGTGTAGACGGCGAGTTGCATAGGACCATCATTGTCCCAGCCCGAGGTCAGCGGCTGCATCGCCACTGCTAGATGATTCGTCGGGTCGGCTGCGGCCAGCCACGGACAATAGAATCCTCCGCTCTTTTCTTGAGGAAATGGTGGAGTGATGTTCAACCACGATAGCGCTCCATTGCTCGATCTCTGCACTCCGAAAATATCCTGGGTGAAATGAACGCAACTTGACGAGTAGGCAAACTGGTTGTTGCCGATGAAGCTCATCTGGCTGTTGTTCGAAGGTCCACCCTCTGTATCGTTGATATACGAGAGCCGGCCAGTCGCCTGATTGATATGCAGCGCCAGATAGTCATTGTTGGTTGTGTAGTGGTCCGAGTATAGCGTTGCTCCAGTGTGATCAAGAAACAAATCATAGAGCCCGGGGCCGCTCGAATTGGCAAACGTGTCCTTCCTTGCGAGAGCGCCATTGGAAGCGATGGCGAACGACTCAATCTTCGTGTTCGTCCAATCCACCCCGAACAGCCACTTTCCGTTCAGCGCCAAAGAAGCCACGCTGTATTTGAACGGCGATCCCGGAATCGCCGTGAGTGATCCGTTCGAAGCGGCTGCATATCCTTTGATCTCATACGTCTTGCTGCCGATGTAGCTGGAAACATACACATAGGCAACGGGGGAGGCGCTCCCTTGCGATGCACTGTCAATCTGTGAAGACGGGGCCTGAGCGGACGCGAGGACTGCGGTGGCGTAGGCCCACAGGAGAGCTGACAATAGGGTTCCGACAGGGCGAGACATAGACGAATTCCAAACTCCTGCGGGAAATGGAAATCGACGAGCGAAAATTCGATGTCCAAACCCCTGAGCGAGTTGCCCTATGCATTGCGGTAGGATTTCGAGGCAAGTGAAAGGCTAGTCGTAATCGACACTTTTGAGTTGAACCAGTGCAACACCTTCTCGTTCTATTTGACTCCTTTGTTGATCGCGATAGCGTACTTTTTGGCCAGGCCATTGCCCACAAAGTCGTCGTAGATCCACATGAACCCGCCGATTATCCCGCATTCATTGTGCCATCCCCTCATTACCGTCTGCACTTGGCTTGGCGTGTAGTTCTGGTCCCAGACGCCCGGGAAAACAGGCACCTTTCCAAAATCCCAACCCGAGCATGGATTATTTCCAAAACCGCCAGCATAGGCCTGAAGATGTACCCCGTCTACCGTGCCCGGGAGTTTCTGATTGATTTCTGAAACCACGCTCTGCCAATAGCTGGCGTTGACATAAGGATCCGGCACGACGTGATAGCCGAGTTTGCCCACCATGACCCCGAACCTAACCGTAGTGGGGAGGTTGTAGCTGTTTTCGTCATCAAAATCGAGGGCATCCAGAGCCGGAATGGCTTTTTTCAGGGCCTTAAAATCCTTGTACAGAATGCTCTTCGGGCCGACGCCTTGCGCCTTCACCAAAGCCGTGATGTTTTCCCAGTCTCCGTAGTTTGATGAACCGATGCTGAAGGTGACTCGTTTGACAATTCCTGCCTGCTTTAACGTGGCCATATCCGCGGCAAATTTCGGATAGGTCTTGCCGCCCACATAGACGCCCTTCGAAGTCAACGGAAACTCGCCGTTGAAGTTCAAGTCGCCCTGGCTATTGACCTCAACGCTCCAGACGATGGCTTCGGAGAAACCAGAGTGTTCAATTTCAGCGATGTTCTTCGGGACATTGAAATTCGCAGTCTTATAAAACGGGCCTCCGCCAAATATTCCTGTAAACCCCTGTGGAGCGGGCGTGGAGAGTTGTTCGAACAGACTCTGCGCCGGGGCTGACAAGGCGAACATCAGGAGGCAGGTTACAAGCTGAAACAACGAAAACACCGGACTACGATTTCCTTGGGAAAGACTTCCTTGGAAAAACCTGGGCAACAATCGAGTCATTTTAAAATCCCTTTGACGTGAATTGGCACATGTTGTTGACGAGCCGTTGATGGAGAGACCTATAAACCTGGCAGGTTTTCCAGCCGTGCCTGGCTTGATTCTCCCAACTGGCAGCAGCATCCAAGTATCCCCCTGCGATGGGCAGGAGTCAACCGCTACGATTAGGCCATAGCACACAAAACCTGTCGATCCCACGGTTAGTTGCATGCGACCCGGCCTCCTTGGGGCAACCTCGATGCGCATGCCAAAGCTGCTGCTCTGCGAAATTTCACCGGAATTGCAGGCCCTCCCTTGGAGCGTCCCACCAAAATCAGCAAATGGATTATGGTTTCAGAACCATGGAGAAGCAATAAACGAGAAACAATAAACCGTTAAGCCGCGCCTGCGTTCGTCACTCTCGCAGCCCCGTTTCAACCTCGACGTTTCTTCGGAGAGTCGCAGAACAGGGCGTGAAAAATAAGATGTGTCGCCGAATCGATCCATTGCTTCAACTCCATCTCAGGCGTACGTGCGGCTTGCGCGAGCAGATTCCAGAAGAAGCTGTCCATCACCCGCGCTAACGCGGAAACGTCCACTTCCGGCCGTGCACCCGGCAATTGCTGCAGCAACTGAAATACGGTCATAACCCGGGCCGTCGTCCAAGTGTGAATCTCCTCTCGCTTCCACGCCAACTCTCGATCGGAAAGCGCGGCCTCCTGCCAGGCGCGATACGCGCCTAAGTAGCGGAGATCGTGGGAGAAAGCGCGGGACAACAACTCATGGATCATTGCCCGGACGTCCGTCGAGCCTCGTGGCCGAAAATCAAGCTGGCTCAACTTCTCCAGCAACTCGTCCATGAGCGCCAGCAACAATTGCCGCTTGGAGCGAAAGTGTTGGTAGAAGCCTCCAACCGCAAGCCGTGCCCGACGTGCAATCTCATCGATTGAAGTGCTCTCATAACCCTTTAGCCCAAACAAAACCAATCCCGCCGCTTTCAGTCGCGCTCTCTTCTCCAAACTCCGCTTCTGCCGCGGTTCCGGTGGAAGATCCTCACCCGCAAGCAACTGCGGACGGACACTCACGACCGTCTCCCGGGACAAACCGTCGCCCCGATCAGCGCACCCGCGCAGCACCACAGCATCCAGCCTCCAAACACGCCTGCCATTTCCGGAGCCATGTTAGGAAACACAACCGGAAAGAATGCGCTGGAAAAGGGGTCGAGCAGGAGCGTGGGCAGAGCAATCGAAATCGCACCCGCAGGCCATTGCTCGGGCACTGGCTCAAAGCGGCTGCATAGACGCCGTACGATCCAAGCCATCAATGGAAAGCTGACGGCAAACAGGATCAGCGTTCCCTTCCCATCCCCCGGACGAAGCAAGTGCTGTCCCGCCATCCGCACCCCGACGGTGCCACCAATCCACATTCCCAAGCCGCACAGCAGCAGTCGCCTATTCATGAACACGAACTCACATTCATTTTATACGAATTAGGAAATCCGTCAATGTGCCCTCCCTCTAGTGGTAGATTCTCAGAGCAATCGCATCGCTCTGTTTCAAATCAGAGGAGAGAATACGCAGCAGTGCCGATGACTATCGGCGAACTCAGGAAGATTCTGATGTCCGGCTAAACCGGATTCACGTTAAGCGCGGCATACCGCAGCCAGCACGAAGAACAGCAATACCAGCAATAAGCGCTTGGGCAATTGGTGCATGACTTTCCACACCACAATGCTCATCGATCCCATCCTCCGCGCGCAGGATTCCACGAATCAAAGCCCAAGCCCCAGTAATACAATTCGGGTATGGGCACACGAAACCATCTCAATGTGGGTTAGCTTGCCTGGCATTGTAAGGAAAACGCCTAATTGGAGGCAAGTCATGACCTGGATCCGCACCATCCCGCTCTCCGACGCTGATGAGAAGCTTCGCAAGGCCATGGAAGACCAGAAGCTGCTCTATCCCAAGGAGTACGCCACGCCGGTGCATCCCGTCGAGGGCAGCGGCTCCGAGATAGTGGCCTCCCACAGCCTGATTCCCCAGGCCCTCTACCACGCCTTCGCAACCTTTGGCGTGTTGATGTCACCAGACTTGCCGCTGAGCCGCCGCCAACACGAAATGATTACCACCATGGTCTCCGTCACGAACCGCTGCGTGTATTGAATCGAGTCACACGCAGAGTTTCTGCGTCGGATAACGCTGGACGAAGCACTTATTGAAGCGCTGAAGAGGGATTACACGACTGCCCCCATAAGCGACCAAGAGCGAGTGATGCTCGACTACGTAGTCAAACTCACCAAGGACGCTACCAAAATCCAGAAAGATGATCACACCCGCCTGGGCTCCGCCGGATTCGATGACAAGGCAATTCTGCAGATCACACTGATCGCCTCTTGGTTCAACTACATCAACCGCGTAGCCGACGCCCTAGGTGTGGGACGCGAATAAGTGGAGGACGGGAGTCTCGCCCGTCCCACCGAGGGTGCGCCGGGTCTCGCGCTTTTCGAGACCTAGGAGCGATACTGCAAGCACCTCCCGAACGCGCTAACATCGGTTACGTGCAGCCCCGCTCTCTTGTCCATTACCTCGACCGTTTTCTGCAAAGAGGGCAGGAAATCGCGTACATACAGCGCTGCGGATATCGCACCGTGCGCTGGTCGTACGGGCAGGTTGCTGAACTGGCTTTTCAGTTTGCCCGTGAACTCGAAGACCGAGCCATCACAAAGGGGGAGCGCGTATCACTATGGGGACCTAACTCAGCCGAATGGGTCGCAGCATTTCTAGGATGCGCTCTGCGTGGCGTGGTGGTCGTCCCCATGGACGATGTGGCCACGCAGGATTTTGCGTCCCGCGTGCATAAGCAGGTGGGCGTAAAGTTGCTCGTGTGCTCGCGGGAACACGCGCAGCAGTCGATTCCGACGCTTCTTCTGGAAGGCTTGCCCGAAGCATTGGCATCGCACTCGCCAACGGCCTTTCTCGCCGCCGAAGTTGAACTCGGCGACACCCTGGAGATCGTCTTCACCTCCGGCACCACCGCCGAGCCCAAAGGAGTAGTGATCACACACGGCAACGTTTTCGCCAATATCGCACCGCTTGAATTGGAGATTCGGAAATATCTCAAGTACGAACGCTGGGTGCATCCCGTCCGCTTCTTGAACCTCTTGCCGCTTAGCCACGTCTTCGGGCAATTCCTGGGAATCTTCCTGCCCCAACTGATGGGCGGCACGGTGATATTTCACGAAACTTTCAAACCGGCAGAGGTAATTAAAACCATTCGTCGCCAGCGCGTTTCGGTTCTGGTTGCGGTGCCGCGCGTGCTGCAATCCCTCAAAGAGAAGATCGAACGCGACTTGGACGACAAGGGTCTTCTCCAACAGTTCCGGAAAAGTTTTCGAGCCGCTGAAGGTCAACACTTTCTGCGCCGTTGGTGGATCTTTCGCCGCATTCATCGTCAGTTCGGATGGAAATTCTGGGCGTTTATCTCGGGCGGAGCCGCGCTCGACCGCGACACGGAAGAATTCTGGGGACGCCTGGGATACGCTGCCATCCAAGGCTACGGCCTCACCGAAACCACGTCGCTTATAAGCGTGAACCACCCTTTCCGGTTGGGCAAAGGCTCGATCGGAAAAGTTCTCGCCGGACGCGAAATCAAACTGGCTGCGGACGGAGAAATCCTGGTGCGGGGAGGTGGCGTCGCCGCGGGCTATTGGAATGGAAGCGATCCAAATCCGGTTGCCAGTGAAGACGGATGGTATCGAACCGGCGATGTCGGCGAGCTCGATGCCGAGGGAAACCTCTATTTCAAGGGACGGAAAAAAGATGTCATCGTCACCCCGGCCGGCATGAACATCTATCCTGACGATCTCGAAGCCGCGCTGCGGCGCCAACCGGAAGTAAAGGATGTCGTGGTGATCGCATTGCCGCGCAATGGCAACGCGGAACCCTGTGCAGCGATCATCCTGCGAAACACAGATGCCGATCCTGCATCCATCGTGCAGCGAGCGAACCAATCGCTCGCGGAGTACCAGCGCATGCGTACCTGGGTCGTGTGGCCAGAGGAAGATTTCCCCCGCACCTCCACTCAAAAGCCGCTCCGAAGCGTTATTCAACAAGCGGTGCAAGCACATTTGGCAGAGAAATCTCCCAACCAGATCACTTCGAGTCCGCTGGCAGAGTTAATGGGACAAATCACTGGACGGCGGCCGTCACGACTTGCGCCGGATGCGAATCTTGAGTCCGAGTTGAACCTGAGTTCGCTCGACCGTGTGGAACTATTGAGCGCGCTCGAAGACCGATATCAGATCGATCTCAGCGAGACCCGCTTCGCAGCCGTGAACACGGTTGCTGACCTCGAGCGGATGCTGCAGGGCAAGCCTGCGGCGCGAACGCGCTACCACTATCCGCGCTGGGTCCAGCGCTGGCCGGCCACCTGGATTCGTCTGGCGGTGCATTACCTGTTGTTGCGCCCCGCAGTATTTCTTCTGGGATGGCCTCGAGTGGAGGGTCGACAGAATCTACGGGCCGAACGCGGGCCTGTGCTTGTGGTTTGCAATCACATCGGCGACGTGGACCCGGGCTTTGTGTTGACCGCTCTTCCGGCTCATCTCCGTCACAAGTTGGCCATCGCCACGGGAGGCGAGGCGCTCGAAATACTTCGCACTCCACTGCCAACGCGGGGATTCATGGGCAGGGCCTACGATCGCGTGAAGTGGGTTTTAGGCGTGTCATTGCTGAATCTGTTTCCCTTGCCGCGCGAAGCCGGATTCCGCGAGAGCTTCGCCTACGCCGGAGAATCGATAGATCGGGGGTATAGCGTGCTGGTTTTCCCCGAGGGGCGTCACACTACGGACGGCAAGGTGCTCCCCTTCCGCGCGGGCATCGGCCTGCTGGCCAACAACCTGCAAGTTCCAATCGTGCCCATGCGCATTGACGGACTATTCGAATTGAAGCGAGCAGGAAAAAAGTTTGCATGGCCTGGCCGGGTGAAGGTCAAGATGGGCGCGCCTATTCATTTTGCGCGAGGAAGCGACCCCGCGCGGATTGCGCGGGAACTACAGAAGATGGTCGAACAGTTGTGAGGCGCAGCAATCCTCCGAGGCAAGCAGAGCAGCGATGGATCAAAAGGTTACCGGACATCCGTATCACGGCCGGGGTGGATTGTTGTTAGGGACTTTCGGGGTCAACTTCCGGATGACAAATTCCTGAAACAGGTTGCTGACAGCAGTTCCGCCGATCCCGATGGCCGCGTTTTCAAAGGTTAATTCCGCTCCGTTACGATCATTCGGCGGATAGTACAGATTCGAAATACCGCCCGCCGCCAGACTTCCAAGGATGCTCGAGTAATTTGCCTGCCAGCGCCGGTTGTCTCCCTTGCACATCACGGAATTGGCGATGGCATACAGCACCCGTGCGCCCATGCTGCCTTTTCCCTTATAGAAATAACGCGGATCCTGTTTCAGAAGCGACGGCAGAATAGCGGATCCAATGAAAGTGCTCGTCACCGTGTCTGCAAAACCAGCGCCGAAACGCTTGGCATAACCTTGCGCGCCCTGCCCATATTGATTGAAGTGACCCTGTGCCTGTTCCACTCCCGCCACACCGCCGACAAAAACGAAGCTGAAGGGATCCAACACTGACTTCCAGGCCAGCTCGAATTTTTGCTTCGAGTTCAGGGGCATCGCATTGGGAACATAGCTGACATAGAAATTTGGCAGGACGCCGAGCACACGCTGCTTCTCTTCAACCCTAATCTGCTCCTCTGCTACTTCGATTGGGGAAACTCCGACCTGCACCTCGGCCACATCCGTAGCAACTGTCAAGGGGTTCTGGGGGAGCAGGTAGGCCTGCCCCGGTTGCAGGACTCCAGAGAAAGTTTGGGTTGCGAAGCCCGCCGACGTAATGCTGAGCTGGAAAGGTCCGGGAGCGACGTTGGTAAAGGAGAATTGGCCATCGCCGCCGGATAGCAACTCTTGGTCTCGCGACCGATCTTGACCGGTGAGCTTTACCAGGGCTCCAGCGATGACAGCTCCACTTTGATCCGCGACGCGTCCGCTAACACTTCCAGACAATGGCGCATCTGGCGTCGGCGGAGCAGTCTGGGCCGAACAGAATGACGTCCAAGCCAAAATGACCAACGCAACCATTATGAGTCCAAGCTTGAATTGGAGGGACATGAATAACTTAACCTTATTCTCTCACGTGTTTTGCTATCTAGATAACCAAAGTCGATCTACTCCCGCGCCGAAACCGACGCGCTCCCGGCCTTTCGCAGCACGGCCATCTTCGGTGCTCAAATCCCACTCCAAAGTTTGATGCGCCGAAGCCAATACCTATCAAAGTTCAATGCGGGTTATAATTTGTGGCCATGAAACACCAACGACTATTAATTGCAGCAGTGTCGTCCACGATCATTTTCTGGTCGCTCTCCAGCGACGCCAAGACGATGGTCGAGATGAAAGATGCCCAGGGCAAGAGCGTGGGCACAATTACTTTGTCGGAAAGCGGAAAGGGTGCGAAGGGCGTAGCGCTGGAGGTTAAGCTGCACGACTTGCCGCCGGGTACGCATGCCATCCATTTTCATCAGAACGCGAAATGCGATGGTCCGGACTTTAAATCGGCCGGTGCGCATTTCAATCCTGATGGAAAAAAGCACGGCTTCCAGAATCCCGAAGGACACCACGCCGGTGACATGATGAACTTTACCGTCAACAAGAACGGCAAAGCGGCCCAGAAACTGACGGACAACGATGTCAGCCTGGGAGATGGAACCGATAGCCATTCGCTATTCAGTAATGGCGGAACCGCGCTGGTTATTCATGCGAACGCGGATGACATGAAGACGGATCCTTCAGGAAATTCGGGCGATCGCATTGCTTGCGGCGTGGTGACCAAATAGATTGCGCTTTCGTAGCTCTACTTAGCTGGCGCGATGTCAACTTTGATCGGGGGGGAGTTGTCTTGTTTCCGAGTGTCGACGGACACTACCCCGAGGTTTCCGTTGGAATCCAGCGATCGAATGGTTTGGGTGTCGCGGGTTGTGCTGCCTCTCGTCCCCGGTTGAACAGAGGCCGGTCGAACAATA
>Ga0210390_10004289_pt1 | contig 12053 bp, 11 predicted proteins | sample IncBWH11OmetaG_FD_161050 | JGI IMG/M metagenome (GOLD analysis project Ga0210390, IMG submission 161050) | Forest soil microbial communities from Barre Woods Harvard Forest LTER site, Petersham, Massachusetts, United States - Inc-BW-H-11-O ... | reverse complement strand
GAGCAGGGCAAGATCGGTCTCGATGATCCCGCCGAGAAATATCTGCCGGAGCTGAAGAACCCGAAAGTGGTCGAAGCCTTCGATGCGAAGACCGGCGATTACAAGCTCCGTCCGGCAGCAAGCGCGCCGCTGGTCAGGCATTTCCTGACCCACACGTCCGGGCTGGCCTATCCCTTCACCAGCGCGATCTGGCGCGATTTCAAGCCGCGCGCCGGCGAAACCTATCCGTTCGGCGGCCCGATGCTGTTCGATCCCGGCGAGCGCTGGCACTATTCGACCTCGATCGATGTCGTCGGCCGGCTGGTCGAGGTGGTGTCCGGGCAAAAGCTCGAGGACTATTTTCACGATCACATCTTCGTCCCGCTGAAGATGAACGACACCTCCTATAACGTGCCTGAAGCAAAAGGGCCGCGCCTCGTCGCGCAGCAGCAGCGCGACGGCGCCAAGATGGACGGCCCGGTCGTGCTGCAAATCCCGCCGCTCGTTGGTCTCACCATCGCCGAGCCGATCGGCGGCGGCGGGCTCGCCTCGACCGCCGACGACTACGGCCGCTTCATGCGCATGATCCTCAACGGCGGCGAGCTCGATGGAGCCCGCGTGCTCAAGGCCGAGACGGTCAAGCTGATGGAGCAGAACCAGATCGGCGCGGTCTCGGTGCCTGCGCTCAAGACCGCGTTGCCGCGCAGCGCCGACTTCACGTTCATTGCCGATGGCCGCGACAAATGGGGCTACGGCTTCCTGATCACGGTCGATCAGTTGCCCGGCATGCGATCGCCCGGCTCCTTAAGCTGGGGCGGCATCAACAACACGTATTTCTGGATCGATCCGGCACGCGGCGTCGCCGGCACGATCCTGATGCAGTATTTGCCGTTCGCCGACGCCAAGGCGCTCGACGTTTATCGCTCGTTCGAACGCGGCACCTATCAGCTCGTGAACGCCGAGCGGTAGGGGGTTCATTTTCTCGGTCTCATCTCATGATCCGGCCGCGCACTTCTGGTGCGCGGTCTTTTTTATCGGCCCGACGCAGTCGCCGGCTGCCACGTAAAGCATCGCTTGTCCCGGCGGTCGTCGCACTCCGTTTCTTGCTTTCGAATTCTTAAGTCGACTTCGAATACGAACGAAAACTTTCGAATTGAGAACAAGAAACGGAGTTCTCGCTCCACTCGGCCTCCTAAGTTGCCGGCGGCAACTGCGGGAGGACACGAATGAGGCTGGTACGATTTGGCGAGGCGCGCCTGGGCATTTTCCTCGATACCCCAACGGGTGCTCATGTCCTGGACGTCGCCGCAAGCATCGGTGCCCTGCTGCCCGGCGATCCGATCAGCAATGGAATTCTGAATGGCATCCTCAAGGACGGCGGTAGCTGGGGTGCCCTCATTCAGCATTGGGGCAGCGCGCGTATCGGGCTGGGGAAGCTGGTCCAGATCGCATCCAGCAACGCGGATCATCCGGGTTTGGTGATCCATCGGTGTGCCGAAGTGGATGCTATGCTGAAGTCCACCAAAGGCGGCGAGATCGTTGCGCTTGGAATAGCGGAAGGCCACGCCAATTTTTCGTATTGCATGGAGTCGTCGCGCGACTGCGAAATCGCAAGCTGCATCTATTCGGCCAGAGGTGGCTATAGAGGCTGATTGACGCTAGGTGCGCGTTCTGGCGCACGACGCTGTGGCGGAATCGCCATGTGATCTTGCGCGGAACGCCCGGCCCACGAACTTCCGAATAACACGCCTCGCGTGAAAAAGCTTAAGCGGCGCGTTTTCCGCTTGCCTTCGCCTCGAACGGAAAGCGGGTGGTTCACGCTCCGAAGAAGCGCGATCAAAGGGTGAGAGGTTCAAGATCCGCGAAGGAAGCTGAAATGAGTACGAAGTCGCAAGCTGTTTCTATTCGGCCCGACGCGGCGGTTGAGGCCGATCCACGCTGGCTCCGTGTCCTGGCGCGCGACCGTTCAGCCGACGGGCAATTCTGGTACGCGGTTGCGACCACGGGGGTCTATTGCCGGCCGTCGTGTCCTTCAAGAACCGCTAACCCTGGGAATGTGAGTCTTCACGGCTCGCTGGCAGAAGCGAAAGCGACGGGTTTTCGCCCCTGCAAACGCTGCAATCCCGATGGCCCGTCGGCCGACGTGGAGAACGCGGCGATCGTCGCCAAGGCGTGCCGTTTGATCGAAGGAAGCGAAGAAGTCCCGTCATTGACGACTCTTGCGAAGGCGGCCGATCTCTCCACCAGCCACTTCCATCGCGTGTTCAAAAGCGTGACGGGCCTGACGCCGAAGGATTACGCCGAGGCCCATCAGGCTTCCCGCGTCCGCGATGAACTCGCAAAGGGGAATAGCGTGACTGAAGCCATGTACGATGCGGGATTCAATTCGAGCGGGCGGTTCTATGAAAAATCCAGGAACATGCTCGGCATGACACCCACGCAGTATCGTGCCGGAGGGGTGAACGAAGACATACGTTTCGCGGTGGGGCAATCCTCGTTAGGGGCCATATTGGTGGCTTCGAGCGACAAGGGCGTGGCGTCGATCCTGATCGGCGACGATCCGGACGGACTTGTGCGGGATCTTCAGGATCGTTTTCCGAAGGCGCGGCTGGTGGGCGGCGACAAGGAATATGAGTCCATGGTCGCCCGGGTCGTCAGCTTCGTCGAAGCGCCGGGAATCGGTCTGAACCTTCCTCTCGACGTGCGCGGCACCGCGTTTCAGCGGCGGGTGTGGCAAGCGCTGCGGGATATCCCTGTCCGGCAAACCTCCTCCTATTCCGAAATCGCCCGCGAGCTCACTTCGTAAAGCCGCGGTGTTCGCCCACTACCGATTCTCGCACCCATTCTCGATTTCAAAGCAAAAAGCGGAGTTTCTCCCTCAGGCACTCAAGTCAATCTGCCGCCTTCACACGAAGGAGAGACTAGGAAATGAATGCCCCCCACATCGTCAGCGAACCATCCATCCTCTATTTCGGCACGCCGGTCGTGCTCATCAGCAGTGCCAACGAGGACGGTTCGGCCAATTTGGCTCCCATGTCGTCGGCATTCTGGCTCGGCTGGCGTTGCGTTCTCGGTTTGAACGCGACTTCCAAGACCACGGAAAACATGATCCGCACCGGCCAGTGCGTTTTGAACCTGCCGTCAGTGGACAATGTCGCGGCGGTCAACCGCCTGGCGTGCCTCACCGGCAGCGATCCGGTTCCTCCGGTGAAGCTGGCGAGAGGCTATACCTCCGAAAAGCGCAAGTTCGAGACGGCCGGGCTGACGGCGATCCCGTCACTGACGGTAGCGCCGCCGCGCGCCCTGGAATGCCCGGTCCAGATGGAAGCCGTCGTCGCCGCGAAACACGACCTCATGCAAGACGATGATGTCACCCGCGGCAAGATCGTCAGCTTCGAACTCCGCGTGACGCGCGTTCATATTCATCCGGATATCGCGATGGATGGCTTGACCAACCGCGTCGATCCCGACAAGTGGCGGCCGCTGATGATGAGCTTCCAGCGATATTATGGACTCGGCGAGGAGGTTCATGAATCGACCCTGGCGAAGATCCCCGAGGAAATCTACCGGATGCCGGATATCGCCCGGTCCCGTACCGCCGAGTTGGTGAACTCCTGACGAGGGGCGTGGCATGGGCGCTGCCGGGAGCAAAACAAATCCTTCGATTCAGAAGCACGAAACGGAGCGCCGCCGCGCCGTCGTTTGTCTAGCGTCGATACCGGAAGCTCGATGCTTCTGACAAATGGCAACAAACAGAGAGAGAAAAAACATGTCAAAGGAAGATGACAACAAGGCCATCGTCGGTCGCTGGTTCACGCATTTCTGGAGCGAGACCTGCAATCTGAATATCGTGGACGTACTCGCGGCGCCCGACATGCTGTTGCATTATTCGCTGCACGAACCCCGCCGCGGCCGCGATGCCATCAAGGCCTTCATGACCGACTTCCGGAAGGCGTTCCCGGATCTCAACTTCTGGGGCACAGCCGACCTGGTCGCGGAAGGCGACTACGTCGTCGCTCGTTGGGAGGGAGGCGGCACGCATACCGGTCCAGCTTTCGACGACTTCCTGATCGGAGGCCTGCCGGCCAACACTGGCCGCAAGATGAAGTTCACGGGAACGACCGTGCTGAAGCTCAAGGATGGCAAAATCGTCGAGGAAATCGGCCTCGACGACGGCGTTGCAGCCTTGACCCAGCTCGGCCTCATCAAGAAAGCGGCGTAGTCAGTCAAGTCGTAACGACGCGCCTACCGCGTGGAAAATGTGAGGCGGCACTCCTCGGAGCGCCGCCTCACATTGCATTGGTAGCTCATTTCATGGAGAATTCGTTTATGTCTCCGTCTCCATTGATGTCAGGCTTTCCCCCAGCCGAATCCGGTCAGGTGACGCTGGCGAATTGGCGTACCGCTCCGTACATGAAATGGGCATTTCAGCACGTGCGGGAAATCGTGCCGTCGGCTGACATTGCGAATTCGCCTGATGGCGTCTGGCGGCTGGCATCCGAGCCAAAAGATTGGTCGTCGTTCTCATTCCGACACGGTGGCGAGACCTATTCGCTCGACCGGTTCGTTGCAGATACCGACACCGACGGCCTCGCAATCCTGCACCGCGGCAAGGTGATCTGCGAGCACTACGCCAACGGCATGACGTCGAACACGCCTCACATTCTCATGTCCGTGTCCAAGTCGTTGACATCGATCGTTGCCGGCATCCTCATCGAGAAGGGCATCCTAAACCCGGAGCAAACAGTCGTATCGATCATTCCGGAACTAAAGAACTCGGTTTATTCCAACGCGACGGTGCGTCACGTATTGGACATGCGCGTCGGTCTCGATTTCGATGAGGATTATCTCGCGACTTCAGGGCCGATCGTTGAATACCGCAAAGCGACCAACTGGAATCCGCTGGCTCCCGGCGAGCGGGCGAACGATCTCCGAAGTTTTCTTGCGAGCTTGAACGACAGAGCAGGGCCCGACGGTGGACCGTTCCACTACGTGTCGACCAATACCGACCTCCTGGGATGGATACTGGAGCGTTCGACCGGCACGCGGTTCGCCGATCTCATCAGCAACTTGCTCTGGCAACCGATGGGCGCTCAGGCCTCTGCGTATATCACGGTCGATCGTCTCGGCGCCCCCCGGTGCGCCGGCGGCATATGCACCACGGTTCTCGACCTGGCGCGGGTGGGCCAACTGATCGTGCAAGGCGGTCGCAGGAACGACGCCACCATCATACCGGCGTCCTGGATCGTGGACGTGTTCGACAATGGCGATCCGAAAGCCTGGATCGATGGCGACATGACTTCGTACTTCTCGCACTCGGGCGACCGTCCCATGCACTACCGCAACCAATGGTACGTTCTGCGGGATCGCGCCATTGCTTTCGGGCTAGGCGTTTACGGCCAGAACGTATTCGTCGATCGGGCGAACGAAATTGTCGTGGCCAAGGTTTCGTCCCAGGCTCCGCCGCTGGACAAACGCCTCATTGATCTGACCATCGGATTCGCGGAGGCCGTCAGCGACCACATCCCCTCACGCTGAATAAACGTTGCGCAAGGGTGGTCTGCGTTCGCTTGAGGCCGCGCCCTCAGTAGGTCTTCGGGACGAACATCTCTTCCGGAATATGGTCACGCCGATAGGACGGATCGTGAATCCGCTCCGGCAGCACCACCGATTGATGTGTCACCTCATTATACGGAACCTGCGTCAGCAGATGTGAAATACAATTCAGCCGCGCGCGCTTCTTGTCGACGGCTTCGACCACCCACCACGGCGCTTCCGGAATATGGGTCCGGTGCAGCATGTCTTCCTTGGCCTTGGTGTATTGCTCCCAGCGCGCACGCGACTGCACGTCCATGGGCGAGAGCTTCCACTGCTTGAGCGGATCGTGGATGCGCATCAGGAAACGGAATTGTTGTTCTTCGTCGGTGATCGAGAACCAGTATTTGACGAGGATGATGCCCGAGCGCACCAGCATGCGCTCGAATTCCGGCACCGAGTGGAAGAACTCTTCGACCTGATCCTCGGTTGAAAATCCCATCACGCGCTCGACGCCCGCGCGGTTGTACCAGGAGCGGTCGAACAGCACGATCTCGCCGCCGGCGGGCAAATGCGAGACGTAGCGCTGGAAGTACCATTGCGTGCGCTCGCGCTCGCTGGGGGCAGGCAGCGCCGCGACGCGGCAGATGCGCGGATTGAGGCGCTGGGTGATGCGCTTGATCACGCCGCCCTTGCCGGCGGAGTCGCGGCCCTCGAAGATCACGACGACTTTCAGCTTTTGCTGCTGCACCCAGTCCTGCAACTTCACGAGTTCGCCTTGCAGGCGCAACAGCTCCTTGAAGTAAAGCTGGCGATCCAGCCCGTCGTCGGCGTCGCGGTCGTGGGTGCCGCCTTGAAGCGTCTGGAGCCGGTGGTCGTCGAGCTCCATCTCGATTTCTTCGTCGAGCGTGTCCTGAAGGTCGGCGTCAATCAGTTTGCGCATGTTGGCGCCGTTGGCCGCGTCGGTCATCGAGATCCCCTGTTTGCCGAGTCTTGTCGCTAAGTGTCGCGCCCCTAAAATTCCCGCGTCCCTTGACGGGGTTATGACAGTTCGAGGCGAGGGAGGCCGTTGTCCCGCAAGAGCCGGTTACCGCTGCCATTCATATGACCGTCAAGAACGGCCTCTAGACCGAATATCTAGCCCCTGACGGGTGAGGACACTCATGCAGCAGCGGATGATCGAAAACCTGAAGGTCGGTCCGTATGCGATGCGCTATAGCCAGTTTGTCCCCCGTCTTTACAATCTGTGCCGTTCCCTTGGGTTCGAGCGTGATCGCATGCTGCCGTCGCGGGCGTTCTGCTCCGATGAAAGCCAGGGCTATCCCGTCATCCTGATCGCCCAGCATTTCGGCACCTTTCCGTTCGACCATGGCCGCGTCGGCGGCAAGGTCTCGGTCAACCGCCATGGCCCTTACGCCGCCCACGGCGAAGACCTTGTCATCATCCAGGCGAGCCACGTTGGTTATGACGCCGATGGCGGCCGCTTCGGCGTCTACCGGCGCGCGCGCACCGAGAGCTGCGGCTTCGGCTCCAATTGCGGCAAGCTGGCTGCGGTGTTGCATTGGTATCACGACGAATACCAACGCGCGCGCGAACTCATTCGTTTTGGCAAGCTCGACGGCGAGGCGGTGGTCTATCTCGACAACCAGTATCTCGACGACAGGCGCACCGAAGGCCTGTTTCCGAAACTCGACCAACTGGTCGAGGGCGCCGACGATCCTGTGAAGGCGCTCGCGACCTCGAAGGCCTATCTCGCCTCGCAAAGACTCCGCGACCGACTGCCGGCTGATCGATGGCAGGATGAATCGCAAGCCTTGGGCGCGCAGCTGACCGCGGACCTCTTCAGCTTTCGCAAGCAATTGTCGCAAGATCCCGAAGAGCACGATATTCTGGAAATGGAGCTATTCCCGGCGATGCCGGCGCTCGTGACCTCGGCTCATCCAGCACTCGACGCCGCTCGCTTCGTCACGCAAGTCGAATTCGACCGCTGTTACCGCAGCATTTTGCGCGAGCCGGCTTACACGAACAAAAATCTTCTGTTCATCTCCGGCGTCAACATCGACGTCTCACCGCGCGCAGGCTTTCCGTTTCCGCTGATCAAGTTCGTGCCGTGGGCGGCCTATGCTGCTTTACGCGACGGCCGCAAGTTCCTGCTCGAACAGGCCGAGTTGAACGAGCAGTTGCGCAACCAATCGCCCGACAATCCCGACCGGCTGTCATTTGATGACTCTATCCGGCGGATGGCGGACGCGGAGGAAATTCGTCTCGAAGTTTGAAGTTGCGTTTTTGTTTTTGTAAGGAGGGTATTTTGGACCGACGTTCATTTCTCGTGTGCTGTCGCGGGCTGCTCGCGATGAAAGCCGTCAGTGCAGTGCGCTCGGCCTGGCGGATGCCGCTGTTTCGTCTGCACGCCTGACCGCGGCATCGCTGCCAGCTCACGTCGCTCGGCTATTTTTTCTTGTTTTTTCGCGCGGCGTAGCGCGCATCGCGCAGGGCTTTCTGCTCGGCTTCGAGTGCCGCTTGCCGTGCGAGGGCCTCTTCCTTTTCCCGCAGGATAAGGGCTGCGGCCTTGGCGGCCTCTTCTTCCTTGACGCGCTTGCGCTCGGTCTCGGCCGCCTCGCGCGCTAGCTTGGCCTTGGCACGCTCGGCAGCCAGCGCTTCGCGCTGGGCCTGCCGCGCCTTGACCGCGGGATCATCGGGGCTTGGCTGGCTACGAAACTTGTTCAGAATACTTTTCCTGGCTTCCTGCGCCGCTTTTTGCCGGTCCGCGAAGCTCGGTTCCTTGAATCCGCTCATAATAAGGTCGTGTCACTTTCTTGTTTGATTGTTGTTTGCGCCGATCCGCTACCCGGGAAAACCGGGTTAGCGTTGCTGGCTGCGGTGTATATTTCCCGCACGCGGAGAAGTCATCAAAAATAGACCGGGGGAAGGAGGTTCCGAGGGGATCTAAAACGGCAGCGTCAAGCTGCTCAATCCATCCTGCAAGCTCCGGTTTCATTCGGGCACGACGGCTTTCGCATTATGGTCCGAAAAAGCCGCTAGCGTGTCGAACTTGCCGGTCTCCAGGTCATATCGGCAGCGCCAGCCGCTGACGACGCGGGTCTGCATCGGCTTGCGGCCCTTGATGTCGGCGTCTCCTGACAGCGTGATCAGAAGATAGCGGTTCGCCGGCCAATCGACGCCGAGCCAGCGATAGTTGTCTTCAAGCCCTTTCAGGAGACCCACCGACTCGTGATACTCGGGCGGCTTCGCGATCTTTCGCCACTCGGGGCGCGTCTTGAAGTAAGCCCACGCCAGGTCGCCGAGCGGCTTCTTGCTCACGGCAACGGTGCCCTGCGGAGTGACGCGATAGAGATAGAGTGTCTGTTCACCAGAGCCGGTCTTCTGCACGCGAACGATCCGTTTCAGGTCGCCGGTGAAGATAAAAGCCGCCGGGTAGCCGGCCGGCTCCGGATCGAGCAACGTGAATGTTCCTTGCCGGCGCACCCAGAACTGCCATTTCCAGTCGTCGTCCGCATCCTTGTTCAGGTATTGCTCGATGGTGACCGCGCCGTCCGTGGAGACTTGCGTGAATTCCGGATCGATCTTGTAACCGGCGGGTGGCGCCGCTGGCTGCGCGGCGGCCGTGCCAATGCCCCAGCAGCCGATCGCGCAGGCAACGAGCGCGCGAAGCAAAGATGTTGCGACCCTCATGTTCTGGCTCCTTTGACCCGGTTACGCCATTAGTCGCGCAGGTCCGGCTCCAGTTCATTGAGGGCGCCACTCACTTGCGCCCCCAACGACAAGCGAATGGGGCTATGCAGGCATCGATGATGGAAACGCTTGCCGCGGGCTTGAGCGGTGCTAACGTGCAAATCAACAAATCTGGAGCAGCTTGTGAGCGCGTAATCAAATAATAATCTGGGGGAGGATGGTCATGGCAAAAGACCCGAAAATCGGGCGCCGTGAATTTTTGACGGTCGCGGGGGCCGCTGCACTCGCACCTGCGGCGCCTGCCGCAGCGCAGCAGACTCAGCTGGCCACATCATCTACCGCGCCGGCTGCTACGACAGCGGCTGCGCCGCCGGTTGATGAGCCGCTGCTGACGTTGACGGCAACCGAGCATGCGTTCTTCGTGGCGGCCGTCGATACGATCATCCCGGCGGACCAACTTTCGCCTTCAGGCAGCGACTGCGGCGTCGCCAACTTCATCGACCGGCAGCTCGCCGGCGCTTATGGCACGGGCGCGCGGCTTTACCGGCAGGGACCGTTCCCGAAGGGCAAGCCCGAGCAGGGCTATCAACTTTCCCTCAATCCGCGCGAGTTCTTCCGCGCCGGCGTCGCTTCCGCCAACGAGTTCACGCGCAAGACCTGGGCTAAGGATTTCGACCGGCTGAACGAAGAACAGCGGATTGCGGCGCTCAAGGCGATGGAGGAGGGCAAGGCCGAATTCAAAGGGTTTGGCAGCGCGATGTTCTTCAACGCATTGTTGCAGATCACGATGGAAGGCTTCTTCGCCGACCCGATCTACGGTGGCAACCGCGACATGGCCTCGTGGAAGATGGTCGGATATCCGGGCTTGCCGGCGACCTATCGCCACGACATCCGCAAATATCTCGGCAAGACCTACGACAAGCCGCCGCGTTCGATCGCGGATTTCTCGTAAACGGGAGCTGCGTCATGACAACCATTCTGAAGGAAGTCGATGCGGTGGTGATCGGCGTCGGCTGGACCGGCAGCATCATGGCCCGCGAACTCACCAAGGCCGGACTGAATGTGGTCGGCCTTGAGCGCGGCGCCAAGCGCATGCCAAGCGAAGACTTCACGCTGCCGAACGTTCGCGACGATCTCAAATATTCTTCGCGCCAGGAGCTTTTTCAAGATGCGCAGGAAGAGACCGTCTCGTTCCGGCATTCGCCGTCGGAAACCGCGTTGCCGGTTCGCAGGCTCGGTTCGTTCCTGCCGGGCACGGGGCTTGGCGGCGCAGGCGCGCACTGGAACGGCCTGACATGGCGGCTTTTGCCTTCCGACCACAACCTGAGGACTCATCTCACCCAGCATTACGGCAAGAGCGCAATTCCTTCGGAAATGATGATCGAGGATTTCCCCGTCAGCTACGACGAGCTCGAGCCGTATTACGACCACTTCGAGAAGATCTGCGGCGTGTCGGGCAAGGCCGGCAATCTGCGCGGCCAGAAGATGGCGGGCGGCAACATGTTCGAGGGGCCGCGCTCGAACGAATATCCGAACAAGCCGCTGCCGCAAACGATGGCCGGCTCCATCATGGAAGCCGCATGCAAGGATCTCGGCTACAGCACCTTCTCAGGTCCCTCGGCCAATGCGAGCGAGGTCTATACCAACCCCGAAGGATTGACGCTCGGCGCGTGCGAATTCTGCGGCCACTGCGAGCGCTTCGGTTGCGAGGCGAACGCCAAGGCTTCGCCGAACGTCTGCATCCTGCCGAATCTTCTGAGCGACCCCAAGTTCGAGCTGCGCAACTACGCCTATGTGAAGGAGCTGGTTTACGATAAGCAAGCCAGGAAGGTGAAGGCCGTGCGCTACATCGACACGCGTACCGGCGAGGAATACGAACAGCCCGCCGGCATCGTCGTGCTCGGCGCGTTTGTGTTCAACAATAACCTGTTGATGATGACCGCGGGGATCGGCGAGCAATACGATCCTTCGACGGGCAAGGGCGCGTTGGGACGCAACTATTGCTACCAGCTCAGCGGCAACACGGTCACCGTGTTCTTCGAGGACAAGGTGATCAACCCGTTCATGGCCTCGGGCGCGCACACCACCAACATAGACGATTTCAACGGCGACAATTTCGATCACAGTGGACTGGGTTTCTTCGGCGGGGCGATTATCGCCGCGGGCACGACCAACGGCCGTCCGATCCAGACGCGCCCGGTGCCGTCGGGAACGCCACGCTGGGGTCGCGAGTGGAAGCAGGCGACGGCCAAGTGGTACAACCACGCCTTCAACATCGGCGCTTCCGGCTGCAGCTATGCGCACCGCGAAAATTTCCTCGACCTCGATCCGACCTACAAGGACGTGCTCGGCCGGCCGCTGATCCGGATGAGCTATAACTTCCGCGAAAACGATCACAAACTGGTCGAATATATCGGCGCCGCGATGGAGCGGATCGGACGCGCGATGAATCCGACCAGGATCAGCCCGGCGTCGGTCCGGCGCGGTAACTACAGCGTGGTGCCGTATCAATCGACCCACAATACCGGCGGAACGATCACGGGCTCGGATCCCAAGACCAGCGTCGTCAACCGGTATCTTCAGGCCTGGGGCGCCGACAATCTCTTTGTCCTGGGCGCCTCGGTGTTCCCGCAAAACGCTTCCTACAATCCGACCGGTCTGGTCGGCGCGCTGGCTTACTGGTCGGCTAAGACGATCACCGAACGCTACATCAAAAACCCCGGCCCGTTAGTGCCGGTCTGATTATTTTGGTGCGAAGGATTTCCATGCAACGTATGTCGATCATTCTCGGCGCCGTAGTTCTCGTGGCGCTGGTTAAACCCGCGATCGCGGCCGATGCCGAACAC
>Ga0210390_10004288_pt1 | contig 12056 bp, 10 predicted proteins | sample IncBWH11OmetaG_FD_161050 | JGI IMG/M metagenome (GOLD analysis project Ga0210390, IMG submission 161050) | Forest soil microbial communities from Barre Woods Harvard Forest LTER site, Petersham, Massachusetts, United States - Inc-BW-H-11-O ... | reverse complement strand
AGAAAGATCCTCCCGCTCGCACGAACTGGCGCCCACCCAGACCGTCTCCTTTGCGAACTGGCTGTGGGCTTCTACAACGCGCCCGGAGGCTACATTATCGGGAAAGTGTGGAAAGATCCCAACGCACCGAACCCCGCCGTCGTCAATTTTCCCGACGGCACAGTGGCGTGCAAGCTGCTCTTCACCACGGCGCCTGTTGACCAGGTTCCCTACCTGAAGAACGACTTTGAATGGCAGGCGAACGTCTCCACCAGTAGCGGCGGCCCGCGATCCATCCAGACGGTGCGGCTCCTGCAGGTCGACGTAGCTGTCCGGGATTCGCGCGCGAACTCAACCACCGGCTGGGTCTTCGGCACATTCGTCTACGACGGCAACGCCGCCGGAGCGACTCCGTGGGATCGCCTGGAGCCGGTGGGCCTGATGTGGGGCAACGACCCCGCCGTAACCGAGGCCGTGAAGACCAGCACCACGCATCTTGTGCAGATCTTCATCAATCCCGCTGTCGGTCCTCCGCGGCATTTGGCCGCGCCGGACGACTGAACGGCCCCGTCGATAATCCCAAGCCGTCTTGCCTGTCCTGTCACTCAACGGCGCAGTGGCCAGGCCAAGTCGAATGTCTTACGGGGCAACGTGGATGTCATGCGCTGGTTCCGCGACATCAAGGCAACTTAGGCTTTTGATCCCGGTTCCCGCCAGCACTCCCTCGGATATTCTCTGCAGATCGCCCTGGGCATTGAGCGCTTCCAGGCGGCACACTCCAGCCAGACCATTGGCACAGTGACAGCCGCCCCCGCCGTCGCATCCGCCTCGAAAAAGACCAAACCCATCAACAGGGGTGACGACGACAACTAAGCGCTCTCGGACCGGGATGCGGCGACCTACTCCGAGCCGCCCGTCGAGAACACCTGCTCCACCTCGCGGTCGTGGACGCGATAAATCGCGAACTGCCGGTCCGTTTTCCCGGCCAGCTCGAAGATCAGCTCGGCGCGATTGTCCGCGTCGGTATCGACAGCGTCCACAAGCTGCATGCGCGGAATCACATCCAGTTCGCCCTCGCGCGTCACCTGCTTAAAGAGAACCTGTGGCACGCCGTTGAAGTCGGGCTGCGCGATGATCGTCACATATTTCGTCTGAGCTGCTTCGCCGGTCGTGGCCGATGCGGACTTCGCCGAGAAAACCAGCGTCGCCCCGCCGCCGAACGAGAGTTCGTACGCCTTGAACACCTCGTCTGTCAGATCCGGCAGAACAGGCTTTGGCACAGTCTTGTGCGCCACATGACTATTTGTACCTGTGGTTGTGTTTTTTTGCTGCGGCTTATTAGCCGGACCAAGGCCCTGGCCCGAAAGCGTGGACTTCAGAGCATTTCCCGCCAGCAGATTTTTCGCCACGTCCTCCAATGCCGCCTGCATCTTCTTCGCGTCTTCCGGATCGTTCCACGCATACACATACGAGTGCGGCTCGCGCGTCTTGATGTCCGAGACTGCGGCGATCAGCTTCAGACTTTGCGGATTCGCCGCGAGTTTCGCGATCTCCACAGTCGACGGCTGATCGAGCGACTCCAGATCTGCCGGCCGACCATGCTGCAGCCGCGGCCTGTCCGGATCGACATTCGTCGTCGCCGAAACTGGAGCGCCATTGTCATTGGGGTTTGTCGCGGTTTCCGCGTGCCGGTGCAGCGTAGGCCGATCCGGATCAACGTCCGGAGCCGGAGTCGCCGCCGTACCCGAACTCGAGCCAGACCCGGAACCAGAACCAGAACCAGAACCCGACCCACTCTGGCCGCTCGTCGTCGAATCCGTCCGTCGATGCAGCGTCGGCCGATCCGGATCGTCCGCCGGAGCGCTCCCCGAAGTACTTCCCGACCCGCTGCCGCTGCCCGAACCAGAACCCGATCCCGACCCGCTGCCTGAAGCCGTACCACCCGAACCTGATCCAGACCCCGCCCCTGACCCAGATGTAGACCCGCTCGTCCCCGAGTCCGCCGGACGATGCGCGAAGTGCGGTTTCCCGTCGTCCCCTTTCACGTCTCCTTCGATTTTCGGAGGATTCTTCGACGGCTTCAGCCTCGACACCTTCGGCGGAGCAGGTTTCTGATACGATCCGATCGCGATCCACAAGCCCGAGACGTTGGCCGCCGCCTTCACATCGAACAGGCCCTTCGACGACCCCGCATCCACCAGCTCGTACTGCGTGCCCGACTCCACCGCCAGCGGCATTGGCTGCGCCATGTACAGCCCCGCCGGCTGATACCGCTCGCCGTCCCACACCGCCAAAGGAACCAGCCTTGCCGCCGTCGGCTTGGTTAGGTCCCCGGTATACTCGAGCACCGCCGTCGCCCGCAGAACCGGAGCCGGCGTCGTGCCGGCGTTCGGGTTCACTCTGCCTGGATACTGAGCATGCGCCGGAATTACAATTCCCGCGCCCAGCATCCATCCCGCGACTATCAATCCGCGCCAAAGCGTCATCCCGCGCTTTCCACTTCGTGACATAGCCAGCCGTCTAAGCAACAATCTATGTATTAGACGCGGAGCGCCACCTACGCGCAATCCTCTCCGCTCAAAGGAAGATTTATGGAACTCCACCAGAAAGTTGCCGACTTCGCGCTTCAGGACGACCAGGAAAATGTTGTGCACCTCAAAGACTTTGCCGGCAAGCCCGTCGTTCTCTTCTTTTACCCCAGAGCTGACACACCCGGCTGCACCATCGAAGCCTGCGGTTTTCGCGACACCTTCAAGAAGCTCCAGGCTGCCGGAGCTATCGTCCTCGGCATCTCCCGCGACACGCCCAAAGCACAAAAAAAGTTCAAAGAGAAGTATGACCTGCCGTATCCGCTCCTTGCAGATGTAGACGAAAAAGTCTGCAAACAGTTTGACGTGCTCAAGGAAAAGAACATGTACGGCAAGAAAGTCATCGGCATCGAGCGGACCACCTTCCTCATCGGCCCCGATCAGACGCTCCTCAAAGTCTTCCCTAAGGTCAAACCCGAGGGCCACGCCGAAGAAGTCCTCGTCGCCATCAAGGAGTGGAAAAAGAGCTAGGTGTGTCAGGTCATTGCTTTCTTTAAATAGAGCTGTCAACCTGAGCGGACCTGAGCAGCGCGAAGGGGCAGTCGAAGGACCTGCTGTTGGCCCGGACTGGCACTGATCTTGCAGAAAACATTCCATCGCCGGGTTTCCCACGTCCGACTCTCGGACGTGGGAAGCAACGGCTCAAAACCGTAACCATTTAGCCTCTGTGTTCTCTGCGTCCTCTGTGGTGAATCTTCAGCACGCTTTGCGTCTTCGCGGTGAATATCGCATCTGAGTCTTGTACGCCGATGGCCCGACTCCTGTCCCGCAGCTTCTACCTCGATTCACCTGACGTCGTCGCTCGCAGGCTGCTCGGAAAGCTCATCACCCGCCGTATTGACGGACATCGTGTCACCGGACGCATCGTCGAGATCGAGGCTTACCTCGGCCTCGAAGATCCAGCCGCGCATACCTATAACGGAAAGACTGCCCGCAACGCTGTGCTCTTTGGACCACCCGGGTTCGCCTACGTCTACTTCATCTACGGGATGTACTACTGCCTCAATGTCTCCTGCGAGCCCGATGGCCACGCCGGAGGCGTCCTCATCCGCGCCCTCGAGCCGGTCGAAGGCCTTGAAACGATGGCCCGGCTGCGTAAGTTGCCTGCGTCGGCTTCGCCGCGCCTGTTCGCCTCCGGTCCCGGTCGCCTCTGCCAGGCGCTCGACATCACCCGCGCCGCGCATAACGGCCTCGACCTCACCAGCCGCACGTCTCTCCTGCAGATTCTCGATGACGGCTTCGAGCCCGCCATGATCCGCTCCACGCCTCGCATCGGCATCCGCAAAGCCGTCGAACACCCGCTGCGCTTCCTCATCGAAGGCAACGCCTTCGTCAGCAAATAGCAGTACGCCATCTATTCGACCGGATACGGCCCCTGCGCGAAGACCTCGTCGTGGTAGCCTTTGGATCCAATCGCGCGCGCCAGAGGACTCCTGAAGTCAGCACTGGATCCAACGCAATCGACAACTGAGCGGAAGTCGTATCGCGGCCGCCAGCCAAGCTCTTCGCGGGCGCGCTCGTTCACGTACACGCGGTCTATGCCGGGAAACATCCGCCAGCCCCGCTGGCGGTAGACCGCCTCATATCCCGGAACCCGCTCTCCCACGACTGCGGGCGCGTCGTTTCGCAGACGCGAAAGATCCTCCCTGCGGAACGGCGTGGTTGCGCTGACGATATATTTGCGGAAGCCCAGCTCCCGAGTTAGGTCCGGCGCGCGTTCCGCAGCCAGCAGGTGCGCGCTCACTACATCCTCGATATCGACGCGCCTGTAGAGGTACTCATTCGCCTTCAGATTTTCCTCGGAGAAGGCTTCCCGCACTTCCTGGTTGTCGTCCACCTCAGGAAAGAATCGGGACGTCCGGAGCACCACACACGGCAGGCCCTGATTGCGGTGGAACAATTGGCACAGATCCTCCGCCGCGCTCTTCGTCACACCATAGATGTTCCTGGGAACTGGCGTAACCTCTTCAGTGATCCATGCTGCCTGAGACCCTGAAGGAGGAATCAGTGCGTCTCCAAGGACGCTGGTCGTGCTTGTATAGATAAAGGATCGGGCTAGAACGCCGGCCTGAAAACTTGATAAATGGTCCGCCGCCCATTCGGGCTTGGCCCGCTTTCTCGCGGAAATCCATGTCTGATCAGCAGATAACGGCATCATATTTTCTGACCGGTGGTTTTACCCTGTTCACGCCGCCGCTTTTGGGAGTCACAAGCTTGAAGTATGGAAGCGCCATCCCTGAGTACAATCCACCCAGCGGTACCCTGCCCGCAAAGCTGGATCCCCGCTTTCACCTCGCTGCCATCGTTGACAGTTCCGACGATCCCATCATCAGCAAGGATCTGAACGGAACGATCATTAGCTGGAACCAGGCGGCCGAGCGCGTATTCGGCTATTCCGCCGAGGAGATTATCGGCCAGTCGATCCTTCGGCTCATTCCGCCCGACCTGCAACACGAAGAAGATCAGATTCTTCGCAAGCTGAGAGCCGGCGAACAAATCGACCACCACGAAACGGTGCGCGTAAGAAAGAACGGTGAAAAGTTCTCCGTGTCCGTAACCATCTCTCCAGTCAGGGATGCATCTGGCCACGTCATCGGCGCATCGAAGATCGCACGCGACATCTCGGAGCGCAGGAAGGCCGATGAGAGCCGTTTCCGGCTTGCCACCATTGTTGATTCTGCCGACGACGCCATTATCAGTAAGGATTTGAATGGCATTGTTACCAGTTGGAATGAAGGGGCACACCGGATGTTTGGTTATACCGCCGATGAAATGGTCGGCCAGCCCGTACTGCGCCTCATTCCTCAGGCGCTGCACTATGAAGAAGACGAAATCCTGCGCAAGCTAAGATCCGGCGGCCGCATCGATCATTACGAGACCACGCGAAGAAAGAAAAATGGCGAGACCCTCGAGGTCTCCGTCACCATTTCGCCCATCAGGGATGCGTCAGGCCGGGTTATCGGCGCTTCCAAGGTTGCGCGCGACATCTCCGACCGCAAACGCATCGAGCGTCTTCTGGTTCAGTCGGAGAAATTCGCCGCTACCGGGCGGATGGCGGCTACTATCGCTCACGAGATCAACAATCCTCTCGAATCGCTCATCAACCTGATCTTCCTGGCGCGACAGAATAGCGCTGTAGGCGGGAAAGCTCATAGCTACTTGCTCACCGCTGAGCAGGAGATGGAACGCGTCTCGCACATTGCCCGGCAGACGCTCGGGTACTACCGGGATACGAATCTGCCCACCGGCCTGTACCTCCATGACCTGATCGAGAATGTGCTGACCGTATACAACTCGAAGCTGCTTGCTGCCAGGATCTCAGTCGACACCCGATTTGATGACCTGCAGAAGATCACCGTCAGCAAGGGTGAAATGCTCCAGGTCTTCTCTAACATTATCGCCAATGCCATCGATGCGATGCGGCACGAAGGCGTTCTCCGCATCTCTACCCGAAACCTCATCAGCTCGGCAGGAGTGGGGATTCAGACGGTCGTCCAGGATAGCGGGACGGGCATCGCACCGGAGCATGTGGAGAAAGTCTTTGACCCGTTCTTCACGACCAAGGGCGAGCTCGGAACCGGCATAGGGCTCTGGGTCGCCAGGCAGCTTGTAGAAAGGCGCGGAGGCCAGATTTCCCTTGCCAGTAGCAGGGAAAAGGGGAACAGCGGCACAACCATCACTATCTTTATCCCCTTTGTTGCTCCTGTCTCGCACATTCCTGACGCGAGAGATGACGACAGCCGGGATCTGCCCCACCCCTCTAACGCAGCCCTGCCGACCCTGGCAGAACGCGGATCGTGCCCATCATTCCGCCATCCTCATGCTCCAGCAGATGACAGTGATAGACAAACATCCCAACTGCATCCGGATCCCGGAAGTCCATTCGCAAAGTGACACTGGGATAAGGCCTGCCTTTTCCCTTCCAGTAAGGGACATTGATCGTGTCTCGCAGAAAGGGCTCGTCCACGGGCGTCCCGTCCCACTGCGTCAACATGAAATGAATCTGGTGGATGTGAAAGGTGTGCGATTCAGTCGACCGGTTTTCAATCACCCAGTCTTCGACATCTCCCTGATGCGCCGTGATATCGGGTTCCACAGCGTGTGGGTCGAAGGGCGCTGGAGTCTCTCCGTCTACCGTGATCATAAAAACAGTCGGGCTGCCGGGGAGACCGGGGTCCGCTGGCCGTTCGGAGAAGTAAAGCTTTCTTGTTCGGACTGGCTTCACGTCGCCCAGCCAGACCAACGGCGAAGCCGGCATCGGCTCAGGAGATCCTGCCAGTCGCAACGCCGGCTCCGCTGCGCTGTCCGAGGCCACGATAGTCGCAAGGGGGCGCACCGGATCGTTTTCTCCCGCCGGTCCGGTATCGACGCTGCGCGTGATGAGGCGCGCCTCGGCCCCTTTCGGTACGCCCTTGAAGATGAATTCAACCCGTCCAGCGGGTGGCAAAAAGAGATGATCCGTCCATAGCACCCGGTCTCGCGCCAGACCATTCTCATTCATCGGAACCCCATCGAGCGATACCACGCCGATCGGCTGAGGTTGGTTCCCGATCACGATCTGAAGGTCGAGATACGTGATCGCCGATGCGTTCAGAACCCTCCATAGTTGCCGTTCCGACGGCCTCACCATAACCACCGCCGGAGGATAATCCGGATAGGGCACGGGAACGAAATTGATCGATAAGTCCTTGGCCGGTTTGCCCGTTCCGGTTCCCGTGTTGAGAATGTCTCCTTCGGCGTCGCGAAACACCGGCGGCACAAGACCCGATTTCGCCGGCTGCGCCCCGGGATGAAGCAGCTCCTGATCGCGAATCACAAATACTCGCTCGGGCAGGCCCGCAAGCTGCCGGTTGGCGCGCTCGATCCCCTCCACGATCATCGCCCCCGAAGCTCCTCCGAGCACCTGCGGATTCGTGAAGCCGTGAACATGGGGGTGATACCAGTACACCCCGGGCGGCTCGTCGGCCGGAATCCGGAAGCGGTATTCAAAGGCCGCGTCGCCGGGCTGCACCGCTGTATGCAGGACATCGTCCTGATGGCACACCGGCGGCACGGTCATACCATGGAAATGCAGGTTGGTGGAAAGCGCGGTCATCTGCCCGCTCGCGCAAGGTTCTGAAATGGCCATCCCAGGAATAGGGTGTGACCCGGCAAAATTTCCTGCTGAAGACGATGATGTCAGTTTGTTCCTGAGGTGCAGAACCAGCAGATCGCCCGGTTGGAGACGCAGGGTTGGAGCCTGGCTGCCGTCCTTCGACCGGTAACAATACTCTTCCTGCCCATCCGCCGCCTTGAAATTACTGTAGGTCAGCTCGAGTTCCAACGCCCCGTTGTGACTCCGCAGATTCTCAGGCTCGGTCACCACGCTTCCCGGCGCTGGACGCGGGCAGCTCTCCTGGGCTACCGCTGATGCGTGCGTCAAAACGAATGTCAGCGCCAGTACCAGCCCTGCAACGATCTCCGCAAACGCCCGAACTTTCAACGACGAATTCCGCATTTCCAAGAAACAAAATTCATACACCGCTATGATTGACGGTCGATGAATCAGACTCGGACCGTCGCTGTTCCTTCAGTGAACATATTTCTGGCGATTTTCATTTCCGTGCAACAAAAGTAGTCTACGGTTCTCTCGCCCACTACTTAACAGGCGGCTCCGCATTCAGACATGCGATAGCGCGCCGGAGGCCTTCAAAAATGGAAAAATGTCCTGCACTACTGGCAGTTGTTGCCCTCACCCTGCTTTCGAACCCATCCGCATCCTGGGCGCAGATTGGCAATCCGCCGTCCAGCGCAGATGAATTTGCCACGACGACTCCGGTCAAGCATCTCGTGATCATCTTCGACGAGAACATCTCCTTCGACCATTACTTCGGCGCTTACCCGGTGGCCGCAAATCCTCCCGGAGAACCGGCCTTTAGAGCGCTTCCATTCACCCCGGCGGTAAATGGCCTGACCTCCACCTTGCTCAACGCCAACCCGAATGCAGCGGCGCCCTTTCGTCTGGATCGCTCCGAAGCCGTCACCTGCGACAACGACAACCACTACACCGATGAGCAGACAGCATACGACGGCGGCCTGATCGATAAGGTCTCGGAGCTGCTGAGCGGCACAGGCGTAGGCTGCACACCGAATCTGTCCATGGGCTACTACGACGGCAACACCGTGACCGCCCTGTGGAACTATGCCCAACATTTCGCGATGAGTGACAACTTCTTCGGGACGACCTTCGGCACAACAGTCATGGGTCATTTGAATCTCGTCTCCGGCCAGACCCATGGAGCCACACCCGCCACTGTCTCGGGCAAGGTGGCGAACGGCAGCGTGATCGCGAACATCGATCCCAAGGGAGACGATTGCTCGACCGGTACATCGATTCAGATGGCAGGTCCGAGCGTTGGCGATCTGCTGAACGCCAAAAAAATCACCTGGGGCTGGTTCTACGGCGATTGGTCCCCCGCATCGACGACCAATGGCGTGGCCACCTGCATCACCCAGGAAGATCCCCACTACACCCCATTCCAGTACTTCGCCACGACGCTGAATCCGCACCACACGCCGCCATCCTCGGTCGGCGCGATCGGATTCACCGATCGGGCCAATCATCAGTACGCGCTTACCGACTTCTGGAATGCCGTAGCGGCCAATAACCTGCCGGCGGTGAGCTTCCTGAAAGCCCCCGCCAACGAGACAGGCCACCCATCCAATTCGAGCCCGCTGCTCGAACAGACATTCCTCGTCGAAACCATCAACAAGCTGCAGCAGAGCCCCGACTGGAACGACATGGCCATCCTCATCGCTTGGGACGACTCGGATGGCTGGTACGATCACGTCCTCGCGCCGATCGTTAACAAGTCGAGCGACGCTAATAACGACGCACTGCTCGGACCATCGGGACTTTGCGGCACGGCCCAGGCCGGAGCCTTCCTCGACCGCTGCGGCTATGGCCCGCGTCTACCGTTTCTGGTGATTTCGCCCTTCGCGAAGGAAAACTTTGTCGCCCACACCGTAGCCGATCAGAGTTCGATCCTGCGCTTCATCGAAGACAACTGGCAGGTCGGCCAGATCGGCAATCAATCCTTCGATGCGATCTCCGGGTCCATCCTCAACCTGTTCGACTTCGGCCCGCTCAGCGGTATCGGTGCCCAGGAGCGGAGACTGATCCTCGATCCCGATACCGGACAGCCGGTGGGACGGTAGCCCAGGTCAGGCTCGAAGCCCGCCACGACGTGACTATCACGGACTGGCGGGCTACCCCGGAGGCCAGTGCATGGCCCGTCCGCCCAGCAGGTGTAGATGTAAGTGGTCGACCGTCTGCCCGCCGTTGGCTCCGGTGTTGATCACCACGCGGTAGCCGTTGCCCAGCTTCTGCTCTTTCGCCAGATCCCGGGCCACATTCAGCAGATGCCCCAGCAGATCCTTGTCGCCTGCATCCGTCTTCGCCAGCGACGCAATATGCTTCTTCGGTATCACCAGCGCGTGCACGGGAGCCTGCGGGTTGATATCCAGAATGGCAATCGCGAGCTCATCCTCGAATACCTTCTTTGCGGGAATCGCTCCCGCCACGATCTTGCAGAAGAGGCAGTCCATGACTTCCAGCATGCCACGCTGCCTGCTCACGTCGCCAGAAAACTTGTCCCGTCGACTGGCGCTCCAGCCTTTGCGCTCTTGGCGACTTCGCAGTGCACGCCTCCAGATCTCTCCGTGCTCTCTGCGCCCTCTGTGGTGAAATGTCTTCAAACAACTGGGGACTGAGAACTGACAAACTCTTCACTGCCCCACATATTTCGGAAACTGCCCTGCCCGCCACGGATCGTATCTTGCCGCAAACGCCACCCTTTCCGCCGTCGTCGGATGACTATAAGTCCAGAAAACCACAAACCGATTCGGTGAGGGATCATCGAGCCACATCTCGCCCAGCCGCTGAAACGACCCCACCGTCGTGGCTTGCGCATCCGGGACAAGTCCATGAATCACCTCCTGTCCGTACACATCGGCGGCATGTTCTTCCCAGCGGCTGAAGACGTTCCCGATCGGCTCGGCGACAAAGGTCAGCACCGTCACCACCAGCAGCAGCAACCCGACAGACGCCCAATCCTCCACCGCGCGAATACGCCACACCTCTCCATAACGCCGCACCAGCCAGCGGATCGCTCGATACCCTATCCAGAAGAACACCAGCATCACGACCGCCGAAAACTCGAGGCCCTTCTGAATATGCTCGAGCACGTAATGGCCCTGCTCATGGCCGTAAACAGCCAGAATCTCATCCGGCGGCACATGCTCGATCGTCGTGTCCCACACCACGATCCGCTTCGACGCCCCAAACCCCGTCACATACGCATTCGGAGCTGTGAACTTCTGGCTGGCATCCATCACATACATGCGCGACGGCGGAATCGACAGGTCTCCCCGCTCGGCCACGCGCTCCAGCTGGCCCACCAGCGCCGGATCCGCCTGCGCCAGCGGCGAGAAATGATCGAACAGGGGATCGATGAACACCGGCACCGCATAGACGCCAATCACCTCTACCGGCAAGGCCAGCAGCCAGAACCACAGCCACCAGCGTCCTGGTGAATGCCGCATCAGCGCATACAGAACCCCCAGCGTCAGCGTCCCAAACACCAGCGTCAGGCCCAAGGACTTGGCATAGTCCCCCAGCCACATCCCCCAGCCTTCGACCGAAATCCCGTATTGGAGGTACACCCGGTGCATCATCAACGACACCGGCAGCCCCAGTACCGACAGAATCAGCAGCCACGCCGGCGCAATCAGAAAACCCTGCACCCATTGCCTTTCCTTTCCAGACCGTCCTGACCACCTCTCAGCCCAGCCTTTAATCCGCGCGCCCACGCCGCAGCGCACAAGTAGCCACAGCGCCAGAATCATCCACGCCGTATCGCCAAAATGCGCCAGCGTGCGTGCATGATAAAGATGGATTGCCTTGGCCAGCTTGTCGGGAGGCAACGTGTACACAGCCTTCGCCGCGGCATCGAACAGCATCATGGTCAAGATCATACGTGGAAGAAAGATGGTGGCGGGTTTGTTGGAATAGAGTCAAGAGCAACATGTCCGCGAAGCCCGTTTGTCGGACATATGACGAGACCCGCGGTTAGACTGTTGGGATCAAGGACAGCGATTTGCAAACCGAGATTACAATTGCTTACCTGGGGTGACGGGAAGAGGATTATGTGACGGGTTTCGCCCAGCGAAACCGGGATATGTCAGCCTCCCGGCTGGCCCAACTTGCGGCCTACGAAGACAGTCTTGTTCCCGCAGCATGCGAGGCACTCCGCGCCGAGATTGCGCGTAGACCGCCTCCGGTCGAAGAACGGGCTTCCGCGAAGGATCCCCTCGATGGTGTGGGGGGGGGGATGGTTGGCCTGGTACTGCCTCGGGTTATTTGGAGGAAGCTACTGGCAGATACGTTTGGCCACTTCGGTGGGTGCAGGCAGTGCCGGTATGCTCGCGTTAGCAATCTTCGCATTGGGA
>Ga0210390_10004287_pt1 | contig 12056 bp, 9 predicted proteins | sample IncBWH11OmetaG_FD_161050 | JGI IMG/M metagenome (GOLD analysis project Ga0210390, IMG submission 161050) | Forest soil microbial communities from Barre Woods Harvard Forest LTER site, Petersham, Massachusetts, United States - Inc-BW-H-11-O ... | reverse complement strand
GGGATCTTCATAAACCCATACATAGTTGCTGACAGGGTTCATACTTCCACGCTGATCCTGAGCGCTTGGATTGCCGGCGGCCTCATTGCCCTGCTCGGCGGCTTTATTTACGCGGAGCTGGCAGCCCGTTTGCCAGTGGTCGGCGGTCAGTACGCCTATCTACGCGAAGCGCTTCATCCCGCCGTGGCATTTCTCTACGGCTGGGTACTTCTCTTAGTCATCCAAACGGGCGGAATGGCAGCAGTCGCCGTCACTTTTGCCCGATATTTTCTCGAGCTAACCCGCTGGCAGGTCAGTGCCTCTTTCATCGCGGCCTCTGCCCTCGCTCTGCTCACCGTAATCAACTGCCTGGGCGTTCGCGCCGGTAGCCGAGTACAGTCAGCGATGACTCTAGCCGCGATAGCCGCCATCGGTATGCTCGAGCTATTCAGCTTTCTTCGCGGTGGACCATCGCAAATTTCCTGGCGCCCAGTTCTGGACCAGCCAATGTCCATGGGTTTAGTCTTCACCTTTGGAGCCGCAATGACGCCGGTCTTATTTGCTTATGGAGGTTGGCAGACTTCCAGCTTTCTGGCCGGTGAAGTGCGGGACCCGCGCAAAACTCTTCCGCGAGGCCTCGTTCTGGGTGTCCTTGGTGTGATCGGGGTGTACACCTCGGTGAATTTCGTCTACGTGCGCGTACTGGGACCCGCCGGACTGGCCGCCACGATGACGCCGGCATCCACCGTGATGCGCGCTCTGCTGGGACCGCGGGGCGGCTCGTTGATTGCCGCCGGAATCGCGTTCTCAGCCTTTGGTTTCCTCGGGCAATCGATGCTGACGGCGCCGCGCGTCTATTTCGCCATGGCGGAAGACCGCATCTTTTTCCGCGGCGTTGCGTGGATCGATCCGCGGACACGCGTGCCAGTGATCGCCATCCTTCTACAGGGAGTATGGGCCATCGTCATTGCGCTGACGGGGACATACGCACAAGTCGTCAATTACGTTGTGGCGATGGACTGCATGTTCTTTGGGCTGACGGCGGTGTGCTTGCTCGTGATGCGACGCCGAGCGACGGCTCAGGGCTCGTCGGCAATCGAGTTACGTGTACCGGGCCATCCCTGGACAACGCTTCTATTCATAGCCGCGGAATGGATAGTAGTCGTCAGCACGTTTGCCCACGATCCCAAGCGTTCGTTTATCGGGCTTGCTATCGCGATCGCTGGCTTGCCTGCATACTATTTATGGCGCGCTAGGAACAGAAACAAGGGAGAAGCAGCGACATGAGCGGTTCGGGACAAGCAAAGCGTTCGGTATACATGGAATGGGCAAAAACGCGCTCGCACGCACGCTTTAACCTGGCGACCAGCGGCCTGATGAGTGTGCCTTTGTCCGAGTTCCCAGTGCGCCTCGAGGATTTGGAAATTACCGCGCCCGGTGCTTACGGTCACGCGGCGCTGCAACAACGGCTGGCACGGCACAACGGCGTGCCCGAGGAATGTGTGGTCGCCGCAACGGGCACTTCGATGGCAAATCATCTGGCGATGGCCGCCGTGCTCGACCCGGGCGACGAGGTGTTGATCGAGCAGCCCGTCTACGGCCCCCTGCTAGACGTCGTGGAATATCTGCGAGCGCGAGTGAAGCGAATCCCCCGGCGGTTTGAAACAGGATTCGCGCTGCAACTCGAGGAAATCGAGCGCGCCATCACGCGCGACACGCGGCTGATTCTGCTGAGCAACCTGCACAACCCGAGCGGCGCGCTAATTCCCACAGCAACATTGCGCGCGATCGGCGAAATGGCTCAACGTGTCGGGGCCCACGTGCTAGTGGATGAAGTCTACCTCGATATGCTCTTCGATCCCGCTGCGCCGTATTGCTTTCCCATCGGCCAAACCATCGCGACCGCTGGTGACAACCCCTTCCTTGTCACCAGCAGTTTGACGAAAGTATATGGACTGAGCGGCCTGCGCTGCGGCTGGGTGCTCGCGTCGCCACTGCTTGCCAAGCGCATGTGGCTCTTGAATGATTTGTTTGGAGCTGTTGCCGCGCACTCCGCCGAGCGCATGTCGGTGATCGCTCTCGATCATCTCGAAACATTCCGCGCGCGCGCGCGGTCCCTCCTCACCGCCAATCGCGCGATCATCGATTCGTTTCTCGATTCGCGCAGCGATCTCGAATGTTTCCGCCCGCCTGCGGGGACGGTTTTCTTTCCGCGCCTCATCCACGGCAACCCGGAACCATTTTTCGCGTTGTTGCGAGAGGAGTACGAAACGACAGTCGTGCCGGGCTCATTCTTTGAAATGCCGCAGCATTTCCGGATTGGCATTGGGGGTGAGACGGCAGGCCTGCGCGCCGGGCTCGATCGTTTGGGAGCTGCCCTCGATGAGTTCGTAAAGCAATAGCCTTTCAGGCTAACGCGATCGCGAATGTTACTAGCTCTCAACTGATGACAGGCTGGGCACCAGTCGGGCAGGCTCGGGCCCTTTAGCTGCATCCTTTATGGTGGAATAGGATATCCATTCTGGGACAAGAATGAAAAAACTTAAGTTCCTGGTTTCTCTTACAACCGACGACAACGACTACCAAATTGAACAGTCGGAATCTGCCGAACAGGCCGCACGCAAAACAGGGGTGGAAATACAGATCATCCATGCGCAAAACGATGCCATTAATCAAAGCACGCAAATCTTGAAGGCTGTGCAATCCCCAAAGGAATTGCGCCCGGACGCCGTCATCTTTGAACCCGTTGGCGGCACGGCTCTGCCGCAAGTGGCAAAGGCAGCAGTCACCGCCGGCATTGGCTGGGTGATTCTGAATCGCGACGCAACCTATATTGAGGAGCTACGCAAAACTTCCACAGCGCCGATTTTCGCCATAAGCTCCGACCACGTCGAGATAGGCCGCATTCAGGGCCGCCAGATGGCCGCGCTGCTCCGCGGTGGAGGTTCCGTCCTCTATATCCAGGGGCCCTCGGAAAATTCCGCTGCTAAGGATCGAACAGCTGGCATGCAAGAAACCAAGCCGGCGAGCGTGCAAGTCACCATGCTCAAGGCTCAGTGGACTCAAGAAAGCGCGCAACGCTCTGTTCGTTCCTGGCTAAAGCTGACGACCTCTCAGCGAGCTGCGATCGATCTCATTTCCGCGCAAGATGACTCCATGGCCATGGGTGCGCGAGACGCATTCAAGGAATTGACGAATGAAGACGAGCGCGAACGGTGGTTGAAGCTGCCTTTCACGGGCTGCGATGGCCTGCCCAAAACAGGCCAAGCATGGGTGCGCAGCGGACTGCTCGCGGCCACTGTCTTCGTTCCTCCGAACACCGGCCAGGCGATTGAAATGCTCGTAGACGCGATTCAAAATCGGAAGATGGCGGCGGAACGCATTACCACCACGGCTGTTTCTATCCCGGCTCTGGATGCGCTGGGCCGCAAAAAGCCCTAATCGACATCTCTCAAGCACTCGCACCCAAAAATCTCCTAGGGGCACGGCACGCCGTGCCTCCCCGAACCTTCTTCTTGACGCCGTTCTCAGCTCAAAGGCGCGCCCTTCCGGCCACCTTTTCCATGGCGATTTCCCCTGTTTCGTCCCCACTAAAACGATTTTGTGACTTCCTCCGCCGCTTAAGAGGCGTATAATGCCGCGGGCCGTAATTTGGCCGGAGGGACACTGCCACTTCTGGGGGTTCGGCATGCGCAGCTCGCGTGTTAGTAAATCGGTTGACCGCAGGCAATTTCTCGCTGCGACCGGCGGAGGTCTGCTGGCTGCGGCTGTTCCTGGAGGAGTCAATATGAGGGACTCCATTTCTCGCGCTGGCGTGGACGCTGCTCCCGCTTCACGTAAGCAATCGATGGCTTCGCCTTCGTCGCAGCGCAAAATTCCCATCGGCGTCTTCGACCCCGTTTACGACAAATTTTCTCTCGATGAAATGCTCGACAAAGTAAGCGCGCTCGGCCTCGAAGCAATGGAAATCGGGACGGGCGGCTACCCGGGCACGAAACATTGCCCAGTGCAAGAGCTTCTTGATGACCCCGCCAAAGGCAAAGCATGGCTGAAAAAATTCACGGATCGCGGGATTCAGGTGGCCACGCTGAGCTGCCACGGCAATCCCGTTCACCCAGATGAAAAACATGCCGAGCGGGATCGTGAAAGTTTTCGCAGAACAGTGCTGCTCGCCGAGCAGCTGGGCGTGAAAGTTATCGTCGGCTTTTCCGGCTGCCCCGGCGGTACGCCGACGGATGCACAGCCAAACTGGATCACCTATCGCTGGCCGCCGGAATACGCGCAGATGCAGGATTGGCAGTGGAAAGAAAAGGTCATCCCCTACTGGAAAGAAGCCGCGAAATTCGCGCGCGAGCACGGCGTGCATCGCATCGCTCTTGAAATGCATCCCAACTTCGTCGTCTACAATCCGCGGACGCTTCTCAAACTGCGGGAAGCCGTTGGTGAAGAGATCGGCGCAAACTGCGACTTAAGCCATCTTTTTTGGCAGGGCTGCGATCCCGTAGAAGTGATTCACTTCCTGGGCAAAAAGGGCATGATCTTTCACGCGCACATGAAAGACACCGTATTTTTTCAGGATAACGTCGCGAAATATGGAGTGTTGAATTTTGCTTTCGAGACCAGCGATCTCGGTAACGCCTCGGAAACCTTCCGGGCCGTGGGCTACGGGCACAGCGCGAGTTTGTGGAAGTCCGTCGTGCAAGCCTATATGGACGTCGGCTACGAAGGCATTCTCAGCATTGAAAATGAAGACCCTATTCTTTCCGGCGAAGTGGGCGTCGAGCGCGCTGCCTACGTCCTGAAAAACGTTCGTAAAGAAATTCTTGAAGGATGATCAGTCCAAAGCAAACGATTTACGGAGGCCCTATGCAAAGGCGTGATGCGTTGAAATTTCTCGCGGCGGGTGCGATTACCCCGGCTCTCGCCCCCCAGCTCTTCGCCTTCTTTCAGGACGCGCATCCCGCGTCTGGCTATGCGCTGCGCACGCTTAACCCTCACCAAAACGCCACTGTCGTTCTCATGAGCGAAATCATCATCCCGGAAACCGACACGCCCGGCGCGAAAGGTGCGCGCGTCAACGAATTCATCGACGTGATTCTCACCGAGTGGGCCACGGAAGAAGACCGCGGCCATTTTTTGGAAGGTCTCGCCGGCGTGGACAAACAAAGCAACGAACTTTTCTCCAAGGATCTTGTCGATGCTAGCCCCGCGCAGCAGCTCGCGTTGATGCGCGCGCTGGATGAAACCATTGCCATGGGTCCGCCGCGCCCCGCACGTCACGGCAACACCGTCCCCGAATGGGATACACAACTGAGAGGCAATTTCTTCTCCGTGTTCAAGGGCATCACGCTTCACGGCTATTACACGTCCGAAGTTGGATTCACGCGCGAACTTGGACTGTCCATCATCCCCGGCGCCCAGCATGGTTGCGTACCGGTAGCGGCAGAGAAAAAGGCTTAAGGGAGACTCAGATGGCGGCCAATACCTACGACGCAATCGTTATCGGATCGGGAATCACTGGCGGATGGGCGGCGAAAGAACTCACCGAAAAAGGCTTGAACACGCTGGTACTCGAAGCCGGGCGCAGCATCGCACCGGAACGCGACTACGTCGAGCACGTTCCGGTTTGGGAGCTGAAATACCGCGGCTGGGATGATCACGTCAGCCGCATGAAGACTCAGCCCATTCAGCGCGAGTGCTATTACGCTTGCGACGAGTATTCGAATAAATTTTTTGTGAGCGACGTGGACAATCCTTATTCCTGCGAGGAAGGAAAACACTTTGCGTGGATTCGCGGGCGGCAAGTCGGCGGAAAATCCCTCACCTGGGGGCGCCAGAGCTACCGCTGGAGCGATCTCGATTTTGAGGCCAACTTGAAAGAAGGCGTCGCCGTTGACTGGCCGATCCGCTATGCGGACATCGCGCCGTGGTACGACTACGTCGAAGAATTCGCTGGAATCAGCGGACAGGCCGAAGGGTTGCCGCAACTGCCCGACGGAAAATTTCTGCCGCCGATGGAAATGACGTGCGTCGAGCAGGACGTTCGCGCCGCGCTCGCGAAACATTTCGATGACCGCATCATGACCATTGGCCGCTCAGCCGTGCTCACGCGCGTTCACAAAGGACGCGCTGCCTGCCACTACTGCGGCGTTTGCCACCGTGGCTGCATAACCGGGTCCTATTTCAGCAGCTTGAGTTCGACTCTCCCGGCAGCGATCAAAACTGGCAAATTTACAATTCGGCCTTACAGTGTCGTTCACAGCCTGGTTTTCGATTCCGCGACGCGCCGCGTCACCGGCGTTCGTGTGATCGATGCGCAAACCAAAAACGCCATCGAATTCAAAGCGCGCGTCTTTTTTGTTTGCGCTTCCACTCTCGAATCAACGCGCATTCTGCTCAATTCGGCGACGACGGAATTTCCGGATGGCCTCGCCAACAGCAGCGGTGAACTCGGCCACAACCTCATGGACCACCACATGGGCGCAGGTGCCAGCGGAAGGATGCCCGGCCATGAAGACAAAATGCCTTTCGGCAATCGGCCGAATGGCATCTATGTTCCGCGCTTCAGGAACGTGAAAACCAAGCAGCCGGATTTCTTGCGGGGTTACGGCTACCAGGGCGGCGGAAGCCGCGACGGCTGGTCGCGTGGCGCGGCGATGGTCGGCCTCGGGCCGGAATTCAAGAACATGCTGAAGATGCCCGGTCCTTGGCGCATGAGTCTTGGCGGTTTCGGCGAATGCCTGCCGAACCACGGCAATTACGTCGAAATTGAAAAGGGAAAAGTGGATGCGTGGGGCATTCCCACTCTGAAGATCCATTGCGCTTGGGGCGAAAATGAACTGGCCATGTCCAAAGACATCGCCGTCCAGGCCGCGGAAATTCTCGCCGCTTCCGGCGCCACGGAAATTTCCCCGTTTCAGAAGCCTTCACCGCCCGGACTTGGCATCCACGAAATGGGCACGGCGCGTATGGGCCGCGATCCGAAGACTTCCGTTTTGAACGAGCACAACCAGGCGCACGATGTGAAAAACCTCTTCTTGCCCGATGGGGCTAGCATGGTTTCAAGCGCTTGCGTCAATCCTTCACTCACCTACATGGCCTTGACGGCCCGCGCGTGCGATTTCGCCGTTTCTCAATTGAAAAAGAACGAGCTGTAACGCGAGGTCCTCGAAATGTCGCAAGTGATTCGCTCGCCGAAAATGTACGACGTGTGCGTCATTGGCTCCGGCGCGGGAGGTGGCACCGCCGCGAAAATCCTGACGGAGGGCGGCCTCAGCGTCGCGCTACTCGAAGCCGGGCCGCCCGTCTACCCCGAAAAAGATTTCAAGATGCTTATGTGGCCGTATGAACTGCCGCATCGCGGAATTGGTGTCGGCGGCCGCGCAGCGGAAAATTTTGGCGAATTCCTGGCTCCCAACGGCGCTTGGCAAATCGAAGGCGAACCGTATACTTCCGCGCCCGGGTCAAACTTTCAGTGGTTCCGTTCGCGAATCGTGGGCGGTCGCACAAATCACTGGGGGCGCATCGCGCTGCGTTTTGCCCCCATCGACTTCAAATCCGCCACGCGCGATGGCCTCGGCGACGATTGGCCCATTTCTTACGACGATCTTTCGCCCTACTACGACAAAGTTGAGTCATACATTGGTGTCTTCGGCACGCATGAAAATGTTTCGAGCGCTCCCGACGGCATGTTTCTTCCGCCGCCGAAACCGCGCTGCACGGATCTCATCGTCAAGAAAGCGTGCGACAAGATCGGTGTGATTTGCATTCCTTCGCGGCTTGCGATTCTTACTAAATCCGTGAATGGCCGGCTTCCCTGCCACTACTGCGGCCAATGCGGACGTGGCTGCGTTACTGCCTCTAACTTCAGCTCCAGCCAGGTGATGATTCCGCCCGCGATGAAAACCGGCCAGCTCACAATGATCACGGGCGCAATGGCCCGCGAAGTCCTGCTTGGCAAAGATGGAAAAGCCGAAGGCGTTTCCTACATCGACAAAGCCACGCGCACCGAAAAACGTGTGAACGCCCGCGCCGTCGTTCTCTCAGCCAGCGCCTGCGAATCCGCGCGATTGCTCCTGAACTCGAAGTCCGCGCAATTCCCCAACGGCCTCGCCAATTCCTCCGGAGCCGTCGGCAGGTACCTCACCGATTCCGTTGGCAGCGATGGCTGGGGCATCATTCCGCAGCTTGAAAAAATGCCACCGCACAATCACGATGGCGTCGGCGGCATGCACATGTACATCCCCTGGTGGAAGTTTGACCGCAAAAATGATTTTCCGCGCGGTTATCACATTGAATTTGGCGGCGGCCGCGACATGCCCGGCGTCGGCGAGTTCAATGATCTCTTGCACGAAGAGGAGGGCTACGGCGCCACCTTGAAGAAGCGCGCGAGACAAACCTACGGCACCGGCATTGGCATGGCCGGACGCGGCGAGATGATTCCCAATCCGGACACCTACTGCGAGATCGACCCCAATGTTGTCGACAAGTGGGGCATTCCGGTCCTGCGCTTCCATTTCAAGTGGAGCGAGTACGAAATTCGCCAGGCCAAGGACATGCAGGAAACATTTCGCGCCATCATCGAAGCCGCCGGCGGCGAATACAAAACGAAGACGCCTCTCAATGGCGAACGGCCCTTCGGCATTGCGGAGGGTGGAAAAATCATCCACGAAGTCGGCACGGCGCGCATGGGCGCCGACCCAAAATCCTCGGTGTTAAATGGCTTCTGCCAAGCGCATGACGTGAAAAATGTTTTTGTCATGGATGGAGCGCCGCTCGTCACCAATCCCGACAAAAATCCGACTCTCACGATCATGGCATTAGCTTGGCGCGCGTCCGAATACCTGCTCGACGAAGCGAAGAAAGGCAATTTGTAGTCACTCTGCAATCAGTATCAGCGCCAGAGGCATTGGAAGATCTTCGGGGAGACATTCTATGAGCGAACACTCTGTAACGCGGCGCGACATCCTAAGAACACTGGCCGTAAGCGCCGTAGGCGGCTCCGTGCTGCAAGTTATTCCTGCGAAGGCAGCGGAGTTTGCTCATCAAGCGGTTCACAATGAAAAATCGGCGTCGCCTGCGGGAAAGTACGTTCCCAAATACTTTCCTTCACACCAATACGAGATGCTCATCACGCTTTGCGACACCATTATTCCGAAAGATGAAAAATCCGGCGGCGCGGTGGAAGCCGGCGCTCCGGAATTCATCGACCTACTCACCAGCGAAAATGAGGAGTGGCAGGTAGCTCTCGGCGGCGGGCTCCAGTGGCTGGATAGTTTCTGCTCCGACCGCTATTCCAACGTGTTTCTGGATTGCACTCCGGCGCAACGCAAAGAAGTTCTGGACCTGATCGCTTTCCGGAAGAATGCGAAGCAGGATTCATCTCTAAACCAGGGTGTGGCCTACTTCGCTTTCCTTCGCAGGCTCACCTGCGACGGCTTCTACACCAGTAAGATCGGCATCGAGGATTTGCAGTACATCGGAAACACCGCCCTCCGCGAATTCCCCGGCTGCCCTCCGCTGCCAGAAGCCTAGGTAAAAATTGCTCCAGGCGCGCTACTTCGGCCGCGAGCCCGGAGCCATCCCCTTCTCCGCCTGGCGCTAGTCCTAGTGCGGTTTGTTTTCCTTAGGCGGCTTACTCTCCGACGCGGATTTCGCCGGAGGTTTATTCTGTGCGTGGGACTCGTTCTTCGGTGGATTGTTCGAACCATTGTTCCCGTGGGAAGAATTCGTGGTATTCGAGTGAGAACTGTTGGCACCACTGCCTGCCGAACTCGAGGGCGGACGGTCTGTCTTATGCAGATCTGCCGAGCTGCTCGGCGGCCGGTTCCCGCCGTTTGTCGAACCACCATGCGGAGTTGCTTCCCGCGCTGCCGCCACTCCATGTCCTGTAAACTCACCAGGCTTTGTCGTTGCTGCGATAGCCGGCTTGCCATGATTCTCGGAAGCCAGCAACGCGCGATTCGTGCTTGCGGCATGCTCATGCTGCGTTTGCATGGCCGTTGGAGCGACATGGTGCTCGTTCTCGGCAGCCCGTTCGGCCGCAGTTGGCTGAGCGGCTACTCCACCTGTCCCTCCGTTGAAACTCACGTGGTTGTTTACGGTGACATTGTTGACGACCGTGCGATCCACGTAAGTATTGTGAATCATGGTTGCATTGACGTGCATCACGGCTGTGTTGTACGCAAACACTCCGCCATTCCAGCGCCCGCCGACGAAGCCAACTCCGCCGTAGCCAAATCCATAATTAATCCCACCGTAGAAACCTACGTGCGGTCCCCAATATCCAGCGTGAAAAAAGTACCCGCCACCGCCCCAGCCCCAGTAACCGGGCGTCCAGAGCAATCCAACGGACGGCGCCATAACCCACGTTCCGGGCACCCAGTAATACCCATCCGGACCATACGCCCAGTAGCCGGGGGTCCAGAGATACCCCGCTCCTGGACAGATGGGCTGTTCGTACACCGGTAGCGCTGGCGGACCGATGTGCACGGCAACACCAACACTAATCTGTGCGGACGACCGCGCTGGCACAAGCACCATCACCAGCGCGAACAAGACCAATCCCAAAATGCTGATTCTGCGCATTTGCTGCTCTCCTCGGTTGAGTAACACCTTCACCATGAACCCTGTTCTGAGGTGGAAGTTGCGCTGTAGCTCTCTGAAAACAGGCGGGATGGCCCTCTTGCTTGGGGGTGCTCTTCTTGCGGAATCAGCGGGCCCTAACGAATAGAAGAGGGCTGATCGAGAACCTAGGATTAGACGCCAAAAACAGGGCGCTCCCTCACCCTCGCGAGGAAGCGCCCGCATTCGTTGGCAGATTTTCCTGTCTTCTGTGGCGCCCGATGTTATGTGGCGCTGGGGACGTGGCTTCGCCTTGGGATGCACGTGAACGGCCCCGAAGGCCACATAATTTCTAGCAAAGGCTTCGCAGGAACTGCATTAGCGCGACTTCCTTTTTCCAATGCTGCTGCGGAACGGCGCCGGTCTTATTGACGACATTCGTCAACGAGTGGGGCCGAAAGATAGCGAGTCAACGCGTCGGAGCGGACGAACAGGTGATCAAACATTGAGTCGGACTCCTTTCGTGAAAATAGAAGGACGATCCGACTCTACTTCGTTACCCAGCAGTGAGCACCTCTCAAAGGGCAGCTGACTACCACTTCAAAACTGCTCAATGTAAGATCAATCTGCTAAGGGTATGACACCGTGAAACTCCCTCTCTGCGCGGTTATCCTTCTTTATGCATTTAGTACTGCGTCCGAGACACTGCCAAAGCTGTCAGACTTCCCGACTCCGACGAAGGTTCTTCAAGACGAAAAGCAATTCAATGCCGTCAAGCTGGGACCCGGCAACACGTTTTCAATTCAGCAGACGCCGCCCGACTTCCAGCTGGACTCCTTTGACTTCAGCCCCGATGGCGAATGGACGTTTATGAGTTGGGCCTCAGGAAGGCTGGAGGTGCGCGATACCAAAACTGGAGGGCGTATTGCCCAGTTCAAGCCTGTGTCGGGACCCGTGTTCGAGGCAGACTACAACGACGCAACCAAGCAATTGTTGGTGACAAGTCAGCATGGCCTGATTCGGTTTGTGGATCCTCATTCTGGCAAGCGCTTACGAGAGGTTCACACGGAAATAGGGAAATTCAAGTACGACCTTCAGAAAGTGATCCTTGCCAAAGACGGAACGTGGATTGCCTATGTCAATGAGGAGAACGGCAAGGTGCTTGACATAAGGAGTGAACCACCCAAAGTTCTAGCCGAGCTGGAAGACGCGTACGATATGGCTTTAACGCCCGGGGGATCTGAACTCTGGCTTATTAACAGGGAAAAGATTTTCGGTTTGAGAACGGATAGCTGGAGCGGAATCGGCTCAGCTCGCCTCCTTGACAGCGTAGAGGCTACCGGCACTCCGACTCTAGCCTTAGTTTCCTTCGACGGCAGTGCTCTCGCCCCTCCGTGCCAACATCCGTGAGACACCGGTAGTACCCTTAATTAATGAGCAGGGCGAGAAAGAAAAAGGAAGAAATGAGTGGCATTTCTCTTGGTGTTCTTTCCTCGGGGGCTTTGGCTGGCGCG
>Ga0210390_10004286_pt1 | contig 12057 bp, 11 predicted proteins | sample IncBWH11OmetaG_FD_161050 | JGI IMG/M metagenome (GOLD analysis project Ga0210390, IMG submission 161050) | Forest soil microbial communities from Barre Woods Harvard Forest LTER site, Petersham, Massachusetts, United States - Inc-BW-H-11-O ... | reverse complement strand
ACGGAAGCGAAGGTGATCTGACCGATGACCGCACTGGTTCTGCTCGAGTTCGACGCCTCCGGCATCAAGCAGCCGTCGCGCAGCGCGGTCGCCGCGGCAGCCAAGCTGGGTGAGGTGCATGCGCTGGTCGCCGGCAGTGGCGTGGATGCCGCCGCGCAGGCCGCGGCGAAGCTGCCTGGCGTCGCGAAGGTGCTGACGGCGGACGCTCCGGCACTCGACCATCTGCTGGCCGAACCCACGGCTGCGCTGCTGATCGCGTTGGCGCCGAACTACGACCATCTGCTGGCGGCGACCACCGCAGTGGGCAAGAACATCATGCCGCGCGTCGCCGCACTGCTCGACGTGCAGCCGATCAGCGACATCGCTGATGTGTTGGACGCCGACACCTTCATCCGGCCGATCTATGCCGGCAACGGCATGGCGACGGTCAAATCTTCCGATGGGAAGAAGGTGATCACCGTCCGCGCCGCCAGCTTCGACCCCGTGGCGGCGGAAGGCGGCAGTGCGCCGGTCGAGGCCGTGTCGATCCCCGATCTGCCGGCCATGTCGCGCTTCATCTCGGCCGAGCTGTCGAAGAGCGAACGGCCCGAGCTGACCGCCGCGCGCGTGGTGATTTCCGGCGGCCGCGGCATGCAGGCCGGCGATAACTTTAAGCTTTTGGAACCAATTGCCGATAAACTCGGCGCCGCGGTGGGGGCATCCCGTGCCGCGGTGGATGCCGGTTTTGTGCCCAACGACTATCAGGTTGGCCAGACCGGAAAGATCGTCGCCCCGGAGCTTTACATTGCTGTCGGAATTTCGGGTGCCATCCAGCATCTGGCCGGCATGAAGGACAGCAAGGTGATCGTGGCGATCAACAAGGACGAGGAAGCGCCCATCTTCCAGGTCGCCGACTATGGCCTGGTGGCTGATCTGTTTGCGGCATTGCCGGAGTTGGCAAAGGAACTGGAGCGCTCCTGAATGAATGTAGAAGTCAAGCCAACGCCCGCCGGCGGCACGCTGCTGGCGGAGCCGCCGGATATCGCGCGTATCGGCGTCGTGGGCGCCGGCCAGATGGGCAACGGCATCGCCCATGTCTGCGCGCTGGCAGGCCTGCCGGTCATGCTGCTCGACGTCAAGGCCGAGCCGCTCAAGAAGGCGATGGCGACGATCACCCGCAACATGGACCGCCAGGTCAACCGCAGCCTCATCTCGGCCGAGGATCGCGACGAAGCGCTGGCGCGCATCGCGACCAGCACGGAATACGGGGCGTTCGGCGAGGCCGATTTCGTGATCGAATCGGCGACCGAGAAGGAAGATGTGAAGCGCGCCATCTTCAAACTGCTCACGCCGCATCTGAAGCCCGCCTGCCTGCTCGCGTCCAACACCTCGTCCATCTCCATTACCCGGCTGGCGGCGACCACCGACCGGCCGGAAAAATTCATCGGCATGCACTTCATGAACCCGGTGCCGGTGATGAAGCTGGTGGAGATCATCCGCGGCATCGCGACCGACGAGCCGACCTTCCAGGCGGTGCACGCGCTGGCCGAGCGGCTGCACAAGACCCCGGCAGTCGCCGAGGACTTCCCGGCGTTCATCGTCAATCGCATCCTGGTGCCGATGATCAACGAGGCGGTGTACGCACTGTATGAGGGCGTAGGTTCGGTCGCGGGCATCGATGTCTCGATGAAGCTGGGCGCGAACCACCCGATGGGACCACTGGAGTTGGCGGACTTTATCGGTTTGGATACCTGCCTGTCGATCATGCAGGTGCTCTACGAAGGGCTGTCGGACAGCAAGTACCGGCCCTGCCCGCTGCTGGTGAAGTATGTCGAGGCCGGCTGGCTGGGGCGGAAGACCAACCGCGGGTTCTATGACTACACGGTGACGCCGCCGCGCCCGACGCGGTAAGGGCGCTTCATCGGGCTTGACGATCGCAAAGCACGAGATGCGACCTTGACGTCAGCGCTGGGCCGGCCGCGCCGCGCAGGGTGACCGCGGGCCGCGTGCGGTTCCATTGGCCCAGCGCGGTGAGATGACCATCGTTGCGCAGGAACTCCGGGTCACGCGCACCGGCCGCGATGAGCTTATCGATGTCGCCGGCGCGCACGCTGCCCGATTGCGGGGGCGCAACGCCGACAGCATCGTCCCGCGCGGCCAATGCGCTGCGGAGTTTGGCGATCCTGGCCACCCGGCGACCGATATTTTTCCCCATGACTTGATCTATAGACGGGAGAATAATCCCCTCAGTGCTCGGTTTCGGCCGGCGCGGTTCGATGTCGAGCAGCCTGGCGTCGCGGAGCTGCAGCAGCATGGTCATGCGCGGGTCGGGCTCGGCGAGACGCGCACGGTAAGCGATATGCTTTCGTCCGGTCGGCGCATCGGTGGTGGGCTGAGATCGAGCTCGTACAGCTCACCCTGCTCCCCGCGATCGGTGTTGAATGGCCAGAACCACGCCACGCGGCCGATGTTGCGAACGAGCAGGAGGTGGCGGGCCGGGAAGGCTGTTTATTGGTGGCATATGCAGCCCGGAGCGGTGCGCACGCCAACCTACTGGATTCATTCGACGGCTGCGGCACCGCGAAAGTCCTGAGATGGGCGGTCGTTCACTTCAGAGACTTCCTCACCCTCCCTCCAGACAAACAGCATGATCGCCGCTACGAAGCACAGGATCTTCGAAATGACGTTTAGCGCGAGCGGTAGCGGTTCCGCGGGAAAGGCGAACCCAAACGCAGCCCAGACGGCGAATACCACAAACATCCCCGCCACCGCGTAAGAGGAGTACGCGGTCACCCGCACCGAAGGCAGCAACGTCAGCAGCGATATCGTTGACAACTCGACCAGGAACAACGGCAGGAAGAAAAGCTGCCGATACAATATCGGATGGGTCGGGATCGGCGGATTAGTCCGTGCCATGATGATCAGATCGAAGGGAAACTCGAAGATCATCGGCGCGGCGGCGGTGCCGATGACCGCACTGGCCAGTGCGACCTTCCAGCCCCAACGCCGCGTAAGGTAGAGAATCACGAAGAAGGTCACCGGCGCATCGAGGAACGTGCCGACGCGCACGCGGGGCGCGACGAAGCCCGGATAGGCCTGCTTCACTTGTAGTCCATAGACGAACGTGGCGACGAGGACGTTGTAGATAACCAGCAGCCAGATCGCGATCATGAACCCAGCGGCGATGCCTCCTGGCCGCGTGATCTCGAGCGGGGCGCGTAGCCGTTTTCCGGCATAGGCAAATCCGCTGGCCACCACGAGCAGCACGATCGCCAGGAAGATCGCCCCGCCACCGCCATAGGAAACCCAGGAGGCGGGCGCGCACGGTGGCGGCGCGGCTCCTTGGGCCTCCGTAAGCCGCAGAAGCGCGTCGGCACGCGCTAATCCTTCAGATATCCCTGGTCGCATCGAGAGAGATACCGATCGAGATACGTAATTCTAGTACTACCGAGTAGTAACTAACTGGGACAAATGTCACCGCAAAGCTCACCAGGACGCAATGAGAAGCAGCTGCGGGCGAGCGTCGTGCGCGGGGCATCACACCGGGTGCGGTGCACGATGCGGGGGCGCCGGCTGTCGCGGTCGCATCGCAGTGCGATTTCGGAACAGTGGTGGTGCCCGATGCGGGGCAGGTGTTCGCCGTGGTGTTCGTCTAATCGCGGCAAGCGCGTAATTGTGTGGTCACCGGATGCGCGATGTGCCTCTGCAACAACGCGCTTACGCAAGCGACGATTTCATGGATGGCAGCACAAATCGATGAGTCGCTATTGCCTAGGACGCTTCTGACAGATCGATGAACAGACCGATTGAGTCCTCGATAATCCTGCTGGAATGCCCTGTTCCCCAAGTGTCCTCGCAGATCGTTACGTCACCTGCTTTAAAAGAGCGGACAGTACCGTCCCCTGCAATGACCTCGTACTTCCCGCTTACCACGACCACTAGCATGCGACGCGGATTAGGGTGTGGCGTCCCACCCATCCAGTCGGTTGATCCACCTACCCAACGGCACTGGCCGAGACGCACAAATTCAGCCGAATATAGCGGTTCGGCAGGTGGCACAGCAAAGCCGGGAAGTAACTCCATCTCCAAGTCTTCGAAGTGGGATACCCCGTCGGCATCGGCGAATATGCGCGTATACTTTCCTTTCATGCGTTTTGCCCCACATTTTCCGGATGGCTGATCTGACCGTCCGGACGGCTGAGCGAAGGCCGCTGACTGGTGGTGCCAAACGGCGGCGGCAATCGTAAACATCGCATCGCGCAATTTGCGCGTCGTCAAGGCGCTGCAGCGACCTACCAAAACGGGAAGAACCCTCTCTGAGCAAGGGATGCTGGGGCTGCTGCGGCCATGCGCGGCTTCACCCGTACCGGCTGCACCGTGACCGGGCAACATCCGAAGGCGGTAATGAGAAAAGCGCTACTGCGCCGGTACCCGCGCCTCGGCCAGTTCCGACTCGACCGCCGCCTTCACCACGTCGAGCGTGTGCTTCACGTCAGCCGCATCGTGGGCGAGCGAGACGTAGAACTTGCTCTCGCCCTTGAGGATACCGTCGTCGCGGAAGCGACGATTGAACCGACGCTGCATGTCGGTGTCGGCGCGCAGCCAGCCGCGGTAGTCCGCGATATCGCCGGCAGCGTACACGATGTCGAACAGAGGCGGCACACCGATCACCTGCGCCGGCAGTCCGGCCTTCTCCAACGTGGCAGTCATGCCCGCCATAAGTTCGCGCCCGGTCTCGAATACCTTGTCGTAGGCGCCCGGGCGTCGCAGCACCTCCAAAGTCGCGAGGCCCGCCACCGCGGCCACGGGATTGCCGGACAAGGTGCCGATCTGCGTCAGGAACCTGTCGTCGCCCACCTTGCCGCGATCGAACAGCGACATGATGTCCTCGCGACCGGCGATCGCCGCCAGCGGGAAGCCCCCGCCGATGACCTTGCCCAGCGTGCACAGGTCCGGCGTCACGCCATAGAACTCCTGCGCGCCGCCGTACGAGAACCGGAATCCGGTCACTACCTCGTCGAAGATCAGCGGAATGCCGTGCTCCTTGGTCGCATCCCGCAGCGCCTGGAGGAACCCTGGCTTCGGCGGCAGCAGGCGCTGGAACGGCTCGACGATCACGCCGCCAAGCTCGTCGTGGTGCTCGTGGATCAGGCTGGCCGCCATCGCGGCATCGTTGAACGGCGCGATGATCATCTCGTCGCGCACGCTGCGCGGGATGCCCGGCGAGTCAGGCACCGCCTGCGGGAAGTTGCCGGGACGCTTCGGGGCCAGGCTCATCAGGCTGTAGTCGCTCATGCCGTGATAGCCGCCCTCGAACTTCAGGATCTTGTCGCGGCCACGGAACGCGCGGGCGACGCGCATCGCGTAGGCATCGGCCTCGGTGCCGCTGGAGACGAAGCGCACCTTCTGCGCGCAGGGCACCGCATCGACGATCTCGGCCGCCAGTCTGATGCCGTGCTCGTTGTTGGCGAAGAACGTGGTGCCGCGCGGTATCTGCGCCTCCACCGCCGCCATCACGTCGGGATGGCAGTGTCCGATGAACATCGGACCAGAGCCCAGCAGGAAGTCGACATACTCGTTGCCGCTGACATCCCAGACGCGTCCGCCGCGACCCTCGCGGATCACGATGTCGCCCGCGAGGTTGCCGAAACTGCCGGCGGGCAGCACGCGCTGCGCCAGCTCGAGCAGTGTCTGTTCTTCCTCGCCGCGGGTCCGTCCAGCCATATTCATCACTCCGCCAATGCCATACCCATCGCCCGCCGGCGCGATCTCCAGTCGCCGACCAGGACCGTCATTACGGTTGCCAACATGAAGCAGACCGAGCTGTAAAAGATCCAGCGGGGCATGCCATTGTCCATGAACCAGCCGCCCAGCATAGGGCCAATGGTGCCGCCGATGTTGAATCCGGTGGTCACGATGCCGAACACGCGGCCGGCCATGCCGGGTGGTGCCGCGGCGCGCACCAGCATGTCGCGGGACGGCATGATCATGCCGCCGAGGAACCCCGCCGCCGCCATCGCCACCACCAGCAGAATCACGCCTAGGTTGAACGTGCCGATCGCGAAGGTGATCGCCGCCGCTGTCCCGAAGCCCACGGCCGCCACTTCGGCGTGGCGGCGCGTCGCATCGGCGACGAAGCCGCCGGCGAGAACGCCGATCGCCGTCGCCATCAGGTAGGCCGACAGCGCGATGTTCGCCGCTGACACCTGCACGCCGTACAGCGCGACCAGCGCCACCACGGAGAATGTCGTGATCGCGCCGGACGACAGGCTCAGCAGCGCGAACAGGCCGGTCAGGCTGATCACGGCAGGTGACAGCAGCACGCGGGATGGCGCGCGATCCATCTCCTGTCGTCTCGCCGCGGCTTGGTGCGAAGCGACGCCGTCGAGCGCGGGTGTCAGCAGCAGGGGCAATGCCGCCGCGGGACCCAGCAGCCCGGCGAAGATCAACGCGGCACGGAAGCCGGCAGTGCTCGCGACCAGGAGCATCACGGTCGGTGCGATGGCGCTGCCGAGGAAGCCGGCAAAGGTGTGGATCGAGAAGGCGCGGCCGACCCGTGCGGGATCGATCATCGAGCCCAGGATCGAGTAGTCGGAAGGGTGGTAGACCGAATTGGCGACGCCGGCGAGCACGGCGGCGGCGATCATCCAGGAATAAACCGGAAACACGCCAATCGAGCCATAGGCGATGCCCGCTGTGCACAACCCGAAGATCAGCATGCGGCGCGGGCCGACGCGATCTACCACGTAGCCCATCGGCGCCTGCACCAGCGCCGAAGTGACATTATAGATCGTGATCACCAGGCCCAGCTCGACGAAACCCACGCCCAGGCGCTCACGCAGCACATAGAAGAGTGGTGGCAGCACGAGGTAGTGGAAGTGGCTCACCAGGTGCGCACCGGAGATCAGCCAGAGCGCTCTGGCTTCGCTGACTTTTCTTGTCTCGGACGTCATGCGCTTTCTTACGGCATTCCCGCCCACGCGGGAACCCGGGGGCCGTCATGGCGGCGTGCGATCCGCGGGGCTGGCGCCTGGCCGCGATCTCTGCCTGCGTTGTCACCCATTCCTTTGGCGAAGGACACAGCGAAAGCCGACATGGCTCGTCGAGGTGTCGACCGGCTGTGCATGGCGCGCGGCCGGGCGATAGCGGCGGCAGTAATTCGGGGCGCACAAATGCGACCCGCCCTTCAGCACCTTTCGTGGAATGCTGATCTCGGGCTGGGCGGGGTCATAGCTGGCGGCCTCTGGGGCGCGGCGCGGCGTTGATGGGATGCAGCAGGGGTTGGGCGCGTCGCCTTCGTGGCGTGGCGAGTACCAGTCGGACGTCCACTCCCAGACATTGCCGATCATGTCGTACAGGCCGTAGCCGTTCGGCGGGAACGCGCCGACCGGCGATGTCCGCTCATAGCCGTCGGTTGCGAGGTTCTCGTGCGGAAAATCACCTTGCCAGGTGTTCGCAAGATGATTGCCGTCTGGGGTGAATTCATCGCCCCAGGCGAACTCGGCGGAGCCATCCAGGCCGCCGCGCGCCGCAAATTCCCATTCGGCCTCGGTTGGCACCTCCTTGCCGGCCCATTCCGCATATGCCAGCACATCACTATAGGCGACATGAACCGCCGGATGATCGGCCAGTCCCGCGATCGAACTGCGAGGCCCATAGGGCCGTCGCCAGTTCGCGCCGAACCTGAACTGCCACCATTGGTCCCAGCGGCGCAGATCGACCGCATGCTTCGGGGGCGTGAAAACCAGCGAACCGGCGCGCAGCATGTTCGGCAGCGCGCCGGGATAGTCGGCCGCCTTGGGCACAAGCTCGGCGACCGTCACGTGACCCGTGGCGCGAATAAACCTGTGGAACTCGCTGTTTGTGACCGGCGCGCGGTCGATCCAAAATCCGGCGACGCTTGCGCTGTGCGCGGGCGCCTCTTCGGGATAGTGCCGATCCGACCCCATACGGAACGTGCCGCCAGGCACCCACACCATGCCCGGCGGAATATGCTCGTCGATCGGCCCGTCAGATGCTCGGTGTATCCAGGTGTTCATCAGTCGCCCGTTGGTTGCTGCAGCTTCTCCATGATCTGGTCAACGGAAAAGCTCTGTGGCCGCTGCCGTGGCGGGTAGTCCTTGAAGGTGGCGACGAACTCCGCGACGAGCGCCTGGAGCCCATGAGCAGGTGCATTTTTCGCAGCGACCAATCCCAGTAGGTGTTCGAGGTGATGTCCGCTCGCTCGTAAGGATCCATCCGAAGATTGTAAATTAGCGGAACCCGACGAACGGTGAACGGCTCTCCCCAGATGTCCAGTGTGCCTGCCGTCTTCTGCTCGGCGAACACCAGCTTCCAGTTCTCGAAGCGCATCGCGACCAGGTGCCCGTCATCATCGAAGTAGATGAAGCCTTTGCGGTCGGAATTGTCCTGCTGCGCGGTCAGGTAGGGTAGCTGATTGTACCCGTCGAGATGAACCTTGAATGTCTTGCCGGCAGCGGCGTAGCCCGTGAGCAGCTTCTCCTTGATGCCAGAATCGCCTGCCGCGGCGAGCAGCGTCGGGAACCAATCGTGCCCCGAGAAGATCTCGTTCGATATGCTTTCCGGCTTGATGTGCGCAGGCCAGCGCACCATCGCCGGTACACGAAAGGCGCCTTCCCAGTTGGTGTCCTTCTCGCTGCGGAATGGCGTCATTGCCGCGTCGGGCCAGGAGTTCATATGCGGGCCGTTGTCGGTCGTATAGACCACGATCGTGTTGTTCGCGATGCCGAGGTCGTCGAGTGTCTTCAATAGCTTGCCGACATCGCCGTCGTGCTCGATCATGCCGTCGGCATATTCGTTGTCGGGCATGCCGCTCTGGCCGCGCATTGATGCGCGAACATGCGTACGCAGATGCATCCGCGTGGTGTTCATCCAGACGAAGAACGGCTTGCCGGCTCGCGCCTGACGCTGGATGAAATCGATCGCGGCACCCGTGGTCTCGTCGTCGATCGTTTCCATGCGCTTTCTGGTCAGCGGTCCGGTGTCTTCGATCTTCTGTTTGCCGACCCTGCCAAAGCGTGGATCGACCGTTGGATCATCGGTGTCGGTCGCGGCGCATTTGAGCACGCCCCTCGGGCCGAACCGCGCGGCAAATCTTGGATCCTTGGGATAATCCGGATCTTCCGGATCTTCTTCCGCATTCAGATGGTAGAGATTGCCGAAAAACTCGTCGAAGCCGTGCACAGTCGGCAGATATTCATTGCGGTCGCCAAGATGGTTCTTGCCGAACTGACCGGTGGCATAGTCGAGAGGCTTCAATGCCTCCGCTATGGTAATGTCGGCGGCGTTCAATCCTATAGTTGCGCCTGGGATGCCCACCTTCGATAGCCCGGTGCGCAGCGTCGCCTGGTCGGTGATGAATGACGATCGTCCCGCCGTGCAGCTCTGCTCTGCGTAGTAGTCGGTGAACATCATCCCTTCGCGCGCAATCCGGTCGATGTTCGGCGTGCGATATCCCATCAGCCCGAAGGTGTAGGCGCTGAGATTGGACTGGCCGATGTCGTCGCCGAAGATGACGAGGATGTTCGGCTTGCGACCGTCGCCGGTCGAGGACGCCGTTGACTGACCTTGGTTAGCGCCCTGTGCGCGTGCACCTGGCATCAGCGCGGCTGCCGTGACCAACGCGCTGCCGCCGAACAGCATCGATCGACGGTTTGGCTGCGTGGTCCGCGTGCTTCCGTCCGTCATAAGCGATCCCTCCCCCTGGGCCTCAATCATCGGCGGTTATGGCGTCGTCCTTAAAGTCGTCCGCGAGGCCACGCTGAGTTTACTCACTGGCCCTTGGCAAGCCTGCGTTCCATGTTACGGCCGTAAGCAGACATCGCGTAGCAGCAGACGAAGAACACGATGGCGGAGAAAACATAGCCCTCGGTCGCGAAACCGAGCCAGGCCGGATCCTTCAGCGCCTGCTCGACCGTGCCCAGCAGGTCAAACAGGCCGATGATCGTCAAGAGTGTGGTATCCTTGAATAGGTCGACGACGGTGTTGATGATCCCGGGCACGATAATCCGCAACGCCTGCGGCAAAACGATGAAGGCTTGCGCATGCCACCAGCGCAGCCCGAGCGAAGCGGCGGCCTCCTCTTGGCCGGACGGCACACCTTGCAGACCGCCGCGCACCACCTCCGCCATGTAGGCAGCATTGAACAGCACCAGCGCCGCAATGGCGCGCAGCAAGCGATCGGGCAGAAAACCATCGGGCAGGAACAGAGGGGCCACCACCGTCGACATGAACAGCACGGTCAACAGCGGAACGCCGCGCCACACCTCGATGTAGCCGACTGACAGGATCCGCACGACCGGCAACTGCGAGCGCCGCCCGAACGCCAACAAAATCCCGAGCGGCAAGGACGCCGCCACCGTGACGAATGATGCGATGACGTCGAGCATCAGCCCGCCCCACAGCGAGGTGTCGACGTAGGGCAGGCCGAGCACTCCACCCCACAATAGCACCGCAGCGAGTCCAGGGAACACGATGAGCAGCAACAACACCCAGACCCAACGATGCCGTACCCCGTCCCGCAGTACCGGCGTGCAAAACGCCACCAGGAGGGCGAACGCGACATCGACGCGCCAGAGCTGATCGGGAGGGTAACTCCCATAGAAGAATCGCGGGAGACGCACGCGGATGAAGGTCCAGCAGGCCCCGTCACCGGTGCACGCCGCCCGCGTCATCCCCGAGATCGTCGCATGCGTAACAGCCCAACGGAAAAGTGGCGGCAGAACGAGCCACGCCAGCAGCAGGACGATGCCTGTCAGAAGGCTGTTGAAGACCGAGCTGAACAGGTTCCGTCGTACCCAGTCGATGGCGCTCGGCGGCCGCCCGCCGGCACGCCGCGGGAACAGACCGCCCTGCGAAGGCTGTCGCTGTCCGGCGACAACGTCGCTCATCGTCCCACCAGCGCCACCCGGCGATTGTACCAGTTCATGAACGCCGAGACGATGAGATTGATCGAAAGGAATACTCCCATCAGGAGGGCGATCGACTCGATTTCGCGGTTCGACTGCATCATCGCGGTGCCGGCAAAGATTTGGTACAGTTCCGGATATGCCACCGCCGCGCCGAGCGAGGTTGACTTGATGATGTTGAGGTACTGGCTGGTCATCGGCGGCACCATCACGCGCAACGCCTGTGGCAGAATGATCTTCGACAGCACCTGACGCGGCCGCAGCCCCAGGCTCAGTGCTGCTTCGCGTTGGCCTTTGTGCACCGACAGGATGGCGGCGCGCACGATCTCGGCGATGAAAGCAGCGCCATAGATCGAGAGGCCGGCACACAGTGCCACCAGCTCCGGCACCACCTGGACGCCGCCTGCGATATTGAAGCCACGCAACGCGGGCAGTTCGATGTGATCGATGCCCACGACGAACAGCAAGGCTCCCAGCGGCACCAGCAGGAGCGATTTCGCGCCCACTGGAAAGCCACGCCACGGCACGCGCCACACAAACGGTATGGCCAGCAACAGAGCCAGTGCGAGCGCCCATAACGTTGCCGCGCTATCGTCGCCGACGAAGCTGGGCAAATACAGGCCGCGGACATTCAGCAACGCTCCTCCCGGCAGCAGGATACTTTGCCGTGGCCCTGGCAGGGTTTGAAGTACCGCGACGTACCAGAAAATGATCTGCACAAGCTGTGGCGTATTGCGTACCAGCTCGATGAATCCGAGCGCAATGTTGCGCACCAACCAGTTGGTCGACAGCCGCATGATACCGACCAGTAAGCCGAGCAGCGTGGCCGCGACGATACTGATTGCCGCGGCAAGAAGCGTGTTCAACACGCACACCAACAGGGCGCGTGCATAGGTGTCGCCGACGGCCCACGATATCAGACGAAATGGGATATCGAAATTCGTCGGGTCGGCGAGAAAACTGAAGCCCAGAGAGCCATGCCGTTGCGTTGAGGTTCCGACGGCTATTGAACCAAGGAACCAGGCGACCGCCACCACTCCGGCGAGCAACAGCCATTGCGCGGCACGTGCGTGCCGTGACGGTCGCCTGACCACGTCAGCCGATCACTTCCAGCTCGCCGTCATGAACAGTCCGCCCTTGAGGTAGACAT
>Ga0210390_10004285_pt1 | contig 12057 bp, 10 predicted proteins | sample IncBWH11OmetaG_FD_161050 | JGI IMG/M metagenome (GOLD analysis project Ga0210390, IMG submission 161050) | Forest soil microbial communities from Barre Woods Harvard Forest LTER site, Petersham, Massachusetts, United States - Inc-BW-H-11-O ... | reverse complement strand
CTCAAGGGTGGCCGACTTCAGATTGGAATGGCCGAGATTAAATCGGAATCGGTGGCCGACTTCATTCCGGAATCAGTGGCCGACTTGCTCCGGAATCAGCAGCCAGCATGCAATTGCTGCAAAACCCCTTTGAACGACAAGGCGACGGCCATCGTCAACATGGTCCAAGGCAGCGTAACCCGCATGGCCGGGCTGATCGATAATGTGATGGACTTCGCGCGCGGGCGCCTGGGGGGCGGCCTGACGTTGGACCGGGATGCCGCTCAGCCGGTAGAGCCGATGCTGCGGCAGGTTGTTGCGGAATTGCAGTCCAATGCGCCGGACCGGGTGATCGAGGCCCGCTTCGCGTTGACGGCACCCGTCAATTGCGATCGCCGCCGGATCGGGCAGCTCGCCTCAAACCTGCTGGGCAATGCCTTGACCTATGGGGCCGCGGACAATCGATCCGGATGGGTGCGACGACGATGGACGGCTGGTTCGAGCTTTTCGTCGCCAATGCCGGTGAGCCTATTCCCCCGCCGCGCTGGAAGACCTCTTCCAGCCCTTCTCGCGCGGGATGCTTCGCCCCAGCCGGCAAGGCGTGGGGCTGGGCCTGTATATCTCTCACGAAATTACCGAGGCTCATGGCGGCAAGCTCGATGTCGTATCCACGCCGGCGGAAACCCGCTTTACGTTCCGGATGCCGTTGAGCCTTTGACCGCTTGAGCCCTTGTTTCGCACCCTAATGGGGCGGCGGCGCAAGCTCGCAAAGGTGGTGCACCACGTGATCGAGACGGTAGGGCTTTGGAATGAATCGGCTTCCTTCTGGCATCGCTTCTGCACTCATGACGCCGTGCCCCGACGCCACCAACAAACCGATGCGAGGCCAATGCCGACGGACGTGATGGGCGAGCATCAACCCGTCCATCGGACCGGGCATGTGCACATCGGTAAAGACGACATAAACGCGGATCGCCCCACGTTCTAGTCTAGCACGGCGAGAGCCTCGCCGGCATGGCCCGCTTCGATCACCCGGAAATTCGCCTCTTCCAAAGCCGCGAGCACGGCAAGGCGGATCAGGACCTCGTCTTCAACGACAACGATAACGCGCGGCGCGGATATCGGGCAGACCATGGGAGTAACACAGTCTGGAATGACAGCGGTTCCCCCCGCCAGATCCCGGTTGACCGGTGCTGCGACCTGATCGGCGAGCCGACCCTCGCGGACGCCATCCTCGACCACATCATCCACAACGCCCATCGCCTGCAGCTCAGCGGCGACAGCTTGCGCAAGCAAAGAACCCCCAAAACGGTCGCCGCTTGACCTGAGGCAACCGCTTGTGGAGAGATCATTCCGTCCAGCGGGCGCTCCGCCACCCCGGCCGACATCATCGGAATACGCACTGACGGCCGACCCGAACCACGCTTCGTGGCGATGACCCCGAGCACCCTGATCTAAGATTCCGCCTGGGCGGCTTGACCCGCGAGGGCCGCGGCGCGGGCATTGCCCCGCGCCACGGCGGCGGCCTTCGTCCCGTGCACGTCAATCACGTCGCGGGCGAGTATCTGGTTGTCCGGACCATCGGTCATCGATCACCCCGTTGATTACTGTTCAAGGTCGCGAGAAAAGTAGGCAAGGGCCACCACCTCCCCTGCTTTAAAAGGAGAGGCGAGGTCCCTCCACCGCGCAATGGAGCGGGACGGTTTAGTAATCCATGCCGCCCATGCCACCCATACCTCCGCCAGGAGGCATGCCCGGCGCACCCTTGGGCTCGGGCCGGTCGCCGATCATCGCTTCGGTGGTGATCAACAGCCCGGCGATCGAGGCGGCATCCTGCAACGCGACCCGCACCACCTTGGTCGGATCGATGATCCCGGCGGCGACCATGTCCTTGTATTCGCCGGACTGTGCGTCAAAGCCGAAATTCGGGTCGTTCTTGTCGGTCAGCTTGCCGACCACGATCGAGCCCTCGACGCCGGAATTCTCGGCGATCTGTCGGACCGGCGACTGGATGGCCTTGCGGACGATCCCGATACCGACCTTCTGGTCATTGTTCGCGGGGTTGAGGCCTGCCAGGATCTTGCCCGCAAACAGCAGTGCCACACCGCCGCCGGCCACAATGCCTTCCTCGACCGCGGCCTTGGTGGCGTGCACAGCGTCGTCGACGCGATCCTTGCGTTCCTTCACCTCGACCTCGGTGCTGCCGCCGACGCGGATCACCGCGACGCCGCCCGCGAGCTTTGCCAAGCGCTCCTGCAATTTCTCACGGTCGTAGTCGGAAGTGGTCTCCTCGATCTGCGCCCGGATCTGGTTGGTGCGCGCGACGATGTCTTCTTTCTTCCCGGCGCCGTCGATGATCGTCGTGTTCTCCTTCTCGATCAGCACCCGCTTGGCGCGGCCGAGCATGTCGAGCGTGACGTTTTCGAGCTTGATGCCAAGGTCTTCCGAGATGACCTGACCGCCGGTCAGGGTGGCGATGTCCTCGAGCATCGATTTGCGCCGATCGCCAAACCCTGGGGCCTTCACCGCCGTTACCTTGAGGCCGCCGCGCAGCTTGTTGACGACGAGGGTAGCGAGCGCCTCGCCTTCGATGTCCTCGGCGACGATCAGCAAGGGTCGGGCGCTCTGCACTACGGCTTCGAGGATTGGCAACAGCGTCTGGAGACTGGAGAGCTTCTTCTCGTGCAGCAGGATGTGCGCGTCTTCGAGTTCGGCGACCATCTTCTCCGCATTTGTCACGAAATACGGGCTGATATAGCCGCGGTCGAACTGCATGCCCTCGACCACGTCGAGTTCGGTTTCGAGCGACTTCGCCTCCTCGACGGTGATGACGCCCTCGTTGCCGACCTTCTTCATGGCCTCGGCCAGCATCCGGCCGATCTCAACGTCGCCATTGGCCGAGATGGTGCCGACCTGCGCGATCTCGTCATTGGTCGAGATCTTCTTCGAGCGCTTTTGAATGTCCTTGACGACCGCGTCGACCGCCATGTCGACGCCGCGCTTGAGATCCATCGGGTTCATGCCGGCGGCCACCGCCTTGACCCCTTCGCGCACCATGGCGTGGGCAAGAATGGTGGCCGTCGTCGTGCCGTCCCCGGCTTCCGTGCTGGTCTTGCTGGCCACCTCGCGCACCATCTGCGCGCCCATATTCTCAAACTTGTCGGCGAGTTCGATCTCCTTGGCGACGGTAACCCCGTCCTTGGTGATCCGCGGCGCCCCGTAGCTCTTGTCGAGCACCACGTTGCGACCTTTGGGCCCCAAGGTCACCCTGACCGCATGGGCGAGTGTGTCGATGCCGTGCAGCATGCGCTCACGCGCATCGGTGCCGAGCCGAATATCTTTAGCAGCCATGTTTGTCTCCCTTTCAGCCCGTCCGTGCCGCGAGGGCGGCGCCCTCGACAATGCCCATAACGTCGGACTCCTTCATGATCATCAGCTCTTCGCCATCGAGGCGAACCTCGGTGCCCGACCATTTCCCAAACAGCACCCGGTCACCGGCCTTGACGTCGAGCGCGTGCACCTCTCCGTCGTCGCCGCGGGCACCCGGCCCGACCGCGACGACTTCGCCTTCCATCGGTTTTTCTTGGGCGGTGTCGGGGATGATGATCCCACCGGTCGTCTTCGCCTCCGGCTCCACCCGTCGGACCAGCACGCGGTCATGCAACGGCCTGAGTTTCATGAAAATCTTCCCTAATGAATTGTTCAAGTCCGATCGCCCTTGCAAAGAAAGCGATGCAAATTCGGGGGGATCAGTGGCGACAGGGGTAGCACTCCGCCACCCGGAGTGCTACCAACATTGGGAGCGGCGCTGTCGTTTACAAGGCAGAACCGAGTTCCGAAGGGAGAGCTGCTGCGGTCTGCTCGCGGCGCCAGGCTGGAGGGCCGCAAGAGCCCGGCGCCGCGAAGGTAGTAGGCGTCCGCCGACCGGGGATCGCCACCTCGTATCGGATGGACTCGATCGAGGACCAGAGGGCTATGCCGATAGGACGGGTGCGGCAAGTGCGCTCGCATTGCGACATGACACGAGCGGAGATCACTCGGCGTCGCCGGGCATGACTAATCACCCGAATCGCCTCCGAAAAAAACGGGAGTTTTCGAGAGGGATCGGCGAAGCATAAAAACTCAGGCAGAAAACGGGTTAATCCTCTCTCGAAACGCATTCTTGATTTCGACCTCGCAAACGGTCAGAGTGCGGTTGAGTTTCGAGAGGGCTCATGACGATCAAACGGACAAAGGCCGGTCACCCAGCCGCGCGGGCGAAGCGGCGACTTCGGCCGGCCGCGCCGAAGGGCGCGCGAGCGCGATCATCCGATGCCGGCGAAATCACGTCGAAACCGATGCTGATCGGCTATGCCCGCGTTTCGACCGTAGACCAGAACCTTGCCTTGCAGCGCGACGCGCTGACCGAAGCAGGGTGCGCAAAGATTTTCACCGAACAGATGTCGGGCGCGGTTACAGACCGCCCGGCCTTGCATGACGCGCTCGAATTTGCGCGCAGCGGCGATACGCTGATCGTGTGGAAGCTCGACCGGCTCGCGCGGTCGATGAAGCAGTTGATCGAAACCGTCGAGACCCTGCGGTTGCGGGGCATCGGGTTTCGCAGCCTGACCGAAGCCCTCGACACGACGACCGCGCAGGGGTGGCTGGTCTTTCACATGTTCGGCGCGTTGGCGGAGTTCGAGCGCAGCCTGATCCGGGAGCGAACCCAAGCAGGCCTGGCCGCCGCGCGGCGCGCCGGCCGCACCGGAGGCCGTCCGCCGAAGCTGACGGAGGATGACCTTGAAGCCGCGCGGGCCCTGCTTGCTAACCCGGATATCGGCGTGACGGAAATCGCGCACCGCCTCGGCGTGTCCCCGGCGACGCTCTATCGATACATCCCGGCCGCACGAACCGCAAATACCCCAGGCCTTTGACAACGGCCGCTTTATCCCGAAAACGGGACGCTCCAGGAGGGTTTCAGCCTGGCGGCGGGCGGCGGCAGTGCGCCATAAGGGTCGTTCGCAGGACCCTGATCGGATCGTGGCAGGCAACCGAAGCCTTCGCTCTTCGCATGCCCGGTACGGTCGCCTACAATGGCCTTGGACATCCGCTTGGCGACTTCGCGCGCGTTCAGGAAGCCGGCCAAGCAGCCCATCTCCCAGACCTTGAAGTACTTGCGCGCGGTTTCCTCGGGGATGCTGCACCAGACGTTGGCGCCTGACCGACTGCGGCCGCAAGGTCATGGGCACCACCATGTACCTGCGCGAGCACCACTTCCCGAACGTCTACGCCGCGGTCATGCACTGAACTTCTTCAAAGAAAACAATGACGTCACAGCAAAAGAATCTATGCCCCCAGCCAGCCGAGCCGCCAACTCGTAAGCACGTCCGGAGCCCCCTCCTTGCATTCGAGGTCCCGTGCCTCGAATATGAGGACGGGGTTGGCGGTGGAATAGCTCCGATCCGAAACCGCGTCGCCCCGGCGACTCCGCTGTCTTACAAAACTCTCAGCCCAACCGTACAGTAATGTTGCTGGGCCAACTCCCCTTTCGTTGGCCCGCATTTTTCAAAAAAGGGGAGTTGCGAATGCCTACGCTTGTTAACATCAACATCAAGTTCCACACGTACGACGATAACCTAAATGACGACACCAACCTCCACGTTTTCGTCAAAAACCGAAGAGTCGCCAAACCCCGAAGCGACACCGCCTCCGTTTCCCTCGGCCCTACCAGCTTCATCCAGAACCAGCTCGACTTCGCCGAGGCCGTCGAGAACGGAACCTCCGAGTTCAACCCCTTCCTCGGCCGTCTCCTCAACGTCACCAACGGCCATGGGTTCGACAACAACTCCGACCACTCGTTCGACTTCCCGCCGCTCGAAATGATCCTGCTCGAGGACGTCGAGCCGCCCGTCGTCAACATCAACATCCTCCCCAACGGAAGCGACACCTGGATCTTCGACTACACCCTCACGCTCACCTTCGACAACGGCGAGTCGTTCTCGTTCAGCTCGAACGTAAACGGCGTCAGCGGCATCATCCTCGACGAGAAGAACCGGGACTACGCGGGGATAGGCAACGAAAACCCGTTCCTCCCGCTGCCCGAGGCGTCCCAGGCCCAGACCAACGCCATTCTCGACCGCGTCTATCTCGAGATCTACACGCACGATCAGAGCAAGGACGGCGACACCGTCGTAAACGTCCACATCGTGAACCGGATCAGCGCGACCGAGAGCACCGACATCTCCGTCGCCCTGAACATCCTGCCCGGCCAAGGGTTCGACGCCCCGTCAAAGTACAGCCTCGATCTTCCGCTCGCCTCGGACCACATCCTGCTCGCGGATATCGTGCTGCCCGTCGTCAACATCAACATCGCCCCGACCGGGAACCACCGCTGAAACTTCGACTACCGCGTCAGCTACTTCTTCAAGGACCAAGCCGCCGAGGTCGAGGGGGTCTTCCGCCCGCCGTTCTCCTCCACCACGTCCGGCGTCATCCTCGACCAGAACCACCACAAGCACACGAGCGAGTACTCGGGTCGGGCGTTCCCCACGCTGAATGTGCCACCGGCGCAGCTGCAGCCGTTCGCGATCGACCACGTCTTCAACCCCAAGGTCATCTCGCTGAGTTTCATTCAGTCAAAGCTGAACGACTTCGTGAACAACCGCGAGTCCGATCCTCTCAAGATCATTCGGCTCGACAACAGCGGCCGATTCGGCTCGGCCATGCCGGCGAGCTACGCCGACATCAAGTCGATCGACGCGAACCCTCCTCCTCCTCCCCGAACCGTCGAGCCGCTCGACTTCAACATGGGCGTCACGTACGACAGCAGCCCCATGGACCTCGGCCAGATCCGAGCCGCTCACAGCTTCGGCGACCTGTACTTTCAAGACATCAACAGCGATTCCATCACCGCCAACGTAACCGGCAACACTGAGACGCCTTTCGAGGTCATCGTCACGTTCGAGACCAACGGACCGGACGAAACGGTTGGCGGCAACTGGAACAGCGTCAGCGGCATGAAGTTCACAAGCTTCTTCATCCGCATCCTCCTCACCCTGCGGTTCAACGAGGACAAGGGCTACGTCGACCTCATGGCCTGGGTCGACGACTACCAAAACCTCGTCTACACGGCCGTGGGCGCCGATGCCACCAAGGTGACCGGTTCGTTCCTGGGCCAAACGATCGACGAAACGCTTCCGAATGAGTTTCTCGACACGTTTCAGCAGGACCTCATCGGCTCGGTCCTACACGTAGGACTGACAGCAGACTCCGATTTCGCCGGCTCGCTTCAAAAGAACATTCGCGAGCAACTGTACAGCAGGCTCACCACACCCGACCCGATCACGCTCGCCTCGCCTCGAGATGCCTTGAACGCGATGATCAGCTCGTGGTTCATGGGCGGCGTAGTCCAGATCGGCCACGCCGCGCCCGTCGAATATCCCAACCCGAACCGGCTCATCGCCGCGGCGGTGACGGACGGCAACCTGGTCCTCAACTACATCGGCCCGCCCTTCAGCTTCGTCTACGACACGCCCGGCAACTGGCCGAAGGGCGTCGACTTCACTCCCGGCACGCTCGCGAACATCGACCACATCGTGGTGCTCACGATGGAGAACCGCTCGTTCGACCACATGCTGGGCTACCTCAGCCTGCCGGAGACCATGGGCGGCCAAAACCGGCAAGATGTCGATGGCCTGAAGGGCGGCGAGTTCAACCTGGTTAGCGGTGTGCCGGCCCGAATCTTCCGCTTCCAGCCCGGCGAAACCATCTTCACCCCCGACCCGCCGCACGATACCGAGCCCGCCATCCAGGCCATCAACGGCGGACTGATGGACGGCTTCGCTCAGAACTACGCCGACCTGCGCGGCAGAGAGGTGGGCCCGAACATCATGGGCTACCACACCGCCGACACGGTTCCGGTGTACGACAGCCTGTGGCGCGACTTCGCGATCGGCCATCGCTGGTTTGCCCCCCATCCTGGCCCGACGTTCTGCAACCGGTTTTACGAAATGACCGGCCGGCTGAACGTCGACCCTTGGGGATATTGGGAGTTCAGCAACTCCAGCCCGCTGCTGCCGGTGTTCCAGGACACGATCTTCGATCACCTCACCGAACAGAAGGGCTCCTGGACCTACTTCGAGCACTTTTACTGCTTCCTGCGGTTCTTCGAGCGCCACACGTACGACACGACGAATATCGTCAGCTTCCTCGATCCCGAGTTCGGATTCGTGAATATGGCGAAGACGGGCAACCTGCCGTCGGTGTCGTTTATCGACCCCCACTTCATCGAGCTGCCGCCCGATGGCAACTGCGATGGCCCTCCCGCCGATGTGAAGAACGGCCAGACGCTCGTCGAGACCGTTGTGAACGCGGTGGTCTCCGGCCCGAAGTGGGACAAGACGCTGCTAATCATTACGTACGATGAGCACGGCGGCTTCTACGATCACGTACCGCCGTCTCCCGCGCCTGCCGTCTCGCCGGAGCTGTTCGACTTCACCGGCATCCGCGTGCCGGTGTTCGTGATCACGCCGTGGGTGAAGAACGGCTCCGTCTTCGGCCACGACGGCTCGGTTCAGACGGGCGGAGGAATCGGCACGGTCGGCAACGATGGCGATGTATCCAATAATCTGATTTTGCAGCAACAAAGCTTTCACTTCGACCACACTTCGATCTTGAAAACAATCGCCAGGCGCTTCATGAGCAACAACCCGCCCTACATGGGCGCGCGCTACGCCGCCGCGCACGACCTGTCCGAGGTGCTCACCAACACGGCGCAGAACAGCCAGTTCTTGCCGTTCATCCCGTACACGATGGTCTATCACAGCCTCAATCTGACGCTGGACGTCGCGTCGCTGATCTTGGATCCGGCGACGCCGGCGCTGGAACAAAACTTCCGGTTCGAAGACGCCGGAGGCGGGTTCTTCTACATCCGGGCGCTCGGCAATCTTTATCTGACCGTCGAGGTCCCGACCGGCGCCTCCACCGGCCCCGGGACCTCGCTCACAGTGGCGGCGGCAGCAAAGCTGTCCCCGGCCTCCGGCCTCCAGCGCTGGAAGATGAGCTCAAGCAGCATGATCGTGGAAAACACCGCCTTCACCGTCTCCCCCGAGTCCTTCCCCGACAAAGCCCTCCAGCCCTTCGGCAACAACGCCGGCGCCGGCGCCGCCATCGTCGTCGCCGACCGAGCCCACACCCCCCACTCCAAACCCCCAACCCGTGGTCCATCACTTCCCCGCTGCTCCCAACCGGCGGAATAGAATCGGAGCCGTGATACAACTGCTGCTCACCGACTCGGGCGTCAGAAACAAATCCATCCTCGACGCCCTGGTCGGGCTTCTCGGTAGTCCGATCGACGAATGTGTCACGCTCTGCATCTTGACCGCCGGGTACGGTCACCCGAGGAGCAGTCCGGGGCTTCATCCGAGCGTTGGCAGCGATATTCACTTTTCCGCCTGCCACAACACGCAGATGGCGATGGAGAAGCGCGAGGGTCATCCGATCCCGATCATTCCCGAGGCCACGGTCGTGCCCCCGCGTCGTCCGCCTGAGGAGCAGGGCTGGAGCTACATCCGCCCGTAGCCGCCGATGGTCCGGCAGACGGGCAAATCGGCGCTCGCCGCCTACTTTGTCGATCCGGGCTCGCCAACGGCTGGAATGGGGCAAGGGCCGACGAAGAGTCCGATCGTCTGCCTTGCATCAGATATCGTTGAAAAAGTCGAGTTTGAAGTAATCGTGGTGCCAGCGGCCTGCGGTCGGCAGGGCTCGGATGATGGGCGCCTGTCTCAGGTGGCGAGCCTGGGCGCCGGCACCGGGATCAACTTGGCCAGTTTTCGCAGGTTCTGGGCGGTGGCGGCGAGATGGAATTCATCGCGAGCGCCATTCGGCCCGCGCAATCGCAACCGATCAAGCTTCAGGATGCGTTTGAGGTGGGCGAACAGCATCTCGATCTTCTTTCGTTCGCGCCTGGAGGTGACATAGGCCTCGGTGGCCGCGATGTCGCGCGCCATATCGCGGGCGCCTTCATGGATGGAGCGCAGGATCTTGCGGGCCGGCGCGTTCGGGCAGCACTGCGGCTTCAGCGAACAGCCCTGGCAATCCAGCTTGCTCGCGCGATAGCGCATCATGCCGTTCTCATCCACAAAGGGGCGCGGCACGCGATAGATTTTGTGGCGTTGCCTGAGTTCCTTCCCGGCCGGGCAGATGTAGCAGTCGCGCTTGTGGTCATAGGCGAAGTCGTTTCGGGAGAAGGTGCCGTCGGTGCGCTGGGATTTGTCGAACACCGGAATGTGCGGCTCAATAGCGCGCTCGTGCACCAGCCAGGCAAGGTTCTCGGCCGAACCGTAAGCCGTGTCGGCCGCCAGTCGCTCAGGCCATAGGCCGAAGCGCTCCTGCGTACGATCGATCATTCTTTGCTGTGCCGTCACCTCGGCCTGGCGGACCGCAGTGGTCGCCTCGACATCGACGATGAGGGCGTGCTTCAGGTCGATCAGGTAGTTGGTGCAGTAAGCAAAGACGGCGAGCCCGCCATTCGCTCCCGTCCAGCGCGCGGCCGGGTCGGCCGGCGAGACGAACTTCGGCACGACCGGTGTTGCCGCACCGAACGCGGCATCGTCGAGAACCGCCAGATACTCCCGCACGGCATGGTTCGCCGCCTCGGGCGCCTGCCACTGGCTGCCCGGCACGCTGCGCTGCCGGTTGGCGTCGGCCTTGATCATACTGGCATCGACCGCGAAACCCTCGCCACCGACCAGCCCCTCGGCGAGGCAGCGCTGTACGGTCGTCTCGAACACCTTGCGCAGCAGGTCGCTGTCGCGGAAACGGCCGTGCCGGTTCTTTGAGAACGTCGAATGGTCCGGCACCGCGCCGTCGAGCCCGAGCCGGCAGAACCAGCGGTAGGCGAGGTTCAGGTGAACCTCCTCGCACAGCCGCCGCTCCGAGCGGATCCCCAAGCAGTAGCCAACGATCACCATCCGGATCATCAGCTCCGGATCGATCGATGGCCGACCCACCTCGCTGTAAAACGGGGCCAGTTCGCTCCGCACCCATCGAGCTCGACAAACCGGTCCACCGAGCGCAGCAGATGCTCCGCCGGCACATGGCGTTCGAGCGAAAACTCGTAGAACAACGCGTCCTGCTGTACCTGTCGCTCCCCCATCATCGACTGCCCCCCAGCTGTCGTGATGCGAGATTATACCGCGCCTGCCACGCTGTTTTTCAACACAATCCGCCGTAAGCCGCCATTCGGGAGACCATCTTACGACGCACCCACGCACGGGGGTTCCACAGTGATTATAACCCGGTTGTCCCGATCCGCGCTTCTTGCGCGTTCCGGGCCCGGTGTCAAAAAAACCCCGCCGAAGGCATGGGGAATGGCTTAAATAGCTATTTCCCGATCCTGGTATTGGCGAACGCCATCAATCGGGTGCCGAATTGGGTCAGTTAAGGCGACGACCTCGTTACAAAATCTCAGGCGAATCCCGTTCAAATTCTGCTTTACCGGATCGCGCGTCATCCGTACGACATCCGACGAGTGAGCCTGGATTAGAGGGCGACAAGATAAATCACTGTCCATCATTGACGCACTGGCGATTGGTTTCTTGGCGCCGGCCGCGCATGCTCAAAACCTTATGCGCCAAGTCGCAGGCACATGGTGTCGAGCGACATCCGGAACTGCACCAGTGGCGACGGGCAAAAGTGCACCACTCGGTTGGTTGTTGGTTCGCGTTTTGAGATCCGCAGGGAGGCGTAGCCGACTGGAGGATTTCAAAACGCGGGCGCGGACCTTTGGCGATCATGCGAGCTGCACCTGATCGAGCGGGGCGGCCTTGATCAGCCCCGAGCGACGCTTCTCGCGCAGCCGGTAGCTGTCGCCGCGGATCGTGATGACGTGGCTGTGGTGCAGCAGGCGATCGAGGATCGCGGTGGCAACGACGGGATCGCCGAACACGCTGCCCCATTCGCCGACCGACCGATTGCTGGTGATCAGCACGCTGCCACGCTCGTAACGGCGCGACACCAGCTGGAAGAACAGGTGCGCCGCGTTCGGATCGAATGGCAGATAGCCGAGCTCGTCGATGATCAAGAGCTTGGGCTTGGCGT
>Ga0210390_10004284_pt1 | contig 12057 bp, 9 predicted proteins | sample IncBWH11OmetaG_FD_161050 | JGI IMG/M metagenome (GOLD analysis project Ga0210390, IMG submission 161050) | Forest soil microbial communities from Barre Woods Harvard Forest LTER site, Petersham, Massachusetts, United States - Inc-BW-H-11-O ... | reverse complement strand
GAATACGATTTTGATTCCTCACACGCCGAATACTTTGACGGATATTTTCGCGCAGATTCGCAATGCGATTATTACGGGGAACGAGCTGGGGCACCATCCGGTGGTGCCGCCGTCCGCGCCGGCGGTGGATGCGCAGAAGTAAGGTGACTCGCGATGCGGCGCCAGTGGCATGGGCAGGCCTATTTCACGAAGGGCAAATATGTATTGAATAGAAAATCGTTTCTCCTTTGTTTTCAGCAGACCCCTCAGCGGAATGGTGATTTTGAGGGGTTTATTTGTATCGAATAGAAATTCGTGATTAGTGAGTAGCGATCGGTGATTCGTGAAGCGCGACTCGTGTGCAGCGACCCGTGATTCGTAATTCCTGGAGCGCAAAACGCGTGAAAAACGCGCGCCGCAAATCGCTGTTTTGAGCCGATTAGAAAAATCCAACGCATTGATTTCAGGGGAGTTGCGGGCGTTTTTAATCGCGGCGTGGCCGATTAGAAAATGGCGGGTTGGGAGCGCGCCTCGGGCGCTGGCTGTTGAAGCGCGAGCAGCGTGGACCATGTAGCCCCCTTGTGGTGATGAAATTAGCGCACGACTGATGATAACACAGTCGTTACGGTAATTCAAGTGCAAACCGAGGGGTGGGGGCCTCGCGGTGCCGGATCAGGCCAGGTCCCTTCGATCCCGCCGCCGGCAGGCTCTCAGGGCAAGTGGCCGCGAGCAACTCGAAAACACGCGGGAAAGGCACCCGCGAAAGGTTCCCTTCGAGCCTGCCGCTGGCAGCCTCTCAGGGCAAGGGCGCTTCGCGCCGTCTTTTTTCCCAGCGTTTCCACGCTGGGCTAGCTTATGCCGCGCCTCCCTTCGACGCTGCCGCTGGCAGCGCCTCAGGGCAAGACGGCGCTGGTGGGTCGGTGGGATGTCGGTCGCGCGGCGGGGGGCGGGCATGCAATGTCCAGCTTTAGTGGGACACTGCCTTCAACGCCGATCTTCGATGATCCGTTTGATCAACCATCGCGCCTGCCAAATCGCGGATCTTATCGGTCTGAGGAGGTTATGCAGGCGCCGCGATTGGGCAGCGCGGAACCGAATCGGCGTTTCTCGCGGCCCCCGTTGGTATTCGTACAAGAAGTCGTCATCGTGCCCGTGAAAAGCCGTCATCGTTACAGCCTCTCGGCGCAGAGTACCGCCGCTACGCCAGCAATGCAAGCGATGCGATGACTTCTCGGCACACGAAAAACCTAAAGACATTCGTGTCGGCGATGTGAAACGGTATGCCACCCGCCAACTCGAAAACACGCGGGAAAGGCAGCGCCCTTCAAAGCGGCACTGCCGCTTCTCAGGCTGAATCGCGCTGTAGCGCGATTCACGAAAGGAATGGCGCTTCGCGGCGTCTTTTTACCCGCCGCGGTGGGCTAAGTTATGCCGCGCCTCCCTTCGACGCTGCCGCAGGCGGCGCCTCAGTGCCGCCCTTCGAACCTGCACCGGGCAGCTTCTCAGGGTAAACCCTTCGAACATGCCGCTGGCATGCTCTCTGGGCAAGGCGGCGGTGGTTTGGTGTGGTGGAGACGTAAGGCGATGTGGGCAGGGACGCGATGCCGCACGTGGGCGGATCGTGGTTGCTGATGGCGTTCGTTGACTTGCTGCGCTGGGCAAAATAGTATGCGGCCCTTGAGTGAAGGACCCCTCCTGATATGGCGCTTATAACCATGATCTTCACGGACGTCGTTGGGTCCAGCGCTACCAAGCGAGACACGTCGTTGGGGCGGGACGCTCGCGAGCGGGATCACGCCTACTTGACGCAGGTGCAGACGCCACACTTCGAACTGGTACGCGCGTGCTGCAAGGCCCACGGCGGACGGGAGGTAAGCACGATGGGCGACGCATTCTTTTTGGCGTTTGACGATCCCGCTGAAGCGGTCCGCTGCGCGGTCAACATCCAGCAAAAACTTACCGCGACTCCGATACAGACGCCGCTGGGCGCGCTGCGTCTGCGGATCGGCATTCATTCCGGATTCCCGGAATTTTTCGAGGGCAGCTGGCACGGAACGGATGTGGACACGACGGCGCGAGTGGAAGCAGCTGCTACCGAATGCCAGATTCTGATCTCAGCGCGGACGTACGAGATCACGCGCGACATGACGGACGCGAAATTCTATTCGTGCGGGGAATTCGCGTTGAAGGGCGTGGGGAGTATCGCGCTGTGGGAAGTGGACTGGGATGGACATGGGCCGCGACGTCCGGCGGCGTTGCCTGTGGAGGAAATGCGGCTCAGGAGGCAGCGCCGGATGATGGCTTTGGCCGCAGCGATTCTGTTGGCGGTGAGCGCGGGCTACGTGGTTCGGCGTTATGTGAAGGCGAGGGAAAATGGCGAGGTGATGGTACCGGTGAAGCCGCGGCAGTCGGTGGCGGTACTGGGATTTAAAAACCTAGGGGGTGCGGATGAGGCGTGGCTGGCGGACGCTGTGCCGGAAATGCTGAGCACGGAACTTGCGGCAGGCGCGCAGCTGCGGACAATTTCGGGAGAGGATGTTGCGAAGACGACCGCGGACTTGAATATAGCGAGGATGCCGAGCTACGGAAAAAGCACGTTGGCGAAGCTGCGTAGCATCTTGAAATCGGACTACGTGGTGGCGGGATCGTACGTTGCCGCGGGGAACCAGAAATCGGACGCGATTCGTCTGGACATGCGGCTGCAGGACGCCAGCTCGGGCGATATCGTCACTTCGTTTTCCGAAGACGGAAACATCGGGACGCTGGCGGAAACGCTGATGCGAGCGGGCGCGGCAATGCGCGCGAAGCTGGGAATTCAAGAACCGTCGGAATCCGCGTCGGCGCAGGCGCAGGCAGCGTTGCCCGCCAATCCGGAAGCAGCGAGATTGTATTCGGAGGGTTTGGCGAAACTGCGGACGTTTGATGCGCTAGGTGCGAGAGACCCGTTGGAACGGGCGATCGCTTTGGAGCCGAATTTGGCGACCGCGCATGCCGCGCTGGCGCACGCGTGGCAGTTGTTGGGCTACGATGCGAATGCACGCGAGCAGGCGAAGAAGGCCATGGAGCTTTCGGGGAATCTTTCGCAGGTGGATCAGCGTTCGATCGAAGGGCAGTACCGCGAGCTGACATCCGAGTGGGACAAGGCGATAGAAATTTACCACTCGCTGTGGGGAGTTTTCCAGGACGAGCCGAACTACGCTCTGGAATTGGCAAGAGTGCAAACGGCTGCGGGAAAAGGACAGGACGCGCTGGCAACATTGGCGAAGCTGCAGCGTGTGCCGGAGATGAAGGACGATCCGCGCATTGGTTTGGCGCAGGCATTTGCCGCGGAGTCACTTTCGGATGTGAAATTGCAGCAAAGCGCGGCTGCGGCTGCGGCGGAAAAAGCTTCGGGGCTGGGTTCGCGGTACCTGGCGGCGCAGGCGTTCTGGCAGGAGTGCGTTGCTCTCCAAGCTTTGGGTGAGCTCCAGAAAGCCATGATAGCGTGCCAGCAATCCGCTATGGCTGCTCCGTTTGCCTTAGAGATTGAGGCGCGGACGAAAACGGTGCAGGCAACCATCATGCTTGCCCAAGGCCATGCCGCCGAAGCCCTCGAAATGCGCCGGCAGATCCTCGAAACGGCCCGTAAAATCGGTTCGCAAAAAGACGTAATCGGTGCGCTGATGAACCTGGCTAATCTTCAGGCAACGCAAGGACAAATCTCCGAGGCAGTGAAAAACGAAAGGGAGGCCATTGACGTCGCGCGCGAAATCGGAGACAAGCGCCAACTCGTCGGACTGGAAAACAATTTGGCATCGGACTTGGAAACGGAAGGCGATTACCTGCAAGCGAAGGGGCTTTTCGAGGACTCCCTCAAAACCGCGCAAGAAATCGGCGACCAGGGCGGGATCTCCACGGCCTCGCAAAATCTCGGGGCGCTTTCCTTACAGATGGGCGACCTGGCGCTGGCCGAGAAGGATGTCCGACAGTCCCTGAGCACTTCGCAAGACGCGGACCTTCAGAGCATAACGGCCTTCGGGTTTATCTATCTAGGCGACATCCAAACTGCCAGAGGAGATTTCGTCGGAGCCCGGAAGAGCTATGAAGGCGCGCTGAAGATCTTCACGGATGCCGGCGATCAACCAAGCATCGCCAGCACAAGGCTCTCACTCGCAAAGCTCGCGCTGGAAGAAGGGAAGATCTCAGAAGCTGAAGCCCTGGCTCGCCAGGCCATCCAAGAATTCCAGGCCGATAAGCTTACGGATAACGAGGCTGACGCGCGCAATACTCTCGCGCGCTGCCTGATCTCAGAGGGTAAGCTGACGGATGCGCAGCAGGAAGTAGACGCCGCCGAAAAGCTCGGCGCGCAGGATCGAACGATTCGAATTTCTCTCGCAATCACGTCCGCGCGGCTGAAAGCCCGAAGTGGAAAGCTCAAGGAAGCCCGGCAAGACCTCGAATCGCAGTTGAAGGAAACCAAGGAGAGAAATCTCGTTCCCTTGCAATATGAAATCAGGCTTGCCTTGGCCGAAATCGACGCTCGTTCCGACTCGAAAACGAAAGGCGCGTCGTTGGCTGCGCTGGAGCATGATGCAAGGAACTCAGGCTACTTGCTCGTGGCCGCCAAGACAGAACATATGCTCGTGTCGGCGGGGCGCTGAAATCCGGAAGGCAGCTTGCGCGAATTTGCTAGCCCCCAGTCCCCTTAAGCGTGGACTCGCCGCCTCGGGAAATACGCCAAGGGAATCAAAGCAACCCCAAGTAATGCCAACGAGCTCGGCTCGGGAACGGACGCGGAGCCGGGTGTGACAGAGATACCTGAAGTGTCCGCCAAGTCAAAATAGAAAACTTCTCCTCCGGCGAGGCAGTCGCTCGGAATCACAATCTTGATATCCGAGCCGGGCGTCGGATTGGGCAACACACAACCGGACGGCGGGGTGCCGTTCGTGAGGTTCGTGCTGTTTAAACCGTAATCGCATGGACCAGGAGTTCCTTGGTCGAAGCCAATATTCGACTGTTGGGCATTCGTACAATTGATAAGTCCGAACGGCAAATCGGTTGCGCCCGAGTTCAGGATGCCCACGAGATTAAAACTGGTGGCGAGGTCCAGTGTCACGTCGATCGGCTCGTTTACGCCAGGGTTGATGTAAAGCAGCAGGTCGTCAGACGAATCCACCGTGCAGCTGCTGCTGGTGCCACATGCCGTGATCTCCCCGGTCCATTCTTCACCTATGCCGCTGACACCTGTCCCGCTTCCGGCCGGGCCATAACCACTGGCGGTTCGTGTAGTTGCCCGAGCGGACGAGGCGAAGACTAGGGCGGCACCGAGCAGCAAGGGCAGCGTAAATTTTACATTCATCTTCATTTCCCCCAAGGCCATAGATATTGTCCAGGCGCTACTTAGCTTGCATAATTCTGAGCACGGCGTAGCCCATCCGGGGAAAAAACGATGCCATGGAAGCACTTCGCGGTAAGTACCGTACTTTGTGGCAATTGACCTCGATAACTTATACGCATGTTACTTGTTTATTACTTCTACGAGCGCTATACTTATGCAACTTCCTGCACACTATATGCCGAGCTATTCCGAAGCATGCCAGCGCCGAGATTCGTTTCCGCGGCGTAGCGCACAGTTGGCGTCGCGAATAAAATCTAGCCATTAACTAGGCGAACGGTTAGTTACTTAAGGAGATCTCTCGCAACTTTGGGTTCGGGTAACGAGGGCGCCTGTACCTTTTGGATTGGAACGCGAGGGTCGGGTCCGTTGAACGCGTAAGAGGGTGCGGGGTTACGGGGATTGATGAAGGGCGGCGGCTTTTATGGCTTTTTCCAGGTCGGTGGCTATGCGGGATTTGGCGATGTAGCCGCGGACGCCGGTTTGTGCGGCGTAGCGGGCGAGGTCGAGAGATTCGAAGTGGGTGACGATGAGGATTTCGGCTTGGGGTGCGTCGCGGCGGATAAGTTCGGCGGCGGTGAGGCCGTCCATGGCGGGCATGGAGATGTCGAGGAGGATGACGTCGGGCTGAAGCTCGGCGGCTTTTTGCACGGCGTCGCGGCCGTCTTCGGCTTCCCCGCAGACGGTCCATTCGGGGTGAAGCTCGAGGAGCATTTTGAGGCCGGTGCGTACGGTCAGGCTGTCGTCTGCGATGAGGATACGAACTTCCGACATGGGTGTGTGCGCTCCATTCGCACTGTGAAGTACTGCTGGTACTGTACAAATGGTGCGGGGAAATGCACATCGGGTGTTCCGTGTAGATGCTTGGGCGTTGTGCACGGAGGTTTCGCCGGGGCAGGCGAAGGTCGGACGCTGCAGAGGCTGTTGTGCTTTGGCGCGGATTAGATGGTGAGATATACTTCAAGGCCGGTCGGTGGGCGGGAACGCGTTCTGTGCGCGGTGTACGCTGTGCGACAGATGCTTGGCGCGCGCGCGGACTGCGTGGCCGGAGATGATTTTACATTTAATATTTGGCAATCTTATTCGTTCATAAGGCAGACTGCACACGCACAATATGGCGCTCGATTCCCGCGAAACGAAAAATACTTTCACGCCCAAAACGGAGGCGGCGAACCCGACCGCATTGCGCAACTTCGCGCAAAGTTCGGCGCAGAGTCCGGCGCGGGATTCGGCGCGCAACGTGGCGGTGGTGGGAGGGTCGGCTGCGGGGCTGCTAACCGCTTCGGTGCTGGCGCGGCAGGGAGTGGGAGTGCGCGTGTTCGAGCGGATCGAGACGCTGGAGCCTGCGGAGCGGACGTTGATTGTGACGAATCGGATGCGCGCGCTGCTGGGACGCGCGGCGGAAGGATGCATCGTCAACGAGATTCGGCGGTTTGAGTTATTTACGGATGGGCGGTCGGCGACTTTTGAATTGAAGCAGCCGGATTTGATTATCGAGCGGCGCGCGTTGATACAAGGATTGGCGGAAGAGGCGCGGCGGGCGGGCGCGGGATTGGAATTGGGGCGGCGATTCCACGCGTTGCATTCGAATGGGCGCGGGCTGGTGCTGGAAGTGGAGCGTTGCACGGACGGAAGCCGCGAGGAAATTCACGCGGACACGATTATTGGCGGCGATGGGGCGGCGAGTCGGGTGGCGCGGGCGGCGGGATGGTCGCCGTTGGAAACTGCGCCGCTGGTGCAGGCGATTGTGCCGCTGCCGAAAGATATGGCGCCGGATACCGCGCGAGTGTGGTTCGTGCCGCAGGACACTCCTTATTTTTACTGGCTGATTCCGGAATCGCCGACGCGCGGGGCTTTGGGATTGATTGGGGAGACGGGGCCGGAAACGCGGAAGCTGCTGGAAAATTTTCTAGAGAAGCGCGGGTTGACTCCGGTGGAATTTCAGGGGGCGCGGATTCCGGTGTACACAGGATGGGTGCCGGTGCGGCGGCAGGTGGGGCACGGGTCGGTTTATCTGGTGGGCGATGCGGCGGCGCAGGTGAAAGTGACTACGGTGGGCGGGATCGTCACGGGATTTCGCGGGGCTTTGGGCGTGGCGGAGGCGATTTTGAATGGTGGGTCGAGTGGCGCGCTGCGGAAATTGCGGCGCGAGCTGGATCTGCATTTGTGGCTGCGGCGTTCGCTGCACGATTTTCAGCAGGACGATTACAGCAAGTTGGTGGATTTGCTGAACGATCCGGCGAAGCAGTCTTTGAGTGAATATTCGCGCGACGAGGCGTGGAAGATTTTGTGGCGCGTTTGTTTGAGCCAGCCGCGATTGATTTTGCTGGGACTGCGCGGGCTGTTGACGCATAGCCGGTCGTTGCGCGGTTTGCGCCGGTCGCGCGTGTAGGGATTTGTGGCGGCGTTGGCTGTTGCGTGCGTGATATTTCTGGTGAGACCCCTTCCTTGTGTTGTTCCTTGCGTTCCTGATCATTCTGCCAATTGTTTGCGTGAAGGCTTCTAGCATGTACATTTTGGGAATTTCCGCGATGGGGCACGATTCGGCGGCGGCACTGCTGGGTGATACGGGAATTGTGGCGGCGATGGAAGAGAGCAAGCTGGCGCGTTCGCGGGCGATCGAAGGAATACCGCGCGAGGCGATTCGCTATTGTTTGGAGCGGGCGGGGATTGGTTGGCGTGACGTGGGGCATGTGGCGATTGCGAGCCGTCCTTGGCGTGCTTGGCAGCGGCAGGCTGCGTTTCGGGCGCGGTTGGCGCCACTCGCGCCGGTTTCCAGCGGATATTTTGTGAACAAGGCTTCGGGCGAGTTGGGGCGCGAGTTGAATAATGTGCGTATTGTGCGGCAGATGGCTGGGGCGCCGGAGGGGCGTGTTGCGTCGCTCGATCATCATTTGTGCCATGCGGCCAGCGCGTATTACGCATCGTCGTTTGAGCGCGCGCTGGTTGTGTCTTTGGACGAGAAGGGCGACGGGCGGGCGGGTTTTGTGGGGATTGGTAAAGGCACCGGGTTGCGCGAGGTTGCGTCGCTGGCTTCGCCGCACTCGCTGGCTTGGGTGTATTCGCAGGTGACAAAGCTTTTGGGATTTCGTGCGCACGCGGATGAGCACAAGACGCAGTGGCTGAGTATTTATGGTGCGGGCGACGGTGAGGCTGGCGGTGGCGCGGTGGCGGGTGCTGCGGAGTTTACGAATTTGTTTTTGGAGATGTTGCGGCGGGAGGCGCGGGGGCCTGCGCATCTGAACGCGAAATATTTTCGACACGGATTTGCGGGGGAGCTTTCGTTTACGCATGAGTTTTACCGCCGGGCGGGGATTGCGCACGAGCCGGCGGAGGATACGCCGGAAACGCGCGTGGCGGAGGCGTTGCGGGCGCGGATTGCGGCCGGGTTGCAGCGGGCTTGCGAGATTATTTTGTGTGAATGGCTGGCGGCGCTGCGGGAGGAATTCAATGAGCGCTCGTTGTGCCTGGCGGGCGGGCTGTTCTTGAATCCGTTGCTGGTGGCGGCGATTGAGGCGCGTGCGGGTTTCGAGAATGTGTTTGTGCAGCCTGCTGCTGGGAACGAAGGCACTGCATTGGGAGCTGCTTGGCTGGTCTGGCATCAGCAGTTAGGTCGTGCGCGATTGGCGGCGATGGCTGCGCCTTATTGGGGGCCGGGGTACAGCAATGAAGAAATCAAGAAGGTGCTGGAGAATTGCAAGGCCGCGTATCATTGGTGCGATTCGGACGAGCGGAAGCTTGGCGAAGCGGTGCGTTTGCTGCAGGCGGGGAAAATTGTGGCGTGGTTTCAGGGGGCGGCGGAATTCGGGCCCCGGGCGCTGGGGAATCGCAGTTTGCTGGCGTCGCCGTGGGCGCCGTATGCAAAGGAAAATTTGAACGATTACGTGAAGCACCGGGAGTCGTTCCGGCCATTTGCGCTGGCTATTCCGGAGGAGCGTTGCGCGGAATATTTCCAGTGTTCGGCGAATGGACGATTCCTGACGACGATGGCGACGGGCAATACGGCTGGACGCAAATTGCTGGAGAGATTGCCTCCGGGATTTTTGCTGCCGGACAATTTGGTGCGTTTGCAAGTTGTGCGCGCAGCGGACAATCCTCTTTTCTGGAAGCTGCTGCAGCGGTCGGGCGAAAACGCACCGGCGCCGATTCTGGTGAATACTTCGTTCAATTTATTTGGCGAGCCGTTGGTGGTTACGCCGCGGGATGCGGTGCGGAGTTATTTTTGTTCGGGAGCTGATGCTTTGGTGGCGGGTAATTTTCTTTTAGAGAAGCGGTAGAGTGTTGAGTGTGAGAACTGCAAAAGCGGGGCTTCAGCGGTTAGAGCCGCTCTGAAAGGTGTGCGGAAAAACGGCGCGAAGCCTTTGAAGCAGAGGGCTTCAGACCGCGGTAGGTGCCAGCGACGACATCGATGGCGCACTAAAGTGCGCCGCTACAACCGCAATGTCAAAGGCGCCGAGCTGAAGCTGGCCGCTACAAAGTCAAGACCTGCGGCATCTCGCGTTTTTTCGCAAGCCGTGAAGGCGTGCCCTGACGCAAAGAACATGCGGATGGGAAATGATGCCGAATACCGACAATCCTTCACTACGCAGTCCGCGGCGCCGGCCGGGAATTGGTTTTCTGGCGATTTTGGCGTTGCTGGTGGTAATCAGCGTGATGGTGTTTCGCAACGCTGGACACTGGCTCGTGCGCGAAGATCCGCTGGGCAAGGCTGATGTGATTGTGGTGCTGAGCGGCGGGTTGCCGTTTCGCGCGGAGGGCGCGGCGGCGATTTTCAAATCCGGATATGCGCCGGCGGTGTGGGTGAGCAGGCCGGAAGGACCGCAGGAGGAATTGGCGGTATTGGGAATCCATTTTGTGGGGGAAGAGGAGTACAACCGGGAGATTCTGGTGCAGGAGGGCGTGCCAGGTTCCGCGGTACAGATTTTTCCGGATGCCATTGCCAATACGCAGGACGAGGTGGAAGAGATCGCGCGGGAAATGCGACGGGACGGAATGCACACGGTGATCGTTGTCACGTCGCCGCAGCATACGCGCAGGGTGAAAGCGCTGTGGAGAAAACTGGTGGGCGACGATCGTCGAGTAATTGTGCGGGCAGCGCCGGGCGATCCGTTTGATGCGGACCACTGGTGGAGGAATACGCAGGATGTGCTGGCGGTGGTGCGGGAATCCCTGGGACTGCTGAATGTGTGGTCGGGATTGCCGGTGCGGCCGCATCTGCAGTGACCGTTTGGTATGCGCAACACGCGTTGAAATTCTCATAAATGCGCCCGATTCCCGGATAACATTGATCGCTTGCATTTCTGTGGCGCGTTAGCTTGTGTGCGGGAGAACACCTTGAAGATTTCGGTGATTGGCGCGGGTTATGTGGGATTGGTGACGGGCGGATGTCTGGCGGGGTTGGGTCATGAAGTGGTGTGCACGGACAGCGACGCGGAAAAATTGAAAGTTCTGGAATCGGGCCGGCTGCCGATTTACGAGCCGGGTCTCGACGTGGTGATTGAACAGGCGCGCAAGGAGGGGCGGCTGAGTTTTCGCGCGAACGCCGCGGAAACGGTTCAGTACGGCGAAGCGATCTTCATATGCGTGGGCACTCCGCCGCTTCCGAACGGCAGCGCGGATTTGAGCGCGATTGATCATGTGGCGCGGCTGGTGGCGACGGAAGCGCGCACGCCGAAGCTGGTGATCGAGAAGAGCACGGTGCCGGCGCAAACGGGGCAGGAATTGAAACGGGCGCTGGCGGTGTATGGGCGCAAGTCCGGGGTGGCTTTTCGCGTGGCGTCAAATCCGGAATTTTTACGGGAGGGGACGGCGGTGGGAGATTTCTTGCATCCCGACCGGATCGTAGTGGGCGTTGAGGATGAGGTGGCCGAGAAACAGTTGAAGGAAATTTACAGGCCGGTGCTGGAGCGGACTTTCACGTGTCCGGTGCACAAGGGGAAATGCCCGGACGTGCCACTGCCGGCGTGGCTGGTGACGACGATTAACAGCGCGGAGTTGATCAAGCACGCGTCGAATTCATTTTTGGCGGTGAAGATTTCTTACGCGAACATGGTGGCGGATCTGGCGGAAAAACTCGGCGCGGATATTGAAGAGGTAGTGCGCGCTGTCGGGATGGATCCTCGCATCGGGCCGAGCTTCTTCCACGCGGGAATCGGGTTTGGCGGGTTTTGCCTGCCGAAAGATTTGCAGGCGTTCGTGCATCTGGCGGAAAAATCGGGCGTGGATTTTTCGATGCTGAAGGAAGCGGAAAACATCAACAAGCGGCGCATTGAGGTTTTCGTGGAAAAAATTCGGCGAGCGTTGTGGGTGGTGAAAGGCAAGCAGATTGGAGTGCTGGGATTGGCGTTCAAGCCTAATACGGATGACATACGGTTCGCGCCCGCGATTGATCTGATCCACGCGCTATTGAAGGAAGGGGCGGTGATTCGCGCGTACGATCCCGAAGCGATGGAGAAGGCGCGGCCGGTGCTGAAGATCGAGTATGGAAAAGACGCTTACGAAGCCGCGGAGGGCGCGGAGGCTTTGTTGATCGCGACGGAGTGGGGGCAATTCCGGAAATTAGATTGGGGGAGGGTGCGCGATTCGATGGTGCGGCCTTTGATTTTGGATGGGCGGAATTTGCTTTCGGGGAAAGAGATGAAGGGGCATGGATTTGAGTATTATTCGATGGGAAGGCCGGACTAGTTTTTGGTGACGGTGAGCGG